>Ga0209268_1000969_pt1 | contig 14347 bp, 10 predicted proteins | sample GraSoiAngelo_143_FD_185900 | JGI IMG/M metagenome (GOLD analysis project Ga0209268, IMG submission 185900) | Grasslands soil microbial communities from the Angelo Coastal Reserve, California, USA - 14_1009_02_30cm (SPAdes) (version 2) | ecosystem: Environmental > Terrestrial > Soil > Grasslands ... | reverse complement strand
GCCGTGTCTCAGTCCCCGTGTGGCTGGTCGTCCTCTCAGACCAGCTACCCGTCATCGCCTCGGTAGGCCGTTACCCCACCGACTAGCTGATAGGCCGCGGGCCCACCCCATCGTGCATTGCTGCTTTCTTCACCGGCCATGCGACCGGTGACGACATGCGGTATTAGCATCGGTTTCCCGGTGTTATCCCCCGCGATAGGAAAGGTTGCCCACGTGTTACTCACCCGTTCGCCGCTAGGAACTCACCTCCCTTGCGGGAGATAAGCCCTCGCTCGACTTGCATGTGTTATGCGCGCCGCCAGCGTTAACCCTGAGCCAGGATCAAACTCTCCGTTTAAAACGGAGGACCCAAGGATTCATCCCTGAGTACTCAGACTCTCAGAGTCTTTCCCACTCTTCAGTTGTCAAAGTGCTGGCTCCTCGCGACCGGGTCTCCCACCCCCCTTTCAGGGCGCACGAAACCTTCCTGTCTGAGGAACCGGCGAATTGTACCGGTCGGCGGGTTGGCTTTGCAAGGTAGACGGCCGAGCGGCTAAAAGGCCCTCCGGCCGGAGATCGCGCGGGCCAGCGTCAGCTCGTCCGCGTACTCCAGGTCGCCCCCCACCGGCAGACCGTGCGCCGGCCGGGTGACCTGCACCCCCAGGGCCGCCAGCGCGCGCTGCAGGTACACGGCCGTCGCCTCGCCCTCGATGTCGGCGTCAGTGGCCACGATCACCTCGGCCACGCCGTCGCCGCGGACGCGGTCGAGGAGCTGCGGCACGTGGATCTGATCCGGACCGACGCCGTCGATGGGCGAGATCACTCCGTTGAGGACGAAATACAAGCCGGCGAACTCCGACGTCCGCTCAACAGCAAGCACGTCGAGCGGCGATTCCACGACGCAAAGCAGTGTCGTATCGCGACGCGCTGACGAACAGATTGCGCACAGGCTGCCTTCCGCGATGTTGTAGCAGCGCTCACAGAATCCGATCCTGAGCTTCATGTCGACGATGGCCTGGGCGAGCGACTCGGCACGGTGCCGGTCTGCGCGCAGCAGGTGAAACGCGAGGCGCTGTGCCGTCTTCGGCCCGACTCCCGGCAGTCGGGAGAGTTCCGAGATCAGCCGTTCCAGTGGCTCCGGCAGCTGAGGCACGCTCGCGTCCTTCTTACTGCAGCAATCCCGGTGGCAGACCGAGGCCGCTGGTCACAGCCTGCATCTTGGTCGCCTGGAGCTCTCGAGATTTCTCGAGCGCCTCGTTGATCGCGGCCAGGATCAGGTCCTGCAGCATCTCGACGTCTTCCGTCGCGCCCGGATCCACCTTCACCGACACCACCTTCTGCGCGCCGGTGGCCACCACGCGCACCGCCCCGCCGCCGGACGTCGCCTCCACCGTCTCGTCTTCGAGCTCCTTCTGTGCCTTAGCCATCCGGTCCTGCATCTGCTGAACCTGGCGCAGCATCTTCATGGGGTCCTTCATTCTGAGATCTCTTTGACGCGAGTAACCCTGCCGTCGAACCGCCGCACGACCTCGCGCACGAAGGGATCATCCTCCGCGCTCGCGCTCTTCGCCGCGCGCGAGGGCTCCGGCGCAACTTCACGCAGGCGGTAGTCCACCTTCACGCCGTCGCCGAGCCACTCGCGTACGAGGGGCATCAGCTGCGACGACTGCTCCTGCGCCAGGTTGTGATGGAAGGCGTAGCGGAACCACAGCACAAGCGTCGAGCCCGACACCTCGGGCTGCGCGTCGAGATACGCGGCCCGAACCGTGCGGTTGAGCTTCTCGAGCACGCCCGTCCAGCCGGTGGTGTCTGATACCTCCCCGCTGCGCGGGGAGGGTGTCGCCGCGACCGCGGCGACAAGTGGGGACGTCAGCTCAGCTTTAGGTGATGAGCCGGAGCTCTCGTCCCCACCGGCTTCGCTTCGCGAAGCCACCTCCCCGCGATGCGGGGAGGGTCCAGCTTCAACTACTCCAAGCTCGACCGCCAGCCGCGCCAGCGTGGCCTCCACCAGGAAGCGCGGCTCGGCGTGGCGGCGGACCTCGCCGTCGAGGTGGAGCAGCGCGTCCAGAACCGCCGACAGCCGTCGGGCGGTCGCGTGGTCCTGCGCGGAAACCGCCGCCAGCAGCCGGTCGCGGGAACCTTCCATCAATCCCCGCACGACCTGGCGCAGCTCGGCGCCCGCGGCGTAGACGCGGTTCAGCTCCTCCAGCGCCTCCGCCGCGCGGCCCGCGAGCACGTCGGCCAGCAACCCGTCGAGAAGCCGCGGATCGGCGATGCCGAGGAGTGACCGCGCGGCCTCGAGGCTGATCGGTCCTTCCGCGAGCGGCACGAGCTGGTCGAGCAGGCCGACCGCGTCGCGCATCGATCCCTGCGCGGTGCGCGCGATGAGACTCATCGCCTCAGCGTCGACCTTCAGCTTCTCGGTCGCGGCGATGTGCGACAGCCGGGCGACGATCTGGTCTTCGCCGAGGCGGCGGAACACGAACTGCTGGCAGCGGCCGATGACGGTCAGCGGAATTTTCTGCGCGTCGGTGGTGCAAAGCACGAACAGGACATGCGGCGGCGGCTCCTCGAGCGTCTTGAGCAGCGCGTTGAACGCCGGCTCGGTGAGCATGTGCGCCTCGTCGATGATGTAGATCTTCTTCGGACCCAGCGCAGGCGCGAGGTTCACCTTTTCGCGCAGGTCGCGGATCTCGTCGATGCCGCGGTTCGAAGCCGCGTCGATCTCGATGAGGTCGAGCGCTGATCCAGCCGTCATCTCGATGCACGACTGGCACCTGTTGCACGGCTCCGCTGAATCCGTCTTTCGACCTGTGCAGTTGACCGCCTTCGCGAGCAAGCGCGCCGCTGACGTCTTGCCCGTCCCGCGGCTGCCGCTGAAGAGGTACGCGTGCGCAACGCGGCCGCCGATGATCGCGCCCTGCAGCGCGCGAGACGCGGCGTCCTGGCCGACCAGGTCGGCGAACGTCTGCGATCGGTACTTGCGGTAGAGAGACAGATATTCGCTCATAACAAATCAGTGGCCGCGCACCATCGCCTCGATCGAAGATCCCCAGATGCACCGCGGTCGCCGGCTCCGGCCAGGGTGGCTGCGGCACCCTCGGGAGCTCTCCTTACCGCTGCTTCCTTCCGGACCTGACGGGGTTCGGAGACCCGAGCTGCGCAGGTCCCAGCCTTCAACGCCGTCTCCCACGGCCAGTTCTGCGAATCCAGACCTCAACGACGGAATTCGGTCCGGCTAAGGCGGATTGCCGGTTCAGGGTACCGCCAGCACCCCACTTAGCGCGGCCGGTCCGAAGTCTACGCCGCCCCGGATGGAGATCGGATTTCGATGAAGAAGCACCGCGCCCACTTAGCGCGGCCAGCAGCAAGTCTACGCGGGGCCGGTTGTCCGAGCCCACCGCCTCAGCGCGAGTGCGAGGTGCACAAACGTGGCCACTGTGGCGACCGGGATCACGATCTCTGCGCCGAGCACAAGATTTTTCGGATCGAGATTCAGCCCGCGGAGGAGCGCCACTCCGCCGATCAGCACGAGGTTGAGCGTGGTCGAGATCTGGCCGGTCAGCGTGTGACGAAAGTCGACGCGCTTGCGACCCAGCATGATCACCGCCCCGGCCGCTGCCGGCAGGACGTAGCGCGCGACCGCGACCAGGGCCAGCCACAGCGGGATGGCGCCGGCCACGGTCAGCCCAATGCCCATCGCGCCGATGAAGATCCCGTCCACCACGGGGTCGAGACCCCCGCCGAAGCTCGAGACCCCCTGCGTGCGGCGCGCGATCGTGCCGTCGACAAGGTCGGTCAGGCCGGCGATCGCCACAGTCACCGCGAGCGGGCCGAATCCGCCCGGCGCCATCGCGTAAACGAGCGCCGGTGCGGCGAGGTACGCGCGTGCGAGCGTGACCTGGTTCGCGATGCCCGGGATGAACGCGCCGACCGCCGCCACCAGCACGATCCAGGAGCTGACCAAAAGTGGTGGTCCCGGCTGTCCTCCCGACCACGCCCACGCCAGGCCGGCGACAACGTAGACGACGCTCGCCGCGATGGCGGCGCGGGTCGCATGCATCAGTGCGAAGGGCTGGGACTCGGCGACGGCAAGGCCGTTGGAAGCGGCGCAACATACGGAGTCTCTCCCGGATACGGATTCCCGCCGCACTGGTAGTTGGGCTCACCCACGCCTTTCAGGAAGATCTCGGTGTAGCCCCCGGTGCCCACAAGCCCTCCGTCGTACTTGCACACCTGGTGCGTGACGATGCCGAACGGCGCCTTCCACGCGGCCGGCCACGGATGCGAGGAGTAGTACGCGTCCAGGAAGGGCTTCCACACGCCGATGCCAACATCCTCGCCGAACAGCACCGACGTCGGGCACTGCCAGCCGGACGGCGGGAAGTTCGTGGCCAGGCGCGCGTAACCCGACTTGCACGTGGGGCCGGCGTCGATGTGCATCAGCGACGCCGCCACTGCGAGGTTCGGGGTGTAGCCGATGAAGATCGAGCCGGTGTAGGCCTCGGTCGTCCCCGATTTGCCCGCCACCGGCCGGTTGCCAAGCGCACCGAGGTAAAGCTTCACAGGGCCGCGCAGCAAGTCCGTCATCAGATACGCAAGGTCGGGCGATATGACCTGCACGCGCCCAGCGCTCGGATCGAAGCTCTCGAGCACGTTGCCAGCCGGGTCGGTCACCTTCAGCACCGAGTGGGGGCTGACTCGGTAGCCGCCGTTGTCGAACGCGCTGTACGCCGCCAGGTGCTCCGCCATCGACAGCGCGTCGTGACCCAGCGTGGTCGACACTCCATTGACGTTCTCGAGCGACGCCGTCACGCCCAGGCGGTGCATGAAGTCCGCCACGCGCGCGCCGCCTTCCGCGCTGTACGTCCACAGGGCAGGTAGATTGCGCGACTGGGCGAGCGCGGTACGCAGCGGGATCCATCCTTCGCGCTTGGCGTCCCAATCGCTGAACGTGTGCCCCCCGATTACGGAGCTAGCGTCGTTGAGAAGCGACGCGGGCGTCAGCAGGCCGGCTTCGAGCGCGGCGCCGTACGTGTAGACCTTGAACGAAGATCCCACGCCGCGCCATCCCAATGGGTCAACACCGGTCAGGTTGACCTGGCCGCGAATCGCGTCGTTGTTGTAATCGGCGCTGCCGACCATCGCGAGGATCTCGCCGTCGTTGGGATTCATCACGAGCATCGCCCCGGTGTTCACCGCGCGCGAGCGATATCGCTGCACGCCGGCCTTCACCTCTTTGTCCGCCAACGCCTGCGTGCCGAGGTCCAGCGTGGTCGTGATCGTCAGGCCGCCCTCGTACAGGGCGGTCGGGCCGTAGCGCTGGAGCACGTACTGCTTCACGTAGTCGACGAAATGCGCAGTCACCGGGCTCGGCGACGGTGGCGCGGCCTTGTGCGCGGCAATCATCTTCTCGATCTGGTCGCTGCCATACAGGCCGTCGGCCTCGCGTCCGCTCAGATCACCCACTGCGACCACGCCGTCAAGCACCTGCCGCCAGCGCTGCTTCACCGCCTGCAGCTGTTCCGCCGTGCCGAACGGGTCGTACAGCGCGGGCGCCTGAGGCAGTCCCGCCAGGAACGTCGCCTGCGCCCAGCTCAAGTCGGAGGCGTGCACGCCGAAGTACGTTTCCGACGCCGCCTCAGCACCCCACGCGCCGTTGCCGTAGTTGATGGTGTTGAGGTAGAGCTCGAGGATCTGCTGCTTCGTGTAGCGGCGTTCCATCTCCTCCGCGAGGACCAGCTCGCGGAATTTGCGACTGACTGTTCGGCTCTGCGCCTCGGCGGTGTCGAGGACGTCGTTCTTGACCACCTGCTGCGTGATCGTGGAACCGCCCAGCGTCGACGAGGGGTGCGTGAGGTCGTAGACGATCGCGATGAGCAGGCGCCGGTAGTCGACGCCGGAGTTGGAGTAGAACGTTCGGTCTTCGGTGTCGATGGTCGCCGCCTGAAGGTTCTTGCTGATCTTGCTGAGCGGCACGACCGTGCGGTTCTCGTGATAGACGGCTGCGATCAGGTTTCCATTCCGATCGACGATGCGCGTGGTCTGCTCGAGCTTCGACGACTGAAGCTGGTCGATCGATGGCAGGTCGCCCGCGAAGTAGTCGACGACGCCGATCGTGCCGCCCGTGCCGAGCAGGCCCACGGCCGAGATGGTGATCACGGCGACCAGCGAGGCGCGCAGCAGCCAGGCTCGTGATCCGACGCGGTGCGCCCGGCCCGAGCGGGCGCGACGGCGCGTCTTGGACTGGACTGCCTCCTTACGGAGCCGGCGCCGGCTGCGGGGGACCGGCCGGGTTTTCATGCGACCTCCAGGACGATTGCTGCGACGCGTAGAAGACGATTGCGATTGCGCCGGTCAGTCTACACAGGTGCCCCCGAGGCGCTTTCAGCGAAGCCCCAGAGCCGCCGCCCCCTGGTCAGCCAGGCTCGAGATCGGGTTGGCGAACAGGCCGTAGCCGGCGATCACGACGCACAGCGCGATCGCCCCGAACGCCGAGAGGCGGGTCCAGACCGGCAGGGCGACCAGTCCGCGCCGGCCTTCGTCCGGCGGGTTCTGCAGGTAGAGGACGCGAACGGTCCCGATCGCCGCGACCAGGCTCAGAAGCGATCCCAGCAAGCCCACCGCCAGCAGCTCGAGGTGGCCGGTCCGCGCCAGCGCTGCGCCGATCGTGAACTCGCCGAAGAATCCCGCCAGTGGCGGGGCGCCGGCGAGCGAGAGCATGGCGAGGGTGAGGGCCGCGGCGCGTGCGGGACGCAGCGTGCCCAGGCCGGAGACCGCCAGCTCCGAGATGCCCGCGGCCCCTGCGGCGGCTGGGGCGGCGGTGGCGGCGACCACCAGGGCGCCGAGCAGGAAGATCGTCGCGCCGATTCCGCCGCGGAACTGTGTGGCGAGGCCCGCGATGACCCAGCCGGTCTGGCCCGCGACCAGGAAGGCTATGCGCGTGCGAGGCGAGCGGGCCGCAAGAGCCCCCGCCCCGCCGCCCGCCATCGCCACCGCGGCGACGATCTCCACGTAGGGCGAGAACGCAACTGAGACCGCGCCGACCGCGACGCTGACCTTGACCGCCGCCACCACCGCCGCGGCGGCACCGAGCCCAGCCACGAGTCCGATGCTCATCGGGCTCGGCGCGGCCAGGCCGTGCCCGGCGCCGAGCTGAAGCGGAGCGAGGGAAGCGCGATAGATCAGCGCTCCCAGAAGGACGAGCACTGGCACGGCCAGAGGCAGCGTCGGCGCGACTCCGAGCAGAGCTGCGTGCACTGCGCCGAGGTCGGCGCTGCCGGCCGTGGCGTACACGTACGCAAGGCCGATCAGCATCAGCGCGCTCGCGGCCGCCCCGAGCAGCAGCAGTCGCAAGGCTGAGTCCGGCCGGCGGGTCGCGAGCATCACGACGCCCGCCGCACCGGCCAGCTCCAGGCCGGCCCATACGCTCAGGAAGTCTCCACCTGAAGCGACCACCATCACGCCGAAGACGGCAAGCATCGGCATCGCGAGGCCGATCGACACCGAGTCCTCGGCGCCCCAATCCGCGACCGCGATCCCCACCGCGGCGGCGAGCAGCACGGCGGCTTTCACGAACAGGCCGAATCGGTCCACGAGCAGCCCGCCGCCGAAGTAGGAGCCGACATCGGCGCCCACGCGCAGCTCGACGGCGAGGGCGGCCAGAAGGATGAGCGCCGCCACCGCGGGAAGCGCCCTGCGCCAGCGCCTGTAGCGGGAAGGGCCGAACCTGGCGAGCAGAAGCACGACGACCGCTCCTGCGACCACCAGCGCCTCTGGAAGCAGCACCAGGTACTTCGTCATGGCGTCGCCGTCCCTGAGTACGGGGATGCGATCTCAGGAATGTTCGCCACCATCTGGTTGACCACGCCAGGGTCGAACAGCGGAGTGTCGGTGCCCGGGATCTTCGGGCCGCCCGGCACGATGCCCACCCACAGCAGGGCGCCTGCCATCAGGCCAAGGAACCATGTCTCAGAAAGCGAGGAGTCCGACACAGCGGGAGCGTCGGGGTTCGGAGGTCCGAACAGCACACGCTGGATGAGGACCGCCACCGCGATCGCCGTCAGCGCGAGTCCCGCCGCCACCGCGAACGCGCCGACCGGCTGCGTCCTGAATGCGCCGAAAAAGGTCATCTCGTTGGCGGTGAACGAAGCCATGAGCGGCACGCCGAGCACTCCCAGCCCGGCGAGCACCGTGAGCCACGCGAGCTTCGGCATGCGCGCGGCGAGGCCGGTGAGCACCATCGCGTTTCGCGTCTGCGCTCGGTCGGACAAGGTGGCGAAGACGGACACGACCAGCGCCGAGGCCATGCCGCCGGCAAAGAGTGAGAGCACGCTGCCGGCGATGGACAGCGGCGTCAGCGCCGCCAGCCCGAGTGCGGTCACTCCGCACGGGACGAGCGCGAGGTTTGCCGCCGCATGCCGGATGTCGCTGGAGCGCAGCGCAGCAATGGCCGCGTACACGACGGTTATCGCGGCGAGGCCGGCGATCAGCGGCGCCAGCAATTTCGCGCCGTCGGGCTCGCCCGCCACGAGCACACGTAGAAGGACGTAGGCACCCAGCCGCGACGCGCTGCTCGCCACGACCACCACCACGCCGATCGGCGCGTCCGAATAGACGTCGCGGACCCAGCCGTGCAGCGGGAACAGCGGCAGGCGCGTCGCGGCGGCGATCACCAGGGCCAGCCCGATGATGACCTCGGCCCGAGCGCCAAGAGGTGCCTTCAGCACGACTTCCATGTCGAAGCTCGTGCCGCCGGTCGCGACGTAGATCCCGGCCACCGCCAGCACGAGCGCAACAGTGCCCGCCCCCCAATACCCGACCAGCCGCCACGCGGCAGCATCCCGTCGAGGTCCTCCCCACCCGAGGATCAGCAGCGCAAGCGGCACTGTCGCCGCGGACCAGAACAGCACGAGCACGAAAAGGTCGTGCGCAGCGATCGCGCCGGTCACGCATGACTGCGCCAGCAGCAGCAGCGCGAAATACGAGCGCACACGCGTGCGAATGCCCGTTGACGCGAGCACCGAGATGATGCCGACCAGGGCGGACAGCATCAGCATCAGGATTCCCGGCCCGTCGACCCCAAGGTGATACGCGGCGCCGATCGCGGGCAGCCACTGCCGGTTCTCTTCGTACTGCAAGGTGGGCAGAAAGTTCTGGAACTGGTTGTAGGCGACGAAGAGGATGAAAAGCACGATCAGGTTGGTGAAGAACGCGATCTGTTTGATCAGCGTGTCGTAGCGCCCGCGCGGGTTCGGCAACACGCCGATCACGAACGCCATCAGGACCGGCGCCCAGATGCCGATGCTGAGGATGAACGCCGAGGTGAAGATGTTCGCACCCGGCACCGTCGACGGCGCCGGCGACGGGCGCGTCAGCGCCGCGAACGCGTACAGCATGGCCGCGGTCATCGGAGGACCCCTGGCGACAGCAGCGCCACCAACAGCGATAGGAGCACAGCCATCACGACGAGCACTCCCACGTCACCCGCGTGAAGAGCAGCCACCGTGTAGCGACCAGATAGATGCGAGATGCGGCCGACCGCAGTGTCAGCGGCCGGCACCAGCCGCTCGGTGCCTTCGACGATGCGCACCGCTGGGTTGACGACGTAGCGCCCGAGCACGTTCTGGCCCGCCGACTCGAGCCGGTCGGGCAGCAGCGCAAGCCAGCTCGAGGCACGAAGCGATCCATCCTTGTAGCGACCGACCGGCAGCGCCGCGGCGGCCAGGCCGACCACGGCGATTGCGAGCCACAACGCGTAGGTGGCCGCCGTTGCGGTCGCGTGCTTGCCGTTGTCCAGGAACGTCAGCCAGGCCGGCACCAGAGAGGCAGCGGAGAGGACCAGCGACCCAAGCACTAGCCAGTACGGCCAGCCGAGGGATTGCCGCGGCGCATCGCGAACGCGGTCGGGATCGAAAGCGCGGCGGCGGCGCAGAGGACCCGAGCTGGTGACGAGGAAGACGCGCATCGCGGCGAGGGCGATGACAAAGACCGCCTCACCCAGCGTGATCCCGAATCGCGACCTTGAGTCGACGCCGATAGCGAGCGCGCCGACTGCGCTCACGGCCAGTGCGATGGCCACGCCGAGCAGCACTGCCGCGCTCGAGCGCATGCGCATCCACGCGTCGCCCATCTCCCGCATCTCCTCGGTGCGCATCGCATTGACGATGTTGGACGCGGCCAGCGCGCCCGCCGCGCGCGCGGGAGCGGCCGCGTACACCCACGCGAGGCCGGCCACCGCGAACGTGAATCCTCGGTACTGGAAACCGTGGATCGTGATCGCCGTTCCTACCGCGGTCACTCCGGCTCCCGCGAGGATCAACGCCTTGCGCGGCTCCATCGAGACCAGCGAGTAGAGGCCGGCGAGCACCCCCGATATGCCGCATGCGATGACCAACCACCGCATGGTGTCCGCGTTGGAGCTGACGAAGATCGGCAGCAGCCGGTACATCACGGTCACGCCGACCACAGGCCACACGGCGGCGGCGATGGCCGAGGCGGCAGGCGGCGCGGTGGTGGCGGTTCCTGTGAGCCATGAGTGCACCGGCCACAGCGCCATGCGTCCGGCGACGCCGACGAACAGCAGCACGGAAGCCACGACGATCTGCCTCACCGTCCACCCCGCGGTTGTGTGCAGGGCGGGCACGAGCAGGGAGAGGTTCTGCTGGCCGTATCGCGAGTAGAGGACCGCGATTCCGCACAGCAGAAAGAGGTCTGTGAGGAACGGCAGCGCCAGCGCGATGCGACCGCTTCGAGCTGCGGCCTCGTCACCCCAGCGATGCGCAAGCATCAGGTACGTCGCGCCGCCGGCCAGCGCCCAGAACATGAAGAGCTCGGCCAGGTCGGTGCTCAACAGGGCGCCTACGCAGCCGAAGAGCAATGCGCTGATCAGCGCCTGGAATCGCGCGGGCCCCGGCTCGTTGCGCCCGGCGATGCGATGCCAGCCGAGCACGCCGATCACGCACAGCTCGATCACCGCCAGCGCAACCACTGTCAGGTGGTCCGCGTGCAGCACGATGTCGATCTCGAAGTTCTGGAACACGGTCGGGCCGCTGAGACCGACATTGGCGGTCAGGTAGACGTACGAGGCGCTGAACCCTGTCGTCCTTTTCGCCAGACCCCAGCCAACCAGCAGCGTGGCGGCAAGCGTGACCAGAGCGCCCAGCATCGCCGTGTTGACGGACCCGCGGCGTGTGCGCACGCTCGAGATGGCGATGACGAACGCCGCCAGCGGCGCCATGACCATCAGGGGCACCGCCCAGCCGAGCGTGGTCGCGGGGTCGAAATGAAAACCGCCGCCAGTGCTCGGTCGCGGGCTGGTGGCGGCACCAGACGCGGCGGCGGCGAGGAGGTGGCCGGCGGAGGTCAGCAGCGCGCTCAGCGCGGGCTCTCCTGGGTGGAAGAACGGCCGGCTCGGGCCGCCAGCGCGAGGCCGAGGGCGACGACGGCCAGCGACACGATCGCGACCAGCACTGCGATCTCCTGCCCGACCGGAGGCCCGGACACGCCGATGATCACACGCGGTCCATTCGCCGGCTGCACCTGGGCCGCGGCTCGCGCGGAGAAGCGAGCGACGCCGACGAACGCGATGCCTGCGCCGCCGAACATCAGCGGGATCCCCGCCAGAGCGCTCGCGAGGTTGCGCCGCCAGACGGACGCGAAGATACCGATCGAAAGCAGGCTGGCGGCCACGAACAGCACCGAGACAAGGCCGGTGGTCAGGTTGTTCATCGGCTTCGGTCGTGGACGCGCCACGCGACGGTCAGGCCGACGAGAGCCGCCAACAGCAGCGCTCCAACGGCTTCGGCTGACAGCGCATCACGCGCGAAGAGCAGGCGCCCCAGCGCCGCGCTCCCGAAGAAGCCTCCATTGAACGTGACCTGCGCGAAGTCGCCGCGGAAGGCTGCGTACGCAAGGGCGCCGAGGAGGATCGCGGCGCCGACCGCCGCAAGCTGCCTCCACACGTGCGCTGCCTCGCCCATCACCGTCCTGTAATCGGGTCGGGCCAGGAGCAGCGCGCTCGCCGCAAAGCTCCCCAGGACGACGAGCGCCGCGAACCCGGCGGACAGTGACGCGTAGACGCCCGCGACTCCGACGCCAGAGATGAGCAGGGCCAGCGCGCGAAGCCCGCGTCCGCCGGCGAAGACGACGACAAGACCGCCGCCCAACGCTACCGCAGAGGACGCGTAGAAGCCGATCGCGTGGGGAGAGTCCATCGTCACTCCGTGGTGCTGAGTGAGCTTGACCGGCTAGTCGGAAAGACCGCCGGCTCCGAGCCGCCAAGCATACAGGAGCCCACTTCCGGCCACGGCGACAAGCGCCCCCGCCGCGGTCAGCGCTCCCACCTTGGGAGACGCACTAGAGGCCGCAAGGACGTAGGCCGCAAGAGCCGCCACGACCGGCGTGGCCACCGCGATGGCGGAGACTCGCGCCGCGTCGTATCGATTGACCCGCCGCCACAACCTCTTCACTGGCCGAATTGTCGCAGGATGGCCGGAGGCGCCGGGTTCAGGCCAGCGACTCGACCCACGCGTCGTGAAGATCGCCGTAGCGGCCGCCCTCTTCTCGCAGGGCAGCGGGCGCGCCGTCCTCGACGACCCGCCCCGCGTCGATCACGAGCACGCGATCGGCGATCTCAACGGTTGAAAGCCGGTGGGCGATGATCACCGCGGTGCGGCCGCGCAGCAACGTGCGCAGCGCGTGCTGGACCAGTCGCTCGGAAGGCAAGTCCAGCGATGACGTTGCCTCGTCGAGGATGAGCACGCGCGGGTCGGCCAGAAATGCGCGTGCAAACGCGACCAGCTGGCGCTGTCCTGCGGAAAGTCGCACGCCGCGCCTTCGTACGTCGGTCTCATAGCCCCCGGGCAGTGCGCTGATGAACTCGTCAGCACCGACCGCGCGCGCAGCCGCGATCATCTCCTCGCGCGTCGCGTCGGGCCGGCCGAACATCAGGTTGTCGCCGACGGTGCCGGAGAACAGGAAGCTCTCCTGCGTCACCATCGCCACTGCTCGGCGCAGCTGGGACACAGCGATCGAACGCTCGTCGACGCCGTCCAGGGTCACGCGGCCGATGGTCGGGTCGTAGAAGCGTGCGATGAGCCGTGCCATGGTCGTCTTGCCGGCCCCGGTCTCACCCACCAGCGCGACGATCTGGCCCGCGGGGATCTCGATGTTGATGTCGTGGAGCACCGGCTTGTCGAGGTACGCGAAGGTCACGCCCTCGAATGCGATGGCGCCGCGCGCCTGCGTGAGCTGCACGGGGGACGCCGGCTCGGGCACGGTCGGCGCCTCTTCGATCACGCCCGCCAGCTTCTCGAGCGCCGCACCAGCCGCCTGGAAGATGTTGTAGAACTGCGACAGGTCCTGCATCGGCTCGAAGAACTGCCTCAGATAAAGGACGAAGGCTGTCAGCACCCCGAGCGTCAGCTGACCTTCCACGACCAGGTAGCCGCCGAACAGCAGCACCGCAGCGGTCGTGAGCCTGCCCAGGAGCGAGATCCCAGGTCCGAACGTCGACGCCAGCCGGTTCGACCAGATGTTGGCGTCGCGGTACCGGCCGTTCACGTCCTCGAAGATCTGCTGGTTGCGCGGCTCGCGCCGGAACGCGTGCACCGCGCGGATGCCACCCAACGACTCCACGTACTGAACGATCACCAGCACGATCGCCCGCCGCACGGCGCGATACGAGCGCGCCGAGTTGTGCCGGAACCACCACGTCAGGGCGAGCACCAGCGGCATGGCGACGAGCGCCACCACGCCGAGGCGCGGGTCGAGGTGGATGAGGATCGCCGTGATCGCGATCACCGACAGCAGCGAGGTGACGACTGAGGTGAGGCCGGTCGCCAGCAGCTCGTTCAGCGCCTCGACGTCGGACGTGAGCCGAGAGATGATGCGGCCCGACGTGTAGCGCTCGTAGAACGACAGCGACAGCTCCTGCACGTGCGCGAAAAGCAGCGTGCGCAGGTCGAAGAGCGACTGCTGGCCGATGCGTCCGGACAGACGCAGGAACACGTAGTTGGAGAGCGCGTTGATGACCAACACGCCGATGAGCGCCAGGCCTATCTCGCCGAGCACGGTGAGGTCGCCGGCCCTGCCCGGTCGGACTCCCTTGTCGATGCCCAGCCCGATGAGATACGGGATGGACAGGTAGGCGGTCGATCGAACGAGGATCAGCAGGCCGGCGAGGGCGATCTGCCGTCGGTATGGATAGGCCAGGCGCGCCAGGAGCCTGCGGCTGCGCCTTCGCAGGAGCCCTGCAACGCTGGCCGAGAACTCGTCGACGTCCTCGGTCGCGACGCCTCGCCAGCGGTCGGCGGCCGCGGTTGCGACGGCGCTCAAGCCGTCACCATCCGCGACTCGCTGTCTTCGT
>Ga0209268_1000967_pt1 | contig 14356 bp, 14 predicted proteins | sample GraSoiAngelo_143_FD_185900 | JGI IMG/M metagenome (GOLD analysis project Ga0209268, IMG submission 185900) | Grasslands soil microbial communities from the Angelo Coastal Reserve, California, USA - 14_1009_02_30cm (SPAdes) (version 2) | ecosystem: Environmental > Terrestrial > Soil > Grasslands ... | reverse complement strand
CACGGCATCGGGGTGGGCACAGAGCGGGTGTGGAATTGTGCGACGGACTGCGGCATCCCGAAAGTCATCGTGGTCAACGCCGTGGACAAACAGAACGCGCACTTCGACGAAGTGTTGGCCGACGCGCGCGCGCATTACGGGCCGAGAGTGTTTCCGTTGAACGTGCCGATCAATCCCGGGCCGAACTTCAACCAGGTGCTCGACGTCTTGCGCAACGAAGTGGTGACATATGAAACCGACGGGCACGGGAAGTTTCGCGAGGAACCGGCGAGCGGCGAATGGAAAGACCGCGCCACACAACTGCATCGTGAATTGATCGAACTCATCGCCGAATCGGACGACACGTTGCTAAACAAATTTTTCGAGCAGGGCTCGTTGTCGGAGGAGGAATTTCGCGCGGGCATTCATGCGGCGGTGCAGGCGCAGATGTTCATCCCGCTCTTCTGCACGTCGGCCGCGTCGAACGTCGGCGTCGGGCGCCTGCTCGACTTCATCGCGAAATACGGTTCCTCGCCGCTCGATCGCGACAAGGTCGATGCAGAAGACGCGCGCAGCGGCGCCCAGGTGCAAGTGAAAGTCGGCGGCACCGAGCCGGTGCTGCAAGTGTTCAAGACGATGAATGAAGAACACTTCGGCGAGCTTTCGTTCTTCCGAATTTATTCCGGTCAAATCACGACGGGTGGCGATTTGTTCAACGCCAACCGCAAAGTCACGGAACGCATCGGGCAGATTTTTCTGCTCAACGGCCACACGCGCGAGACGGTGTCGCGTCTCGCCGCGGGCGACATTGGCGCGACGGTGAAACTGAAGCAGACGCATACCGGCGACACGCTCTGCGCCCCGAATCATCCGGTGAAACTTCCCGTGCCGGAATATCCGCGCCCGAACATTCACGCCGCGCTGCAACCGAAGGCCAGGGGTGAGGAGGACAAAGTGGCCGCGGGGCTTGCGACGTTGCACAACGAAGATCCGGCCTTCGTGTTCCGCGCCGATCCTGAGTTGCACCAGACGATCATTTCCGCGCAGGGCGAACTGCATCTCGAAGTGATCGCTGAGCGTCTGCGGCGGCGGTTCCACGTTCATTTCGACCTCATCGAGCCGCGTGTGCCGTATCGTGAAACGATTCATGGCCGTGCCGAGCACAGGTATCGGCACAAAAAGCAAACCGGCGGCGCAGGGCAATTCGCCGAAGTCGCGCTCCAGCTCGCGCCCGCGCCGCGCAACTCCGGCATCGCGTTCAGCGAATCACTTTCAGGCCAGTGCGTGGACCGCGTGTTCGTGCCGTCGGTCCAGCGCGGCATCGAGATCGCGTGCGCGGAAGGAATTCTCGCCGGCTGTCGCGTCGTGGACGTGGAGGCGAATTTTTACGACGGCCTGATGCATCCGGTGGACTCGAAGGACATCGCATTCCAGGTCGCGGGGTATTGGGCGTTTAAGGAAGCGTTCATGAAAGCGCGGCCCTGTTTGCTCGAACCGATCAATTTGGTCGAGGTGCGCATTCCAGAAGATTGCATAGGCAAAGTCGTGGGCGATCTTTCCAGCCGTCGCGGGAGAATTCTTGGCACGGATGTCGACGGACAATTTCAAATCGTCCGCGCCGACGTTCCCGCGATGGAACTCTACCGTTACGCAAGTGTCCTGCGCTCGCTCACCGGGGGACGGGGCGTTCACTCCGAGCATTTCAGTCGCTACGAAGAAATGCCGCGGGAGATCGAGCAGCGCGTGATCGACGAAGCGAAAAAAGCGCGAGCAGGCAACAACAGCCCGGCGCGTTGAGCTTTACTCGTAGCCGCGCAAGGTCTCGACTCGCCGCCGCAATTCTCCTGAGTAAAACTTGGGCGGGTCTGTGAACCTTGACAATTAACGCGACAAACTAGTCGTCGTCTAAACCGCCGCTTTGGGCGCGCTCACGCTTTTACTGTAAAACCCAGACCGGTCGAAGCAGCAGACGCGTCGCTTCCCGGCAGCGAGCATCGAGCAGGCATTCTTGATCCGGCGGGCGCGCGTCTCTGCCTGCTTGACGGAGGTGATCCAATGGATCCAATCTCGGCGCGCGATGGGCGTGATGTCTGACCACACCGTCCGCGCCTTCGGGGCGGCGGCCGCGAGAGCTTTTTTCAGGTCTGGCGGCACGCTCGGTTCCGGTTCCTCTGCCGCCGGCGCGATCTCGAGGGTGACTACGTCGCCTGCCTCTGCGTCCGCCGCTTCGCACAGCTTCCGATTCACTTTGAGCCAGTGGCTCTTTTGGCCGTCTGGCTCGAGCGTCGCTTGAAACGGGACGCCATTGATGGTGCCTTCGACCGCGGTCATGCCCCGCGAGGGGAGCTTCGCATTAGCATTCTTTGGCAGGCTGAGAAAGGTCCAGGCGTCGGCCTTATCGCTCTCGGCCGGCCGGAAGAGTTTCGCTTTGAAACGGATCTTAGAAGCGGTTTTGGTCACTGGTATCACTAATGGCAAAGAGCAGATCGTGGGGGCGATCCGCCGGCCGCCGGATTGTATATCACTCCGTGAGCGTACAAAAGCGGAAGCGGCGGCGACTTCACACCGCGGCGGCAGCGGGACCTGCGGGGATTGGCGCTACGGCGGGAGTTATCTCGGCCTTGTCGGTGATCAGCTTGCGCAGGAACGGAATCAGCACGACGAGCACAATACCGACCGCGAGGCTGCCGGCGCCAAGCTCGGTGAAGAGTTTCGCGTACCCAGCGTCGGTGGCGACCGCTGTGGTGCCGGTTGGTTCGGGGATCGTTCCCGAGAAATCGCCTGCAAAGAGCGAGCGATGCGAGGCCGGTCACAAGCATCCAGCTGGCCATCATCACGCCTTGGTATTGCTTCGGCGCGAGTTTGCCGATCATCGCGTATCCGATCGCTAGCTCAAAGCAGCGGTCGCTTCCGCCGGTTGGAGATCGGCGGAGGCCGGCGCAATTGTTCGCGCGCGTCGACGAATCATAGACCGCGCTACAACTCCGAGCTCTCCGCGGCGAGTCTTCGATCGGACTGGCACCGACGCTATCGCGCCTCTCGTGAGGCTATACGTGATTCACGTATAGCAGCGTTCGCCATCAAACTCGTGTGAGTGGAGAGTATCCTCCTCCTGGGAAGGAACTGGCGACTTTGACTATCGAGTTTGGCAACATCGTTCGAGGGGATCGAGCCCAACGTTTAGCGCTTCGTCGTCAGACCACCCAGTAACCAAAACTCACCCATTACCTTTCTGCGCCAGCTCAAGAGCGTGCGCGACAGCTTGGGCCCATCCCATCGAGCGGCCTTCTGCTTCCGCGCGTTCCGCTGCGGTCGCGCCAACACGTTCGCGCGCAGGCACGAGATAGCGCTTGCGTAGTTCGAGCCAAAAAGCGATCTCATCGGTCGCCGTGGTCTGCAGTTCTTTGTTACGTGCACAGGACGCTCCATACAACCGCAGCGCCTCTTGTTCTTTCCCGGAGCCAGCCAAACCCATCGCGATCCCCTGCATTTCTGTGGAAGCCTCCATCTGATTTCCGTAATCGAGCGCCGCGCGCAAGCTGTCGCAGTAAATCGGGACGGCCTTCTCCGGCTCTCCGCGCCATAAGGCGCAATCGCCTAGATAATGCAACGAGTAGTGAATGAATTTGGGCTCGTTCTGCGCCCGACCTTCCGCCAATGTCTCGCGCGCGAGCGGCTCTGTACGCTCCACATCTCCCAATGCGACGAGCATCTGGCCCACGTTTACACGGCCTCGTGTGATTAATTTTGCAGATCCGAATTTCCGATACTGCTCAAGACAATCTTCCATCGATCGCAACGCATCCCCGTACTCACCGGCCATGAACTGCGAGTAACCGATGCTCTCGAGTGCGAGCGCCAACTCCAATGGTTCACTATTTTCCTGCCACAGCTCGAGGCTTCGGTCCGCCAACTGACGCGCCCCGGCGTCGCCGCTCCAATTCAAAATCATGCTCAGGCCCCACAAAGCTCGCGCCGTGTCAGGCGAGCGGTCGTTCGGCGCGGCCGCGACCGCTTCCTCGAGCCACCCTCGTCCCTCGCGATAGTAGGAACGCAAATGCCAGAACCAACCGAGCGCAGAGGCTAAACGCAGCAAATCGCGCGGACGTGTACGCGCCCATTGCAGCGCAGATCGGAAATTGTCGTGATCCGCGTCGAGTGATGCGAGTGAAGCCGCTTCGTCTTCAATGCGTCGCGCATACGCCTGCTCCGCGAGGTCCAGGTAATAGGTGAAGTGTCGTTCGCGCGCAGACTCTTCTTCGCCTGCTTCGGCCAGGCGCTCAGCCGCATAATGGCGCAAAGTCTCAAGCAGACGATAGTGCAATCTCTCATCGCTCAGTTGTTCAACTATCACTAACGATTTGTCGACGAGGCGTTCGATTGCATCGAGCGAATCACCACAGATCGCCTCCACTGCCTGGAGATCGAAACCGCCAGCAAACACCGACAACCGACGGAACAGCGCGCGTTCGTTCTCCGGAAGGAGGTCATAGCTCCAATCGATGGTCGAGCGCAGCGTCTGGTGTCGTCCACGTCCGCCGGTCAAGAGCCGAAACCGATTCGACAAACGCGCGCGAATATCTTGCGGCGTTAATGTTTTCGCGCGTGCCGCTGCCAGCTCGATTGCCAGCGGCAGTCCTTCCAAAGTTCTGCAGATTTCAATTACCGCTTCCATGTTCAAGCGCGTGAGTGAAAAACCTGCACGCGCTGCGGTCGCACGATCTACAAAAAGCTGGACGGCTTCGCAGCTCACTGCCTCGTCGGGGGTCTTCTCTCGATCCGGTAATGACAGGGGCGGCACGCGCGAAATCATTTCCCCCGGCAGACCGAGCGGCTCACGGCTCGTCGCCAGCACACGCACGTCACCACTCGCGCGCAACAATGCCGAAACTGCTTCCGCGGACTCTGCCAGGACATGCTCGCAGTTATCGAGGATGATCAGAGTCTGAGTTCCTTCTAGCGCTCTTACGAGTGAATCGGTTGCATTCAGTTCCGCCTCAATTTTAGCGCCGATGACTGCGGCGATTGCGTCCACGACCAGTCCTACCCCGGTCAGTGGCGCCAGATCCACAAACCGCACCCCATTGGGAAAATTCTCCAGCACATCCGCGCCCGCCGGCGCCGACTAATGTAACGACGCGATGTTTTTCAATCAGCGCCCGCACCGCTTGCTGCTCGCCTACGCGTCCTATGAACGAGGTCAGTTGGATCGGCAGATTCTGCTGGAAATTGCTGAGCGATTTGAGTGGCGGAAAATCAGTGCGCAGCTTTGGATGCGAGAGTTGAAAAACGTGCTCTGACTCGGAAAGATCACGCAAACGATGGCGTCGCAAATCAATGAGTGACGCACCATCGGGTAACGCGTCGTGCAGAATACCAGCCGTGACCGCGGAGATCAGAATCTGCTCGCCGTGCGCAATCGCGCGAAGACGCGCGGCGCGATTAACGTGCGGTCCACGATAATCAGCGCCAGCTTCTCCAGTGTGAATTGCCATGCGCACACGTATCGGCACGTTAGGCGGCCACGTTTGTGCGCGCAGCGCGCACTGAATCTCGAACGCCGCTGCGACCGCATCAGTCGCGTGGGCGAAGACTGCGAATACACTATCGCCTTCGCCACGCTCAAGAATGAGTGCACCGTGATACGCTTCGATTTCGCGGGCCACAATCTCGTCATGCCGCTTCAGTGCCTCCTGAGTTTCCGCAGGATGCGCTTCCCACGCGCGCGTCGATCCTTCCACATCCGTGAACAGGAATGTAACTCTCCCAACCGGCCGATTCGCCATTGGCGGTAATTATGGAAACTGCGGAATCGGCGCGCAACATCTACGTTCTTCTTTGCGCCGAGCTCAATTCCAGACGCCCAACATCGAGCGCCTGCGGAGCGAAAGTTATTTTCCAGAACGTCGCACAGCGACGTGGCTACAGCGATCAGCGCCTTGGTAACGCGGCGTTGTGAAACTCGTTCGCTGCCCACACTTCCTCGCTGCTACCCTCGCAGCTTTACCTTCTATCTCGGAAAACCCATTTCCTCGATTCAAGCGACGGGAACGACGGGGACCGGCGTTTCCATCGGACGCGTCTCGGCCTTGTCGGTGATCAGCTTGCGCAGAAATGGAATCAGCACGACGAGCGCAACACCAACCGCCAGGCTGCCGAGGCCGAGCTCGGTGAAGAGTTTCGCGTATCCGGCGTTGGTCGCGATCGTCGTGGTGCCGGTCGGCTCGGGGATCATTCCCGAAAAATCGCCTGCAAACAGCGACGCGAGGCCGGTCACGAGCATCCAGCTGCCCATCATTACGCCTTGGTATTGCTTCGGCGCGAGCTTGCCGATCATCGCGTATCCGATCGGCATGATGAGAAGCTCACCGATGCTCTGCAGCACGTAGCTCAGGAAGAGCCAGACGAACGAGCTCTTGCCATCGGCGCCGGCCAGTTTGATGCCTGCACCTCTTCGGCGGTTACTTGGGCGGCCGTTTTCTTTCGAACCGCAAACTGTTTGTCGGGAGCATGGCGGTGCAAATGATCGGCTGTGCATGTATCGCCACCGGCACACTCGCGCTGTTCTACGTCGGCCTCGCCCTCTTCCTTACCGGCAGCGGCCTCAACGTCACTTGCATCAACATGATGCTGACGCAGCGATTCACCCCGGAGGACCCGCGCCGCGAAGGAGCTTTCCTCTGGAACTACGCCGGCATGAACGTCGGCTTTTTCGTCGGGTTCAGCGCCGCCGGTTACTTCCAAGCCACCGAGAGCTACTCGAGCCTCTTCATCTTCGCCACACTCGGCAACTTCGTCGCCATCGTCCTCGCCATGTTCATGTGGAAGACGCTCGCCGACCGCAACACACCGCTGCTCGACGCGACGCGAAAGCAGTTCCAACTACGGCAAAGCCCTCATAACGAAATTCGAAAAAGCGAAAAAGATTCCAGCCACAAGACCCGAGCCGAGTGCTGCGACAAACGTCAGGAGGTAGATCGGATTATTCATCTGTCTAAAAGTGCGGGCGCATTTTCTGACGTCGTTTTCATAGTGCGCATCGAAATTCCTAGATGACCGCGCGCCGAAGAACTTCCGGGGACAGATTCGCACCCGTGACCAAAAGCACAATCTCGGCATCGGCGTAAGCGGATGGATCCTGAAGGAACGCCGCCGTCGCCGCTGCACCGGAGGCTTCCGCAACTACATGCTCGTCGAGCAGAAGAATGCGAATCGCGTCGAGCAGTTCCTGCTCCGAAACCAAACGCACTTCATCCACCAATTCGCGGATGGCGATCACATTTGTTTCGAGCGGATGGAGCGATGCTAGCCCATCAGCAATCGTATGGCATTCATCGGTGACGACGACTCGCCCTTGCTGCCATGATCGCACGTAGGCGGGCGCCTGTTCCGCTTGAACGCCGATGATGCGAACGCCTGGAAAACGACGCTTCGCTTCAGCGGCCACACCGCGGATCAGCGCAGTATCACCCATCGGGACAAAAATGACGTCAGGCGCTGGTATCTCGTCCAGGATTTCACTGGCGATCGTGGCGGTGCCCGCCGGAACGAGCGGATCGCTCGCATCGTCGAGAAAATAGTGGCCGTGCTCGCGCGCAAACTCTGCGGCGCCTTCACTCGCTGCCGATCCACCCATGGTCCCTCGCTCGACTACTTTTGCACCAAGCGCGACAATGCGTGCGCGTTTCACCGGGTTCGGATTTTCCGGAAGGAAAATCGTGGCCCCAACCTTTGCGATGCGCGCGGCGTAAGCAACAGCGGCGCCGTGATTACCGGTGCTCGCGGCAACAACTCCTGGCACCGGGCGTTGCGCCGCAGTTGTGAGCAAAGCGTTTAACGCTCCGCGTGGCTTAAACGAGCCGGTCGGTAGGTCGCTTTCAATCTTTAGATAGACGCGTGCGCCTGAATGTTGCGCGAGTGATTCCGCCGACGCGAGGCGCGTGGGTCGAAAATATCGCGACAACAATTCGCGCGCGTGTTCGACTTCCTTCGCGCTCGGAATCATCGCGCCGACTTCATTCGTCACACCCCCTGATCGATGATGTGAGGGGAACTGGTCGCACGGCGCGGTTTTATCACGCTCGCAACAAAGGTAAAGTTTCTTAAGGAAAAAGTTCGTAACGGCGAGGTGCTACTACCAGCACAAACCGGCTGCAGCGAGTTGCGTGAAGACGCCAAAAATTACTCCGAGACTTCCGGCGACTTGGGCCGCGCCTAGAAAAATGGTGAAGCCTTTACTCATTCCGATGTCTTTGCTTCGGGCCCGGCTCACTCTTGATGACGTCGCAGATAGCTGACTTCCATCGGTAGCCACGTCTTGCCGTCGTCATTGGAAATTTCAGCGCGGACAACAATCGAGTCACGTTGGCCAACGCCTGATGTCGACCAACGCTGAAGCGCGCCGGATTGATCGTGCCCGCTCAGCACAAGGCTGCCATTCACTTTACCACCGGTCATGATCATCGTCATGCCTTCCGCCGGATATATCCAAACTGCCGTCCAGCGCTGATGCTTGAGGTCGTAAAAATCAATCATGGTACCGAAGGGCAGTAAGTCCTTACTGTCCGAGTTCGAACTCCAGATCTCTTGGAGAGCTTTGCCGACTAGGATCCAGGCGTAGTGCACCTGGCCTTGATTGCTCTTTGGGTTTCCCTTTTTATCAAGGTATTCATAGGGCACGTCCCATGTGCCGATGAGTTGATCGAACAACGCGTTTCGCGGAATCTCCGCACTCGATTTCACGGGATTCTCAATCGCGAACGCGCCGGCGTTGCATAGTAACGAAATGAGAAGAGCTGGCGTCAGTCGTCGCATGACTTGTTTGCTCCTCGTATTTCAGGGTTGATCTGCGCCAAGAATTATTTCGCGCACGATCGCACGACGCGGCAATGAAGAGGGTGTCTCGTTGACAAACTCGTTGATGTAGAGCCGTTGCGCCCACGGATGCCTAACGATCCCATTGGGAAAAGAGAGTCGCGCCTTTGTATCTGCTCCATCCACGATCCCGCGCTCGCCATTGCCGAGGATGCGCCTGGCTGTGCCATCGAGCATAACCTCGTAAATTTCGTGCGATTGAGACGCGGTGACGTAAAACCGATCCTTTTGATTGAAGCATAGATGCCCCAGGCCCTTCGCGGATATGGTCGTGAAAAGCGCGACAGCACCTTGCGAATCGATCTTCAGCATCTTGTTGTCTCTATAGTTGACGACGTAAAGATTTCCCTTCCCATCGAACGCAATTCCGTTTGGGCAGTTGAAAAGATCGCTCTTTGCGAATGACGAAACGGTCCCGTCCTTCGCAATCTTTGCGATCGAATTACCGCGACAATTCGCGACGAAGACATCCCCCGTCTGCTTGTTGATCGCGATTCCGACCGGGCCGCTCAGACCGCTGGTAGCAAATGGCTGCGCTTGACCTTTTCGATCGATTTTAGTGATCGAGTCGCCGTAGAAGTTCGATTGCAAGAGATTGCCTTCGTGGTCGATCGCGTTGCCGGACGCGCCGTAAAGGCCTGATGCAAATACGTCACGCTTGCCTTCGGGCGTAATTTTCCAAACGATCTCGCCGAAGTCAGCGACATAGATATTCCCGAGCGCGTCGACCGTTACGCCTCCAGTGCTGTGGCCCTCAATCACTTTAGTGAGCGTATGGATTTTTGTCTCCGCGTGTGCAGAAACAGTCACAAAAAGCAGCCCGAACACGAATAGCAGCGCCCGGCTGCGGTTAAAATAAAAAAATGCCAACAATCTCATCACCGTGCGTAGTTGTTCAGACGTTTTGTTAATCATGAGATCTCCTCAGGGTGATCTCCAAATGCTTGAGTACCGCGTCCAGCGGTTCGCGCGATTGCTGCGCTTTAGCCATCGCTTGCGCACCTTCAATCGCTGCGACGATGTATAGAGCCAATTGTCGCGCGCTCTTGAACCCGGTCTGCGCTTCCAGATCAGATTGGGAACGCAACGCCTTTGCCCATTCATCCTGCCAGCGATCGAAGAGTGCGGATAACGAGCTCTGGATTTGTCGATCTTGCAGAGCCAGCTCGCTGGAAAGGTTGTTAATTGGGCAACCAGTGAGCAGGTCATCGGTTGATTCTTGCGTGCGAAGATTTCGAATCACTTGACGAATTGCGTCAAGTGGCTTTGGCGCATGGACAACGGGATCGATCATCCGGCGATTGAATTTCGGGGCGACGATTTCTTTGATGACGGCGAGAGCGATCTCCTTTTTCGAGCCGAAATGATGATGAAACGACCCTTTAGTAGCTCTGGCTGCTTTCAAAATCTGGTCGATGCCAGTCGCGTTGTAACCCTTGTTATGAAATAGCTCGGCCGCAGTGGCGATGATCCTGTCACGCACACTGTCGGGTCTATCTCCAGTTCGTTGGCGTATTTTCATTATTGCCATGCTGGAAACCAGCGGAGACGAGACCGCGGCGTCGGTTCCAGAACCAGGAGCTCTGGCGTATCACGAAGCAAATTCTCCGACGCCAGTGTTTCCCCCACTCGCTGAGCGGCCGCAGTAAAGCTCTCTTTCAAGCTCTCCTCATCTCTCAAGATTCCGAGCCAAACAAGAAAAGGTCCGTCGTTGCGCACAGGAAGCTGTGGAAAGTTATTCGGCGTATCGAGCGTGACGAGGATGCCCGTTTCGCGCACGCCCGGCAGACGATAGGATGAAAATGTCCTTCTCAGCTTTGCGCTCAAGATCTCATCTGGCTGATTCTTCAAGGAAAGGATTTGGGCAACGGCAATCCCCATCGCGCCATTTTTCTCCGTCACGGGATCGACCGCAGGGAGAACCGTTACCTCGGTGTCGGGAGCGAGCGGCCGGAGCAGAAGAACGTTATCGCTGTCCTTCATTAATGAATTCATCTTCAAACTGTGTTCACGCCAAAGAGGGCCGAAATAGAAAGCACCGTTAACGATCGGGCGGTCGAACCTGGTATGGAATCCACGCAACCAGACAAAACCCGAAGCATTTCCGCGTTCACGGAATTGCCCGAGCGCCAGAGCACCCAATTGTTCGAACGCTTCCGGAAAGAAAGTCTCAAAATATGTGATGAAATTTTCCCGTTCCCCTTCCTTTATTGTGTAACGACGGAACTCTATGACTTGGAAACTCGACAGGGGATTGGTGTCGTTCATAATTTGATTTGCAGGTTGTCTTTGCTCCGCTGGGGTTAATCCGACTGCGGCGTGTACAAGGCAAAAGCTGATCGGTCCCAGCCGGACAACCGGATAACTCCAGGCTTTCATTGAGGATCGATTATAGACTGACCGGTCTGTCTGTAAAGAAGTTTTTTTTGGCATTTCGACTTCTTATTTGTTCTTGCGCGGAAGCGAGCCTGTTCAGACCTATTGGCAACGGCGCGGAACTAAACGCTCAAGCGCTCGCCGAGGTGAACGTGCCGGCTAATAGGATCATTTCTTGCCGTGCGCCTGCACCTTTCCAATCGAGTCAAGAATCACGTCTCGCAAGAGCGGCCCTGTTCGCGCATGAAACGCGCGTTGCAGTAACGTCGCCTACGTGGTCATGGATCCGGCTACTTTTTTTACTGAGCTGAAGCGGCCGCCGCTCACTTCATCACAGACAAATTCCCACCTCCGGTGGTGACGATCACGAGGCTCATCACGACAAGCATCGTGTCGTAGCTCCATCCGTTTGTTCCTGAGTTGCCCCAGAGGCCTGTGCGCCAGACGAAAATCTTTTTCTGAATCGCGCCGAGCATTAGCAATATCAAACCCGCCGCAGCGAGTTGCGTGAGGACGCCAAAAATTACTCCGAGACTTCCGGCAACTTCGGCCGCGCCAAGGAAGATGGTGAAGCCTTTGCTCATTCCGATGTCTCTGCTTCGCGCCTCAGGTTCCTTCAAGTGATTCCATCCACTGGTGATGAACACAAGCCCAACCATGACGCGCAAAGAAGAAGCGCGACGTCAGTGAAATGGGCTAATTGGGGAAACACCATGAGCTAACTATTTCGAAGTCGATTTTGTAGCACGAACCGCCGCTCACGGGCAAGAATTTACGTCACTTGCTATCGTGAACGACCCCGGCAGCACCTCGCCGAACTTTCACAACGGCGCGCCGTCTGCGCCACCGGGGTCAGCGACCCCGGCTACAGGGTCTCGAGCGTTCGTGTTTCGTGGGATGAACCGCCGATGTTATACGTGATTCACGTATAGTAACCACTTCCGTTAACGAACCCTCTGTGGACGCGCCTAGGCACAAATAGCTTTTTCGATTGCGGTTCGCGCAAAGCCGCGTGGCGCAGCTCGACCCTGCTTCCACTCTTGCAGTGTTCGCTTCGAGATCTGTGATTTCAACGCCGCCTCGCTTTGCGAAGATTATTTCCGCTCGCGCCACGCTGGCAGTCTTCGTGGAAACGCACCGGCTGCGAACCTCCGATGCCGCACGTGATCAGGGAGTGTCCCGAAAGCCGTCCTGAGATGGCTATACGGGAATCACGTATAGCATCAAGCCCCCTGGATAAATGATTGACTTAATCCTCCCCGTTCTCGGGTTGTGCCCAATGCTTCGCATTGTCTATGTCGCACCGCTTCCACGGGCTTCATTGACTCGACTGCCTCGCGCATTCTCGCACCTCGGGCTGCCCGCCCATCTGATCGCGTCCCCCCGGCATTTTGACGAGCTTTGTCGGCCCGCGAATCTCGCCTTTCAGGTGACCTTCAGTGTCGTCTACCCGGCCGCTCCCGCTTGAGGCCGTGTTGATTCGTTCGCTCCAGCTGATTCAGGCAGGCGGCCTGCATACGCCGCTGCCTTGGCCGCCGGTTCGGAACTGGTCGTCCTTGTTTTTGAACAGGACGTTGAACGTGGTGAGCGATCCGTAACAGCGCGTGATATATTGTTGCAGGTCGAACTTGTCGGCATCGCTCAGTTTGTCGCTCGCGTTCACCTTCTGCTCCAGAACTCGCAGATTATTACGAATCATGACGATTTTGTGGAAGAATGTCTCGAGCGGGACTTCTTTCGGCTGAAGCGAACGTTCCGCAGGCTGCATGACCAGCGTCCCGCGCTGCCATCGAGTCGCCAGACCTTCTACGAGCACATCCTGTTGTTCCAGCCCAAGCGCGCTCCGACCACAGCGTGAGCAGTATCGCGGACCAGGTTCGCGAGCGGCAACTCTAGCTCGCTCAGCTTAGCGGTTGGCTCCGCGGGTTGGAGATCGCTGGAAGCCGGCGCAATTGTCCGTTGCGTCCTCAAACGCGATCTCGGCTGTCTGCTCGGTCAGCGATTTTACGACGCCAACGCCGTATTGCGGATGGCGCACTTTCATTCCGATATGGAGCGTTTCGATGTTCATGTTGCTCTCGAAGCTGCGACATCGTCATCGAAAGCGCAACCATCGTCGCTATTCTGGAATCAGATTCCAAGACGGCAAAGCGTCCGCGCCCTTAGCCACACATTCGTTCTGCCTTGGGAAACCCGGCCTTGGCGTTGGCGCGCTGCGTTACGGCCTGCATTCCGATTCACGAGCGCTTCGTCGGTGATTCCCTGCTCTGCTGCATGCATGTGAACGTCCTTGGTAATCTTCATCGAACAGAAGTGTGGACCGCACATGCGATAAACGTGCGCGGTTTTCGCACCTTCAAGCCTTATAAAAGTTCTGCCGCTCCGAGGAGCGGCAGAATGGCGAATGAGCTGCCAGGGACTAGCGGGTCGCCCGGCAGCTCATCTTATTCTCGTTAGGTTCTATGGGTTGGGCCGTTGCGTTCAGGTTGGCCGGCGCTTCCATGGTATCTACCGTGGAATCTCACTTCCGTTACTTACCAAGCTGTGGCTCGCCGTAGATGAAGTCATCCATCACGACGATGTCATGCCTTTGATCGTCATTCGGCTCCGGGGCAACGTCCCCGGTTTCGATTCGGACCCGCGCGATGCGCGCGTCGTCAAACACGATGCCGAAGAAGGACAGGCCTCCATCGCCCGGCGAGGCCGGGACGAAGCTGCTGAATAAAAGCCTACCGCGCTGGTCGAAGTACTCGATCAGCGTGCTGGCCCTACGGTTTCCGTGCTTCCCGCCCGGTCCGCTGCCATCTGGCTGATCAACGTCTGCGAACACTGCGCCGAAGCCCCTGACGGTTGCCGGGACAGTGCCATTCGTGCCCGGTATAAAGAACGAACCTTCAGTAACGTTGCTCCCCACCGGTGTGAACAGCCGCGATTTGCTGAACGCTCTAAAGATTTTGCCGTAGGTGGGATTACCAAAGAGCACTGCCAGCCCTCCCTGGGGCCCGCCCGATGGAGGAGCCTGCGAAAGGCCTAACCCTGGTGTGGTGAACTGACTGCCGCGGGTGTTCAGGAACACGTTGAATGGCGTCACCGGAGCTGTCGTATCCAGAACGTCGGGGCTGCCGCC
>Ga0209268_1000965_pt1 | contig 14368 bp, 12 predicted proteins | sample GraSoiAngelo_143_FD_185900 | JGI IMG/M metagenome (GOLD analysis project Ga0209268, IMG submission 185900) | Grasslands soil microbial communities from the Angelo Coastal Reserve, California, USA - 14_1009_02_30cm (SPAdes) (version 2) | ecosystem: Environmental > Terrestrial > Soil > Grasslands ... | reverse complement strand
CCACTACGACGTCATCATCATCGGCACGGGCGCCGGCGGCGGCACGCTCGCCCACCGGCTCGCGCCCTCCGGGAAGCGCATCCTGCTCGTCGAGCGCGGCGACTACGTGCCGCGCGAGAAGGAGAACTGGGACACGCGCGCCGTGGTCCTCGAAGGCCGGTACGGCACCAAGGAAGTGTGGCGCGACGCGGCCGGGAACGATCTGCACCCCCACACCAACTACTACGTCGGCGGTAACACCAAGTTTTACGGTGCGGCGCTGTTTCGGCTGCGGCAGCGGGACTTCGGCGAGCTGCGCCACCACGGCGGCATCTCGCCCGCCTGGCCGATTTCCTACGACGAGCTCGAGCCCTATTACACCGAGGCGGAGCGGCTGTATCGCGTGCACGGCGAACGGGGCATCGATCCCACCGAGCCGCTGGCGCGGGCGCCGTACCCCTTCCCGCGCGTGAGCCACGAGCCGCGCATCCAACAGCTCAGTGACGATCTGAGCCGCATCGGGCTCAGGCCGTTCCATGTGCCGCTGGGGATCATGCTCGACGAGCAACACCCGCGACAGAGCGCCTGCATCCGCTGCGACACGTGCGACGGCCACCCCTGCTTGATCCTCGCAAAGTCGGACGCGCAGGTGTGCTGCGTCGATCCGGCGCTCGAGCACCCTAACGTCACATTGCTCACGAACGCCTACGTCGCGCGGCTCGAGACCGCGCCGTCCGGCCGCGCGGTCGCCAAGGTGCACGTCCAGCGCAACGGCGCACCCGAGACGTACACGGGGGACATCGTCGTGGTCTCGTGTGGCGCCATCAACTCCGCCGCGCTGCTGCTGCGCTCGGCGAACGAGCGGCATCCGAACGGCCTCGCCAACGGCTCGGGCGTCGTCGGCCGGCACTATATGTCGCACATCAACTCCATCTATCTCGCGATCTCCAAGTGCGCGAACCCGACCCGGTTCCAGAAGACGCTGGCTGTGAACGATTTCTACTTCGGGTCGAAGGAGTGGGACTACCCGATGGGGCACATCTCGTTCGTGGGGAAGACCGACGGGAACGTGCTCGCCGCGGGCGCGCCGCGCATCGTGCCGGGGATGACGCTCGAGCTGATGGCCCGGCATTCGCTCGACTTTTGGATGACCTCGGAGGATCTGCCGCACCCGGACAATCGCGTGACGCTGGACTCGGACGGCACGATTCAGCTGTCGTATACGCCCAATAACCTCGAGGGCCACAAGCGCCTCATCGCGAAGCTCAAGGAGCTGCTCGATCCCATCGGCTGCGAGAAGCATCTCGTGCCCTTCTTCTCACGCTCGATCCTGCTCGGCCAGCAGATTCCGCTCGCCGGCGTGGCGCACCAAAACGGCACCGTCCGGTTCGGCACGGACCCGAAGACGTCGGCGCTCGATCGCAGCTGCAAGGCGCACGAGCTCGACAACCTTTACGTCGTGGACGGGAGCTTCTTTCCGTCGAGCGGCGCCGTGAACCCGGCGCTGACGATCATGGCCAATGCGCTGCGCGTGGGCGACCACATCCTGGAGCGCTTGCGGTGAAGCTCGCCAACCTGGCGGTCCTGACGCTGGCGCTCACCGTTCCCGCGCTCCCGGCGCAGCAGCTGCGGAGCGCACCGGCCGTCGCTCACGCCGCGCGCGGTGCGGCCGTCGCCGCCGTAGGCGCGATCGCGCTGACGGTGTCCGACATGGATCGCTCGGTCGCGTTCTACACGTCGGTGCTCGAGTTCCGCCAGGTGGCGGACACCGTCGTGACCGGGGACGGCTACGGCCGGCTCGAGGGCGTGCCCGGCTCGCGCGTGCGCGTGGTACGGCTGCAACTCGGCGACGAGACGCTCCAGCTCATGGCCTGGCTCCACCCGACGGGGCGCCCGGCTCCCACGGGCGCACACAGCAACGACCGCTGGTTCCAGCACGTTGCCATCATCGTGAGCGACATGGCGAGGGCCTACGCGGTGCTCGAGGCGCATGGCGTGGAGCGCGTGTCGCCGGCGCCGCAGCGGCTCCCCGATTGGAACCCCAACGCGGGCGGCATCCGCGCCTTCTACTTCCACGATCCCGATGGGCATCCCCTCGAGATCCTCCAGTTCCCGGCGGGCAAAGGTGATCCGAGGTGGCAGCGCACCAACGGGCGGCTGTTCCTCGGGATCGACCACACAGCAATCGTGGTGCGGGACACGGACACGAGCTTGCGCTTCTACCGCGACCTGCTGGGGCTCAAGATCGCCGGGAAGAGCCTCAACTATGGGCCTGAGCAGGAGCGGCTCAACAACGTCCCCGGCGCGCGCCTGCGCATCACCAGTTTGCGCGCCGCCGCGGGCCCCGGGATTGAGTTCCTGGAGTACTTGAGCCCGCGCGACGGCCGGCCCGCCCTGCCCGACGAGCGCGCCAATGACCTCGTCCATTGGCAGACCATGACTGCGAGCGCGAACCTCGATCTCCTGGCCTCCCGGCTCACGGCGGCGAGCGTGCGATTCGTCTCGCCCGGCGTCGTAGAAGTCGACGATCGCGCCCTCGGCTTCGTCCGCGGCTTCCTCGTGCGCGACCCCGACGGCCACGCCGTGCAGGTCGTCGCCGCCAACTGACGCCATTCACTCTCTCGCGGAGACGTCGTCATGCCCAGTACCCTCACCTCGACGCAGTCCAGCCAGATGGACGCCGCGCAAGGTCGCCCTCAGATGATGAAGGCGATCGCCGTATTCCCCGGCCGGCCCGGCTCGGTCCACCTTGCGGAGCTCCCCAAGCCCGCCGTGACTGACATCGCGGGCGGCCGGGGCGTCCTCGTTCGCATCCTCCGGGTCGGCGTGGACGGCACCGACAAGGAGATCAACGCCGCCGAGTACGGGGAAGCCCCCGAGGGGAGCCCGTTTCTCGTGCTCGGCCATGAGAGCTTCGGCGTCGTCGAGGAGGTCGGCGCGCGGGTGACGGAGCTGATGCCGGGCGACTACGTGGTCGCGACGGTCCGACGCCCGGGCATGAGCATCTACGATCGCATCGGCACGTCGGATATGACCACCGACGACGTGTACTTCGAGCGCGGGATCAGCCGGCGCCACGGGTTCCTGACCGAGCACTACGTCGAGGATCCCGAGTTCCTGGTGAAAGTGCCGCAGGACCTGGGGGACGTGGGGGTGCTGCTCGAGCCCACGACGGTCGTGGAGAAGGGGATCGCCCAGGCGTTCGAGATCCAGCGCCGGCTGCGAGTGTGGCACCCGAAGAAGGCGGCTGTGATCGGCGCCGGAACGATCGGGCTACTCGCGACGCTGGCGCTCCGGCTGCGGGGCGTCGAGGTCACAACGTTCGCCAAGCAGCGCCGTCCCTACCTCAATTCGGACCTCGTCGAGGCGCTGCGCGCCCGCTACGCGTCCGCCGAAGGAGAAGGCTCCTTCCTCGACGTCGCGGCAAAGTACGGACCATTCGATCTGATCTTTGAGGCGTCCGGGTTCGCGCCGCTCGTGTTCGACGCGATGCAAGCGCTCGCGAAGAACGGCGTGCTGGTGCTGTCGAGTGTCACGGGAAGCGACCACAAGGTCGAGGTGCCAGCCGACCGGATCAACCTCTCGTTCGTGCTCGGCAACAAAGTCATGGTGGGGACGGTGAACGCCAACCGCGAGTACTTCGAGACCGGGGTAAAGGATCTCTCCCAGGCGGCGCTCGAGTATCCGGGATGGCTCAATCGGCTGCTGACGCACCCGGTGAAGGGGCTCGAGAACTACCGACAACTGTTCGATTATCTCGAGCACGGCCAGGGTGTGATCAAAGCGTTCTGTCAGGTGGCGCAAGCGTCCGGTGATCGATAAGAAGCCATGACCGCCTCCGCCCCCGGCGATCCCCATGCCGAGGAACGCGCCCGCTTGCGTGCGCTCCCCCGGGCACGGCCGGACCACATCGTCGTCCCCGAACCCGGCCAGGTATCAGTATGGGATTTTCCTCGTCCGCCGCGCGTCGAGCCGGTGCCGTTGCGCGTCCGCGTCGAGCTCGGCGGCCAGACGATCGTAGACACCACCGCCGCAGTGCGCGTGTGCGAGACCTCGAGCCCGCCAGCCTACTACGTTCCCCCCACTGATATCGTCCCCGGTTGTCTCGAGCCGAGCGAGCGCACGTCGTTCTGTGAATGGAAGGGAGTCGCGATCTACTGGACCGTACTCGCCGGTGGCCGCCGTGCGAAGGACGCCGCCTGGAGCTACCGAACGCCTGATCCCGGGTACGAGAGGATCAAGGACTACGTCGCATTCTATCCACGACGGATGGGTGCATGCTGGGTCGGCGAGCATCGCGTGGAGCCACAGCCCGGGCTCTACTATGGCGGCTGGATCACGCCCGAGCTCGTCGGACCGTTCAAGGGCGCTCCGGGCTCCGAGACCTGGTGAGCGCGACCGCCGCCGCGAAGTCCTCAGGTGTGTCGACATCCATCAGAGCCTCCGCGGGCCAATCCATGAATAGCGCCTCGTCTCGGTGGCGCTGGACCACCGTCTTGCCGCATCCCTCACCGGTCCAGGCAAGCAGCTCCGCAAAGAGCCCGCGACGGAACAACAGCGGCGGGGCGGTGACATCGCCGTAGCGCGACACGACGAGCGGCGCATCCGTGCCGCGCGACGCCGCGACGATAGCGGCGAGCATCTGCTCCGTGACCAGCACCATGTCCGCGAGCATCACGACTGCGGCACCGATCTCGGGATCCAGCCGCTCGAGTCCCCCGTGCAGCGAGCCGCTGGTGGGACCGGTGAAAGCCGGATTCACCACGAATTCGCACGCGAGACCGGCCAGCTCGGCCTGGGCTCGGGTCGCCTCGTGACCCAACACGACGACCACGGGTGAGAGCCCGGCCGCGAGCGCCCGCCGCGCGGCGCGGCGCACCACCGCCTCGCCCTCGAGCTCGAGCAGCATCTTGTTCTTGCCCATGCGGCGCGACGCGCCGGCCGCGAGGATCACGCCGGCGATGCGGGTGGGCTCAGTCGGACGGGCATGAATCGGCGCCTTGCGCTCGCGCAGCGAGTCGGCCGGACGCCCCGAGCGCACCGCGAGCACCTCGGCGATCACGGCGAGCGCGACTTGCTCGGCACCGTCAGTGCCGATGTCTAGGCCGACGGGACCGTACAGCCGACCTTCGTCGACTGCGCCCGCGGCGCTCAGGTTGCGGACGATGCGCTCGGTGCGCTGCCGCGGACCTAGCATGCCGATGTAGGGAACGGGCGTGCGGAGCAGGGCCCGGAGATAAGCCTGGTCGTCTGCGAAGTTGTGCGTCATCACGACGGCATAGCTCGCTCCGTCGAGCGACAGGCGCTCGGCCAGCTCAGCGCCGTCGCTCTCCACCAACCTCGCCGCGGTCGGGAACCGCTCGTTCGTAAGGTAGCCCGGGCGGCGGTCCACGACGACCACGCGAAAGCCGACGTCCGCCGCGAGGCGGGCGAGCGGCCGCGCGTCCTCGCCAGCGCCGAGCAGCACCAGCTGCGGCGGTGGGCAGAACACGTCGAAGAACACGCTGCGGCCAGCGATCTCGTGGAGACCCGACTGCTCGGTTCCGAGCAGGGCGCGGGCTTGCGTGGTCACAGCGCCGTTCAACTCGGTAGACTCCAGGTCGCCAGCGGAATCGTCGGCCGTCATGATCAGCCGCATCCCGCATCCCGCATCCCGCATCCCGACGATCGTCGCAACGACGAACGGCTCCCGTCGGTCGAGCAGCTCCCGCTCCCGCGGCCGGGGCTCCAACACCGGTTCGACGAACACCTCGACCTCTCCCTCGCACCCCACCCCCAGGTCCCAGGCCTCGATCTCGTCCGCGCTGGAGCAGTAGTTGCGGAGCTCGGCCTTCCCGCTGCGGATCACCTGCAACGCGACCTCGCGCACGTCCTGCTCGAGGCAACCGCCGCTCACGTTGCCCGTCGTGCTCCCGTCCTCGCCCACGAGCAGCTTGGCCCCCTCGTGCCGGTACGCCGAGCCGCGCACCCGGACTACGGTCGCGAGGGCCGCGCGCTTCCCCTCGCGCGCCAGTTCGGCGAGCCGGTCGAGCACTTCCCGCGTCTCATGCCATTGTTTCATGCTATCCGCCTATCCGACCATCCGGCCAACCGCCACGCGAGCTCCTCTAACGATGCCACGTTGCCACACGGGACGAACTCGTCCACGTGCGGCAGCGCGGCGAGGAGCCCCTGCGTCACCGGCTCGAAGCCGGGACGTCCCGCCAGCGGGTCGAGCCAGATCAGCCGGTGACAGGACCGCTGCAGTGTCGCAAGCTCGCGGGCGAGGAGCGCCGGATCATCGCGCTCCCAGCCGTCCGAGACGAGCAGCACGAGGGCGCCGCTCTTGATGGTGCGCCGCACCCAACGCCGATTCAGCTCCCGCAGGCTGGCGCCGATGCGGGTGCCGCCGCTCCAGTCGACGACCTTCACCGCGACTCGGCGCAGCGCGGCGTCCGCGTCGCGCAGCCGCAGCTCCCGGGTGATGCGAGTCAGCCGGGTTCCGAACACGAACACCTCGACCGGCGCGCCCGAGCGCGCGAGCGCGTGCGCGAACCGCAGCAACAGCCGGCTATACCGCTCCATCGATCCCGAGATGTCGCACACGAGGGCGATGGGGCGCGGCCGGGACTTGCGGCGCAGCCAGCGCCAATCCAGCGGCTCGCCGCCGGTGGCGAGGCAGCGCCGCAGCATGATGCGTGCCGCGAGTCGCCCTCCACCGCGGTCCAGGCGGCGCCGGCGCGACGGCCGGAGCGGGAGAGCAGGGCGCAGCGCAGCGAGCATCGCCGCCGCATCCCGCGTCTCCTCCGGTGTCAAGTCGGCGAAGTCCGCCGTGCGCAGCCGCTCCTCGCGACTCGCCAGGACGCGTATAGTCGTCTCATCCACGGCCTCCACCACCTCCACACCCTCCGGCGCATCCGGTCCGAAGCGCACATCGCTTCGTGGGGGCTGCACCTGCCGTAGCCGCGGCAGAGCCTCTGACGCGCCGCCCACGACCGTGCCGCGTCGCCAGAACAAATCGAACGCGGCGTCGTAAAGCGCGCGCTCCTCGCGGCGCCGCACAAAGATCACGCGCCCCGCCGCCTTCACGTCGCCGCGGCGGTCGAAGCCGAGGACCGCGAGCACCTGCGCGAAGCGGCGCGTCTGGTCCGCGTCGACCGACAGACCGGCGCGTCGCAGCACTCGGCCGAACAAGATCACGTTGCCGAGGAAGGCGTTGCCGGGAGAATGGGTGCCGGTGGTCATCGGGTTGCAGCGCGCACTTCGTCCAGCAGCTTCGCCGCGCCCCCACCTCGGAGCGCGCTCAGGTCTTCCTGGTACTTGAGGAGCGCACCCAGGGTCCGCTCGATCTGCTCCGGCTCGAGCCGCTGCGCGCCCAGCGCCGTCAGCGCGGCGGCCCAGTCGATCGTCTCGGCGATGCCGGGAACCTTGGTGAGGTCGGCCGAGCGCAACCGCTGCACGAACGCCACGACCTCGCGGGCGAGCGCGTCCGCGAGCGCCGGGCTGCGGCGGCGCAAGATCTCCAGCTCACGATCGGCGGTAGGATAGTCGATCCAGTGATACAGGCAGCGGCGCTTCAGGGCGTCGTGCACCTCGCGCGTGCGGTTGCTCGTGATGATGACGTGCGGCGGGCGCTCCGCCTTGATCGTTCCGATCTCCGGAATCGTGATGGCGAAGTCGGCGAGCACCTCGAGCAGGTAGGCCTCGAACTCCTCGTCCGCCCTGTCGATCTCGTCGATCAACAGGACGGGCGGCTGGGGCCGAGAGTTCGCGAGCGCCTTGAGCAGGGGGCCTCGCCCCGCGCCTCGAGCAGGCGGATCTCGAGCATCTGGCGGGGATAGTCCCACTCGTACACGGCGGTGTTGACGTCGAGGCCCTCGTAGCACTGCAGCCGGATCAGCTCCGTCTTGAGCACGGCGGCGAGGGTCCGTCCTACTTCCGTCTTCCCGACTCCCGCCTCGCCTTCGAGCAGAAGGGGGCGGTCGAGCGTGAGAGCGAGATACACCGCGGTGGCGAGGTCGCGGTCCGCCACGTAGCGCTCGGCGGCGAAGGCCGCCTCGAGCGAATCGATCGTGAGCGCGTCCATCCACCCGCAATCTACTTGGAACGCTCGGCCACGCGCGCGGCGAACTTCCGCCAGAAGCTCTCCGTCAGCTGCTTCGCCGTGCCCTTGAGGAGCCGGGCTCCCACGCTCGCCACGGTCCCGCGCACCTCGGAGGTGGCGTCCCACCTGAGGCGGGAGCGGTTCGGGGCCACCGGTTCAATGGCGAGCCGGGTGCTCACGTCCACCCCCGAGCCCGGCGCCCTGCCGCGGGCCGACAGCTTCAGGCTCTTGGGCGGCGTCAGCTCGGACAGCTCGACATCGAGCTGGAACTTGAGCTTCACGCTCCCTACGCCGAACGCCGACACGACCTTGAAGTGCCGGTCGTCGACTGCCTCCACCGATTCCACGCCGGGCGCGACCGACGCCACGAACCGGTGATCGAGCAGTCGCTGCCACACCACGGCCGGCGGCGCCGCGATCTCGGGCGCCCCGGAGAACTCGAGCCGCACTAGGTCGCCCGGGCGAGCGCCTCGGTCAGGGCGCGGCGCGCCGCCACCCGGGCGAGGTGCAGCCGATACTCGCGCCCGGCGTGGATGTCGTCGTTCGCCTCGACGCCCGCCATGGCCGCCTCGGCGACCCGGCCGATCGCATCGGGATCGCCCTTCGTCCCGATCAGCGGCTTGGTCGCCGGGGCGAGGAACGGCGTCTCCGCGACGCCCGTGAACGCGAGCTCGGCCCGCGCGATGACGCCCTTCGCCACCGCCACCAGCGCCGCCGCGCCGGCCAGCGCGTAACCCGACGCCGCCTGCTCGAAGCTCGCGTACGCCATGCCGGCGCCCTTGGGAGGCCCCGGGAGCCGGATCTCGACCAGCAACTCGCCCGGCTTCAGGACGGTCGTGAACGGGCCCTTGAAGAACTTCCGCGCGGGCACCGAGCGCTTACCCCCCTTGGACTGCAGCACGAACGTCGCGTCCAGCACGAGCATGACGGGCGGCATGTCCGCCGCCGGATCGGCGTGGGCGAGGCCGCCGCCGATCGTGCCGGCGTTGCGCACCTGCAGGTCGCCGATGTGCTCCGTCACTTCGGCGATCAGCGGGTACTTCGCCCGCAGCGGCTTGGAGTCGAGCAGCTCGCGGTAGGTCGTCGTGGCGCCGATGCGCATCCCGGCCCCGGCCGCGGCGATACCCTTGAGTTGCGGCAGAGAGCCGATGTCGATCAGCAGCTCCGGCTGCGCGAGCCGGAACTTGAGGAGCGGCAGCAGGCTGTGCCCCCCGGCGATCACCTTAGCGTGCTTCCCCATCGCCTTGAGCGCGTGGTTCAGATTCTTCGCCCGGACATACTCGAAGGCGGTCGGAATCACCGTGCGCCTCCCTTCGCCTGCTGAATCGCGGTCCAGACGCGCGCCGGGGTGAGCGGCTTGTCGATGTGCGTCACGCCGAGCGGCGCGAGCGCGTCGCACACCGCGTTCACGAGCGTCGGGACGGACGCGATCGTTCCGGTCTCCCCCACGCCCTTCACACCCAGCGGGTTCACCGGGGACGGCGTGACGGTGTGCGCGGTCTCGATCTTGGGCATCTGCGATGCCTTCGGGACCGCGTAGTCCATCAGCGTGCCCGTGAGGAGCTGCCCGTCCTCGTCGTACACCGCCCGCTCCTGCAGCGCTTCGCCGAGCCCCTGGATCACGCCGCCGTGTACCTGGCCCTCGACGATCATCGGGTTGATCTGCGGTCCGCAGTCGTCCACCGCGATGTAGCGCAGGATCTTCACCTCGCCCGTCTCGGCGTCCACTTCGACCGTGCAGATGTGGGTGCCGAAGGGAAACACGAAGTTCGTCGGGTCGAAGAAGGCTGTCGCCTCGAGCCCGGGCTCCACACCCGGCGGCATGTTCCACGCCACGTTCGCCATCAGCGCCAGCTCGCCGAAGCTCTTGCTTTTGTCCGGGGAGCCCTTCACCACGAACTTCCCGTCCTTCCAGTCGAGGTCCGCCTCGTTCGCTTCGAGCAGGTGAGCGGCGATCTGCTTCGCCTTCGCTTTCACACGCTGCGCGGCGACCTTGACCGCGCTGCCGCACACGGCGGTGGTGCGGCTGCCGTACGTCCCCCAACCCTGCGGCGTCGCCTCCGTGTCGCCCGCCACGACTTCGACGTTCTCGACCGGAAGCCCGAACTCGTCGGCGACGATCTGGGCGAACGTCGTCTCCTCGCCCTGGCCGTGCGGCTTGGCGCCGATGTAGGCGCGCACCACCCCGGTCGGGTACACGCGCACGATCGCCGAGTCGTACAGCCCGCCGCCGAACCCGACGGCCCCCGCCACCTGCGAGGGGCCGAGGCCGCAGATCTCACAGTACGTCGTGACGCCGATGCCGAGATAGCGCCCGTCCTTGCGGGCCTTGGCCTGCTCGGCGCGGAACTTCTTGTAGTCGATCATCTGCAGGGCCTTGTCGAGCGCGCCCTGGTAGTTCCCCGAGTCGTAGGTGATCCCGGTCGCGACGGTGTAGGGGAACTTGTCGTTAGGGATCAGGTTCTTGCGGCGCACCTCCACCGGGTCCATCCCGATCTTCCGGGCGTACAGGTCGATCATCCGCTCGAGCAGGAACGTGGCTTCGGGGCGACCGGCGCCGCGGTAGGCGTCCACCGGGGTGGTCGTCGTGTACACCCCGTAGACGGTCCCCGCGATGTTCGGGATGGCATAGGGCCCCGAATACATCAGGCCGTGCAGGATCGTCGGGATCCCGGGCGCCGCCGTCGAGGCGTAGCCGCCGAGCCCGGCGTAGACCCGCGTGCGGAGCCCCGTGATCTTGCCGTCCTTGGTGCCGCACAGCTCCACGTGCTCGACGTGGTCGCGGCCGTGGATCGTCACCTTGTAGTTCTCCGAGCGGTCCTCGGTCCACTTGACGGGCCGGCCCAGGTCCAGCGACGCGAAGCTCACCAGCGCCTCGTCGGCGTAGCCGGGGATCTTGCTGCCAAACCCGCCGCCCACTTCGGGGGCGATCACGCGGATGCGATGCTCGGGGAGCTTCGTCATCACCGACAAGAGAAAGCGGTGGATGTGCGGGTTCTGGGACGTGATCCAGCAGGTGAGCTGGCCCGTGCCGGGGTTGTAGCTCGCGCAGGCGGCGCGCGGCTCCATCGCGGTGGGCAGGAGCCGTGGCTGGAGGATGCGCTGCTCGAGCTTCACCGGCGCCTCGGCGAATGCCTTGTCAGCGTCGCCCCCCGTCACCTTCCACGTGAACGCGACGTTGTTGGGGACGTCGGCATGGAGCTGAGGGGCGCCCTTTTGCGCCGCCCGCTCCGGGTCCACCACGGCGTCGAGCGGGTCGTAGTCCACCTCGATCAGGTCGAGCGCGTCGCGCGCTGCGGCGCGCGACTCCGCCACTACCAGCGCGATCCCGTCGCCGACGTAGCGCACCTTGTCCACGGCCAGCACTGGATGCGGCGGCACCTTCAGATCACAGTTCGGCACGTTCCAGGCGCAGGGGACGGCGTTCACCTTGTCCCTTAGGTCGGCGCCCGTGTAGACGGCGACCACCCCCGCCGCCTGCTTCGCCTTCGCGACGTCCACCTGCTTGAGCTTGGCGTGCGCGTAGGTGCTGCGCAGAATCGCGGCGTACAACAGCCCCGGCAGCTTCACGTCGTCGGTGTAAGTCGCTCGGCCGGTGACGAGCCGCGGGTCCTCGCGCCGCTTGATCCCGGAGCCGAACAGCGTGGCCATGACGAGCCTCCTAACGCAGCGCGCCCGCCGCGGACTGGATCGCGGCGACGATGTTCTGGTAGCCGGTGCAGCGGCACAGATTGCCTTCGAGCGCGTGACGAATCTCGGCCTCGCTGGGCGTGGGGTTTTGTGAGAGGAGATCGACGGCGGTCAGGATCATGCCGGGCGTGCAGAACCCGCACTGCAGCCCGTGCTTCTCCCAGAACGCCTGCTGCAGCGGGTGGAGCCGGCCGTCCCCGCTCAGGCCCTCGATGGTCGTGATCTGTTTCCCTTCGGCCTGCACCGCCAGGACGGTGCAGCTCTTCACCGCCCGGCCGTCGAGCAGCACCGTGCAGGCGCCGCATTGACTCGTGTCGCAACCGATATGGGTGCCCGTGAGGTCGAGCTGATCGCGCAGCACGGACGCGAGCAGCGCGCGCGGCTCGACCTCCGTGGTGCGCGTCGCGCCGTTCACGTCGAGGGTGATGGAGCGTTTCATTTGGAGCAGGGCTCGCTTTCCGCGGGATTCGGGGAAGGGTGGGTAATATGCCGCCGGGGCGAGCAGGCGCAATCGTTCCCCCTCTCCGCACCGCGGAGAGGGGGTCAGGGGGTGAGGACCTATTTCTCCCGCGCCACCGTCGGCTCGGCGAACGCGGGTCGCGGCAGGGGCGGCAGGCCGAGGTGCGCTCGGGCGCGGTTCAACGCGTCGTCGATGTTGCCGTGGATGTTCTCCTCGCCGACGTCCTCGTACAGCCCCGAGCGCTCGATGGCCACTACCGGCTGGGCGTGCACGTCCGACAGGATGACGAGCGAGCCGTCGCGGCGGCTCCGGTGCACCAGGTCGCGCAACGCGTTCAGCCCCGTCGAGTCGATCGCCGGAACGTGCCGCATCCGCAGGATCAGCACCTTCGGCTTCCCGGAGATGCGGCCGAGCCGGTCCTTGAACATCTCGGCCGCGCCGAAGAAGAACGGGCCGTTGATCTCGTACACCTCGACCCCTTCGGGGACGACGCGCCGCCGCACGGCGTTCGGGTCGCGCTCGAAGTCGTCGACGGGGTCGCGGAACTCGTGCGTGAGCACGTTGATGTTGGTCACCTCGGCCATGCGCCGCATGAACAGGAACGCCGCGAGCACCATCCCCACCTCGATCGCCACCGTCAGGTCGACGAGCACGGTGAGCAGGAACGTCGCCAGCAGCACCGCGACGTCGCTCTTCGGCGCCCGGAACTCGGACAGGAAGGTGCGCCACTCGCTCATCCGGTAGGCGACCACCACGAGGATCGCCGCGAGCGTGGCCATGGGAATGAGGCCGGCCCAGCGGCCGAAGAACAAGGCGATGAGGAGCAGCGTGACCGCGTGCACCATCCCCGCCACCGGCGTCCGGCCGCCGTTCTTCACGTTGGTAGCCGTGCGCGCGATCGCGCCGGTTGCCGGAATCCCGCCGAACAGCGGCGACGCGATGTTCGCCACCCCCTGCGCCACGAGCTCCATGTTCGAGCGGTGGCGGCCCCCGATCATGCCATCCGCCACCACGGCCGAGAGGAGCGATTCGATCGCGCCGAGCAGCGCGATCGTGAACGCCGGTGCGATGAGCCCGGGGAGCTGCTGCACCGTCATCGCCGGGAGCTTGGGCAGGCGGAGCGTTGCATCGATGGCGCCGAACCGCGTGCCGATGGTTTCGACTGGGATATGGAGCAGCTGGACCACGGCGGTGGTGACGATCAGCGCGACGAACGGGCTCGGCACGCGCCGGTTCAGGTACGGCCACCCCACGATGATTGCGAGGGCAACCACGGCGACCAGCACCGCCCACGGAGCGGCCGTGTCGAGGTGGGCGCCGAAGGCGCGCCACTTGTCCAGGAAGTCCGCGGGCACGGCCCCCATGCGGAGGCCGAGGAAATCCTTCACCTGGCTCGAGAAGATGATGAGCGCGATGCCGCTGGTGAAACCGATGGTCACGGGGAAGGGGATGAACTTGATCGCACCGCCCAGTCGCACCAGGCCGAACAGGAGCAGGATCACGCCCGCCATCAGGGTGGCGGCGGCCAGCCCGTCCACGCCGTGCTTCTGGACGATCGCGTACACGATGACGACGAACGCCCCGGTCGGACCGCCGATCTGGACGCGCGAGCCGCCCAACGCCGAGATGAGGAACCCGGCCACGATCGCGGTGAACAAGCCCCGCTCGGGAGTGACGCCGCTCGCGATCGCGAACGCGATCGCGAGCGGCAGCGCGACGATGCCGACGATCACCCCCGCGACTACGTCGGCAAACAGCTGGTCGCGGCTGTACCCCTTGAGCGTGGTGACGAGTTTCGGGACGAGCTGGTCCAGGTGTCGCTACCGGTCAGGAGGCAGCAGAGAATCTAATGGTGTCCGACGTGTAGGGGCGCAGCATGCGGCGCCCCTACGCTACTGCGCCGCGTTTTCGGCCATGCCAACCCGCGGGTCTACCCGCGCGGTCAGCCCGCCAGCCCCAGCACCCGATCGAGCGAGCACGCCCCGGGCCCGAGCGCCACCACTGCCAGCGCCGCGATGACGAGCACCAGGTTGTATTCGTAGCCGCCGTTTTGCACGAAGAAGCCCTTTGGTCCGTGGACCTTGGCGATCGCCACCGCCATGGTCGCCAGCACGAGCAGTCCTGCGAGCGGCGTCAACAAGCCGAGCAGGAACAAC
>Ga0209268_1000963_pt1 | contig 14371 bp, 10 predicted proteins | sample GraSoiAngelo_143_FD_185900 | JGI IMG/M metagenome (GOLD analysis project Ga0209268, IMG submission 185900) | Grasslands soil microbial communities from the Angelo Coastal Reserve, California, USA - 14_1009_02_30cm (SPAdes) (version 2) | ecosystem: Environmental > Terrestrial > Soil > Grasslands ... | reverse complement strand
TTTTCATTTCGATCCGGAAACCAAACGGGTGGTTCCCAACGCACAGCATGGGAACGCCGCCGCGATCGTGAACGGGGCCCGAACGCGCTTTCTGGTCTACCGGGACGGCGGAATTTATTTCGAAGGGGAACCCGGAGAGATTGCCTGCTCCGAAGACCCGTATCTAAAGCGCTTTCTGACGTAATTCTAGAGTAATCTGTTTCACGATAGCGAAGGAGGGAAGCAGCGATGGCGCATAGAAAACAACTGACGTGGACGGAATTGCGGGTTGGCCTCTTCGTGCTGGTCGGCCTCTTCGTGCTGGCGGCGGGGATTTTCTACGTGACAGGCGGTGGAATTCTGGGGCCGAAATACCGGCTGAAGACTTATCTGCCGGAAGCATCACTCTTGTCGAATGGGGCGCCGGTGCGCCTTGACGGCGTGGAAGTGGGAAACGTGGAGTCGATCCGGCTGTTGCCGCGAACGCCGGGCAAGAGCTTAGAGAAGAACAAGAACATTGAAGTAGTGATGCGCGTGGACAAGCGATATCAGAGTGACATTCTGACGGATTCAATCGCGAGCCTGGTGACGGAAGGGCTTTTGGGCAACCGCTACGTGAACATCACGCGAGGTATTACGGGGACTCCCATTGGTGACAACGGCGTTATTCCCGGCACAGAAGAGAAGGCGATGAAAGAAGTGGTGGAGAGGAGCGCGGAGGTGCTGGGAAACCTTAACGCGCTTTCAGAAGAGGTACGGGACCTAATTCAAGGCGTGCAAGAAGGGAAGGGCTCGCTGGGAAAACTGTTGACAGATCAGCAGGCGTACAACCACCTGAACAACATGCTTGCGAAGGGCGAAGCGATGATGGCAAACATTCAAGCAGGGCAGGGAACGCTTGGAAGGCTGGTAGCGTCGGACGAAATGTACACGAAAGTGGACAAAGGATTGGACAACGTGAACGTGATCCTGGCGGACGTGCGCGCGCAAAAGGGGACGATCGGGAAACTGATGTATGACCCCACGCTGTACGATCAGGCAAAGGAGGCGGTGACCCACGGGAATGTCATGCTGCGCGACGCGCGGGCGGGAAAGGGCTCGCTAGGCAAGCTGGTGACGGACGACACGTTGTACAACAAGTTGCGCGATACAAGCACGAACCTGGCGACGGCTTCCGCGAAACTGAATGACAATACCACGACGGCGGGGAAACTCTTCTCCGACCCGAAATTGTACGACAACCTGGCGGGCCTGACCGGGGACATGCGGCTGCTGGTCGGCGATTTCCGGCAGAATCCGAAGAAATTCCTGCACATCAAGGTCACGATTTTCTAATCGACTGGCCGCCGCTTTGCCGGAAGCGGGGCGTGTGTTGTAATGCCACAGTAACAATGAAGGATTACTGTCCCAAGCAGACGAGCTTCTCGCGGATAAGATGACCGAAACACAAGACGTCGTACAAAAGCCGCCGCGGACCGAGCCAGCGAAATCCACACTTCCGCAGCCAGGCAAGCCTGTTCCCAGCCGCGCGTATCCGGGCGCATTGATCGTGGTGGAAGGAACGGATGGGTCGGGCAAAAGCACGCAGCTTTATTTGCTGAAGCGGTGGCTGGAAATCGGCGGATATAGGCTGCATTTCACGGAGTGGAATTCTTCGCCGCTGGTGAAATCTGCGACGCGGCGAGGGAAACAGCGGCGTTTGTTGACGCCAACGACGTTTTCGCTGCTGCATGCCGCGGATTTTGCCGACCGCTGCGAGCGGCAGATCATGCCGTTGTTGCAGGGCGATTACCTGGTGCTTGCGGATCGCTACATTTACACGGCATTTGCGCGGGATGCGGCGCGAGGCTGCCCGGCGCGCTGGCTGCGAAACCTGTACCGGTTCGCGCCGGTTCCAGACATCACGTTTTATTTCCGCGCGCCGCTGGACGTGGCTGTGCATCGCATCCTGAGCGGGCGTCCAAAGCTGAAATACTACGAAGCGGGCATGGATTTGGGGATGTCGTATGACCGGGCGGAGAGTTTCCGGCTGTTCCAGGCACGAATCTTGGAGGAGTACGACAAGATGGTGGACACCGACAATTTCGTGGTGCTGGACGGCACGCTACCGGTGAACAAACTGCAAAAACAGATGCGCGACATCGTGGCCTCCAAAATTGAACTCAAACGGTTTGCTCCCCGTCTTCCAGAACCGGAGTGACCATGCCGGACCAAGAAAAAGCGAAAACGCCGGCAGCCGTTCCGACGGAAACACCGTCGGCTACCGCTGCCTCAACCGCGCCGCCAGCGGCTGGGGCGAAAACTGCAGCAGCTGCGGAAGATGCTTCGTCGCAGTATTTTTTTGGCGAGCCACTCGTCGGAGTCGATCCAAGCGAAATTACCGGCAACCTGGTCGTCATTGAAGGCATGGACGGGTCAGGGCGGTCGACACAGATTGCTTTGCTGCAAGAATGGCTGGAGTCGGAAGGCTTTGCCGTGCAGACAAGCGGCTTGCGGCGGTCGAACCTGGTGGGGCGCGACATCGATGAACTGCTGGCTAAGAACGCGGCGACGCGATTGACGCTGGCGCTGATGTACGCAACGGACTTTTTCGATCAAATGGAACACCGCATCCTGCCGGCGCTGCGATCCGGCACGGTGGTGCTGGCGGACCGATTTATTTTCACGCTGATTGCGCGAGGTGTGGTGCGGGGTATCAATCGCGATTACATGAGCGGGCTTTACGCGATGGCCCTGAGGCCGCACCTGACGTTCTGGCTGAACGTGCGGCCGGAGACGGCGTTCGGGAGGGAATTTAAGAAAGCGCAGGCGATCAGTTATTGGGAAGCGGGACGGGACATGTCGCTTTCGCACGATTTGTACTGGTCGTTTATCCGCTATCAGACGATGATCAAGCGCGAATTCGAAGTCATGGCCAAGAAACACAATTTCCTCGAACTAGACGGCGAGGCCAGCGTGTCGACTGTAAACAAGCAGTTACGCCAGCGCATCGCCGAGCAATTGGGGATTCGAGCGACGAAATACACTCCTTCCGCCGCCTTGGCCCATCTTTGGCGGTAAGACCGGGAATGTCCGAGCCGGTTCACATCGCCGCCATCGACGCCGGTTCCAACGCAGTGCGCCTATCCGTAGCGCGCGCTTACTCTGCGCTAGACATCGAACCGCTGCACAGTGAACGCTATTCGTTGCGATTGGGGGAAGGCGTTTTTTTGCGGCCCCAATTCAGCGAAGAGGTCTTCAAAAGGGCGGTAAAGGCGTTCCGGCATTTTCACGAAGTCATGGATGAATTCGGAGTAACACGCTACCGCGCGGTGGCGACCAGCGCCACGCGGGAAGCGAGAAACCGTGAAGCGTTTGTCCGTCATATCAGGCTGAAAACAGGAATCCTGCTGGAAGTCATCAGTGCCGCAGAGGAATCGCGGCTGGGCAGGGAGGCGGTACTGGCGGCTCTGGGACCGGAGACGCCGCCACGGTGCATCGCGGACCTGGGCGGCGGGAGCCTGGAGGTCACCATTCTGAAAGATCACACCGTGGAACAAACCGCGCAATTGCCCGTGGGCAGCGTGAGGCTGATGACCACACTGAACCTACCCGGAGTGATTCGTCCGGCCCAGGAAGAACAGGTAAGGCGATACGTGCGAGCGTTGCTGGAATCGAAATTCACGCCACGGCCGGTATTGGGCGAGTGCATCGCCGCGGCGGTGGGCGGTAATGCAGAAACGCTGGCGATCGTTGCGCCCGGTCCCCGCGAACATGGATTGGCAACGCTGGAGCTTTCGCTTTTGCGTGAGCGGTTGCCCGACATCCTGGAGCGGGACGTGCGCGAGCGCATGAAGACTTATGCGGTGAGGCGAGACCGCGCGGACGTGATGGGAATTGCGGCGCTCACGCTGATTACACTGGGGCGCTACTTGAACCTGCGATCGTTTAGCATTCCCGGAGTGGGCGTGCGCGAGGGATTGCTGGATGACATCGCTCGTGACGCGTTCTCGCGCAAGGAACCGCATCATTACAACGCTACGGCGCGGCAATTGCTGGTAGGGACGCGCAGTTTTGCGAGGCGACTTGGATACGAGCAGCAGCACGCGGAACATGTTCGGGAACTGAGCATCCAACTGTTCGATCAACTTCAGCCAGTTCATCACATGCCGGCGCATTCACGAGTGCTGCTGGAGGCGGGCTCGCTTTTGCACGATATAGGACACATGATCAGCCACCGCGGGCATCACAAACACGGAGAGTACCTGACACTAAACGGCGACATTCCCGGGCTGGAAGGGCGAGATCGAGCCGTAGTGGCAGCACTGGTGCGCTATCACAATCGGAAGTCGGAGCCGGCGGGGCACCACACGGCGTATTCTTCGCTGAACAATGCGGACAAACGCATCACACGGCGGCTGGCTGCAATACTGCGAATCGCCGAGGCGCTCGATCATTCACACCGGCAGAAGGCGGCGAAGATCCGCGCTTCCTTTCAGCGCGGCGCCGTCAGTTTGCAAGTACACGCGCGGGGCGATGCCGTTGAAGATTTGCGGGACGCGAATCGCAGCGCGGAACTGTTCGAAATGGAATTCCACGTGAGGCTGTATTTCCGGCAAGCGCCGGCATAGTGGATAGCGATGCGCCAGGCTCGCCTGCAGTCGATCGACTGAAGGAGAAGAGGATGCAACTCTACATCGTTCGGCACGGGATCGCCATTGACCGCGAAGATCCGAAATGCCCTCCGGACCCAGAGAGGTATTTGACGGAGGAAGGCGTCGAGAAGACCAAGCAGGTGGCGAAAGGCGTGGCGGCGCTCGGAGTGACGGGCGATTTGTTCCTGACAAGCCCGTACGTGCGCGCGGTACAGACTGCGGAGATTTTTGCGAGTGAGCTTGGCTATGCCAAGCAGAAAATCCGACGGACGGATTTGCTGCTGCCAGGAGGGGAGCCTTCGCAGCTTTTTCGGGAGCTTGTGAAACAGAAGCAAGCGTCCACCGTGTTTCTGTTTGGGCATGCACCACAGCTCGACGACGTCATTGCCACTGCGCTGGGGTCGAAGAAACATCTGACGGCGTTAAAAAAAGCGGGAGCGGCTTACTTGGAGCTGAAACGGCTCTCACCGCCGATTGGGGAACTGGTGTGGCTGGCGACACCGAAGTTGCTGAGGCGAGCGGGGAAGTAAAGCTGCCAGCGGTTCAGTCGGAAGCGAGAACCGAGAATTCGGGAACTTGCTGGGGCGTCAGTGTAACGATCTTCTCCGGCTTCGCGGCGGCCTTCACGATCAATGGCACACGCAGGTACTCTTCCAAGAGATGCTTTCCAGCGGCGAGGCGCGCGGCGGTTCCGACATCATCGGGGAGGACGGGAACGCGAAGGACGATAGCGTCCGCGGATTTCTCGGCGCGAAACCCTGAGCCACTGAGGACACCGCATTTGCGAAACGCGCGCGCCAAACGCAAAACGCCAGCTAGAGCCCGCACATTGTTTCGCTGCTCCGCGGAAAGCCTGGAGAACGGACCCTTCTTCGAGCGAGGTTCGGCCCCACGATGGTAACGGACAGCAAGTATAAGCAGCTCCCAATCTTCGTTGCTCCATCCGGGTGGAACGGCCAGACCAAGAAGAAATTTGCGGGCGGCCTTTTGGGGAGACTTGCGAGTATCCGCGTCGCCGATGCCGTGCAGGCGAGCCGCCGCCAGCAGAACGCGGCGAAGAGCGGCGTCGCTGAACGCGGGAGCGGCTTCCGCACGCTTGAAGGTATCAAAGACGGCCATGGCGACGCGGGACACCTGGGAAGTGCGGCGCACATGGGGATCAACGGCGCGGGCGGTGGCGCGCAAGCGAGCCAGAGCGGAGGCCTCGACGCGGCCATTCGTGGGGAGGCCGGAGCGCCAAATGTTCCAGAGACTGGTCTTGCCGAGTGTGAGCTGGCGATATGTTTCGATGCGCTCTTTGCGCTCGCGTTCGATGAATTCATGCCAGAGACGGAGAGAGTCTTCAGTTTCGTGAAGGTCCGACTTCTTGACGACAGCGGCCAGGACGTCAAGATCATGGATTTCGCCAAGCATGTCTTGAATGCGCTTGAGATTGTCGCTCCAGGCAACGTAATGCTCGGGGAGCAGGCTTTCCACGGTGTATCGAAAACGCTTTAGACCAATGCGCAAGGCGTGCCAGGGCTTGGGTTTTTCAGTGCGCAAGGCTTTAGCGTGAAGCTGCCTGGCAACTTCGAATCGTTCGAGGGCGAGACACTCGGCGGCGAGGCTCCCAACAGGCACGAAGCGGGAGCGCTGGCGCAGAGTGCGCTCAAGGCGCTTCCAGGCCTTCGGGTCGAATTTGCCTGCCAGGCGTAAGGTGTTCCCTCGCAGCTTTGCTTCGTTCGTTTCGAATGCGGTTTGCAGGTGCGTGCGGACGGGGTCCGCTTCGGGAGCGAGCTTTCTCACCCACTCATCCATGACTTGCGCGTCACGAAGCGCGCCAAGCCCGCGGAAGAGTTTGCGCGGGACTTTGCGCATGGCCGGCCAGGTGGGGTCAGGATCTACCTCTTCCATCACGGCTGCCACCGAGCGGCAACGGCGGATGGCTACACGAAGATCGTGAACGGCGTTCGGGTCAGGAGATGAACGGACGTTTTCCAGCTCCTTGATGACGCGATCCATCCAAAAGGATAGGCCGCGGTGCTCCGGGTGAGAACCGGAGGGAAGCGGCGTAACTGTAGCCATGCACGGCCTCGGAATTCCGCTCGGATGTCTTCGTTGCGAGAAGACCCCTGCCGAACGGGCTCTATAGGCTAGCGCCTGGGTGAAAGGCAGTCCAGACGAGGGCTGTGGAAAAAATGTGGAGGACGGGGGAGTGTTGGATTGCCGCCGGAAGGGCCTACTTGCAGAGAGTCGGGACGTTAGGCGATCCCTAGTGCTTTCCTACTATTGCTGCCCCTCTTCTATGTCGTTAGAGTTTCGCGCAACCGGGGCTGCGCATTTATCACGCGAAGGCTTAACCGTTCGTTTCTTGTGCCCGGAAGCGCGCGCATTTGAGCTTGTATTTCTTTGGAGGGGCAAACCGCATGAGGCGATCTTGCATACTTCTACTTCTTCTGGGACTTGCGATGCCCGGATTTGGCCAAAGCAACTACGCCCTTCTCACGGGGACCATTACAGATTCGCAGCATCTCCCCGTCGCGGGCGCTGCGGTGGAGCTCACGGCGGCGAGCACGGGAGCAATCCGCCGCGTGGTCACGAACCAGCAAGGACTCTTCGAGGCCCCAGCACTCTTGCCGGATGACTACCAACTGAAAGTCGAGGCATCGGGCCTTGCTACGGCAAGGCAGACGTTGCGCCTCGAGGTGGGCCAGAAACTGGCGTTGGAGATCACACTTACGGTTGGGTCGGTCGCGGAGGGGGTGAGGGTCACGGCAGGGAGCGAAGTCTTACAAACGACCGACGCCAGCGTCGGTGAAGTCGTCGAGCCCACGTCCATTCGCGAGCTGCCATTGAATGGGCGCATGTTGATTGACCTCGTGCTCACCGTACCCGGATCGCACGTCGGGTTTGGGGCGCAGACGGGATCCACGAATCCTTTGTATTGGCGGCCAGGGCAAAGGTCCGCCGTGGTGATAGGTGGCGCGCGTCCCAATGGGAACTTTTTCCTGCTGGACGGCGCCACGAACACCGATCCGACATTCAATACGCAGAACTTGAGTCCTTCTCCCGACGCCGTCAAGGAATTTCAGGTCGAGACGAGCAGCTACACTGCCGACATGGGAGGCGCTGGGGGTGGGCAGATCAATATCGTGACGCATTCCGGATCGAGCCAATATCACGGGACGGTATACGAATTCTTGCGTAATGGCGCAATGGATGCGAGCACGTTCGCATCCATGGGCAATAATCACCTGGTGCAAAATAATTTTGGCGCGTCGTTCGGAGGGCCGCTCATCGGAAAGAAAACCTTCTTCTTTGTGAATTACGAGAGTCTGCGCCTGGCAAAGGCAGACGCGCAGGTTTTGACCGTTCCGACACAGGCTGAAATCATGGGGGATTTCAGCATGAGCAACGTCAAAATTTATGACCCGACCACCGCGGTGCAGAACCCGAATTACAATCCGAGCCTGCCGACCGGGCCCTCGAATTTCCCCTATACGCGTTCACAGTTTTCGAACAATCAAGTCCCGTCGGGCAGGATCAATCCTCTTCTTGAAAGTTTTTTTGTTCAATATCTGCCGATGCCGAACATAATGATGGTGGAGGGGGCAGCGGATTCAAATAATTATCTCGATGTGCGCAACGAGACGCACTTCCAGGACCAGGGCACATTTCGCGTGGACCACAATTTTTCGAACGGCGACACGCTGCTGGCTCGGTACTCTGCAGGGGGCGAAAATGGCTTCTCGCCGAGCAGCGGGATGACCACGACGACGGAAAACTTGCCTGGATTTGGCGTGAACTTCAACAACCTTTCGCAGCAGGCGGTGGGGTCGTGGAACCACGTTTCTGCGAGCAACAGAATTAACACTGTGGCGCTGGCGCTTTCGCGCTTATCCATGGACCGGAGCTCGCAGAATGATGGAGTCAACGATATTGTCACGGCGTTAGGCATTCAGGGAATCGGATTTGGAGGCAAGAACGCGTGGGGCGCGCCGTGGTTCGCGGTTCAAGGATATACGGGAATCGGCGACACTTTTGCGGCAACGCCCATGCATGCGTGGGACACGACCATTGAAGTGCGAGACAGCTATGCGTGGCAGCGCGGCCGTCATGGTATGAAGTTTGGCGGCGAATTCCATCGTTACATCTGGCCGATGTGGGGATTCTTTCAAAACCGGGGCTTTTACCAGTACACGACGGGGTACACCACCGAATTTGGTTTCAACGATGGAAGCGGGTCCGGACTGGCCAGCCTGTTGCTTAGCCTGCCGGCGGTGAAGCAGCGCCATGCTGGCGTGCCACAAATGGATTTGCGCGCGTGGGGCACGGCGGGCTTTGCCGAAGATAGCTGGCAAGTGACGCCGACGACGACTCTTAACCTTGGCGTTCGCTACGAGTACGCCAGCCCTCTCTACGACAAGCAGAGCACCAACACGAACCTGATTTTTAACAATAGCGTTCCTTCCGTTTTCATTGGGGGACAGTTGGGCAACCCCAAAGGCTTGATGTACGCGAATAAGCACAACTTCGCGCCGCGTTTTGGAATTGCCAAGAATCTTCCAAATAAAGGCTTGGTTTTCCATGGCGCTTATGGAATCTTTTTCACGCCGGTGGACCTAAACACGTGGTGCAACCAGCGGCACAATGTCCCGTACGTTTTCCCTGAGACGCAGCAAGCCGATAACTTCACGCCCCCTGCCGCGCTTTTCAACACTGGCATGAACTTCGGCACACCCGTGCTGGGAACGGGGACGCTGACGCCGACTACCGTAAGCTTTACTGCGTTTGATTCCCATGCGCCCGCGCAGTACGTCCAGCAATGGAACGCGTCGGTGCAAAAGAGCTTCGGACAAAACACTTCATTGGAAATCGGCTACATCGGCTCGCGCGGTTTCCACCTGCAAAGGGCGCACCTAATCAACAACACTCTTCCTGGACCGGGCCCCCTTGGCCCGCGCCGCCCGTTCAAGACGCTTACGTTTGTGCCGGGGACGGTATTGACGCCGAGCAGCACCAATGCCGTGGTGCAAAGCGAAACTTTCCCGGTCAGCACGATCAATTTGCTGGAGAACACGGCGCAGAGCTGGTATGACGCGGGCTATGTGAATGTGCGGCGCCGCTATTCTCATGGGCTGAGTTTCCTGGCCAATTACACTCTCGCCAAGAATCTAACCAATGCGCCGGACTTTCGTTCCCCGATGGACGAGTCGACTATCCCGCAGGACAACAGGAACCTAAATCTGGAGAAGGGCCTGGGCTGCGATGTACGGCATCGCTTCGCGCTGAGCAGTGTTTACGATGTCCCTGCATTGAGGAAGCAGGAATGGATGCGCCTCGTCACGCAGGACTGGCATTTGTCGACGATCTACCAGGTGCAATCGGGAATGCCGTTCACCATCTCTGTGTTTGGAGACACCGCGAACTCCGGGACAGTGCTCGGTGAGAATCCGATACGCGCCAACGTGACCGGCCAGCCGGTGTTTGGTCCCGGAACTCACACGGCCGCGGAGTGGTTTAACCCCGCCGCGTTTGCAGCGCCAGCGGCGTTTACTTACGGCAATGCGGGCCGGAATTCCGTGTATGGCCCTCGGATGCAGACGTTAGACTTCGCGCTGGCGAGAGCTTTCCGGATCAGCGAGAGAACCAGTTTCCAATTCCGGGCGGAAGCATTCAACGCGCTAAACAAGGTAAACCTTGGCACGCCGAACCGCTTTGTAAACACGCCGCAGTTTGGAACGATCACCATGGCGATGACGCCAGGGCGCGAAATCCAGTTGAGCGCCAGAGTTTCGTTCTAAAGCATCAAAAAAAACGCTGCTGCGAGGCGATGCTGTGCCTTGAGTGCAGTTTACTGCTATTCTATAGAAACAACTGGTAAGAATTGGATTTTGGTGCCCGAGAATGGGGTCGAACCATCACGGCCTTGCGGCCACCGGATTTTGAGTCCGGCGCGTCTGCCAGTTCCGCCACTCGGGCACGGCGACAGAATACCATAGGGTTGGAGTCTTAGCTCATGGCCGGATCGTGTCTTGCGGACTTCCCAGTGACACGATCCTCGGTAGTGGTCAGTGCAACCGGACCATCCGACGGCTAGAGCTCGCGTCCGCTAATTGGGAGAGGCTGCCTGTTCATGGTCCACAGAGCGAGGAAGAAAAGTTGCTAAAGCCGTGGTGAAAAGTTTGGCGCCCTCGGGATTGAGATGAAGTTCATCGGACTGGTAATACTTGACCGAGAGAGCGGCTGGATCAATGGGTACCAAGGTGTCCACGCGGGCTCTTTGTGCAGCCATCGTCATCTGACGGACGGCATCCACGGACGACGGAGTCGGTGGAACAAGAATGACCAGCTTGGCTCCATGGGACTCACATAACTCACGAAGGCGCTCAAGACGACTATTCGCAATTGTTTGAAATTGTTCTGGCGGCGGAATGGAAGGCTGCGGCTTCAGGAGCAAGACGAGCTCCCTGTAGTGAGGAACTGCATGCCTGAGAATCTGCGTTCGAAGGACAGTGCGCGTGTCCCAGAAGGCGCTGGAATGAGCCAGCAGGAGGTTACTGGTGGCTGTCCGATCCATCTTGAGAGCGGAAGCCACCCCAAGGGAATCCCGCATGTCAAATAGCATTAATGGAACATAGTCCTCGCGTACGCTATTCGCGAGGAAGCTATTCACTCCAACACCGAGGACCACGACCTGGGGTCTGGCACCTTCCCGAAAAAGGCGCTGCAACGCATAGAACCAGTCATAGTAGCCAGTGGCCTCAAGGAAGATGGGGCAGATATGCATCTGTCCGGAGGTCAATTCCTTCAAACGGTTTACGTCGACGCCTTCCAGCAGCAGAGAGTTTCCTACCATAAGAACCGAGGTCGGCTGGCCGGGCGTTGCTGGCTGCATCTTGACGGCTTCGGCATATTGGTGGGAAACGCGGTCGTAAGTTTCGGAGTGGTGCTTGAGCAGATAGCCGCTTAAGAATTCAAATAAAACGATGAGCAGGGCAGAGATCCCAACCAGAAGTTTGGAATAGAAGAGGGCGCGGGGTTCAGAACTGGAAGTAGACGAAGGCATTGAGATTGCTCCCTGAGAAAAGTGCCAGCATGAGAAGCGCAGCGGCTGCGAGGGCCGTTCGAACGGCATACGGTGAAGTTGCGAAGGGATATTCGTGGTTGCTGGCCTCCAATAGCAGGTCCACCACGAAGAGTGGAATGGAGAAGAGGCAAAGCATGAAGAACGCCGAGGCGTATTCACTCCGCCAGGCGAAATTTGAGAGTCCTGCCAATAGTTGCACAGCAGCGCGGAGGGAAGTGGCGCGGAAAAAGGCCAGGCTCAAGCCAAGTATATTAAACGTGAGAATTCTCTGGCCCCAAAGTGTTAAGAAGCCAGCGGAGCGTGGAGGAACATCCGGCTGCGTTGATTTGGACCGGGCAGGAAAGAAATAGCGCTCCCCTGCCAGCACGACTCCGTGAATGGCACCAAAGATGACGAATGTCCAATTTGCGCCGTGCCAGAGGCCGGCGAGAACCATCGTAATGAAGAGATTCCGGGCGGTCTTCCATTGCCCATGAGCGCTTCCGCCCAGAGGAATGTACAAGTAATCGCGGAGCCAGGTACTCAGGCTGATGTGCCAGCGGCGCCAGAATTCCTGGAGACGATTGGAGAGGAAAGGCTGGCGGAAATTGACCATAAAATGGAAGCCCAGCAATTGTGCGGTGCCGCGCGCGATGTCGCTGTAACCGCTGAAGTCCCCGTAAACCTGCCAAGTAAACGCGTAGGTTCCAAGCAACACGAGCCAGAAGTTTGACGGGCCGAATTGCCCGCCAAAAACCGCGTTCGCCAGAACGGCGCAATTGTCTGCGACGACGCATTTGCGAATGAGGCCGGAAAAAATCAGCATCAGCCCGTCGAAGAACCGGTCCGCATCGAAAGTGCGGGGCTTCTGGACTTGTGGCAGCAGGTGTCCTGGTCTCTGGATCGGACCGGCGATCAAGTGCGGGAACAGGCTGATAAAGAGACCATAGTCGAAAAAGGACCTGGAGGCTTCAATTCTTCCTTTATAAACGTCCACGATATAGGCCACTTCCTGGAACGTGTAAAACGAAATGCCGGGCGGCAGGATAATGCGAATCAAGGGCAGAGGAAGATTGTGAATGCCAAGTCTGTCGAGGGCTCCCAGGAAGGAACCCGCAAAGAAATCAAAATATTTGAAAATCCCCAGAATCGTGAAATTGAGAACGATAGAGAAGATGAACCATTGCCTCCGGTGGGGATCCGCACGCGACGGAGCAATCTTCTGAGCGATCAGGTAATCCACGGTGGTGCTGCCGATCATCAGAGCGAGAAAGCGCCAATCCCACCATCCGTAGAAAAAGTAGCTTGCCAGGAGGAGAAAAATATTTTGGGCGCGCTGGTTAAGACGCCAGTACAAGAGCACGACGGGTATCAGGAAGAGAAAATAAGCAGGGGAGTCGAATAGCATGTCTTCGGGTCAGATGAGTATTCCCACATTCTCTCCACTGGGCGGGACGAGGAATGATCCCTAGTTAGGATATGGAGAGGTGTGCGAGGGGGACAATCAGTTGAATCAAGGATTTGGATTCAGGTTAATACCTGAGTCCAGGAGCAAAGGGGATCCTGCGTGAATTGCTCACATCCAACCGCCCTCAAGTACTGCAAGACCGCTGAAATGCGATTTCTTCTGTTTCTGGGGAATTGTCCCTTGCGCAATTTGAGGTTAAGACCGGATTGTGAATGGGTTTGGCATAGGCTACTTTTTCGCGAGAGCCAAGCTACCCCCTCGAAAGTGAATGTTACGTGAGTTGAGACGGTGTGTCCGAGGGGAGCTAGGTATTTGCCGAAACCGGGTCCTGGGATTTCAGGGGCTCCAAGGGCGGTAGCCTCTATAGAGGAGTTGTCATGGGAATGCGTAATCAGCAGTGGCCGTGGTTCGCGATCCTGGCCAGGACCGGCAGAGAAAGGAATGCGACCCTGTTGCTGGAGAACGCGGGTTACGAGTGCTATTTGCCCGTCAGCAAGTTCATTCGCCGATGGTCCGATCGGGTAAAAGAGGTGGATCTGCCCCTCTTCCCCGGGTATCTCTTCTGCCGGATGAACCCGCACAACCGATTACCTGTGTTGATGACACCGGGAGTGATCCAGATTGTCGGAGTAGGCAAAACCCCCATTCCCGTGGAAGAGCCGGAAATTGCCGCGATCCAGCGCGTGGGCAAGAGCGGTCTCCCGACTATGCCCTGGCCGTATTTGGAGGTTGGGCACGTGGTTCGGATTGAGGAGGGGCCGCTGCAGGGTTTATCTGGAATGGTCCTCAAGATCAAGTCCGGACCAAAACTGGTGCTATCCGTCAGCCTGTTGCAGCGCTCAGTGGCGGTGGAAATTGACCGCAGATGGATTAGCAGCGTACATGCCGGGGCAAGGGCTTCACTCATTGATAACCCATCCGATCCGGCAAAATCTATCTCTATACATCAAATGCCGCTTGCTTGATGGTACGCGCGGTCTAGCTGGCGAGTCGTTCGAGGGGCGATGAAGCCGCCCGAATGCAGAATTTGGAAGGCAAGTGAGGTATCGATGCTTCGAAAATATGTACTTCCTATCGGTTTGGTAGCGAGCACAATGGCGCTCGCGGCGTATGTGGCGGACGCGCAAGACGTCAAAGCGCCAGCGTCTTCCCCTTCACAACAAGGGACTCGCCCCAGCGCAGATGGAATCGGAGAGCGCGGGCAATCTCCGCAGCTGCAGCATCGCAATCGACGATATCAAT
>Ga0209268_1000961_pt1 | contig 14373 bp, 10 predicted proteins | sample GraSoiAngelo_143_FD_185900 | JGI IMG/M metagenome (GOLD analysis project Ga0209268, IMG submission 185900) | Grasslands soil microbial communities from the Angelo Coastal Reserve, California, USA - 14_1009_02_30cm (SPAdes) (version 2) | ecosystem: Environmental > Terrestrial > Soil > Grasslands ... | reverse complement strand
TAACATTGAGAAGTTTTCTTAAGATGAGCGCACAGACGAGCGCGCGCGAACTCGTTGCGTGGACGTGCGACACGTCTCTTCCCCGAAGCAGTCTTTTTAATGCGAGCGCAAAACGCGCCTGGCGCAAAAAAATGCCGCCTGGCACCCGGTTCGTCTGCTCTGCTCGTTCCTCTTCCAATTCTTGCGCGAGTACAGGATTCGCCCGCCATTCTGCTTCCAGCACCATCGGGTCCGGCAAAAATTCGAGCAACGGCGCCATTTCTTCCATTGCACGATTGAAGCGGACGCCTGAGTTCAGGCTACACACGAACGGAGCGATCGGCACATTGCGTTCTTTCATCTCCGTGATCTCGCGCTCGAGCAGCGGCAAATCATTATCAGGCCAGCGATCGATCAGATACGCGATTTCTGTGGCCGCTTCGCTGCTTGCCACGCCGCAGGTCGGCGCGGAGACCGAAGGCGGGTGCGAAGCGCGGTGCTGACTAGATTTGCCGGAGTTGGCCGACGCTGTCTCGAAGAGTTTGAGCAGTGGCGTGACTGTCTCTTCAATTCGGAAATGCTGCTCAATTCGCAGACGCCCGCCACGGCCGTACCGCAGGCGCAATTCGCGATCGCATAGTAAATGTTGGAGCGCCTCAGTCAGCGCCGATGTGTCGCCTGAAGAAACTAATAGCCCAGTTTGGCCATCTACGACCAATTCGGGGATCCCGGCAAGGCGGGTGGAAACAACCGGGCGCGCCGAGGCCATGGCTTCGAGGATCACCGTCGGAAAAACGTCGCTTGCGCCTTGAGCGTCGATTGCAGAAGCGAGCGCGAAAATGTCCGCGGCTTGAAGTTTCTCCAACACCGCCCGTTGCGACAGAGAACCGAGCAAACTGATTCGCGACGATAGATTCAAGCTCTCGATCTTTGCTTGAAGTGTATCGTGCAGGGGCCCATCGCCAACAATATCGCAGACAAAATCGAATCCCCGCCGCGCGAGCTCGCCGCAAGCATCGATGAGATGGTCGAAACCTTTGAATGCGACGAGCCGGCCCACGCTGATGATGCGCGGCACGGCATTGACGGTGGCCGAAACTGGCGTCGGAAAACGTTCGAGATCGATCCCGTTGTAAACGCGATGAATTTTCGTAGCGGAATCCGGACAGCGCTCGCAAAGAAGCCGGCGGCTGTAATCGGTTTCAGCCGCAACGAACTCCGCTGCGGCGCAAATCTCGCGAAGGAGATCGTCGCTACCGAGATCTTTCATGAAATCCTGCCCGTGCGCGCTGAATGAAATCCCGGAAATTTCTTTCAGGAAAAGTGCAGTGTGCGCTGCGCGGTTTGCAAAATGAACGTGCACGTGATCGACAGAATTTCGCGCAAAGAAATCTGCGAAATAGAGAGCATTGCGCGCTCGCTGCTCTGCCTTAATGTCCGGCCCGTATTTGCGCTCATGCTGCTCGACGAGATGACGCGGCCATCTACCAGCTATTTTCGCCTCCTTTTCCGAGATTCGCAGGACTTCCTGTGGCGGTGCGTAATGAATGGGTGCGCGTAAGCCGGCGATATGTTCATGGCGCAGACTGGTAAGGGGTGGATAGACCGAGCCGATCTCAAGTTCGAGGCCGCGCCGCTCCAGCGCCAGCATCTCCGCATCGCAAAATGTTTGCGAAATGACCGGATAGCGAGAGTAAAGATAACCGAGCCGCATCGAGCCGATGATTACGCGCAGCGCGCGAAAATAGCAATGACCTGTAGAGGCAGGCGTGTCGCCTGCTTTTTCCAGAATGCGCAACCGACACGGCTGCCGCCACAATTACGAGAACTGGACGTCCTTGCCCGGATCCATCTCGAAATCCAGCGCCAGGGAATCCTCGGTGTTCGGCTTAATGATTTCTTCCGTGAACTTCACGAAGATCGGGTCTTCGCGAAAGATTGCGTATTTGTCCATCGACTCAAAATCGATGGCGATAAAGAATGGCCAGGGCGACTCCGGATCAACCCGTTTCCCGCACTTGATACTGAGGACCTCCTGAATTTTCAAAAGCTGCATTCGTGCGTTCATCATCATCGCTTCCACGCGGGCTGGGGTGACCTCGGGTTTAAGCTTATAGAGGACGACATGATGAACCATGAGGGTAAAGCTAATAGGCGTTTCCGATGCGGCGCGCAAGTCAGAATACATGCCCGACAGAAGCACGGCTAGTCGCTCGCCATCTGATTCGGAGAGCAAATGAATTATGATATGGCGAACCGGTTTGGATGATCGATGAAGTGGCCGTGAGCCGTTCGCATGCTGCAATCTTGTCGGGCCTCGGAATCTGAATTCGCTGTGATTGCTGCAAGAGAGAATGACGCTAATCTGGGGCATGGACAACGGCTCTGCAGGTGAATCGCGGAGTTTGGTCCATCTGCCAATCTACAGAGAGAGCTCACATCGCCGGGAGACATGATTTCACAAGGAAGCACCGCAAACGTCTCTGCGAAGCTTGAGTATCCCGCGTGCCCCGTATGCGGGAGCGACCAACGTCAGTTTCCGTTTCGTTTGCATCCGCCCTATAGCGTCGCCTGCTGTACGGCATGCGGATTTCATTATCTTTACCCACGGCTTATCGAGAGCGCGATTCAAGAGGCGTATCGCGAATCATCATATTACGAAGGCGGAGCGTGCGGTTACGCGGACGCTAGCTATACCGCCCAGGAATCAGCGTTGCGCGCGACCTTCAAACGCTTGTTGCATAATCTCGCCGGATGTGGGTTGACCAGTGGCGACCTTTTGGAGATCGGCTGCGGCTATGGCTACCTGCTCGATGAGGCACGTCCGTTTTTCGATCGCCGTGTCGGGACAGAATTTTCGGCGCAAGGCGCAGAGATCGCGCGTAAAACAGGCGCCGACGTCTTTGTCGGAGGGATTGAACAGGTTTCGCTTGAGCGCAAATTCGATTGCGTAATCGCAACACAAGTGATCGAGCACGTTTATGAACCATTGACGTTCGTTAGACAGTTAGCCAATCACACGAAGCCCGGCGGCCACATCGTTATCGCTGCGCCAGACATAGGAGGCGCATTGAGAAAGGCCATGGGCCGACGTTGGCCGTCTTTCAAGGCGCCTGAGCATGTGCTTTACTTTGATTTCTGGACGTTAAGCGCGTTGATGCACCAAGCTGGACTAACCAATGTTCGCAGGCTTCCTTACCCACATGCGTTTCCATTGGGTTTGCTCACAGCTAAATTTGGCCTGACGATGCCGCCCCTGCTTGCGCGTCCCAAGGTATGGGTGCCTGCTACCACAGTAGCTGCGTATGGAAGAGTTTCGAACGCATAGCACGGAAGCGCGGCAGCTTCTTTCGGTAGTTATGCCTGTTTTTGGTGAAGGCGCTCATCTGCCTGCCTTTCTTGCGGCAGTGCGCACTTCACTCGACCGCTGCAATCTGTCATACGAACTTCTCCTTGTTGACGATGGCTCCCCCGACGACACTTGGCAGACGATAGCAGTTGAGGCCAAAAGCTGCCACGCCTTGCGTGGTCTACGGCTGAGTCGAAACTTTGGCAAAGAGTCCGCCTTGTGTGCAGGGTTAGAGCACTAGGTGACGCTGTCATCATCATGGACGCCGATGGACAACATCCACCGTCGCTCATTCCGGATATGGTGCGCCTGTGGCAGAGCTCTGGAGCCGACATTGTGGAAGCGGTTAAGCGCAGACGCGGACGCGAATCGCTGTCGAGTAAACTTGGCGCCCAGTTGTTCTATTTCCTCTTGAACAAACTGTCCGGATTCCACTTTAAAGGCGCATCGGATTTCAAGCTAATGAATCGCAAAGCCGTCGATGCTTGGCTAAAAATGCATGAGCGCAACGTGTTCTTTCGGGGAATGACCGTTTGGATGGGTTTCAACACCGTGCAGATTCCTTTCGAGATAGTGCCACGCTCGGCCGGGCAATCGACATGGTCTGTGTTAAAAAGACTAAAGCTAGCTCTCGTCGGAATAACTGCTTTCTCATCGTTTCCATTGCACCTGGTCACATTTGCGGGCGTGATTTTTCTAGGGTTGTCAGTTTTTTTGGGGCTAGAAACTTTATATCTGAAGCTAACAGGTCAGGCTGTCAGCGGCTTTGCCACTGTGATTCTCTTGGAGCTGATCATCGGAAGCCTCCTAATGATCAGCCTCGGCATCATCGGCGAATACCTGGCTCGCATTTATGAAGAGGTAAAAGGCCGGCCACGATACCTGGTAAAGGAATCAATTGAACCTGATGACCGCTAATCCAAGCCCTCCATTGCGGTGCGGCGGAACCCCAGCTGTGATACTCAAAGAGGAGTGCCGGGCAATGCGGTCACCCATTCCTTAAACTGGCGAATGTTCTTGTTGCCGATCTTCAAGGTGTAAAACATCCTCAGTCTTCTGGCGAAGAGAAACGTAATCGAGTCTTCCGTTCCGAGATGGCGGAGCGATTGGAACATTCTGATTATTCTTTCGGTCTTTGGATCCAGAACAGGAAGAACGCTGTTTTTGGCTTTATTAAAGATTTGAACACGGTAGTCACCCTCCGTGGGCCTGGTAAGAAGGCGAACAGCAAAAAGAGCATGCTAAGCAGCCAGCCGATCGGCTGCCACGGATCTCTTCCAAGCCCATTTCAAGTAATGAGCCGTGGCGCTCAGGGCACAAATCACCAGACTAACAAACGAGAAACCGAGTAGAATAATCCTCGGTTTAACAAGTCCGGATTTTATCTGAGGCAAGTCCACAAGCCTGCGTCCGTCTGCAGAATCATGATGGATTATCCGATGCGACGACTTGCTGTCTGACTATAGATCGATCTCACTTACGCGATTTCCCGCCATGTTTAGCACGTAGAGCTTCCGGTTTGCCAAGACCAGGGCTGATGGCCCTTCGAGTTTATCCGGGGGCTTTGGTGTCAAACGGCCAATCCTCTTTCCATTCAAATCAAAACTGAGCACTGCGTCCATATTGGCGCTTGATGCGTATAATCGGCCCATCTTCGAATCGATTGCCAGATCTTCGAAGCCAGCTGGCTGTCCCCACTCAGGGATCAACCATTTCGTTAGAAACCTACCATCTGAATCAAACACCTGTATTCGTTTGTTACGGGGATCGGCGACATAGACTTTATTGGTCGTGGGATCAACTGCGAGCGAAGTAGGGTCATTGAACTGTCCATCGCCATTTCCGCTACTGCCCCAAACCGCCAGCACTCGCCCATCGGGGCTGAACTTAACAATTCGGGCGTGACCCTGATCAACGACATAAATGGAGTCATCGGGGCCAATGGCGATCCGTCGCGGCCCGTAAAATCCAAGCTCGGGGCCTTTCCACTCGGCGATGAATGTCCCGTCGCGGGCCAGCTTCTGCACGCGGTGATTGTGGGCCACTTCTGCCACGTAAATATTGCCAGCGCGGTCGATGGCGATCCCATTCGGCTCTCCCAATTGCCCATGGCCGCTTCCTTTCGTTCCTATAATGCTCAGAAAGGTGCCGGTCGGCGAGAATTTTTCGATGCGCCCGTTATTCGTGTCGGCGACCAAAATATTTCCGTTGGCATCAACAGCGATTCCCATCGGCGAATCAAATTGTCCCTCGTCGGTTCCTCTGCTGCCTTCGAACATGGTAGTCGCACTTTCAGGCAGGGAGCTGAACTGGGGAGGCGGCGCCCCGGGCGTAGCAGGCAACGCCCTCACGCGGTTCAGGAACTGACGAATGTTTTTGTTACCGATATTTAGGACGTAAAACGTCCTTAGTCTTCCACCAAAGGAAAACGAAATGGTGTCCTCCGTTCCGAAATCGCGAAGCGATTGGAACATTGTGATTATTCTTTCTGTCTTTGGATCTCGTTCCCAGATCAGCTTCAGATCCTTATTGCCGGGAACATAACTGAGAATGGCCTTTTTATTCGCGTTCCATACATCCAGCTCGCTCATTACCCCGAAAAATGGCAACTCGGAACAAAAAGAGAGGATTTTACCGTCATCATAATCATGCAAGAATAGATGAATGATTGAATACGCGTCATTCTGGCAGATCAATGTTTCATACGGAGCATCGGGGATGCCTTTAATGCGGTTGAACTCATCACGTTCCAGCCGCGGGGGTTCGGGGTGTTGTTGGCCGGCTACGACATGTTTTAAGAACCGTGACACAGCGACCTGATGTTGCGCATAGTGGTGGATCGAAAGCGGGCTCTTCGTCTTGCTATAGATATATCGAATCGAAGGACCCAAGCCTTTCAACAGTATTAAGCCTGCCAGAACGCCGAGCAGAATTTGCACGCTTGGCCACGACCGAAGCTTCAACAGCCTAGCAAGCGTGAAGCTCATCAGGATGATCCAGAATGGGATTGCAAGCAACAGCCGCTGCTCAACGGCAACTCCCCCTGTAACAAATACTCCTACGACTGGAAGCGTTGCCAGCAGCACGACCTCAAAACGCTTCTGCCAAAGAGCTAGCACAAAGCCGGGCAGTAAAAGCCAGTAGTACGGCAACGGAATAGGCAAAAAATCCGGAAACAAAAGCCGAGGCCAAAAATGGGCAGCAAAAAAACAGTTCCAGAGCCCAGTCACATAATATCGCATATCATTTGGGGCCGGGGTTCCCCGCACCGCGTCCCAGAATTGGTGAATGTACCTGCCTTCATAATATGTATAGGGTTCTCGATTGAAGACGATATAAAGCAGAATTGGCGTGGCAGCTGCCAAAAAGCTATAAACGATAACGGCCAGCGAGCTCCACGCGACGGTTCGTTTTAAGCTCCTCCAATAAAACACCGCGTACAGCGGCGCAGCAATCACAAGCGCCAGCAGATATTGCTTGCCGGGTATGGAGCTGGCTAAACAAAGCCCTGCTGCAATCCCGCCCAGCGAAAGGTAAAAACGAGAAGTGGTTCTAAACCCCAAGTGCAAAAAATACAGAGAGACCACGGCTAAGGCCACCGTCATCGGGTAACGGTATCCAACGAAAGTGTAAATGAATGCAAACGGAAGAAAATTGAAGATCAGAGCCGTGACTGAGGTAACAATGTAAGACCCAAAGAACAGGTCAACTAGCAAGAGCGTGAACACAAAGGCCGTCAGCCAAATAACAAAGAGCGCTGCTTCATAGGCCAAAATGTTAAAGCCGAACAGCTTGAGAAATCCCCACACATAGTAATGAAACAGGGTCTCCCGCGAAATAATGCCATGAAACCAGGCCGCCTGATATGGATGACCGATAACGTGACTTTTTAGATACCCGAGGTCATTGCCGGACTCGTCAAAAAGTGCGTCTCCGTTCCAAGGCGCCGTGCGGAAATTCCAGAGGTGCGAAACTACAAAGAACAGGATCCAGAAAAGAAAAAACGCTGTCTTCGGCTTTATTAGGGACTTGAAACCGGTCGCCAGGCCACGGGGGTCTGGCAGGAAGGCGCAAAGCAAGAAGAACATGCTAAGCAGCCACCCAATCGGCTGCCACGGGTCTCCCCAAGCCAATTTCCGGTAGTGCGCCGCGGCAGCCCAGGCGCAAATTACCAGACTAATAAGTGAGAAGCCAAGTAACAGAACGCGGGGTGTAAGAAGTCGCGATTTTGTCTGAGACAGGTCCATAAGGCTCGGCGTCGGTTCTGCAGAATCAAACGCTACACGAAGGAAGCTTATGCGATGCCGCGGGGTACCATCCCTTTACAGATCGATCGCGTTTACACTATTCCCATGCATGTTTAGGACGTAGAGCTTCCGATTCGCTAACGCCAGGGCTGATGGCCCTTGGAGCCGATCAGGGGGCTTCGGCGTCAAACCGCCAAGCCTGGTTCCATTCAAATCAAAAATAAGCACTGCGTCGGTGTGGGCGCTCGACGCATATAATCGACCCACCTTTGAATCTATGGCCAGGTCTTCGAAGCCAGCTGGCCGGCCCCATTCGGGGATTACCCACTTAGTTAGAAACTTCCCATTTGAATCAAATAGCTGGATCCGTCTGTTAATTGGATCGGCGACATAGACTTTGTTTGTTGTAGGATCAACTGCGACCGAAGTAGGGTCGTCAAACTGTCCGTCGCCAGTCCCCTTACTGCCCCAAACCGCCAGCACCTGGCCATCGGGGCTGAACTTGACGATGCGCGTGTGGCCCTGATCGACGACATAAACGGAGTCGTCCGGGCCGATAGCGATGCGGCGTGGTCCGTAAAAGCCAAGGTCTGGGCCCTTCCACTCGGCGATGAACGTCCCGTCGGGCGCTAGTTTCTGCACGCGGTGATTGGGAGCCACTTCTGCCACGTAAATATTGCCAGCTCGGTCGACTGCGATCCCGTTCGGTTCTCCTAATTGGCCGTAGCCGGCTCCTTTCGTTCCTATAGTGCTGAGAAACGTGCCGGCCGGAGAGAATTTCTCGATGCGCCCGTTACCGGTATCCGCGACCAGAATATTTCCGTTAGCATCAACAGCAAGTCCAGTCGGTAAATCAAATTCCCCTTTTCCGGTTCCCCTTCCGCCTTCAAAGACGTTACTCACGCCTTCAGGCAGTGAGCTGAGCCGAGGAGGCGGTGTATCCGGCACCTTGTAAATTATCAGCCCGTTGTATCTGCTGTCCTCAAACACCTTCGGAAAATAAGTGGCATAAAGTTCTTGGTTTGGACGCTTGATGAACTGACCCTGCCGAACCGCATTGTCGTAGGCCACGTAACTGATGCCATTTTCTTTCAAGAGATGATATACTTTCCACGGGTCCTTGCTCTCGAACAGCTCTGTGTAAAGCCTGTCGTGCTTGCTCGCGTTGTAACCGGCTGACCATCCGTAGTAAGGCCAGCCATACAAGACGCGGCGTCCTGCCATCAGAATAGGATGATTAACGAAGCGATCTGTCAGAAAGATATCTCGCGGCGTCGTCTCTTTCTTGAGCCAGTCGATTAACGGATCGTTCCGGTACGTTACTTCGCTCCAGCCAGTGTTGTGGATCGGGAAAAAATCAATAACGCCACCCGGAATGATCAGGAGAAAGAGAACAGTCGCAAGGAATTTTCCCGGCAGTGTAGTTCCGCCGAGTGAGAGACGCCATAAACGCCAGAGAGCGAAGGCGACGAACAGGTTGGCGATAATTACCCAAAGGTGCAAAAATTTTTGATTCGCGAGGGTCTCGATGGTGAACTGAAAAGAAAACGCGACCAGGATAAGGCTTGAAACCGCTAAAAATAGCCGCCTTTGCAGGCTGGTCGCAAAAACAAGGGCCAGCGCAATTAGTAGCCACTTGAAGCCAAAGGTGAAGCCAAGATACTTCGCCACGTTCGCCGCCGTAGGGTGATCAAGCGTGTAACCCCAGTGAAGCAGCTTTGGCATCTGTGCCCTTCCGCTGCCGGTGCTCAAATAGAGCATTTGTGGCAGCGCAATGACACCCGCGGTGATGGCGAGTGCCAACATTTGCATCCGCAGAGGAAACAAGAGAAACAACAGTCCTAGCCCAGCGGCGGCTGCAATAAACACTGCGCTGTTCCACATCGGTAGCAGACCAAGTAGGACCCCTGAAAAGACGAAGCCAGGCAAGGTAGCGCGGAAAGTCTCCGACGCTGAAACAGCTGGCTGCGTTGCTTCGATTGCTACTGAACCAGAAAGCATCTCAGCTGCTGCCTCTGGAAGTTGTTCTGGCTGAGTGGCGTCGTTGGACGCTATATCTGATGCTGTTTCGAGCACCGCGTGTGGGTCCGAAGTTACCGGATTAAGAGAAGTGGGCGCTTTGGTTTGCTTTACCGGTAGCGTCCGATAGTGGATGACCAGAAAAACAAGGACGAGTAGGAGTATCCCAATGGCGCTGGCGAAATGCCGCTGATTGAGATAAGTCACCTGCGACCAGGTACCCCAGAGTTCACCTCGATAGGGAAAGACAGTCGGGAGATACTCGCGCTGATGCATAATAGCCTGAAGTGCGGCGCGGACTGAAATTTGCTTTTGAAGAAACGGAATGTAAGACAGTGAGCCGAAAAAGAAGAAGAGGAGAGAGCCCAGGCGACCGACCGCGCGCGAATCGAACAACACCTGGCCAAGCACCATCACAAGGACGAGCATCGCTACGAGGGTGGTTATGCTGAGCAGATTGAGGCTCCACGCCGGATCGAGCCCGAGGACTTCAAGATTTCCCGCCTGAAAATAGAACAGGAAATGGTAGCGGATCCGGTCACCTGAGAAGTGTGGATACTCCGTGGGAAAGTTATGTCCCACGGCAAAGCTCTGCATAATCGCAGTATTGGGCCCGAAATCGCTGTACTCAGGGTTGGCGATCCGCAGCTTGCCGCCGCTGGAATTAAAAGAGGCAAACATCATCCAGGATACGAGGACTATGTATCCAGCGATGAGTAGCCAGTCAGCTATGCCTGAACCCTTGGGTTGTGGCAGGCATAACTCGCTCACGTGGCGAAGATCAGTCCCGGTCTCAACGGACCTAATCTTCCTTTTCCATCTAGGCCACGACAGCACGGCGACTGCTGTTACGAAGAACAAGAGATTACCCCATAACAGCGGTCGTGATGCCCAAAAGAATGCGAGCCCAGCCAAGTACGTGAACCATGAGCTAACCAGTAGCCCTACTAGGATGGCTGCTGCGCAGCGGTGTGCGACGGAGACGAAGCTGTAAAATCGGCGACAAAGGAAATCGCCGACACAAATAGCCAATCCGAAATAAATCAGAGCCAGCATGAATCTAATGACGAAGTCCAAATGACGAATGACGAAACAATGTTCAGGCCATTTGTCCAGCGCCAATCATGGTTGCATTTCGATCATTTGCCGGTGCATCCACCTTCGCACGAGCCGCCTTCATCCGGCAGTTGTCGCACTACGGCGCGCCAAGGAGTTCGGATGGCATGGGCGCAAATCGTAAGCGGGCGATTTCTTCGGTCAAACATGGCCCACAGGATTTTCATCGCAAAGAGAATGAATTCGCTTGCGCCACTTCCTACGGACAGGCCGTTAAGAATCAGTAAGCAAGCGAGATTCGCTACGGCTGAATTTGCTCGGTCCAAAGAAATAGCCATGTGGCCATTCCATTAATTGCAACCGAAACGGCGAAAAGCGAGATCTCGCTGACAGTTATCTTCGCCGTACCATTGGCTGTCAGCAAAAGAAACATCCAGGGAAGGAGAATCATCGCGTAGCGATAGGAGAACTGCCAACTTCCGGGATTTCCGTGACACCAAAGGACCAGCGTCAACGAGGCGATCGCGACCCATGCGGCAACCTTGTATCTTCCGCCTTCGCGAAAAAGCAGACACAGGAACGGGCTGGCTAGGAAGATTGAGCAGCCAAACCCGTTTGGCAGAATGTGAGGAAAGTAGGAAACACTTTCGAAGCCTTGAAAGAGCATCGTGTACATGTTCCATTGAATAGCATGGATCGAAAACAGCCCGTGCTCGTACCAGGGTTCCTCGCGCACTTCCGGGATGTGAGTATACCCAAAATCGAAAATTGAATGAAACCGCGCGAAGTTATAAGCGGCGGTCAGAAGCGCGAGCGTAGCTGGCACACTTAGGAAGCGCATGGCCATCGGGACGTTTTCCCGAAGCCCCTTTCTGACCATGCGACTGCGCGACGATGGCGTCAGCTCTTCATTCGGTCGGCGCCAAAGAAAGTAAGTATAAAGGGGCAAGGTGATGAGCAGCTCAGTGCGATTACCAAAAGCAAGCGCGAAGAACGCGCCCGCGACGAAAGGGGACGGTCGCACCAGGGTAAAATAGAGAGCTGCAGTTTGTCCCAGCAAAGCAAGGCCGAGAGCGATTTGCCACGCGCCGCCGAACCCGAGGTTGCACCACGTCCACGTCCCAAAAATGGGAAACAACGCCAGCAGAATCCGTCGAACCAGCGCGCTGCCTTCGAGCCCGAAATAATCGGCTCCGAATGCCTTTGCGAGTTGAAAAAAGAAATAAACACAAGCCCCGGCAATCAACGCTGCCAAAACGTGTCCTGGAAAATGGTGGATCAGGCCCGCTTTTTGCAGAAGCGCGATTGGAACCATGCTAAGCACCGCTCCCAGCGGGAAGGCCGAATAATAGCTGTCTCGGTGTGGGATCATTTCGTTAAGCCAATCGGGCGGCTTTTCCCGGAGACCCAGGTGGCCACTTAGCAAGGCCGAAGCGATCCGGCTCGTGTAATCCAGATCGCGCAGCGTCGCATTAGTTGAAAAGTAGAAGGCGATCGCCGCGAATAGCGACAGGCCGGCTGCGATCCAAAATTGCCTGACCGTGTCACGCCTTTCGTGCGCCGTCATGATTTCTCACTGCTACTTTCCAAGTGAATGTCGTCCCAAGAGTTTTTCCCAGGCCGCTCTCGTTTCCGGTGGCACGTTTTGATCAGCGTCGACTAGCCAGGAAACGGTCGCAAGCGAGTTCACCACGACCGAGAGAGCGATTAGTCCCATCATCACATGACGCGACCGGAATAAGGCTACTCCGCCCGACCCGAGAAAAATGATGAGACCGAAGATCAGGAAAGGATAGAGATCAGTCGCATAGCGTTGGGCGAGCAAATAATAGGATAGGATGCCAAGAACTTGGACAAAAAGGGCCACAGCCGCCGCAAGCTCCAAGAGGTCCGCTTTTTTGCGTCGAACAAGACATGTGATTCCTAAAATAGCGGCGAAAACAAGCCAGCCAGAACACCATGGGAGAGGGAGATAGACTTCGCTGAAATCGTTAGAATAGAGAGAGGGATAATCATAGGAATGGCGAGCTGCTCTTAGGAAAGGCGGGTTGCGCTCAAGGGATGGAAAACGCAGGCTGAAGTAGTCAGCGAAACTGTAAGGGAGCCGGCGCGGACTAAACACGCCAAATTTGTGGGCAAACTCGCTGTGAACCGGGTTGATGTAGTAATCGAAGTTTACTCCAGTGACGCTGCCGAATCTCGCGTAGCTTAGCCAAACGTAAAAAATGAGCGCGGCGGCGAGCGGGAGAAGCAGCGCCGTGAGATTAATTATTCGATTCTCCCACGGTAGTCTTAGAGCAAGAAATAGCGCGATCAGGATGAAAGGCGCGCCGAACGTGACCCGTGACAGTAAAGCACCACCGGCACACAGCGAGAATCCCAGCAACGCGCGTGTCAGGGCGCTACCCTCGGCCTGTCGTAAGCAGAAAGCGAAAAAGAGCGCGCCCAGCGATAAGGCCAGGCCCCAGATTATGGCCTCATTGTAAATGGAAAGGTTTCCAAGGAGCAGAAGCAAGGGCGAGCCGAACGCGAACCCGATTACATACGCGTTGCCCAGCCAATTGCGGACGCGCGATGAAAGTGGGGATGAACACAAAGCTGTGCGCATCAGGCCGGCAAAGGCAGACAACGCGATGACCCCCGCGCAAAATCCTGAAATCCGGGACCATTTTCCATGTCCCGGAGGGTAGATAAAGTTTAGGGGAATACGGAGGAACGCCGGAAACGGTCCAAAATACATCCGCACTTTGTCGTTCACGATCATTGCTTCATGCCTGATCGCCTCCACATCGACATCCACGTCTCCGCGCAGAAAATGTTCCCCCTGCGAATCATAGGCACCGCCGAGCACTTCCTTAACAAAAATCTGCGAGCCGCCTGTCGTGACGAACACCCAAAGAAGCACGCTCAACGACAAGGTGAGCGGCAGAAGCCGGGGAGCCGTGGGAGAACTCAGAGGGAGCTAACTACTTTCTGAACTCTAGCGCACCTTTTTTAAGCGCGTAGACATAGCCCACCATCAGGATTGTGATGAAACTGAGCATGCTCCAGAAAATGGTACTGCCTTGTTTGACGGCATCCCGATACACGACCGCCCATGGATACATGAACACGATCTCCAGATCGAACAGGATAAAAAGCATCGCCACAAGATAGAACTTCACGCTGAAGCGCGGTAGCTGTTCCCCCTGTGGGATCATCCCACACTCATACGCCATATCCTTAGCTCGGGTGCGTCTTCCGCTCTTGCCTACTAATATGCTGACGAGCAGAGCGGAAACGGCGAACAGCATCGCGACGAAGATTTGCAGGAGAACCGGCAAATATTCGCGCTGCATCCGGGAATCTGGCCTAAAGCCAATTCGTTGTGGAAGACCGGCTTATCTTACGCCGGCGAGATGACCATTCTGCTGGGCAATCGCATTGGCCAAAGCCGATGGCAGGCCCTTGTATTTCTTGCCATTCTTTTTGACTGCGCCCCGGGCCACGAGGTTCTGTAGTTTCTCGTAGGCTCGCAGCCGCAGCATTTCTTCGCCGCCGCTAGCAGCGTTCCGGGCCCGAAGATTCTCGTGCACGATGTCGAAAAGCTGCTTGAACTCAAAAGAAGAGCGCCGGGAGTGGACAGCAACCAGCTCCTCAGTTACCAAGTCGGGAACACGACGGGAGAATGCATTTTTCTTTAGAATAGCCATAGGGGCAACACGATAGCACGTTTTTCAAAAA
>Ga0209268_1000953_pt1 | contig 14441 bp, 7 predicted proteins | sample GraSoiAngelo_143_FD_185900 | JGI IMG/M metagenome (GOLD analysis project Ga0209268, IMG submission 185900) | Grasslands soil microbial communities from the Angelo Coastal Reserve, California, USA - 14_1009_02_30cm (SPAdes) (version 2) | ecosystem: Environmental > Terrestrial > Soil > Grasslands ... | reverse complement strand
CGCCGAGGCGAATGCAACGACCGTGGTCGAGCCGGAATGGCGGGCGACTGTCACGTCTTTGAACCACCTGGTATTGGAGCGCATCCAAGAGCGCAAAAGCCACGTCGCGCTCGGCACGCGCGTCGACCCGGTGATGCTCGAGGTCTTCAACAGCCTCTACATGTCGATCGCCGAGCAGATGGGGCTGCGGCTGCAGAACACCGCCTACTCGGTGAACATCAAGGAGCGGCTCGACTTCTCCTGCGCGCTGTTCGACGCCGAGGGCAGCCTGATCGCCAACGCGCCGCACATGCCGGTGCACCTGGGCTCGATGGGCGAATCGGTGAAGACCGTGATCCGCCTCAATGCCGGCAACATGAGGCCCGGCAATGTCTATGTCCTGAACGCGCCGTACAACGGCGGCACGCACCTGCCTGATGTCACTGTGATCACCCCCGTTTTTGATTCTCGACAGATTCTTTTTTATGTGGGATCAAGAGGACACCACGCGGACATCGGGGGAATCACCCCGGGCTCGATGCCCCCGGAATCGAAACTCGTCGAGGAAGAAGGCGTGCTCATCGACAACTTCCTCCTGGTCGAGCAGGGCCGCTTCCGGGAGAAGGAAACCGTTGCCTTGCTCACCTCGGGCAAGTACCCGGTGCGCAACGTCGAGCAGAACGTCGCCGACCTCCGGGCGCAGGTCGCGGCCAACGAAAAAGGCGTGCAGGAATTGCGGCGCATGGTGGAGCATTTCGGGCTCGACGTGGTGCGCGCGTACATGCGCCACGTGCAGGACAACGCGGAGGAATCAGTACGGCGGGTGATCGGCGTTTTGAAGGACGGAGAGTTTGACTTGCCGCTCGACAATGGAGCGCGCATCCGCGCCCGCATTCATATTGGAGAGGACCGGCGCGGCGCAGGCATTGATTTCAGCGGCACCTCGGCGCAGCTGCCGGACAATTTCAACGCCCCGGCGGCCGTCTGCATGGCGGCGGTGCTGTACGTGTTCCGCACGCTCGTCGAAGACGACATTCCGCTCAACGCCGGATGCCTGAAGCCGCTCGAGGTGCTGATTCCGGAGGGATGCATGCTGCGGCCGCGCTACCCGGCGGCGGTGGTCGCCGGGAACGTGGAAACCTCGCAATGCATCACCGACGCCCTCTATGGAGCGCTGGGCGTCCTGGCCGCTTCGCAAGGGACGATGAACAACTTCACCTTCGGCAACGAGCGCTATCAGTACTACGAAACGGTCGCCGGCGGCTCGGGCGCCGGGCCGGGCTTCGACGGCGCCGACGTGGTGCAGACGCACATGACCAATTCGCGCCTCACCGATCCCGAAGTACTGGAGTGGCGCTTCCCGGTGCTGCTCGAGAGCTTTGCGATCCGCGACGCATCGGGCGGACAGGGACGCTGGCGCGGCGGCCACGGCGCGGTGCGGCGCATCCGGTTTCTCGAGCCGATGACTGCAGCGATCCTCTCTGGCCGTCGCCTGGTGCGTCCGCACGGCCTGGCGGGAGGCGAGCCCGGCATGCCTGGGCGCAACTATGTGATCCGGGCCGGCGGCAGGCGCGACGAGCTCGGACCTTTCGCCCAGACCGAGATGGCGGCGGGCGATGTTTTCGTGATCGAGACGCCGGGAGGCGGCGGCTACGGACCGGCCGCCTAATATAATAGGACGTAAAGAATGCGCTCCAACGCCATCTACTCGAAGTCCGGAAAGGGAGTCCAGGAAGCTTCCGGCAAGACGAGCCTTCTGAAGCGCGAGCACCGCGTGGTGCTCGCGGCGATCGATGGCAGGGCGACGCTCGCCGATGTCGCGCAGAAGAGCGGCAACGAGTACGACGCCGAGTTCCAGCGGCTGATCGTCCAGCTCGACAAGGACGGATTCATCCGCGAGGTATCGTCGGGTGCGGCGGCCGGTCCCGCCGCGGCAGGCGCCAAGCCGGCCGGCAAGCTCGATACGGCGATCGATCTGGATTTCAGCTCGCTCGCTTCGTCGCAGAAGGCCAATACCGCGCCGCAGCCGACGCGACCTCCGCCGCCGCCACCGGCACCGAAAGCGCCCGCGGTCGACATGGCTGCCAAGGCGGCAGCCGAGCGCCGCGCGAAGGAGCAGGAGTCCGCGCTTCACCGCGCGCGCAAGGACGCTGAGGAGAAGGCGCAGGCCGAGCGCGAGCGCCAGCGCGCCGAAGCCGAGGCCAGGGTGCGCGCCGAGACCGAAGCCAAGCTGCGCGTCGAGGCCGAGAAAAACCTGCGTGAAGAGACGGCGCACAAGGCGCGCGCGGACGCCGTGGCCAAGGCGCAGGAGCTGAAGGCCAAGCTCGACGCCGAGCGCAAGGCGCGCGAGGAGGCGGAGCGGCGCCTCGAAGAAGAGCGCCAGGCCCGCGAGGAGGTCGAGCGCAAGGCGCGCGAGGAAGCCGAGCGCATCCGCCAGGAAGCCGAAGAGCGGGCGCGGCGCGAAGCCGAGGCGCTGCTCCGGCAGATCGAGGAAGAGCGCAAGGCGCGCGAAGAGGCCGAGCGCAGGACGCGGGAAGAAATGAGCCGCGCGCGCCAGGAGCGCGATGAGCGCGCCAGCCGCGCCGAGGAGCGCAAGCAGAAGCAGTCCGAGGGTCCTGCGGAAACGCCGCCGCCGCGGCCGCAAGCGGCCACCGGGAGCGACAAGTTTGCCGATTCTCTGTTCGCCGATCTCGAGGCCTTCAACCAGCGCGAGGAGGAAAGCCGCAAGCAGGACGAGGAAACCGAGCGCGCGAAGAAGGAGGAACGGCTGCGCAAGGCGCGCGAGATGGAGGAGCGGAGGGCCAGGGAAGAGGAGGAGCAGCGCAAGGCGGAGGAAAAGCAGCTTGCGCGCGAGGAGGGAGAGCGCAGGGCCAAGGAGGAGGAGGAGCGCCTCGCGCGCGAGAACGAGGAAAGAGAACGCAAGTTCCGCGAGGAGGAAGACAGGCGCGCGCGGGAGTCCGAGGAGCGCTCGCGCAAGGCGAAGGAAGAAGCCATCCTGGCGGCGAAGACCCGCGGCGACATGGCTTCCGGCGAAAGCGCGCCGCAGGACCGGCGGGCGAAGGCATTGAAGCGGGGACCGGGCGTCGCCGCGGCCTACCGGCGCCAGGAGAGGAATTGGGGCAAGCCGGTAACCATCGCGCTCGTCGTGATCCTCGGCGTGGCGCTCGGGGCGCTGCACGTCATACCGATCTCGACCGCCGACTACGAGAAGGCGGCGCGCGAGGCGCTGGGCCAGCCGGTGAGGGTCGGTTCCGGCAGGATCTCGCTATGGAGGGGGGTGCATTACGAGTTCAAGGATGTTCGCATCGGCGAGCGCGTCAGAATCGCCGAGGCCCGGGCCTTTCCGCCGCTCGACGCGCTGTTCGACGAACGAAAGATCTTCAGGCGCATCGAGCTGGAGGGCGCCGCCTTGCCGCAGGACGTGCTCGGCGAGGTGTTGTTTGCCAGGGCGAACGGGGAGAACTTCAAGCTCGGCCGCGTCGTCGCGAAGCAGCTGAAGCTCGAGGGACCGCTGCCGCTTCCGCCGCTCGATGTCGACGTGGCGCTCGACGCCTCAGGCCTGCCGCGCGTGGCTTCGCTGGCCGGACCTGACAACCTGGTGGTCAACCTTTCGTCCAAGGGCGCCGAGCTCGAGTTCGAGATGTCTGCCGGCAGCTTTACGCTGCCGATCGCGCCGGCGCTGTCGCTGGACCAGTTCGGCATGAAGGGCACGCTCACGCGCCGCGGCATGAACATCTCCTCGTGGGACGGCGCGGCGCTGAACGGCAGCGTCTCGGGCACCGCCAAGGTGCGCTGGGGCGGCACCTGGAACGTGGAAGGCGCGGTCACCGCGCGCGGCATCAACGCCGCGGCATTCGCGCCGGCCCTGCTCTCGGAGGGCCGCGGCGAGGGCACCGGCAGGTTCTGGATGACCGGAGCCGAGCCGGCCAAGCTCGCTTCGGGCGGCCGCCTGGAGGGCAACTTCACCGTCAACAAGGGCGTGCTCGGCAGCTTCGACTTGTCGCGCGCCATCCAGACTGGGGGGCGGCAGGTCACCGGCCGCACGCAGTTTACCGAGATGAACGGGCAGGCGATCTACAACGCCGGTGCGGTGGCGCTGCGCAACGTCAATATCGGCGCCGGGGCGCTCAACGCCGGCGCCAGCGCCGACATCGCCCAGAGCGGCGCGCTGTCCGGGCGCATCGTCATCGACGTCAGGAGCTCGACGCAGGCGCTGCGCGCGATCCTGATCCTGGGCGGCACGGTGAAGGAGCCGCAGGTAAAGAACTAGTGCCCCAAATTCTCCGCCTCCGGGGACCGCGCGCGGTTTCGGAGTTCCGCCTCGCCAAGCTGCTCGCATCGCTGCAGAAACTCGACCCCGGCGTTGGCTCCGTCGCGGCCGGGTTCTGGCACTTCGTCGAGGTGGAGGGCGCGCTCGGCGAGCGCGAGGCGAAGGTCCTCGAGCGGCTGCTGGAATACGGCCCCGCGCCGCAGCCGGCGGACGCGACGCTGTTTCTCGTCGTTCCCCGGCTCGGCACCGTCTCGCCGTGGTCGTCCAAGGCGACCGACATCGCGCGCAACTGCGGCCTCGCGCGCGTGCGGCGCATCGAGCGGGGTACGGCTTACTACGTCGATTCCAGCCGCCCGGAAATCGTCGCGCTGCTGCACGACCGCATGACCGAAACCGTGCTCAAGTCGTTCGAGGATGCAGCGCGCCTGTTCGAGCATGTCGTCCCCCGTCCGCTGCAGCTCGTCCGGCTGCCGGAGCTGGCGCAGGCGAACCTGCGGCTCGGGCTTGCCCTGAGCGAAGACGAGCTGGAGTACCTCGAGCAGGCCTTTCGCCGCCTCGGGCGCGACCCCACGGATGCCGAGCTCACCATGTTCGCGCAGGCGAACTCCGAGCATTGCCGGCACAAGATCTTCAACGCCGACTGGATAGTCGACGGCGAGAAGCAGCCGCGGTCGCTGTTCGCGATGATCAGGCACACGCATGCCGTGCATCCGCGCGGCACGCTGGTGGCGTACGCCGACAACGCGGCGGTCCTGGAGGGCCGCGCAGCGCAACGGTTTTACCCCGATGAAAAGGAAACCTACCGCAGGCATGCCGAGCTGACTCACACGGTCGTGAAGTGCGAAACGCACAATCACCCGACGGCGATCTCCCCTTTTCCCGGCGCGGCGACCGGCGCCGGCGGCGAGATCCGCGACGAAGGCGCGACCGGGCGCGGGGCAAAGCCGAAAGCGGGCCTGGTCGGCTATTCAGTGTCGCATCTGCGCATCCCGGGCGCGGTGCAGCCGTGGGAGCAGAACGACCCGGGCAAGCCCGATCGCATCGCCTCGGCGCTGGAGATCATGATCGAGGGCCCGATCGGCGCCGCGGCGTTCAACAACGAGTTCGGCCGGCCCGCCCTGTGCGGCTACTTCCGCAGCTTCGAGGCCGAGGTGGCCGGCGTCGTGCGCGGCTATCACAAGCCGATCATGCTGGCGGGCGGCCTCGGCAACCTCCGCGCCGGGCACTCGGCCAAGGCGCCGCTGCCGGCGGGCACGCTCCTCCTGCAGCTCGGCGGCCCCGGCATGCTGATCGGCATGGGCGGCGGCGCCGCCTCCTCGATGGGCGGCGGCGCGAACCTCGCGAGCCTTGACTTCGATTCGGTGCAGCGCGGCAACGCCGAGATCCAGCGCCGCGCGCAGCAGGTGATCGACCGCTGCTGGCAGCTCGGCGATGCCAACCCGATCCTCGCGATCCACGACGTCGGCGCCGGCGGCCTGTCCAACGCGGTGCCCGAGATGGTGCATGCGGCAGGCCGCGGCGCGCGCGTGTCCCTGAGGGATATCCCGGTGGAAGACACCGGCATGTCGCCGCGCGAGATCTGGTGCAACGAGGCGCAGGAACGGTACGTTCTCGCGGTCTCACCGCAGGATCTTCCAAGGTTCAAGCAGGCCTGTGACCGGGAGCGCTGCCCCTTTGCCGTCATCGGCAAGGCGACCGACGACGGCAGGCTGCTGATCGACGATTCCCATTTCAAGAACCACCCGGTCGACATCGACCTGTCGGTGATCCTCGGCAAGCCGCCGAAGCTGCAGCGCGAGGCGCGCCACGCGGCGCCGGCGGGCAGCGCGTTCTCGCTGGAGAAGGTCTCGCTCCACGGCGCCGCGCACCGCGTGATGCGCCACCCGGCGGTCGCCGACAAGACCTTCCTCGTCTCGATCTGCGACCGCACGGTCGGCGGGCTATGCGCGCGCGACCCGTGCGTCGGTCCCTGGCAGGTGCCGGTGGCGGACTGCGCGGTCACGCTGCTCGACTACGAAGGCTACGCGGGCGAGGCCTTCGCCATCGGCGAGCGCGCGCCGCTCGCGCTGCTCGACGGCCCGGCCTCGGGCCGCATGGCCGTCGGCGAGGCGATCACGAATCTCGCGGCGGCGCGCATCGCCTCGCTCGGCAGCGTGAAGCTGTCGGCCAACTGGATGGCCGCCGCCGGCTATCCCGGAGAGGACGCCGCGCTCTACGACACGGTACGCGCCGTGGCGCTCGAGCTTTGCCCGGCGCTCGGCATCTCGATCCCGGTGGGCAAGGACTCCCTGTCCATGCGCACCGCCTGGGACGGAAAGGAAGTGGTCGCGCCGCTGTCGCTCATCGTCTCGGCCTTCGCGCCGGTCGAAGACGCGCGCGGCACGCTCACGCCGCAGCTGCGCAGCGACGCCGGCGACAGCGAGCTCGTGCTCGTCGACCTCGGCCGCGGCAGGAACCGCCTCGGCGGCTCGATCCTGGCGCAGGTCCACGGCGCGCTTGGCGATGCCTGCCCCGACCTCGACGATCCGGCGCTGCTGAAGAATTTCTTTGCGGCGCTGCAGGAGCTGGCGCCGCTGGTGCTCGCGTACCACGACCGGTCCGACGGCGGGCTGTTCGCCACCGTCTGCGAGATGTCGTTCGCCGGGCATTGCGGCGTGACGCTCAACATGGATTCGATCAGCTTCGACCCGGCGGCGGACGACGTCGACGCGTTCAAGCGCGGCGACGACGAGCAGCTCGCGGGCCGCGCCAAGGACCTGGTGCTCGCCGCGCTGTTCTGCGAGGAGCTGGGCGCGGTGCTGCAGGTCCGCGCCTCGGATCGGCCGCGCGTGATGCAGACCTTGCGCGACGCAGGTCTAGGCGAGTGCTCGCATCTCATCGGCCAGCTCAACCCGCGCGACGAGATTCTCATCACGCGCAACGGCAGGCAGCTCTACTCGAACAAGCGCGACCACGTGCAGCGCACCTGGAGCGAGACCACCTGGCGCATGCAGGCGCTGCGCGACCACCCGGCATGCGCGCGGGAGGAGTTCGACCGCATCATCGATCCCAAGGATCCGGGACTCTCGGTGCATCTGACTTTTCAAGAGAAAGACATCGCTCCTGCGACCGGCGTTCGCCCCCGCATCGCAATTCTTCGGGAGCAGGGCGTGAACGGCCATGTCGAGATGGCGGCGGCGTTCGACCGCGCCGGCTTCGAGGCGGTGGACGTGCACATGACCGACCTCATCGCCGGCCGCGCCTCGCTGGCGGGGTTCAAGGGCTTTGCCGCGGGCGGCGGATTTTCCTACGGCGACGTGCTCGGCGCCGGCCGCGGCTGGGCGAGCACGATCCTGTTCAACTCCAGGGTCCGGGCCGAGTTCGAGCAATTCTTCGCGCGCCGCGATACGTTCGCGCTCGGCGCCTGCAACGGCTGCCAGATGATGGCGGCGCTGAAGGAGCTGATCCCGGGCGCCGAGCATTGGCCGGCATTCGTGAGGAACCGCTCAGAGCAGTTCGAAGGGCGCCTGGTGATGGTCGAGATCACGCCGAGCCCGTCGCTGTTCTTCGACGGCATGGCCGGCAGCCGCATGCCGATCGTCACCGCCCACGGCGAAGGCCGTGCCGAGTATCCGGGAAATCTCGTTCAAGAGACATGGGTGGCCATGCGTTATGTCGACAACCGCGGCCACGTCACCGAAACCTACCCCTACAATCCGAGCGGCTCGCCGCGGGGCATCACCGGGCTCACCACGCCCGACGGCCGCTTCACCATCGTCATGCCGCACCCGGAACGGGTCTTCCGCAACGTGCAGCTGTCGTGGTCGCCTGACCGCAGCGCGGAGGATTCGCCCTGGGTGGTGGCGAAGAGCCTCGACAAGGACGTGAAGGGCCAGACCAAGGAGATCGTCGACGAGATCGACCGGCTGCTCGCGAAGTGCGGCTCGAGCAAGTCGAAACTCCTGTCGGCCACCATCTGGGTCACCGATATCCGCAACCGCGCGCCGATGAACGAGGTGTGGACCGCCTGGGTTGATGCGAAGAACCTGCCGGCGCGCGCCTGTGTCGAGGCCAGGCTCGCCGACCCGAAGGCGCTTGTGGAGATCATGGTGATCGCGGCGAAGTAGGCTATTCGAAGAGGTTGAGCACGCCGTCCAGGCCCGACCAGTTAAGGGCGCAGCTCGCCTGCGCGCGCACCACCGGCTTGGCGTGGAACGCGATCGACACGCCGGCCTCGGCCATCATCTTGAGGTCGTTCGCGCCGTCGCCGATGGCGACGGTCTGCTCCTTGCGGGCCTTTAGCTCCTTCGCGACGGCGCGGAACTTGGCCGCCTTGGCTTCGGCTTCGACGATGTCGCCGACCACGCGCCCGGTCAGCCGGCCGCGCTCGATGCCGAGCACGTTGGAAACCGTGTAGTCGATGTCGAGGCGCGCCTTGAGCAGCTCGGTGAAGAAGCTGAAGCCGCCCGACACCAATAGCAGCTGCACAAGGTGCCGCTTGCAGGCCGCCAGCAGCCGGTCGGCGCCGGGCGTCAGGCGCAGCCGCTCGTCGTAGACGCGGCCGAGCGCGGATTCCTCTAGCCCCTGGAGCAGGGCCACGCGCCGGCGCAGGCTTTCCGTGTAATCGATCTCGCCGCGCATCGCCTGCGCGGTGATCGCCGCGATCTCGCGTTGCTTACCGGCCAGCTCGCCCAGCTCGTCGATGCACTCGACGGTGATCAGCGTCGAGTCCATGTCCATGGCGAGCAGCTTCAGGTCCGCAAAACGCCGGCCCTCGGGCATGAAGGCATGGTCGATCTCCCGCGCTTCGCACCACGCGGCAAGGGACTTTTCCCGGGAAGCGCTTGCGAGTCTGTATGCGCGAGGGGCGATGCGCTCCGCCGAGCTTGCCCGCGTCATCCGCGCAGCCTCGTCGACATGGGCCTGCTCGAGCGCCGGACCTTGCAGGATCAGGTTCACGCGGCGAGCGAGTGCAGGATCTCTTTCACGGCCTGCGCACGCTCGGGCCACGCCGGCAGCTTGGCCTCGACGCGGATGCGTTCCGGACCGACCAGGCGCGCGTTGCGCCGGCCGCGCACGAACTCGATCACCCTGGCGCCGTCGAGCGGCGGGTTCTTCACGAACTGCAGCTGCACGGCCTCGTGGGTCGCGTCGACGCGCGAAACGCCGAGCGGCCGCGCGGCGATGCGCACTTGGTGGCACTCGAGCAGCGCGCGCGCCGGCTCGGGCAGCTCGCCGAAGCGGTCGACGAGCTCCTCGCGCAGGGCCTCGAGCTGCTCGGGCGCAGCCGCGTCGGCGAGCCGCTTGTAGAGCGCGAGCCGCTCCTGCACGTCGCTGCAGTAGCTCGCGGGCAGCAGCGCCGGGACGTGGAGATTGACCTCGGTATCGAGATCGAGATCCTTTTCGAGCGCGGGCGCGCGGCCCGACTTCAATGCGCGCACCGCGCGCTCGAGCATGCGGGCGTAGAGCGAGAAGCCGACTTCCTGGATCTCGCCCGACTGCGATTCGCCGAGAACCTCGCCGGCGCCGCGGATCTCCAGGTCGTGCATCGCGAGGTAGAAGCCGGAGCCGAGCTGCTCCATCATCTGGATCGCCTCGAGGCGCTTCTTCGCCTGCGCGCCGAGGGCATCCTCGGGCGGCGTCAGCAGGTAGGCGTAGGCCTGGTGGTGGGAGCGGCCGACCCGGCCGCGCAGCTGGTGCAGCTGCGCCAGGCCGAACTTGTCGGCGCGGTGGATCACCATGGTGTTGGCGGTCGGGATGTCGATCCCGCTCTCGATGATCGTCGAGCACAGCAGCAGATTGGAGCGCTGCGCGTTGAATTCGCGCATCACGCGCTCCAGCTCGCGCTCGCGCATCTGGCCGTGCGCCACCGCGATGCGCGCCTCGGGCAGCAGGCGGGCGAGCCGCTCGCGCATGCGCTCGATGCTGTCGACCTCGTTGTGCAGGAAGTAGACCTGGCCGCCGCGCTTCAGCTCGCGCAGCACCGCCTCGCGGATCAGCCCCTCGGACCAGGGCGCGACGAAAGTCTTGATCGCGAGCCGCTTCTCGGGCGCGGTGGCGATCACCGAGAAATCGCGGATTCCCTCCAGCGACAGCGCCAGCGTGCGCGGGATCGGCGTCGCGGTGAGGGTGAGGACGTCGACTTCGGCGCGCAGGCGCTTCAGCGCCTCCTTCTGCCGCACGCCGAAGCGGTGCTCTTCGTCGATGATCACCAGCCCCAGGCCGGAGAACTTCACGTCCCTGGCGAGCAGCTTGTGCGTGCCGATGACGATGTCCACCTCCCCGGAGCCGAGCTGCTGGATGATCCGGCTTGCCTCTTTCGAGCTTCTGAAGCGCGACAGCTCGGCGATCCGCACCGGCCAGTCGGCAAAGCGATCGGCAAAGGTCTGCAGGTGCTGCTCGGCGAGGAGCGTCGTCGGGCAAAGGACGGCGACCTGCTTGCGGTCGGCGATGGCGACGAACGCGGCCCGCAATGCGACCTCGGTCTTGCCGAAGCCGACGTCGCCGCAGACCAGCCGGTCCATCGGCTTGCCGGCGGTCATGTCGGCGATCACCGCCTCGATCGCCGCCGCCTGGTCTGGCGTCGCCTCGTAGCCGAAGCCCTCGGCGAAGGCCTCGAGGTCGCGCTGCTTGATGCCGAAGGCGTGGCCGTGGCGCGCGGCGCGCCGCGCGTACAGGGCGAGCAGCTCGGCGGCGGTGTCGCGCACCTGCTTCGCGGCGCGCGCCTTGGCCTTGTCCCATTCGTCGCTTCCAAGCTTGTGCAGCGGCGCCTCCTCGGGCTGCGCGCCGCTGTAGCGGCCGATCACGCCGAGCTGCGAAACGGGCACATAGAGCTTGTCGCCGCCCTGGTACTCCAGGAGAAGGAATTCGCCCTGGCCGTCCTCCAGCTCGAGATTGAGCAATCCCTGGTAGCGGCCGATGCCGTGCTGCTCGTGCACCACCGGGTCGCCGACCTTCAGCTCCGACAGGTCGCGCAGCATCCCCTCGATCGAGCTGCGCGTCTCGCCTTTGCGCGCGCGGTGGCGGACCAGGCCCGCGTAGAGCTCGGCCTCGGTGACGATCGCCCAGCCTTCGGCGGGCACCACGAAGCCGCTTGCCAAGGGAGACACAGCAAGCACAAAAGACCTGTCGCCCGACTGGAATTCCTGGAAGTCCCGGCACAAACCGGGCTTCAGGCCGTACTCGGAAAAGTAGCCTGCCATCGTCTCGCGCCGCCCTGGCGACTCCGCGGCTACCATCACGCGCAGATTCGATGTGTCGAGGAAGCGCTTGAGCGCGGCAAGCGGATCCTGCGCGCGGCGGTCCACGGCGACGCCTGGCGGCGGCAGCGCGACCAGGCCGTCGTCCTGGTCCTCCTCCTTGTCTTGAAAATCGATGCGCGGGTGCTCGCGCAGCCGCAGGTGGAATTCTTCCGCCGGCACGAAGAGTTGCGGCGGCGGCAGCAGCGGCCGGTTGGGGTCGCCGCCCTGCAGCTTGAACCGCGAGCTCGCCTCGCGCCAGAAGTCCTGGATCGCGCCCGACACGTCGTGGTGCAGCGCGACGCTGCAGCCCTGCGGAAGATAGTCGAACAGCGTCGCAGCCGCTTCGAAGAACAGCGGCAGGTAGTACTCGATGCCGGCGGCCGGCACGCCGTTGGAAACGTCCCGGTACAGGGATTTCTTCGACGGATCGCCTTCGAACAGCTCGCGCCAGCGGCTGCGGAAGCGCGCGCGGCCTGCCTCGTCGAGCGGAAACTCGCGCGCCGGCAGCAGCCGGATTTCCTTCACCGCGTAGAGCGTGCGCTGCGTGTCGACGTCGAACGTCTTGATCGCCTCGATGAGCTCGTCATCCAGGTCGAGGCGGTAGGGCAGCGCGCTGCCCGCCGGAAACAGGTCGATCAGCCCGCCGCGGAAGCAGAATTCTCCCGGCGCTACGACCTGGGTGACCTGCTGGTAGCCGGCGACGACAAGCTGTCCCTTCAGGGAATCTAACGGAAGCTTTTCTCCTGTTTTGAGGAAGAAAGTGTGCGCTGCGATATAGGCGGGCGGGCAAAGCCGCACCAGCGCGGTCGGCGCCGGCACGACGGCTGCATCGAACTCGCCGCGCTGGATGCGGTACAGCGTCGCCAGCCGCTCCGACACCAGGTCCTGATGGGGTGAGAACTGGTCATATGGCAGCGTCTCCCAGTCGGGCAGGAGGCAGACCCGCAGCCCGGGCGAGAACCACGCGACCTCGTCGACCAGGCGCTGCGCATCGAGCGCGGTGGCGCTGATCACCGCCAGAGGCTTTTCCGAGCTCGCCAGGCGAGACAGGGCGAGAGCGTCCGAAGAGCCGCTCAGCCGGGTGTAGCGCCTGTGCGCGGGAAGTGAATCGCGATGCATCGGCGGGCAAACCGTGTAATTATATCGTCCTGAATTTACAAGAACTTTGACTTGCCTCTGTTCGCCTTGATCCCGGCTGCGGGTAGCGGCACGCGCCTCGCCGGCGAGCGGCCCAAGCAGTACGCGGCGCTGGCCGGCAAGCCGATGCTCTGGCACGCGGTGCGCGCGATCTGCGTGCCACCGGTCGAGCATGTCTTCGTGGTGCTCGCGCCGGAAGACAGGGCATTCTCCCGCCATGACTGGAGCGCCTTCGCCGGCAAGCTGGAGCCCCTTTACTGCGGCGGCGCAACGCGGCGCGACTCGGTCTACAACGGCCTGGTCGCCGCCATGGCTGCGGTCGACGCCGACGACTGGATGCTGGTGCACGACGCAGCGCGGCCTTGCCTCCCCGAGAAGGACCTGGAGAGCCTGATCAGGGAAACCGAAGCCGACGAGGTGGGAGGGATCCTGGCGCTGCCGGTGGCGGAAACCGTGAAAGCGGTTGCAAAAGACGAGGCCGGGGTACAGCGTATCGATCGCAGCGAGGATCGCGCGCAGCTCTGGCTCGCGCAGACGCCGCAGATGTTTCGCGCCGGGCTGCTCGCGCAGGCGCTCCAGCGAGCGAAACACCCGGTGACCGACGAGGCCGGCGCGATCGAGCAAATGGGGCTCAAGCCGCGCCTGGTCGCGGGCAGCCGGGAGAACCTGAAGGTGACCTACGCGGAAGATCTGGCGATCGCAGCAGCCATCCTGGCGAGGCGCCGATGAGAATCGGGCAGGGCTTCGATGTGCATCCTTTCGCCGAGGGGCGCAAGCTCGTCATCGGCGGCGTCGAGATCCCGCATCACAAGGGCTTGCTGGGGCATTCCGACGCCGACGTGCTTACGCACGCGATCTGCGACGCGCTGCTCGGCGCCGCGGGCCTTGGCGACATCGGGCGGCATTATCCCGACAGCGATGCCAGCTACGCCGGCGTTGACAGCCGCAGGCTGCTGCGCGACGTTGCGAGGAAACTGAAGGAGCTGAGCCTCAAGATCGTCAACCTCGACGCCACGATCATCGCCCAGGAGCCGCGCATGGCGCCGCACATGCCGCGCATGATCGCCAACATCGCCGCGGACCTCGGCGTGCCGCCGGCTGCCGTCAACATCAAGGCGACCACCACCGAGGAGCTCGGCTTCATCGGCCGCGGCGAAGGCATCGCGGCGCAGGCCGTGGCGCTCATCGACTGAATGTATTCGCCGCCGTACAACCGCATCGAGGACCGGGCCGAGCTGCTGGCGTTCCTGCGCGCGAACAGCTTTGCGGTTCTGGTTACGCGCGGGCTGCGCGCTTCCCACCTTCCGGTACAGGTCAGGGAGACGGAAAGCGAGCTGATCCTCGACATGCACATGGCGCGGGCCAACCCGCAATGGCAGGACTTCTTCGGCGACGAGGCGCTGGTCGTGTTTTCCGGGCCGCACGCCTATGTCTCGCCGCGGTGGTACGAGGAGCAGGAGCGCGTGCCGACCTGGAACTACGCGGCGGTCCATGCCTACGGGGTGCCCAAGGTCATTCAGGATCGAAGCGCGAAGCACGCATCGCAGCGCCGGCTCGTGACGGCCCTCGACCCGCAGTGGCTGGCGAAGTTCGACGCCCTGCGCCGCGAATACGTAGACCGCATGCTCGAGGGGATCGTCAACTTCGAGATCGCCGTGACGCGGCTCGAGACGCGCTGGAAGCTGTCGCAGAACCGCGGGCGGCGCGAGCAGGAGCTGGTCGCCGCCGCGCTGCACAAGTCGGCGGATTCAGCCGAGCGCGCGCTCGCCGAATTGATGCGCAAGCACCTCGCCGAGGAGTAATGCGCCTGTTCTTCGCCGTCTGGCCGCCGCCCG
>Ga0209268_1000940_pt1 | contig 14529 bp, 10 predicted proteins | sample GraSoiAngelo_143_FD_185900 | JGI IMG/M metagenome (GOLD analysis project Ga0209268, IMG submission 185900) | Grasslands soil microbial communities from the Angelo Coastal Reserve, California, USA - 14_1009_02_30cm (SPAdes) (version 2) | ecosystem: Environmental > Terrestrial > Soil > Grasslands ... | reverse complement strand
CTACGGCTAGCCGAGCCTCGAAGCGTTAGTCGATGGAGAGGCCACGGGCGGCAAGAAGACACCGCTGCCGGGCGCAGCGGGCAAAGCCGTGACCGAGCGCCCGGACAAGAAATAATTTTGAGAAGCGGCGTGGTCCGGGGTTATTCCGGCTTGGTGATGACGCCGCAAGCGATGCGCGGCGGCGCACCCGAGCCGGTGCCACCCGCGACGGCGTGAATGACAATCGCCGTGCCGCCATTGCTGAAGACGGAATTCTCGTCCGTGCCGAGCGTCACCTTCGGCGCAACCGTGCTGGCGTGAGCCGTGCCATCCGCAGCGACGATCAACGCAAAGTCCGGGATATCGCCCGCAGGCATTCCCTCATGGGCATGGCCACCACCGCTAAAATGTGGACCAGCGGACTTGAAGTCGGGAGGCTCGCACTTTGCAACCTGATGGATATGTATGGAGTGTTCGCCAGGCGGCAGGTTCTTGATGTCAATCTTGATGGTAACGCCCTTGGTGGCCGGCGTCAGGGTCGCAGTGCCGACGCTTTGGCCTTGCGCATTCTTGATGTCCACGGTGACGGGCTTCGCTGCGGCGCGGGCATAACTGTTCTGCGCAAGGATCAGACCGGTTGCCGACAAGAACAGTGCTGCACATGCGATTGATCTCATAACGGTTCTCCTCACGAGGAATGGTGTTCCAGAATTAGCACTCTCTCAGAAAAACGCCCCACTTCAATCTATCGCAATATCAGTTGAGAAGTAACAACTTGTTCTCAAACTGACAGCCTCGGGGGGAATTTGCCGCCATTCGGGAGCGCCCTGTTGGTTCGCAAAAACTCGCTTGGGAATATGAGCCATTTGGAACGGGCCATCCGTCTGAGGCATTATAGGAGAGCAAAACGAAAATCGTCCAGGGAGAGGGTATCGCTATGCGAGCACGAAATATTCTTGCTTTAGCTTTCACATGTTTGGTGCCGTCTATGGCTGCGGGGCAAGTAACGCACGGCCAAAAGCCGAAGATGCCGGCGCCGTTCGCAACAAAATCGGCGGGCAACGGTCCGGAAAAACGGACGCCTCCGCCAGGGTTTTTGCCCACCGTGCCGCAGGGATTTCGTGTGAATATATTTGCGAAGAATTTCCAGCGTCCGCGATGGCTGACGATCGCGCCAAATGGAGACATTTTCCTGGCGGACATGGGGCCCGGGGAAATCATCGTAATGCGCGATCCCGGGCATACCGGTGGAGCGCAAGAGCGCGAAATCTTTGTGAGCGGCCAGAATCGCCCGTTCGGCATCGCGTTCCACGAAAACTATGTGTATGTGGGGGACACCAACAAGGTCGTGCGTTTTCGGTACGATCCCAAGACCTCCAGACGGCTCGGGGAAGCGGAGCACCTGCTCGATTTGCCGAGCGGCGGACACGATACGCGATCGCTGGCTTTTTCGGCCGATGGAAAGCATCTGTTCATCGGCGTTGGCTCCGAATCGAACATAAACACGGGTGAAGATCCGCGGCGCGCTGCGGTAACGATATGCGATCCCGATGGAATGAATGCGCGGCGCTACGCAACAGGGCTCAGGAATCCCGTGGGGCTGGCGCTGGAACCGGTGACGGGCGAAGTCTGGACGACGGTTAACGAGCGCGACGAATTGGGCGACGATCTGCCGCCGGACTATTTCACTTCCCTGAAAGACGGAGGTTTTTACGGCTGGCCGTACAGCTACATCGGCAGTAACGTCGATAGCCGCGTGAAACAAGAGCATCCGGAACTTGTTGCGCGGGCCATCATTCCGGATGTGCTGCTGGGAGCGCATGTGGCGCCGCTGCAGTTTGCGTTCTACACCGGAAAGCAATTCCCTGAAAGCTATTGGGGCGGCGCATTCGTCGCGGAGCATGGTTCGTGGAACCGGGCGACGCGCTCGGGATATCAGGTTGCGTTTGTGGCGTTCAAAGATGGCAAACCTTCCGCTGATCCGGTGCCGTTTCTGACGGGGCTGGTTCCCGATCCCGGCGGACCAGATGTGCTGGGACGGCCAGTAGGCGTGGCGGTTGCGCCGGACGGGTCCCTGCTGGTGTCGGATGATGGAGCGGCGGTGATTTATCGCGTGTCCGCCGCGAAATAACAACCGGGCTCACTACTTCACTGTCAGCGTCAGTTGAACAGGCTGGAGCTGGAGCGGCGTCCCTGACAAAGACGTCGCCGATGTCGTAAGCATGATCGTCGAAGTTCCCGACGGCGTGACGACGGTTTGCGGCGGGGAGGGAGATGGCGTAACCGTCAAGCTTGCACTGCCACAGCCCGATGCACAGAACACTGAACACAAGAGAATTCCGACGAAGGCACTGCAGTACGCCAAGCGCCTCGCGCGAAGAACGCGATCGAACATCGAGCGATTCTTGGCGACCTTCATCTGCCGGCGGGCTGTCGGCCAAGCCCAAGTAGCCCAGCGTACCCGACGCAGGATCAATGGAATAGACTTCCGCGCCTCCAATTTGCAGCTTGTTCTGGCCTTGGCTCAATCCAACGTAAAGGTGCAGGCCTTTGGGATCGGCGAGCAATTGCGCGGGCGCACCGCCAGTGTTCGTTTGAATGCTGTGCTGCGTGACGAGCACAGGACTGAGCCCAGACGTGTCAATGGCCAGCGAGACGACGGCGCTTAGTCCCGGAATGTCACCCAGAAAATAGCCGACAAAGAGGAACTTGCCCGATTTTTCCGCAGCAATGGAGATCGGCTGTGACGGCGCGAGATTCGGATTGATCGTTGGTGGAACCTGGAAAGGAGACGCCGGAACTTCAGAAAGCGCTCCGGACGCCTGATCAATTTGAAACATGGAAATGTTGTTGCTCTTGCCATTCAAAATGAAGAGGAACTTGCCCTGGCCGTCGATGGCCATGAGTCCGCCTTCAAATCGTTCGGGATTGGGAACCCCGTAGTCAGGTTGAGCCCGCCTGTTTGCGTGGCCTTGATGAATCCGGACACCACGGAAGACGGTGAGTTTGGCTGGAAGCCATAGAGGTCTGTGCTCCTGCGGCGGAAGGGAATCCGCCGATGAAACTCAAGATAAGGAATTTGAGAGCCTTAAGATAGAGCGGAATTCTTTTCTGAAAAAGGAAAGGTGTAAGCGGACGGGATTTAAGTTGTGTGGCCATGTGTCTTCCCTTTGGCCGTCAGTCATGCGGCATTTTTAGGTTTCCGAGAGGGAAACAACAGCGGCCTGACGTTAACCCTGAAAAGTAGGCCCGTCAAGTTAAAGAAGTAGATAGGTAAATATGAAAGGAATTCATCCTGAGGAATCAACAAGTTGCCGGTTCTTTGACGAAAGCAGGAAACTTTCGTTAAGGCAGGGAATGGAGACGTTTCACTCCTCGCGAAGGATGCGCATAAGTTCGCTGGCGGCATGCGGAAGGCGCGCCCCCCGGCGCGATACCAGATAAACGTGGCGCGGCATGTTCATTTGGCGGACTTTTACTTCCTTCATCCAACCGCGTTCGATCTCCCAATGCACGCACATGCGCGGCACGATGGCCACGCCCATGCCCATTTGCACGAACCGCTTGATGCTCTCGATGGTGGGCATTTCGATGGGCATGTTGAGAGCGGTGCGGTTTCTGGCAAATAGCTCGATAACGCGGCGGCGAAAAGGAGACTCGACGCTGTGCGCGATAAAGTTTTCTTCGCCAAGCTCCGCGACGTCCACTTCGCGTTTTTTCGCCAGGACATGCTTGGGATTCACTACCAGCGTCAGCTCGTCCTTGCGGACTTCCGTCGCTAGAAGCTGCGCATCGCGCGGCACAAAGGAGATTGCTCCCAAATCCAACCGGTAGTTCAGGACTTCATGAGGGATGTCCCTGGAGAGCATGCGGTGGACCCGCACCTGGACGCCGGAATGCCTCTCACGAAACTTGGCCAATGCGGGGAGGAGGGCGTGAATCGAGCTCTCGTTGACGCCCAGAGAGAGTTCGCCGCGCTTCAGCCCTTCCAATTCGGAGAGACCTTTCTTGACTTCATCGCGCAGGTTGATCAGGCGTTCTGCGTAGTCTTTCAGAAGTGTGCCTGCATCAGTGAGGCGGACGGGCCGCGCCCCTCGGACGAAGAGCGGCTGTCCGAGCGAGTCCTCCAGCTTGCGGATCGCCAGGCTGATGGCGGGCTGGGTGCGATAAAGGCGCTCCGCGGCGCGGGAAAAACTGCCTTCTTTTGCCACCATCAGGAATACCTGCAATTCTCCGAGATCCAAGCAAACCTCCAGTCGCCGCCAGTATAAGACGAAATTATCAAAAGTAGAATAAAGATAAATTGGACCGCAAGGTGCCTCCTGTGCGTTACTAGAGCATGGGAGACTCTATGGACGTCGTACGCATTTTCGACACCACGCTCCGTGACGGCGAACAGTCCCCGGGCTTCTCCATGAACACCGAGGAGAAGATTCGCCTGGCGCGGCAGCTTGCCGCCCTGAACGTGGACGTGATTGAAGCCGGCTTCCCGATTTCGTCGCGCGGTGACTTGGAAGCAGTTCAAAAGGTCGCCAAGGAAGTTCGCACCGTGCCCATCGCGGCCCTGGCCCGCGCCAGAAAAGAGGATGTAAACGCCGCCGTCGAAGCACTGAAGCCGGCGGCTGCCCCCCGCCTGCATATCTTTCTCGCCACCTCCGATCTGCACCTCCGCGTCAAGCTGAAGATGACCCGTGAGCAGGCTCTCGAAGCCATCGGCTCGATGGTTCGCTTCGGCCGGCAGCATGTCGGCGAAGTGGAGTTTTCCGCCGAGGATGCCGGACGAACCGACATCGATTTTCTGTGCCAGGTGTGCCGCACTGCGGTAGATGCCGGGGCGACGGTCCTGAATTTGCCGGACACCGTGGGCTATGCGGTGCCGGAAGAGTATGGCGCGATGTTTACCAAGGTCCGTGAATACCTTGGGGATTCGCAGGGAGTCACGCTTAGCGCGCACTGCCACGACGATTTGGGTATGGCAGTCGCGAACTCGCTTGCGGCGGTTCGCGCCGGCGTGCGCCAGATCGAATGCACTATTAACGGAATTGGCGAACGCGCGGGAAATGCGTCCCTCGAGGAAGTTGCTGTAGCCCTGGCGGTTCGCAAGGATACCTTCGGTGTAACGACGGGCATTCGCCTGGAAGAGCTTTTCCCCACCAGCCGCATGCTTACTGAAATCACGGGAGCACTAGTGGCACCCAACAAGGCGATTGTGGGCGCAAACGCCTTCGCGCACGAAGCGGGAATTCACCAGGATGGCATCATCAAGAATCCACTCACTTATGAAATCATTTCGCCGCAGACGGTTGGTGTGCCGGCACGTTCGCTGGTTCTCGGAAAGCACTCCGGCCGCAACGCTCTGCGCATGACCCTGCGCGATTTGGGTTACGACGCGAGCGACACCGAGCTTGCGGAAGTTTACAGCCGCGTGACCGCGCTGGCCGATCAGTCCAAGCAGGTGCGTTCGCGAGACATTCTGGCCATTGCGCACGAAGTGATTCGACGGCGGCCCGCGGCGATGGCTGCGGAATCGTCTTCTGCCGCCTGACGGGGCTGCGCCCAGGAGTTTTGCAAAGCCTGTATCGCGCGGTTCTGACCGTTCCTGCAAAGTGCGCGTGGCTTGCCGGATTTCTGTCCATATAATATGGGCACCACCATGAAGAAGACTATCGTCCTTCTGCCGGGAGACGGTATCGGCCCGGAGGTGACGCGGGCGGCCGCGGCCGTCCTGCGTGAATCCGCGCAAGAATTTAATCACCAGTTTGACTTCATGGAATTTCCTATCGGTGGCGCGGCCATCGATGCCGCAGGCACCCCGCTTCCCAGCAAAACGCTGGACGCCTGTCGCAAAGCCGACGCCATTTTTCTGGGAGCCGTCGGCGGACCCAAGTGGGATGCGCTGCCCGTAGGGAAGCGCCCGGAAACCGGGCTGCTCGACCTTCGAAAAGGGCTCGGACTCCACGTTAACGTGCGCCCCGTGAAGCTGCTCGAGCCGCTGCGGAGTATTTCTCCCTTGAAGGCCGACCGGCTCGGCGACCTGGACCTTGAGATTGTGCGCGAACTTGCTGGTGGAATGTATTTTGGCGAGCGCGGGAACACCACAGAAAAAGGGGTCGAGCGCGCGTGGGACACTGAATCGTATTCAACGCCAGAGATCGAGCGCATCGCCACATTTGCTTACACGCGCGCGGAGAACCGCTCGCGGCGTCTGTGTTCGGTGGATAAGGCGAACGTATTGACCAGCTCGCAGCTTTGGCGCCGCACCGTCTCGGCTATGAGCGCCTTCTATCCCACCGTGAAACTCGAGCATATGTACGTGGACAACGCCGCGATGCAGTTGACGTTGCGTCCCTCGCAATTTGACGTGCTGCTCAGCAGCAACATGTTCGGCGATATCTTGAGCGACGCAGCCGCGGCACTAGTTGGATCGATTGGGCTGATTCCCTCGGCCAGCTTTGGTTCGTCCGCCCCGCTTTTCGAGCCCATTCACGGCTCCGCGCCGTCGCTGACGGGAACGGACTCCGCCAATCCCATCGGCTCGATCCTCAGCGCCACGATGATGCTCCGGGACGCCTTTGGGCTTTCGCTGGAAGCGGACTGGGTCGAACAGTCGCTCAACCGAGTGCTGGCTGGTGGTTACCGGACGCCCGACATTACCGAGCCCGGTGCCCGCGCGGTCGGCGGCTCCGTCTTCACCGAAGTCCTTCGGGAAGAGATGCAGCGCACTTTCGAACACGCCGAGCGTTACGGCTGGGGCGTCTAGCGCCGTGACCTCCCCAGGAACTTCGGATGTTAATCTCTGGCCGTCTCCACAACATGCCAAGGACTATCTGCAGCGGGCGGACTCCATTCCTCATCGCCGCGAAGGCGAGGCGACACTACTTGAATTTCTGCCCGCACAACTCGGCCGTTTCCTCGATCTCGGCGCTGGGGGCGGTCGCCTCCTGAGGTTTGTCAAATCGGCGCGACCTGCGTCTGTGGGCGTGGCTTTGGATTTTTCACCGACCATGCTCCAGGTGCTGCGGGATACCTTCGGAAGTGAACCCGGGATTACCATCATCGAGCACGATCTCGATCGCACCCTTTCGGAGTTGGGTCGGTTCGATGCCGTGGTTTCCAGCTTTGCGATCCACCATGTGTCCCACGCGCGCAAAAGTTTCCTGTACGCCGAAATCTTTGCCCTACTGAACCCCGGCGGAGTCTTCCTTAACCTGGAGCATGTTGCCTCGCCAAACGATTCCTTGCACCAGCGATTTCTCAATGCGATCGGCTACACAGTCGAGGCAGAGGATCCCTCGAACAAGCTCCTTGATTTCGAGGTTCAGCTTGCACGGCTGCGTCAGATCGGATTCGTAGATGTCGATTGCCATTGGAAGTGGCGCGAATTGGCTCTACTCGCGGGCGCCAAGCCACCCTTGAGCAGCGCGTGAAACGCGAGCACCTGAGGCAAGGGCGTCTGCTTGCGAGAAGCCCCTGACAATGCTACTTTTACACTTTCCGAAGCAGCTTGCGGCAAACCAGAGTCGGGGCCACACGGCGATATGGGCAAGGCGCGGGCTGAGAATCCGTTACACTGCCGTCTGACCATTTGACCAAAGATGAGAAACATCATTACTCATCGCCATTTTCTTGAGCTATTCTCGTGGCGGAATGGTCGCCGCTCGTCGTAGGCCCCCTATGTCGCAGCCCGGATCCAATGCGCACCATGTCTTGCCTGCCGCCGGGACCGGCGCCCTCTCCTATTGGCGCGTCGAAGGCTCTCTTCTCGAACTCGGCGCCTTGCGCCCGGTCGGTTTTTTCACCTGGAACTCGCAAAGCTTTTCCGAACGCTGGGCGCGGCGCGCGGGCATGGCTGGCATGGCTCTGGCGCGGCCTTTCGCTTATTTTGCCAGCCGCACGTTCGCGACTCGCTTCCTGCACACATTGCTCCGCGGAGTCAGCCGCGATCGCCTGGATCTCTTGGGCGAGGAGTACTTCCACTATGTGCTGAAGCCGCAATTGCGGCGCGAGGCCGCCGAGAAGCTGATCGATGCGGTCCGGAACGGTGAACGCGTCGTCCTGGTTGGCCAGCTTCTGGAAAACATTCTTCGTCCATTGGCGCACCATTTCGGCGTCGACTCGTTCGTCTCGAATCGCTTGGAATTTCGCGATGGCAAGGCCACCGGGCGGCTCCTCGATCCCATCGTGCGCCCGCGCGGACCTTTGGCGTGGATCGCCAGCGGCGAAACCGACGGCCGCATCCCGCGCGAGAAACTTCTTACCAAGCTTGGCTGGACAGAGAAGCCCAGGCATCTTGAAAACGCATTGAAGTCCACCGCGCGGCCAGCCGTTCCGTTGGGCAAGTCCGTCGCGCTCTTCGGGGAAACTCCGCGTGTCGACCGTCTCTCGGTGCGCGAAAATCTGGCGAACCGGCATCTGCTTCTCATCGGTGTAACGGGGTTTATCGGCAAAGTCTGGCTCGTCGACTTGCTCCAGAATATTCCCAACGTTGGCAAAATCACCCTGTTGATTCGCCGCAACCGCACGACGTCCGCGCTCCGCCGCTTCGAAAAAATTGTCGAAGAATCTCCTGCATTCGATATTGTCCACGAGCGCCACGGCCGCAAGCTAGGCGCATTTCTAAAGCAGAAACTGGAAGTTGTCGAAGGGGACGTGAGCCTCCCTGGTCTCGGACTCGACGAGGAAACCCAGGGGCGGCTCGCAAATTCACTCGACCTCATCGTCAACAGCGCCGGCTTGACGGATTTCAACCCCGATTTGCGCGACGCCCTCTCTTCCAACGTGGATTCGGCAATCCATTTGCTCGATTTTCTCCGCAAGTGCCATCACGCCGGCTTGATGCATCTTTCTACTTGCTACGTTGTTGGCATGCGCGACGGCCGCGTTACCGAAGAGCTGCACGACAATTACAACCCTGCCGGCGATTCCCAATTCGACGCCCAGCGCGAAGTCGCGTCGCTGCGTGAAACCATTCGCCGCGTCGAAGAACGTGCCCAAAGCCCCGAGCTCGACAAAGCCCTTCGTCGTCAGGCGCTGGGACGAGGTGGCAATGAAGCTTCCGCTCCCGCCGCGGAGCTAGACGGTGTCTTGAAACGCAATCGCGCGCGCTGGGCACGCAACCGGCTCGTGCGCATCGGCCTGCGCCGCGCGCAGCATCTCGGCTGGCCCAACACCTACACGTTCACAAAAAGTCTCGGTGAATCCATCCTCGCGCACCATGGCCGCGATTTGCCCATCGCCATCGTCCGCCCGTCCATCGTGGAAAGCTCGGAGCGCTCTCCTTTCACCGGCTGGAACGAAGGTATCAACACTTCCGGCCCGCTTTCCTACCTTCTTGGCACCAATTTCCGCCAGCTTCCTTCGAACGAGCGCAAGTGCCTCGACGTCATTCCCGTTGACATGGTTTGCCGCGGAATAACGCTCATCGCTTCCGCGGTTGTCGCGCGCCGCCATGCCCGCCTGTACCAGCTTGCGACTTCCGCGATCAATCCGGTCAATATGGGGCGCAGCATCGAGCTCACTGGCCTTGCCCACCGCAAGCACTACCGCACGACGAACGGTATCGATAGCTGGCTCAAGGTGAAATTCGAATCCATCCCGGTTTCCAAGCAGCGCTACGAGCGCCTCTCGATTCCCATGCAGAAGGCCTTAATCTCTCGCATCAATCGCGCCGCCGTTTCTCTGCGCATGAAGAAGCCGCCGCTCGCCCGCGCCGAACGAGACCTGATCCGCGCCGAAAAACTGATCGAACTCTACGAGCCATTTATTCTTCACAACGAACATGTCTTCGAATGCGAGAACGCGCGCCTGCTCTCCGCCATGCTTCCGCCCGACGAGCGTCCGCACTTCGATTTCGCCCCCGAATCGATCGACTGGTGGGACTACTGGATCAACGTGCACATCCCGGCGCTGCGCCGCTGGTGCTATCCGCTGATGGAAGGCCGCCCGCTTGAATCGCGTGAGCCACGCGCGCTGGATTGGACTGGCGATCCGGCGCACGGAGCGCCGCTTTCCAAAGCCGCTACGCCTTCAGACCCTTTATGGCGATCTTCGTAACCGGCTCGACCGGCTATCTCGGTAGTTATCTTGCTGCGGGGCTCCTCACCGGCTACCGCGACAAGCTGAGTCTCCTGGTCCGCGCCAAAACTGAACAGGAAGCACGCGAGCGCCTCTGGACTTCGCTGCAACTCCATTTCGACTTTCCCGAATTCATCAAATATTTGAACACCCGGGTCCGCATTTTTCGCGGCGACCTTACTGCCGAGCGTTTTGGCCTCTCCGATGACGAATACCATGCCCTCGTCGACGCCACGGATTCCTTAATCCATTGCGCTGCTTCGCTGAACCGCAAATCGGAGAAGCAGTGCCTCAACGTCAACCTGCGAGGCACGCTCGAAGTCATTCAACTCGCCCGCCGTGCTCAGAATCGCAACGGCCTGCGCCGCTATTCGCACGTTTCCACCGTCGCCGTCGCGGGAAAAAGAAAAAACGAAATCGTCACCGAAGACGCCGCCATCGACTGGTCCCGCTCCGATTACGATCCCTACGCGCGCACCAAGAAATTCTGCGAGCACATGGCCAATCAGCTTCTCCCCGATGTGCCCAAGACGTTTTTTCGTCCCGCCATCGTTATGGGAGACAGCCGCCGGCCGGAGACTTCGCAATTCGATATGGTCCAGGCTTTCCACGTTCTCGCTCAGATGCCTGTTCTTCCGCTCCGTCCCCAGGATAAAATCGATATCGTGCCGGCCAACTACGTCGGCAAAGCAATCGTGACCATTCATCAAAAAGAGCCGCCCGCCCACGGCATCTATCACTTGTCCTCCGGCACGGGCTCGCAGACCTACCAGGAGCTGACCGACGCCATTGCCCAAGCCGGCGCCATGCTTCGGCCCATTTATTTCCCATCTCTCGGCGGACCCTTTTCCAGCACCGTCAATTGGGTCGCGAATCGCCGCGGCCCTGCGGGATACGGTGCCTCGCTACTGAAAGTCTTCTGGCCCTATCTCGACTGGAACACCGTTTTCGATAATTCCCGAGTCGTCGCGGAGCTTGGCGAAGCGCCCGCGAAATTTTCGGCCTACGCGGCGCCGCTTCTGAAATACTGCCGCGAGAACAAATTCCAGTTTCCAGCCAAGCCCTGGCCCTCCAATTCGGGAGCGGGTAGGAATGCCGTCGCCGAGAGAGCCCGCGCATGACCGATTTTCTCCTTGTCGCCTGGGTCAGCGCCCTGATTGAGATCGCCCGCTTCGGATGGATGTTCGGCCTCGGCGAGCGCTGGACGCCGGGTGAAAAACTGAAGCTGCTCTTTGCCGGTTACAACGGTACGCGCAACACCGGCAGCGATGTGCGCGTCCAGGAAATGCTGCGACAGATTCGCCACGTTCTTGGCGCGGAGCACGTCGATTTCAACGTCATGACGCAAAACTTCGCCCACACCAAAGGCTACTTCGAAGGTACCCGCCAGGTTCACCTTCCCGACGTTTACCCGCCTTTTCTCTTTCGCGAAGTCCGCGCCAACCACGGCGTCATCGCCTGCGAAGGCTCCATGTTCAAAAGCAAATTCGCTAACGCCCTCACCACTATGATGATCGGTTCGCTGGGTCTGGCGTCGGCTGAAAATAAGCTCTCGCTTGCCTACGGTGGCGAAGCCGGCCACATGGACGCGCTCATTCAATCGATGTGCGCGCGCTACGTCCCTGATTCCCTGGTCATCACGCGAAACGTGGAATCGCAAACGCTCCTCAGTTCGCTCGGAATCCCGACGGAGCTGGGCACGGACACCGCCTGGACATTCGAGCCGCATCCTCCAGAATACGCTCGCAAGGCGCTTCGCGATGCCGGATGGGATGAGAAAACTCCCATCCTCGTCCTCTGCCCCATTCATCCTTTTGTCTGGCCGGTAAGAGCTTCCATCGCGAAATACATCGCGCGCGCCACGACCGGCGCTTATAAAGACAGCCAGTACCGCACTGTTTATTTCTTCGAGTCCGGACCCGAAGTCGATAGGAAATTTCAGCACTACATTTCTGGATTCACCAAGGCTACTCAAGCCTTCACTCAACGCCATCGTGTGTTTCCAATTCTTGTGGCCATGGAGCGCCTTGACGCGGTCGCCTGCCGTGAGATTGCCGCGCGCATTCCCGGCACGCCGGTTTTCACTTCCGACGATTACGACATGTTCCAGCTCGTCTCCATCCTGCGCGCGTGCTCTTACATGGTTTCCTCGCGCTACCACGGCATTGTCACTTGCATGCCCAGCCTCGTGGCCTCCGCGGGCGTGACCATGGACGAACGCATCCGCAATCTCATGCGCGAGCGCGGGCATCAGCATCTCTTTCTTACCGTCGATGACCCCGATCTCGAACCGAAACTCCTCCAGGTCATGGAAACTCTTGTTGCGGAAGCCGACTCCGTCCGCGAAGGCATCGGGCAAACCGTTGTCCGCAATCTCAAAGTGATGGCCCGCATGGGCACGTTCCTCGAAGACGTTGTCCGGCGGACCTATCCGGAGTTTCCGTTGCGTTCGGCCGTTTTCTCCTGGGAAGATTATCTGCCGCCCCTCAGCAAGAGTCTGACTCATCTCGCAGAGCGCTACGATTCTTCACCGGCCGCGCTCGCGGCAGTTCGCTGATCCTGCATGCCCAATTTTCTAGAAACGATTGTTGCTCAACTGAAGCGCGCCAGTGGCCGCGTGGTTCTTCGCGAAATTCACGGTGATCGCTTTATCAGCGTGACGGGCAGGGAATTGCTCGATCAGATTCAGCTGGTCCGTTTGTTCCTTCGCAGCTCCGGCGCCCAGCCCGGTGATCGTTGCGCTCTTCTCGCGCCCAACTCCATTCGCTGGGCAGCTTTCCATTTGGCGCTTATGGCTGAAGGCGCGATTGTCGTGCCACTGTATTTCCGTCAAGCGCCCCCCGAACTCGTCGCTATGACGAAGGATTGCCGGCCGCGCCTCATTTTTGTGAGTGATGCTGCGTTCGGCGATAGCGTGGCCCAGGCTTGGGCCGACGCTCCGCGCCGCGTCCTTTTCGAGGAAGCCCTCCAAGGATCAGCGCCTCAACCCCGCCTTCCCGATGTGCCCAATCCTCGCCAGGACAGCGATATCGTCACCATCATCTACACTTCCGGAACCTCCGGTGAGCCGAAAGGGGTTTGCCTCAACGTCGAAAATCTCAACCACATGCTCTCCTGCACCACGGAACGCCTCAATCAACTGATGGGCGCTACCCGCGAGCCCGACCGCGTCTTCCATTACCTGCCCTTCAATTTTGCGGCCTCTACGATTCTTCTGCTCTCTTGTCTCTCGCGCGAAAGTGTTCTTACTCTCTCGACCGATCTCAACAAGCTCGCCGACGAAATCCGCCTGGCTTCGCCGAATTATTTTCTTAACGTCCCCACGCTGCTGGAGCGCGTCCGCCGCGGCGTGGAAGAGGCCATCGCCAAGCGCCCCGCGTTAATCCGTTCGTTGTTTTTGAAAGCGCGTGCCGCTTGGCAGCGGTTGCACGTCGGACGCGGCCGTGTAAACGATACATTGTGGCTCGCCCTTGGCCGCGTGCTCATCTTTCGGAAGATTCGCGACCGATTCGGCCCGCACCTTCGCGCGCTGATCTGCGGTTCCGCGCCGCTCGCTCCGGAGACGCAGCAGTTTTTCCTGATGCTCGGCATTCCCGTTCTGCAGGCGTATGGACTCACCGAAACCACCGGCATCTGCACGCTCGATGATCCGCGCGTGCCGGTCGAGCCCGGTTACGTGGGCGCTGCGATTACCGGAATCGAAATGAAGCTCGCCGAAAACGATGAGATCGTCGTGCGCGGTCCGCACATTTTTCGGGGCTACTGGAACCGCCCCGAAGAAACCGCCCGCGTCCTCCAAGACGGCTGGTTTCACACCGGAGACCAGGGCGAAGTCAACGTTCGCGGAAATTGGCGCATCAGCGGCCGCATCAAGAATCTGATCATTTTGAATTCAGGCCATAACATTGCGCCCGAGCCCATCGAGGAAAAGCTCGCCCGCCTCCTTCCCGCGGTGCAACAGGTCGTAGTCGTTGGCAATGGCCGCGGCTACCTCTGTGCGCTCGTGACCGGCGCGGTCCTACCTGCAGCCGTTCAGTCCGCTCTCGATGCGGTGAATCCGGAACTCCCGCATTACCGCCAGATTCGGGATTTCACGATTGTCGGCGACGCTTTCACCCCGGGAAACGGTTTGCTCACCGCCAACGGCAAACTGCGCCGCGATGCCATCAATGCGTGCTATGCCGCCGAAATCAATGCCATGTACGATTCGAAAGCCGTGCGCGAGGCCGCTAGCAGGCAGCACGCATGAAAATGAGAGAGTTCACTGGCAAGACGCTGCGCTGGGAATGGCTCGAAGGCGTAGTCGAACTGACCCTTGATCATGCTGCTGCCAACGAAATTGGCACTGCCATGCTCGCCGAACTGGAGAAGTTTGTCGCTTCGTTCGAATCGCTGGCCCCGGAGACTTCTGTCTGCATTTTTGTCAGCGCGAAGAAGTCCGTTTTCTCCGCTGGGGGAGATTTGCGCGAACTGTAC
>Ga0209268_1000934_pt1 | contig 14571 bp, 14 predicted proteins | sample GraSoiAngelo_143_FD_185900 | JGI IMG/M metagenome (GOLD analysis project Ga0209268, IMG submission 185900) | Grasslands soil microbial communities from the Angelo Coastal Reserve, California, USA - 14_1009_02_30cm (SPAdes) (version 2) | ecosystem: Environmental > Terrestrial > Soil > Grasslands ... | reverse complement strand
CGCGCTACGTGAGCGAAGCGGAGATGGCCGAGCACTTCCGCAAGACGGGCGTGCGCGTCATGCTCGACCTCGGCGTGCGCATGTCGCAGCCCATCGAGGAGGCGCGCTCGCTGCACGACTACGCGTTCGAGACCCAGTGCGCGCACCCCGACGTCATCCTCGGCCACTGGCTGCACATCGACCCGCGCCACGGCCGCGACGCCGTCGACGAGCTGGACCGCTGTCTGCGCACTGCGCCCGGCGTGGTCGGCCTCGGCGTGCCGGGCTCAGGATTCAACGTCCCCGCCGACGATCCCAGCTACGAGCCGCTCTACCGACTGTGCGCGGAGGCCCGCGCCCCGGTCCTGATCATGGTCGGCACCACGGGCCTCGGCGCCGGCCAGCCCGGCGGCGGCGGCGTGCGCCTCGACGCCAGCCATCCGCGCCACCTCGACGAGGTCGCCGCGCGCCACCCGGACCTGATCGTCGTCGCCTCGCGCCCGGCGTGGCCGTGGCAGACCGAGATGATCGCCATCCTGCTGCACAAGACCAGCGTCTGGTACGAGCTGCACGGCTGGTCGCCACGCTACTTCGCCGCCGACCTCAAGCTGGAGATCGGCCGGCGGCTGCAGGACCGCGTGATGTTCGGCGCCGACTATCCCCTACTCGGCTACGAACGCCTACTCGGCGACTGGAAGAGCGAGGGGTACGGGGAGGAGGTGCTGGATAAGGTCCTGAAGCGGAACGCGGAGGCATTCCTGGCCACGCTGGCGCGTTGAGCATCTTCCTGATTTTTGGCACGTAAGCTCCGCGGCGCCTGCTATTCCTCTTGTATGAGAGTTCTCCGCCCCGGTGGATCGCACCTTGAGGCACGCGAATGGTGGTCGTGGACGGGGCTGGGAATCGTTGGAGCAGCCGGAATCCTGACGATGCTGTCCATTGTTGCAGGCCGCGGAACATCACGGTTTCTCTACGCCCTCCCTATCCTGGCGGCAGCTCTTGTAATTGCAGCAGCGAAACGGTCGGTACCTAAACTAGCCCGCAATCTATATCGGGTACGAAAAGGTCGGCTCGGTGAGCGCCTGGTGACTCAACTCATGACTCGACTCTCAGACGACTACTACCTCATCAATGATGTCGTGCTCGCTCATGGAAATGTCGATCACGTCCTTGTAGGCCCCTGCGGCATCCTCGTACTTGAAACCAAGAATGTCCGCGGCGAGATTGTCTGTGAGGGAGACAATTGGACCGTCAACGGGCGCCCGGTGAAGAGCTACAGTAAGCAAGCTAAGGCGGCCGCCATGGCCTTGCGACATCGCCTCGCAGCCAGCCATCTGAGGCTTCAAGACGAATACATCGAAGCCGCCGTTGTCTTAGCCGATCCATTCTGTCGCGTGACCGTCCACGATGCGCACGTCGTAGTCGTTCGTTTCTCTGAAGTCCTTCCCCTCGTGGCTGCGCTGTCGAAGAAGCGGAAGATGCAGCGGGCTCGCGCCGAGATCATCGCTTCCGTTCTGGCGTCATCCACTAACCCGGCCTCAGGCCGGCCGCGCTCGGACCGTCAGTCGGACGTCGCAGTCAAGGGCCTGAAGAAGGGCGACCAGCCGATCGACTGACTTGCTGTAGTTCGTCTGATCGAGGAGGCGATAAAACTGCGCGGGAGAGGTGCCCAGCCTCCGGATGATCTCTCTCCGCGACAGCGGACTCTTCTCGACGCGCTTTTGCGCCTCGAGCGTCAGCGAGTACAGCAAGCGATCTCGCAGGTGGTCCGGGTCCTTGTTGTAGTCGAGGACCTGCTCGATATGGACGCTGCCCTCGCGACCGGATGCCAGCGTGTACGTGAATCCCTCCGACGCGAGCTCGCGATCGATCCGGATCGTGCGGATCGGGTCGTCGCTCGTGGGCCTGGGCTCGAACCGGGCGAATGGGTAGACGAAGCTCCGCCGGGCCGTGGTGATCTCCACGGTCTTCCGCCGCGGATTTGCGATGACCTTACGAATCTTCATAACCGCCCCTCGGCCTGCAGCTGGCGATCAGCCAGAGAACTTCCTTCGATGCGGCACCCTTCACCGGCTTCGCATTATCGAGGTCCCACTTCGCCACAGGAACACGTAGCCGCTGAATGGTTGTATCGAAATCTGGACGTTGTCAGGCTCAGTGAGCGAGCGTACTGTGTTTCCATGCCGATTGATAACTTGATCCTTCAAGGCTCCGCGAGCGCGGGGAAGCCTGGCCGTCGGCTTGTCACTCCGGCCGTTGCTCAGTGGGCGCTCATCGGTATTCTCGTGATTCTCTTCGGTCTGTCGCGCACAGAAGGAGCGATCGGCACGTTCCTCAGGTCGTTCTCGACGTTCCTGTTCCCCTGAGTCTTGACGGGCGACGCGTTCGGAACCGCGCGGCAGCTGCTCTTCGGCGCGGTCGGCGGATCGTTGCCCTTTCTGATCCAGATCGTTCGGCAGGGCGCCGGTGACATGGGTCTCGAGCTGCCCCACATCGGGACTTTCTACATCCTGGCGATCATCGTGTCCCTCTTTCTCGGCGCGCTTACGAGTTATGCCTTCAAGGCGCACAACGTCCTCGCGGCCTTGTATCACGGCGCCACGGCGCCACTCACGGTGGCGTTCCTGACCGGCATCGACACGCACGCCCGCTGAGGAACGCGGAGGCGTTCCTCGCCACGCTGGGGCGCCGAGCCTTGATCCGGCCCTGACCTTCAGAGCGACGCGAGGATCGCCCGATACTCCGGCTCCGGGAACGCCGCATCGTGAGCGTGCGAACGTTCCCGACGGCGCCGAGCGACAGCGCCAGCTTCGCCATCGTCGCATCGTCCGGCAGCGTGACGACGGCCACCGTGTCGTACGGCCCCATCGTCAGCGAGCTCCTCGAGCGTCCGCTTGAGGCCGTCGAGGCGCCCGCCGGCTTCCCGCACCGTGCGGATGCCCTGCTCCGTGTAGTTGAAGAGAATCATGTACGTGTTCATGGGTTCACACCATCACGTAGCCGCCGTTGACGTCGATCGTTGCCCGGTGATGTGCCGCGCACCCTCGCTGGCGAGGAACAGCACCACGGCCGAGATGTCTTCGGGCTCCGCGAAGCGTCCCAGCGGGATCTCACGCCGCAGCTGCTCTCGCGCCTCGGGGCTCAGGATCTCGGCATTGCGTTCCACGTCGGCGGGCCCCGGCGCCACCGTGTTGACGAGGATCTGGTGTGGCGCGTACTCCTTGGCCAGATGTCGCGTGAGGCCGAGCACGCCGGCCTTCGTCGCCGTGTAATGCACGCCCAGCGCGGGGCTCGAGGTGCGCGCCGCGTTGGAGGCGAAGTTGATGATCCGGCCCCCGCCGGCCTTGATCATGTGCGGCAGGACGAACTTCGCGCAGAGGAACGTGCCCTTGAGGTTGGAGTCCATCACCATGTCCCAGTCGGCCACGGACAGCTCGTGCGTCACCTTGCCGAGCGTGTAACCCCCGGCGGCGTTGACCAGCACGTCCACCCGCCCCCACGTGCGCACCGTCTGCTCGACGATGTCGCGCACGGAGGCCTCGCTTCGCACGTCGCAGACCACGGACAGGGCCCTGCCGCCCGCGCTTTCGATCTCCTTCGTCGTGTTCTTCGCACGCTCCGCGACGAGATCCACCACGGCGACGCGGCAGCCTTGCGCGGCGAAATCGAGGGCGACGCGCCGGGCGATGCCGCGCCCGGCTCCGGTGACGATGACGACCTTGTCCATCTTGTCTCTCCCTTAGAATCCGAACCGTTTCGGGATCCACAACGGCACTGCGGGCAAGAGCGCCATCGCGATCGTGATGCCGATCACCACGGCCATGAACGGCCAGATGGCCCGGTTGGCGTCCTTCATCGGCGCCTTCACGATCGACGCGACGATGTAGAGGCTCAGCGCCACCGGCGGGCTGATCAGCGCCGTCTGCACGGCCATCACGACGACGAGGCCGAGCAGGTGCGGATCGATCTTGTAGGCCGCCGCGGCCGGCGCCAGGATCGGAATCAGCATGATCATGATGGGCACCGCCTCGAGCGCCAGGCCCAGCAGGAACAGCACGCCGATGGCGACCAGCATGAACACCTCGGCGGAGGTGGTGAAGTCCAGCGACCATTGGGCGACGACCCTGGGGACCTGGTTGCGGACGAGGATCCACGACACGACGTTGGAGGTGCCGAGCAGCAGATAGATCACCGCGCTCGTCTTGGCGCCGACCAGCAGGGACTTCTTCAGATCCGAGAGGGACAGCGTGCGGAGGACGAACATGCCGATCAGCACCCCGTACGCGGCGGCGACGGCGCCCGCCTCCGTCGGCGTGAAGACGCCGCCCAGAATGCCGCCGATGATGATCGCGGGCACCACGAGGCCGAGCGTGGCACCCCGCAACGCCCGCAGCACCCGGCGAACGCTGAACCGCTCGCCGCTCACCGGGAAGTTTCGCCGCCGCGCCTGGATGGCGACCAACGCCATCATCGTCAGGCCGATCAGCACGCCCGGAATGATCCCCATGAGGAAGAGCTTGCCCACCGAGATGCCGCCGCCGTAGACATAGGCGAAGACGAGCATGGCGACGCTGGGCGGGATGATGGGCCCCATGACGGCGGATCCCGCAATGACGGCGGAGGTGAAGCCGCCCGGGTAGCCTTGCCGCACCATGCTGGGCGCCAGCATCGATCCGATCGCGGCGCACTCAGCCAGGGCGACGCCAGTCACGCCGGCGAACATCATGCTGGTGACGATGACGACGTAGGCCAACCCGCCGCGGAAGTGACCGACGAGACTGTTGGCGAAGGCGATGAGGTTGGGCAGGATGCCGCAGCGCTGCATGACGTCGCCCGCGATGACGAAGAACGGGATGGCGAGCAGCGGAAACGAATCCATCCCCGAGAACATCAGCGTCGGCAGCACCGCGATCGGGACGACGCCCGACAGCCAGATGAAGGCGAGCCCGCCGAGCCCCAGGCAAAACGCGACCGGCACGCCGAGCACCATGGTCACGGCAAAGACGGCCACGAGCACCAGGATCAGCATGGGCTCACAGATCTTCGATAGGCAGGTCGCTGCCCTGGGCTTCGACCAGGCCGAAGCGCCGTCCGACGATGACCAGCGCCATCAGCACGGCGCCGACGGGAATGGCGAGGTAGAACCAGAAGATCGACACGTGCAGCGTGGTCGTGAACTGGTCCCGCTGGTTCGGCAGCGTCTGGAGGCTCGCCCACGTGAGGGTCAGGAGGAAGAGCAGCGCGAGGGCGTCCGCGACGAGCGAGGCGACCTTGCCGACCGTCGGACCGAACCGATCGCCGATCCCGCCCGTCGCCACGTGGGCGCCGTCCCGCAGCGCGACGACTCCACCCAGGAACGCGACCCAGACCATCGTGTACCGCGTCAGCTCCTCGGTGAAGATGAGCGAGGAGCCGAACCCGTAGCGGAGGACGACCTCCACCACGACGGTCAGGAACACCGCGCTGATCCCGACGAGGGTCAGCGCCTCTAGGATTCGCGTCGCGCCGCGGACCAGCGCCCGCATGGCTACCTGTTGAGCGCGATTCCGATGTCGACGAGCTCCTTGCCCTTCGGCCCGAGATCGGCCAGCGCCTGGCCGTAGAGGCCGTGCGCCACCTTGCGGAGCTCCGTGATGGTGGTCTCCGGGACGGCGTTGACCTGCATCCCCGCCGCCTCGAGCTTCTTGAGGAGCTCGTCGTTGTCCCGCTGGCTCTCGGCGCGCTCGAACGCCGCCGCTTTCTTCCCCGCCGCCACAAGGGCCTTCTGGATGTCGGCCGGCAGCTTCTCGTAGGCCGCGCGGCTCATCAGCACGTTGCCCGGCTCGTTCACGTGCTTGGTCAGCGAGTAATACTTCTGCACGTCCGGCAGCTTCTCGAAGAAGACGACGCCCGGCGGGTTCTCCTGGCCGTCCACCACGCCCTGCTGCAGCGCGGGATAGACCTCCGCCCAGTCCATGGGCGTCGGCGAGGCGCCGAGCGCGCGCCAGAACGTGACGTGGATCTTCGTCGGCAGCGAGCGCAGCTTGAGGCCCTTGATGTCCTCCGCGACCCGGATCGGCCGCTTGTTGTTCGAGATGTGGCGGAAGCCGTTGTCCCACCAGCCGACGACCTTGAACCCCTTCTCCCAGAGGAGCGCATCGACGGTGTCACCCATGCGGCCGTCGAGCGCCTTGAACATCGTCTCGGTGTCCTTCCACAGATAGGGCAGCACGAAGGTGCTCATCTCCGGGACGAAGCGGCTCACGTGGGCGACGCCGCAGAGCACGAAGTCCGTGCTGCCCAGGCGCGTCATCTCGAGGCTCTCGCGCGTGGCGCCCAGCGCGTTGGAGTGGTAGACCTGCACCTCGACCTGGCCCTTCGTCTCCTCGGCCACCAACTGCTTGAACTTCTCGGCGCCGCGTCCCCACGCGTGCTCCTTGGAGTTGGGCGACGAGAACCTGAGCACGTACTTCGGCTGCGCCGCCACGCTCACGGCCAACGCCGTCAGAATCATCACCGTTATCACGCTCGCGAGCATCTTCCGCATGGCTCTCTCCTTGTCACCGCGGTGGTGAACAACCTATTGCTTCGTCACTAATTTAGCCCTTGAGGCCGCCAGCGCCCCAGCCGGCGATCAGATAGCGCTGAACGGCGATGAAGAAGACGAGCGCGGGAATCGTGACCATGACGCCGGCGGCCATGATGAGCCCCCAGTCGACGACGGCCATGTGGAAGAATTCGTTGATGCCGATGGCCAGCGTCTTCAGCTCGTCCTGGCCGATCAGCACCAGCGCGAAGAGGAAGTCGTTCCAGGCGACGATGAACGTGAAGATCGCGGTGGCGATGATGCCGGGCAGCGCCAGCGGCATGACGACGTAGACGAGCGCCTGGGCGCGGTTGGCGCCGTCGATCAGCGCGGCGTGCTCCAGCTCCAGCGGGATCGACTGGAAGAACGCGCGCAGGATCCACAGCGCATACGGCAGCGAGAACGAGATGTAGGTCAGCGCGAGCCCCGGGATCGAGTTGACCAGCCCGAGCTGTCGGGCCAGCAAGAAGAGCGGCACCAGCATGATGATCGGCGGGAACATGTAGGCCAGCAGCGTGAGGCGCGCCACGAACGTCCGCCCCCGGAACGCATACCGGGTGAGGCTGTAGGCGCCGATGACGCCGGCCACGAGGACGATGACGGTCGTGAGCGCGGAGACGATCACCGTGTTCTGGAAGTAGGTCCAGAAGTTCGTCTCGTAGAAGAGCTTGCGGTACGCGCGCAGCTCCCACTCGTGCGGCCAGAACGTCGGCGGCGACGCGAGCAGCTCGTGACTGACCTTGAGCGAGGAGACCACCATCCAGTAGAGGGGAAACGCGCAGAACGCGAACAGCCCCAGGCGGAGCGCCCATGCCGCCGCCCGAGAGATGGGTCGCCCGCGGCGGCGCTCACGCATCCTGTTCCTCCTCGGCGGGCGGGAACGCGATGAAATAGATCGTCACGGCCATGAGCAGCAGCGCGAGCATGATGTTCGAGAGCGCCGCCCCCATGCCCGCCTGGTAGTAGGTGAACGAGCGCTGGTAGGTGAAGACGGGCAGCGTCCGGATCGCCTCGCCGGCGCCGCCGCCGAATCCCAGCAGCCACGGCACGTCGAACTTGGTGAACATCCAGATCCCGCGCAGGAGCAGGACGATCAGGAGCACGTTGCGGAGCTGGGGCAGCGTGACGTGGAAGAATTGCCGCACGGCCGAGGCGCCGTCCACGCGCGCGGCGTCGTAGAGCTCGGGCGGGATCGTCTGCAGCCGCGCCAGCACGTTCACCAGCACGAACGGAAAGAACGTCCACACGGAGAGCACGATCAGGACCCACATGATCGTGGCATGGGTCAGCCAGGCCTCCGGCATGCCGGGGATGTGCAGCGTGCCGAGCACGTACGGGATCACCCCGTAGAGGTCGTTCATCAGCCAGCGCCAGACGAACACGGCGATGACCGTCGGGATCATGTAGGGGAACAGGGCCACGCCGCGCAGGAAGTCGCACCCCACGAAGCGCCGGTGGAGGATCAACGCCCCGGCGACGCCGGCGAGGATCTGCAGCGTCGTGCTGCCGACGGCGTAGACGGTGGCCAGCCAGGCGCTGCGCCAGAAGTCGGGATCACCGAGCATCTGGGCATAGTTCCCGAGACCGACCCAGGTGCTGGTGGCCCGCAGCGAGTGCTTGGCGTAGAAGCCGAGCCACACGTTGTAGCCGACGGGGAACAGCGTGAACGCGAGCACCAGCAGGACGGACGGCAAGAGCAGGCCGATGCCGATCCACGCCTCGCGCCGGCGACGCGAGGGAATGGCCTACTTCGCCTTGCCGATGATGTCGCGAACGATCTTGTCGCTGGCTTCCTTCGCCGCCACCTTTGGATCTCGGCCGCGCTCCACCACGGCCATCACCATGTCCGCGAGGATGGGCGACGCGGCCACGTCGCCGATCCAGGGGATCAGCACGTCTTCAGGGTTGCTGACGAGCAGCGGGTGCGCCCGCCCGATCTCCACCCACTTGAGCTGCGCGTCGAGCCACGGCTTCCAGCGCTTGCGCTCGGGATGGTTCAGGTAGCTCGGGTCCTTGAAGTCCGCCTTGAAGATGGACAGCAGGTGGACCGGCACGGAGTCGCAGTACCGCCGGTAGTTCTCGGGCTTGAAGAAGAACTTCAGGAATTCCTTCGCCGCGGCCTTCTCGTCGGCGGGTGCGTCGGCGTAGATCACCCAGGGCTCGTTGTCGAACTGGGTCAGTGGCGCCTTGCCCATTGGCCCGATGGTCTTCGGCCACACCTGGAACACGTCAGGATTTCGCTTGTCGGGCGGCGCGTACTGGTCGATGTAGCCCGCCGTCCGCCCCCACATGAGCACGGAGGCGGCCTTGCCCGTCGCCCACGCCGAAAGCGTTTCCAGATAGTCGTGCGACGACCAGCCTGGCGGCAAGAACGGCTTGAGCTTCTTCCAGAACTCCAGCATCCCGATGATCTGTGGACTCTCGAGCGCCGGCTGACCCTTGGCGTCGAAGACACTGCCGCCGTTGGCGCCCGCCCACATGTAGACGTCCTCGTTCACGAAGAACGGGATGCCGGCGAGCGTCAGCGCGTAGTACTGCGGCGGCTTGTTGAGCTTGGGCAGGTCACGGAGCAAGTCGTCCCACGTCCGCCAGCTCTGCGGATTCACCCCGGTGCCCGGCAAGTAGTCGCCGCGGCCGCCGAAGATCTCGGCGCCCCACGCATGCGTGATCCCCCAGTACTTGCCGTCCGGATACTTGAGCCACCGGAGCACCGATGGAAAGATCTTGTCCTCGCCGATCGCCTTCACCACGTCGTCCACCGGCTCGATCAGGCCCTTGGCGCGGAACGACGTTACCACGTAGCTCTGGGTGTGCGACGCGGTGGGCGGGCTCTTGGCCGCCATCGCCGCCTGGAGCTTTCGGTCCATGTCGCCCCAGCCCATCCCCTCGGCCCGGATCTCGATGTCCTTGTGCAGCTTGTGGAAGTCCTCGACGATCGCCTTCACGGCCGCGCGCGTCGCCGGGTTCGGCTCGGTGTCCCACATCGTCACGGCGATTTTCTTTTGGGCGGTCGCCCGGCGGGGGGCCGCGACTACGGCGGCGCCAGCGGCCAGCGTCGTGAGGAACTCGCGCCGGCCGAGTGTCCCTTCCTTCCGCTCCGTGACCAGCCGCTGGAGACCCGCAGTGTCCCGACGACCCATGGTGGTCCTCCTCGTCGCAACCCCGTCCGGGGCCGCGGTGGGGCGCCATCTTACACGAGGGTTGGAGCTCGTGTGTCGGCCACGAGGGGCACGGCGCCGGGCCGTGGCCTGTCATTCATGTCATGAATGGATATCATTCACGGTGTGAAGAAACGGGTGCTGCCCCGGCACGCCCAGCGCGCGCTGGCCGACCGGCTGCGGGTGATGCCGGCCGTGGTGGTCACCGGAGCGAGGCAGACGGGCAAGAGCACACTGGCCCAAGCGCTGACGCCGGGCGCGCGCCGGTTCGTCTCCCTCGACGACCTCGATGCTCTGGAGCTGGCCCGGCGCGACCCGGAAGCACTGGTCGAGGGGCCGCCCGTCACGCTGGACGAGGTTCAGCGCGAGCCCGACCTGCTCCTGGCCGTGAAGCGCGCGATCGACCGCGACCGTCGCGCCGGCCGATTCCTGCTCACGGGCTCGGCCAACCTGCTGCTCATGCGCGGCGTGTCGGAGTCGCTCGCCGGCCGCGCCAGCTATCTCACGCTGTGGCCCATGGTTCGCCGCGAGCAGCGGGGCCTCGGCCGCTGCGGGCTCTGGGAAGAACTGCTCGGGGCCAAAGACTCCGAGTGGCTGGACCTCCTGCGCGCCGACAGGACCGGGCACGAGGACTGGATTGAGCTGGCGCGCCGCGGGGGCTTCCCGACCCCGGCCGTGCACCTGAGCACGGTCGCGGAGCGCGCGGTGTGGTTCGAGGGCTACGTCCGCACCTATCTGGAGCGCGATCTCCAGACTCTCTCGTCGATCTCCGCGCTGCCGGATTTCCGCCGGCTCATGCGGGCGTCCTGCCTGCGTCTGGGTCAGCTCGTCAACCAGACCGAGCTGGCCCGCGACGTGGCGCTGCCGCAGCCGACCGTGCACCGGTACCTCAACCTGCTCGAGACGTCGTACCTGCTGGTCCGGGTGCCAGCGTACGCGGTGAACCGCACCAAGCGCCTCATCAAAACCCCCAAGCTCTACTGGGGCGACGCGGGCCTGGCCCTGCACCTGGGCGGCGCGGCCGAGCCCACCGGCGCTCACCTCGAAAACCTCGTGCTGCACGACCTGCTGTGCTGGCGGGACGCGCGGGTCGAGCGCTCCGAGATCCTCTACTGGCGAACGGCGGCGGGCGAGGAGGTGGACTTCGTCGTCGAGGCCGGCCGCCACCTCGTCCCGATCGAGGTCAAGACCACGTCACGCCCTCGCCTGCGCGATGCCGGGCCGCTGCGCGCTTTCCGCGCCGAGTATGGCAAGGCGGCGCGCGCGGGCCTCCTGCTGCACACCGGCTCCACGCTCGAGTGGCTCGCCCCGGACGTCCTCGCTGTGCCGTGGTGGCGAGTCTGCTGAATCGTTGATGCCGAAGTCAGCTCAGCTGGCTCCGGAACCGCCAGGCGCTGATGCCCACGAACAGGCTCGCCAGGGCGATGAGCGCGATCAGATTCGGGTAGACGACGTCGAGGCCGGCGCCCTTGACGAGCACGCTGCGCGCGATCGTGGCGAAGTGGGCGATGGGGTTGAGGAGCGTGAGCGGCTGCACCCACTTCGGCATCGCCTCGATCGGCGTGAGCCCGCCCGACAGCATCGCGAGCGGCGGATTGATGAAGAAGCTGATGAGCTGGGTCTGGCTGGCCGAGCGAGCGAACGTCGAGACGAACGTCCCGAGGCCGATGCCGGACAGCACGCAGCACGCGCAGGCGGCGAGCAGGAGCGCCGGGCTGCCGCGGAACGGGATGCCGAACACCAGCCGGGCCACGGCGATCACCAGCATGACCATCGTCATCAACAGGACGAAGAGCGGGGCCATCTTCGCCGTGATCATCTGAAGGGAGCTCGCCGGCGTCATGAGCAGCTGCTCGACCGTCCCCCGCTCCTTCTCGCGGATCATCGTCGCCGCCGACACGAGCGAGCCGTTCAGGATGATCAGCGTTCCGAACACGCCCGTCACGATGAACCAGGCGTTCACCAGGCCCGGGTTGTAGAGCAGCGCCGTCCGCAGCTCGACGGGCTCCGCGCGTGTCCCGGCGAGATCGCGGTTGAGGAAGGCCACGGCGCCCTCGACGTAGCCCTGCGCGATCTGCGCGGTATTCGCGTTCGCCGCGTTGAGCAGGACCTGCACGGTGGCCGGGCGCCCGCGCGCGCGCCGGCGCGCGAAGTCGTAGGGCACCACCACGCCGACGTCGAGTCGGCCGATGCCGAGCTCGCGCCCGAGCGTGTCCGTGGTCGCGTAGGAGCCGGTCAGCCGGAAGGTGGGGTTCTGCGTGAGCACGGAGATCAGCTCGCGGCTCTCGGCCGTGCGGCTCTCGTCCACGACGCCGAGCCTGAGGTCCTTGACCGTGGAATCGAGCGCGAAGCCGAAGAGGAGGATCTGCAGCGTCGGCGGCACGATGAGCGAGATCGCGAGCCGGCGGTCGCGCCGGATCTGCCGGAGCTCCTTCAGCGCCAGCGCCCAGAAGCGGCCCCCGAAGAGACGGCCGAGGGCCTGCCTCACGCCTTCACCTGCATGCGACGCATCGCGCGCCAGGCGAGCCCGTAGAACACCAGCCCGATGGCGCCGATGGCCAGCACCGCCCACCACACGGCCGGCCAGCCGCCCCCCTGCAAGAAGGCGTCGCGCACGATGAGGACGTAGTAGCGCGCCTGGACGAAATTCGAGATCCACCGGAGCGTGCCGGGGATGTTCTCGATCGGGAAGATGAGCCCCGAGAGCAGGAAGGAGAGCAGGAAGCCGCCCAGCGCGACGGCCTGCACGGCGGCGGCCTGGTTGGGAATGGCGGCGCCGACGAGCGAGCCGAAGCTCATCACGCAGAACACGAACAGCACGCTGCCGACGATCACCGGCGTGGGGTCGCCCGCGAAGCGCAGGCCGAAGAGCGTGAACATGAGCACGGCGAGCAGCATGCACTGCGCGAACCCGATCACCATGCCGGCCAGGATCTTGCCGAGCAGGAACTCGTGCGCCGAGATGCTCGAGACGTAGACTTGCAGGATCGTCTTCTGCTCGCCCTCGCGCGACATCGCGAGCGCGGCGAGCACCGTCGGGAAAATCGACAGGCCGAGCACGAGGAACCCGGGGCCGTAGAACTTTCGCGGCTCGCGGCCGGGATTGAACCAGAGCCGCGTCGCCGTCTGGATGGCCGGGACCGTCGCGCCGCCGAGCGGCCGCGCGAAGGCGCGCGTGATCTGGCCGGCGCTGCCGCGGATCAGCTGGGCGGTGTTGCCGTCGGTGGCGTCCACGAGCACCTGCGCCTCGACCGGCCGATGGCGGCGGATCTCGCGCTCGAAGTGCTCGGGGATGATGACCGCCGCGCGCGCCCGTCCCCTGGCCAGCATCGTCTCCGGCGACGTGGCGGGCGGCAGGGTCACCACGCGATAGGTCAGCGACGTGCGAAACGCGTCCGCGTACCGACGCGACAGCGGGGTCTGATCGAAGTCCTGGATGACGATCGGGATGTCGGTCACCGTCAGCGAGACCGTGGTGCCCATCAGCGCCGTGAGGCCCACGGGCAGCACGAGGGCCAGCCCCAGCGCGAGAGGGTCGCGCAGCAGCTGGGTGAGCTCCTTGCGGGCCTGGGCGATGATGCGCCGCATGCGATGGGCCGTCAGGCGGCGACGACGCCCTTCTCGGCGATGACCAGGAAGACGTCCTCAAGCGAGTAGTCCTCCTCCCTCGCCTCGCGCACCTGGATGCCCTCGCGCGCCAGCCTCGCCGCGAGGTCGCGCGCGGCCGCCTGCGCGTCGCCCTCGACGATGACGTGCAACCGATCGCCGAAGAGCGACACGCGCCACGGCTCGAGCTCCGTCTTCAGCACGGCCACCGCGCGCTGCGGGTCGTCGGCGAGCACCTCGAGCACGCGTCCGCCGTGCGCGGCCTTCACGCCGCTCGGCGTGCCCTCGGCCACCAGCTCGCCGGCGACCATGAATCCCAGCCGGTTGCACTGCTCGGCTTCTTCGAGATAGTGCGTGGTGACGAGGATCGCGGTGCCCTGGTCCGCGAGCTGGTTGATCATGGCCCAGAACGCGCGGCGGGCGATCGGGTCCACGCCCGACGTCGGCTCGTCGAGGAACAGCACGCGCGGCTCGTGCATGATCGCGGCGCCGAAGGCCACCCGCTGCTTCCAGCCGCCGGGCAGGCTGCCCGTGAGCTGGCCGCCCTTGCCCGGAAGGCCGGCGAAGTCGAGCACCCAGCGCTTGCGCGCCTCGCGCCGCTCGCGCGGCACCTGGTAGACGCCGGCGAAGAAGTCGAGGTTCTCGTCGATCGTGAGGTCGTCGTAGAGCGAGAACTTCTGCGACATGTAGCCGACCTGCTGCCGGACCTCCTCGGAGCGCAGCTCCCCGACCTCGCCCGCCAGGCGTACCTCGCCCCCGCTCGGCTCCAGCAGCCCGCAGAGCATCTTGATGGTGGTCGTCTTCCCCGCGCCGTTGGCGCCGAGCAGGCCGTAGACCTCGCCGTAGCGGACTTCCAGATCGATGCCCTTGACGGCCACGAAGCTCCCGAACGTCTTGCGCAAGCCGCGTGCGCCGATGGCGACCGGGTCGCCGGCCCGCTCGTGCTCGCGGCGGTCCGGGAACGGCAGCACACGCGTCTCGCCTTCGAGGCCGCGCAGGATCGCGACGAAGGTGTTCTCGAGCGTCGGCGACGCAGTTCGCACGCTCTCCACAGCGTCACCGAGCGCCTCGCGAACCGCGCGTTCTCCGGACGCCACCTCGCGCACCAGCACGTCGAGCCGGTCGCCGAAGCGCTGGACGTCGGCGATCCCATCGCGCCCGGCCAGCGCGGCCTCCGCCCGGCGCAGATCGGTCGCGCGCACCTCCAGGCGCTGTAGCCCGAGGCTCCGGCGCAGCTCGGCCGGCGTGCCGGTCCGGTGCAGG
>Ga0209268_1000933_pt1 | contig 14579 bp, 14 predicted proteins | sample GraSoiAngelo_143_FD_185900 | JGI IMG/M metagenome (GOLD analysis project Ga0209268, IMG submission 185900) | Grasslands soil microbial communities from the Angelo Coastal Reserve, California, USA - 14_1009_02_30cm (SPAdes) (version 2) | ecosystem: Environmental > Terrestrial > Soil > Grasslands ... | reverse complement strand
AGCATGGGAAACTTTGCGAGGAGTTGTAGGCTTACTGTCGGCTACGGGCACCGATGATGGCTCGCGTCGCGCCTCTGGAGGCTATTTTGAGTTTTGAGCGTACTCGCTGAACCACGAGAGTTACCTCTCTGCATAAATTAGCAGCAAAAAATCTCTGTGGTCTTGTATCTCCGTGGTGGAATGAGTCCTCATGGCAAAACGTGTCAGCGCCGATCGCTGGCTGTTCACTGTCACTCTGTGTCTGGTGTTTGTTGGCCTGGTCATGGTGTTCAGCGCATCGGCTGTGATTGCCAAGGAGCGCTACGGCTCCGGTTACACCTTTCTTTTTCGCCAGCTTGCCTGGGCGGTGACAGGGATCGTAGCGATGTTCGTCGCCATGAAGCTCGACTACCGCCGCTATAAGCATCCCGCAGTTGTGTTCTCCGTTCTAGGTGTAACCACCTTGATGCTAATCTCGGTCTTTTTCCTCGACCGCACCCACCACACGCATCGCTGGATTCATTGGGGAAGCTTTTCGTTCCAGCCCTCAGAAATCGCCAAACCAGCCCTCATTCTATTTTTGGCATTCTTTCTAGAGTGCCGAACGAGATCCATTGATGACTGGCGGGACACATTACTGCCAGCCATCATCCCTACCGCTGCTTTTCTTGGCCTAATCATCTTCCAGCCCGATCTCGGAACTGCCATTGCGTGCGCCGCGATTACAGGCTCTGTGTTGTTTGTGGCGGGGCTAAGATTGCGGTATCTGGGCTATGCTTTGCTCGCGTCGCTTGCGCCGCTTTATTTTTTGATCTTCCATGTCGCGTACCGGCGCGACCGCATTCTGGCATTCCTCGATCCCTACTCGGATCCGCAGGGACGTGGATTTCACATTATTCAATCACTCATCGCCGTCAGCACTGGAGGCATTACCGGCCTGGGATTGATGGAGGGGAAGCAGAAGCTGTTCTATCTTCCAGAACCGCACACTGACTTCATTTTCGCCGTGACTGCGGAAGAATTAGGGCTTGTAGGGGCGCTGGTTATTATCGCGCTGTTCGCAATTTTGTTGTGGCGGGGGATGCGCACCTCCCTGCACACGCAAGATATGTTCGGACGGCTTCTGGCGGTCGGCATTACCAGCATGGTGGTAGTGCAAGCGTTCATCAATGTGAGCGTGGTGTTGGGCCTGATGCCAACCAAAGGGATTCCACTGCCATTTGTTTCTTACGGCGGCTCATCCTTGTTCATGACTCTCGCGTGCGTTGGCGTGCTGCTGAATATTAGCAAGCAGGCAGACTGAAGATTTCAACGTAGACGCGGGCGTCCTCGCCCGTGCTGTCTCAGCGTGGTTTATAGTCACTCCATGCGAGCCATTCTGGCGGGAGGGGGGACCGGCGGACACGTCATCCCAGCGCTCGCCATCGCGCAAGAGCTGCAGAAGCTCTATCAGGCGGAGGTGCTGTTCATCGGGACGGCACGCGGACTTGAAAATAAGCTTGTACCGCCGGCAGGATTTCCACTTCGCCTGGTTGAAGTCGGAGCACTGAATCGCGTAAGCCTCGGAACCAGGGTAAAAACGTACTTCGGGTTGCCCTCGGCGATCTGGCAGGCGCGCAGGATTCTAGCTGAATTCAATCCTGACATCGTCATCGGCGTGGGTGGCTATGCCTCAGGCCCAGCGATGATGGGAGCCATCATGAAGGGAATTCCGACTCTGGCGTTCGAGCCGAATGTTGTGCCGGGATTCGCCAACCGCGTAGTTGCACACTGGGTTTCAGCGGCCGCTGTACACTTCGAGGAGACTTCCAAGTTTTTCCGCCACGCAGAAACAACTGGGGTGCCGGTGCGCCAGTCTTTCTTTCAAACCATCACAAAACCACCTGGAACGCAACCCACTCTGCTGGTTTTCGGTGGCAGCCAGGGCGCACATGCCATCAATCGAGCCATGATCCAGTGCCTGCCCGAGCTGTTGAAGCAAGCGCCCGCGATCCACATCATCCATCAGACCGGCGAGCGCGATTATAATGAGGCGCAAGCTGCGTACCAACGGTCGGGCGCGTCTGCCGAGGTTCACAAGTTCATTAATGACATGCCCGCTTTCTTCGCGCGAGCTGATTTGCTGCTGTGCCGCTCCGGGGCGAGCACCGTGGCGGAAATTGCGGCAGCCGGGAAGCCGGCTATCTTTGTTCCCTTTCCACGCGCCGCCGATGACCATCAACGGGTAAACGCCCAGGCTTTGGAGCGGGCGGGCGCTGCTGTGGTACTGGAAGAGACAAAGCTGGACGAAGTATGGCTTGTCGAAACCGTCAGTACCCTGCTTGGGGATCCCCAACGGCTTGCTCGGATGAGTGAGGCCGCGCGAAACCTGGCACACCCAAACGCGGCGCATGATATTGCGGAATTGGCGGCACGACTCGCAGGAATTGAAAATTAGCTATAGATTTGGTCGGATTCACCCAGATTTTGTTTATCCGTGTCAGTCCGTGTAAATCCGTGGCCAAGAAATTAAACAATGTTTGCCAAAATTCAACGCGTGCATTTTGTCGGGATCGGCGGCATCGGCATGAGTGGCATCGCCGAGGTGCTGCTGAATCTTGGATTCAAGATTTCCGGCTCGGACCTGAAGATGTCGGCTGTCACTGACCGGCTTGCATCTCTGGGCGCCACTATTTTCGAGGATCATCGCCCGGAGAATGTCGGCGGCGCCGAGGTCGTGGTGGCAAGCTCAGCCGTCCCTCACAATAATCCCGAGCTTGCAGAAGCGCGGGCGCAGCACATTCCCGTCATCCAGCGAGCCGAAATGCTGGCAGAGCTGATGCGCCTGAAATATGGAATCGCCGTAGCCGGCATGCACGGCAAGACCACCACCACTTCGATGGTCGCGGCTGTATTGGCTGCTAGCGGCCTCGATCCCACAGTTGTGGTCGGCGGACGCGTGGATGCTATGGGCTCCAACGCCCGGCTCGGCAACTCACAGTACATGGTCGCGGAGGCCGACGAGAGTGACCGCTCATTCCTGAAGCTTTCGCCCATCCTGGCGGTCGTGACCAACATCGACCGCGAACACATGGACTGCTATCGCAACATGCGTGACGTGAAGCGGGCTTTTTTGGACTTCATGGATCGAGTGCCATTTTACGGGATGGTCGTGCTCTGCAACGACGATCCAATTCTGCGTCGCATGCTGCCTCAGATTCCTCGCCGGGTCGTGACGTACGGTACGCGGCGAGGCTCGGATTTTCGCATCAAGGTGCAGGAGTGCGGATTCGATAACCAGCAGAACCACCCGATCAGCCGTTTCGACGTGATCTACCGTGGAACCAACCTGGGAGAGTTCCGGCTGCGCGTTCCCGGAGCCCACAACATCTTCAACGCGACGGCGGCCATTGCCGTTGGGATTGGCCTGGATCTCCAAGTCGAGCAGATTCGCGCGGCTCTCGAAAACTTCCACGGCGTCGACCGTCGCTTCCAATTGCGGGGCAAGGTTGCGGGGATCAGCGTAATCGATGACTACGGCCACCATCCCACGGAAATTCGCGCCACCCTTGCCGCCGCCCGGCAGTGTGGCTTTCGCAAGATTCATGTGATCTTCCAGCCGCATCGCTACACCCGAACTCGCGATCTGATGGACGATTTCGCGACCGCATTTGAGGACGCGGACAGCCTAATCGTTCTGGATGTCTACCCCGCCAGCGAGCAGCCGATCGATGGCATTACCAGCGAGGCATTGGCCCGGAGAATCACCGACGAGGGAAAAAGGACGGCTGCATATGCCAGTTCCTTTGCTGACGCAGCCAAATCGGTTTGCGAGGCAGCGGCGGAAGGAGACATGATTCTAACCCTTGGTGCAGGAAGCGTTTCCCAACTGGGACCTATGATCCTGGAGAAGCTGCAAGGATCTGAGAATACAGTCATCACACAGCCGGTCAGCCAAGTCTGACTTCGATCTATCCAGAGTTCTTTATCCTCTTTTCCGACGATGTTCAGGGGAACTATTTCGCTTACAAAGGCGTAAATACCCTCATGCGGGCCGCGATAACGAATTTTCACCTCCCCCGTCTAAATTTTGAGTAACAGCAAGGAGCAATATCGTGAATTCCGATAGAGGATGGTACCTGGTGGCAGTGGGCGTGCTCGCACTTGGAATCAGCAACTCATCGATTGGCAACTTATCAATCAGCGACTCGATTCGAGGCTTCCTTGATCGTGGCGTGGCGGTAGCAGACAATCTGTCCGCCGAGGCGATGCGGGGACTCGCCGTCGCCCAGCTAATGTCCAACCGAGGCGATCCCGGTTGGGCTCCTGCCCAGGGTACTATTGCTCGTGCCCAAACCCGCCTGGCGCTTGTACAAGCGAAGATCGATGCGAAACGGGCTGTCTCGACCAGGGTGCATTCATGGTGTGCGATGGGCACTCGGCGTCAGGTTACCACCGCATTGTCTTCGCCCGAGGATGGAGATTGGGACGTCGAGGACCTCCAATAATCCGGCACGTGTCTTCGATGCTGCGCTGCAGAACTGCTGCCCGCCTGTGCAAAAGATCCCGTAAATTTTTCTATCTCAATTCGCGAAAAGCAGTTATAGTGGTTTCGCTCGCGATTCCCTGACGACCACTGACCTGGGTTGATGGCCAGGAAAACTCCTACCATCTCGCAGGAAGAGTCGTATCTGCAACCCGACGAGCCGGTCCGCGAAGAACTCGACGATGCGCGGCTGCTCGACTTGGATGCGGAAGAGGAATCGCCGTTCCTGCGCGGACAAAAGCGCGTCTCCGTCCGCCGTGGCTCGTTGCCCAAGAAAACCGCTGCCCGTCTCACTTGGGCTGTCCTCGGAATCGCAGTCGTTTTTCTCTCCGGAATTGCGGTCGCTTCCCTCTACCACTACGGCGAGCGCTCCTGGCGCTTTCGAGTGGAATCGAGCGATGACATCGAAATTGATGGCACTCAGAATGTCAGCCGCGCGCAGGTGATGGAGGTGATGGGCGGTGACATTGGCCGAAACATCTTCTTCGTGCCGCTGGATCAACGCAAGAAGCAACTGGAGCAGATTTCGTGGGTGGAATCGGCCAGTGTCATGCGGTTTGCTCCCAACCGTTTGCGAATTGAGATTCATGAACGCACTCCAATCGCGTTTGCCCGGGTCGGCTCAAAGATACTGCTCACGGACTCAGCCGGCACGCTGATGGAGCTTCCCGCGAAAAAGAAGTACTCATTTCCCGTGATCATCGGAATGAATGCGGGCGAACCACCCTCTACGCGCTCCGCCCGGATGAAAATTTACAACGATGTCGTTAGCCAGCTCGACTCAGGCGGCGCTCATTATTCCCAGGATCTCAGTGAAGTGGATCTTTCCGATCCGGATGACGTAAAAGTCCTCGCGAATAATCGTGACGGTGAAGTGCTGGTGCATCTTGGGTCTTCAAATTACCTCGAACGTTACAAGATTTACGTGGCACACATGCAGGAGTGGCGGCAGCAGTTTTCCAAGCTGGAATCGGTGGACTTGCGCTATGACCGGCAGATCATCGTAAATCCCGATCTGCAAGGAACCGCGAAGCAAATACCACTAACTCCGTGGGCGGCGAAAAAGGCTATGGCCGCCGGAGTGAAGCCAGCAGCCTTAATCAGCCACTTGGGGCCAGCGCCTCACCTGCCTGTCGCGGCAACTCAGGCGAAGACGCCCGCAAAGGCCACAAAGTCTAAAGCGCCGAAACAGCGACGCAAGCATGTGGTCAGGAAAACGAAAGCGAAAGCAAAAGCGAAAGCGGTGAGCCCAGTCGTGCAGAAAACCGTGCTCACTGCGCCTGCGGCGAAGACCACTGCGGCTCCGGCTGTGCCTGCGATGAGCAGAAAGAAGCCGAGTCCGGCGATTCCCAAAGCGGGGACATCAATGAAAGACCAGGGGCATTAATTTAAGGATGGCGAATCAATATCAGCATCTTCTGACGGCAATTGATGTGGGCAGCGCCAAGACTTGCGCGCTGGTAGCTGAGATCACCGATAGCGGCTTACGCTATCGGGGACACGGTGTCGCCGAATCGCGCGGATCGCGGAAAGGTGTGATCGTCGAGCTTGATAAAGCCGTTGGCGCGATTCAGAAAGCAGTTGAGCAGGCAGAGGATATTGCCGGAGTCCCAATCGAACATGCTCTGCTTGGCGTTTCCGGCGGGCACGTCCGTGGAGTGAACAGTCATGGCGGCCTCAGCTTTGGAAACCGGGCCCGTGAGATTGGGCGGGATGAAATCCGCTCAGCGGTGGAAAAGGCGCGGGCAATCCCTCTTCCCTCCGACCGCGAGATTCTCCACCTGCTTCCGCAAGAGTTCATTCTCGATGATCAAGCTGGAGTACACGATCCTCTCGGCATGATGGGCTCACGACTGGAAGTTCGAGTCCACATGGTGACCGCGGCCTCAGGCGCTACTCAGAATGTCGTAACCGCCGTGAATCGCGCCGGCGTTCATGTGGATGACACGATCTTCGAGCCGCTGGCCTGCGCGGATTCCGTGCTGCGTGCCGACGAGCGAGAAATGGGTGTTTGCCTAGCCGACGTGGGCGCGGGCTCGACCAGCTTGATTGTGTTTCTGGAAGGTGCGGTTGCGCACACCGCGGTGGTCCCGATCGGCGGCGATCATTTCACTAGCGACCTCGCTGTTGGGTTGTGTACGCCGGTTGCGGAGGCAGAAAAAATCAAAAAGCTGTATGGCAATGCGATTGTGACGCTGATTCCGGAAGGAAACGAAGTTGAAGTGCCGTCCGTCGGCGATCGCCCCTCGCGCATGATTTCACAGCGGATGGTCGGCGAGATTCTGGAACCGAGAGCGCGCGAGCTGTTCGAAATGCTGCGTGACAATTTGCGTCATTCGGGAATGCTTGAACTATGCCTGGCGGGTACGGTGCTAAGTGGTGGCGCGTCTCGTTTGCCAGGGCTTCTCGATATCGCCGAATCGACGTTGCGCTGTCCGGTGCGCCTGTCATGGCCAACGCCTCTGGCAAAAATGCCAGCCGTCCTTGCCGAGCCGGAGTACGCAACCGTGATCGGGATGATTTTCTACGGACATCGAGCTCGCATGGCGCGAGGAATGCACGGAGATGGTTGGAGTTCGAAACTGAAAGCAATGTTAGTGGGAAAGGGAGCATAGGTAGAACAGGTCTCGGCGAACTTTGCGAGTCCTTTGCGAACTTTGCGGTTAAGAGTCTTCAACCGCAGAATGCGCCAAGGCAGCGCAAAGAGGCAGAGAAAGAGAAGAAGAGCGGTGGGAAAAGGCCAGATATCTCGGCGAACTTTGCGAGTTCTTTGCGAACTTTGCGGTTAAGAGTCTTCAACCGCAGAGTGCGCCAAGGCAGCGCAAGGGACGCGGAGGAAAAGAAAGGGAAACCAAATTTCAAAGAAGGGCGGCGGAGATGAAAAAAGAAAACGACATTCGCATCAGCTTTAACGAAGAGGCCCGCAACGACGCCAAGATCAAGGTTATCGGTGTGGGTGGAGGCGGCAACAACGCGGTCAATCGCATGATTGATGCCGGCATGGAGGGCATCGAGTTCGTAGTGGCCAACACAGACCTGCAGGCGCTGCGCATGTCGCATGCGCCGTTGAAAATTCAGCTTGGAGTCAAGTTGACGAACGGCTTAGGTGCGGGAGCAAACCCCGAAGTCGGGCGCAAAGCCGCGCTCGAAGATTCCGACAAGATCATCGAAGCGCTCGAGGGCTCAGACATGGTCTTCGTCACCGCCGGTCTCGGCGGAGGTACGGGGACCGGCGCCGCCCCGATCATCGCTTCACTGGCAAGCGAGATGGGCGCTCTCACGGTTGCAGTCGTCACCAAGCCGTTTGCTTTTGAAGGCAAGCGGCGGATGCAGCAGGCGGAGCGGGGCATCTCCGAACTGATGGATTCCGTGGACACAACCATCGTCATCCCCAACGAAAAGCTGCTGGCCGTCGCGCAGGACGCCGGTTTCTTCGAGTCTTTCCGCGTGGCTGATGACATCCTGCGACAAGGCGTGCAGGGCATTTCAGACATCATCACGATCCCCGGCATCATCAATCGTGACTTTGCCGACGTGAAGGCGATCATGGCCGGTATGGGATATGCGGTGATGGGCACAGCCACGGCCAACGGAGCGCGCCGCGCAACCGATGCGGCGCAGAAAGCCATCGCTTCGCCTTTGCTGGAGGCTGGTGCAATCGATGGTGCGCGTGGAATCCTCATCAACATTACCGGCTCAAGCTCGTTGAAGCTGGCTGAGGTACAGGAGGCTTGCAGTATTATCCAAGGCGCCGCCCATGAAGATGCCAACATCATCTTTGGCGCGGTGCTCGATGACAAGTCTAAGGACACAGTCAAAATCACCGTGATTGCCACCGGCTTCAAGGATTCCGATATTCGCCGGCGCCAGCAGGAAAGCCGGGCTGGATTTGCAGCCTCGCGGGATTTTTTCGAGCCGGAAACCGAGTCTGAACCCACTCCGCCGCGGATGGTAATGGAGCAGGCTGCAACCCAAGCCGCTTCCACTGATGTGGTCGCGGTTGACGCGGTGCGAAACGCCGTGGTCGCCAATTTCGAGAAGCAGGATCTTGATGTGCCTGCCTTTCTCCGCAAACGTGGCGAAGTGAATTGAATCATGACGGCTGAGAATCAAGAGAGGGGCAGGGCTGGATCGAATGCTGCCCCTCCAGCTTTGGGGGATACGAGGTGTCAGTTATCTGTTCCCTGCTTTCAGCTACGCAACGACTGCTGCGAACAACCTAGCATCCTAGAAAAACTTACGAACTCTGTGACATTGTGGTAGACGGGCGCTTTAGCGCCGCGTAAGTGGCCCAAAATCCGTGAGGGCTTTAGCCCCTGAGGCGGCGAATCGCCTCAATCCGTATTTTCTCCGCCGCCTGCAAGAGCCCTTTTGCTTTCCTTTTCTCAAGACGCTGGTCTAAGCTCTTACGGAACGCCCGACCGCCAGCTTGCGTATCGTTTTGGCAACATTTTGTGGGGAGCAACCATGAAGAGAGTGGCGTCGATAGTCACCGCAATCGTTGTTTGTTTCAGCGCGTTGCAAGCTGCGCCCGATCAATCCTCGGACAAGCCGCAGTACACCAGCGATAACAAACTCTTGCCACCAAAAAACTTCCGCGAATGGATCTTTCTCTCTTCCGGCCTGGGCATGAGTTATAGCCCGCAGGGCGCCGACCACCAGATGTTCACGAATGTCTTCGTGCCGCATTGGGCCTACTCAGAATTCCTCAAGAACGGCAAATGGCCGGACCAGACCATGTTCGTCGTCGAAGAGCGCAGCTCGCAAACCAAAGGCTCGATTAACAAGGCTGGTCATTTCCAAACGGATTTGATGGGCTACGGCGTGGAAGTAAAAGACGAAACGCATTTTCCAGAGAAATGGGCTTATTTCAATTTTGACGAAACCACAAAATCAGCCCAGGCCAATCCCAAGGCCGCTTGCTTCCAATGCCATGAAGATCATGCGGCGGTTGAGCACAGCTTCACTCAGTTCTATCCGACGTTGAAGCCGATCGCAAAAAAGTTCGGTACATATAAGCAGGAGAGGGAAAACGTCGACTGACGTTCATAAATTGAGGGCGAGTTCCCCCCAGGTTTTCTGTGATCCTCTGTGTCCTCCGTGGTTAGTCCATTAACCACTCAGAACGTTTGGTCGCAGTTTAGTCCAACCGCACCAAAAAAATTGATCCTTGCGGAGTCTGGGTCTCGTGCGCCAGCTCCTCCGCTCGTTTCTTGTCGTCACCTCGAACCCGCACCCGTACCCACCAGTCGCCGACCGGGCTGTTGAAACATAGCACCTTGGCAGTGCGGTATCGCTGCGAAAGACGGCCAGCCAGCGTGCGTGCGGCGTTCTCCTGGTCGAACGCGCCAATCTGCACCGCCCATCGCCCACTGGTCTCAAGCAGCGTAGGCGTTTGCAGCACTTCAACTCGGACTCGGGCGATGCCGGGTTGCCAGACGTCGGTCTTCTTTGCGGCCGCCAAGGAAAGATCGACAATGCGCCCCGGCACAAACGGCCCGCGATCCGTAATACGCACGACCGCCGCGTGTCCGGTCTTGACGTTAGTCACCCGCACAATCGAGCCAAGCGGCAGCGTGCGATGCGCCGCGGTCATGGCGTTCATGTCATAAACTTGGCCATTCGAGCCGCGTCGGTTGTGATAGGGCGCTCCGTACCAACTGGCAAGCCCCGTTTCCGCCGCCACGGGCCGAGCGTCCGGAGCTAGGGGTGGAGGTCCGATCTCAGGAGCAGGCCCGGCTGGAATTTGAGGCGTTTTGGCTGAAGGTTCTAAAGGTGGTGGCGCAGGAGGGGCTTCTGAGCGTGATCGGGCGACCGAGGGCGGCGATGGCACCTTCACTCGCGCTTGCTTGTGCCCGCCACACGCGGTAAGCAGGAGAGTGAGGGAGAGAAACGCAGTAAGCCGCGCAGCTATTTTTGCTGCTTTTGGTGTTCTTCGAGGTATTTCGCCATCTGCGCGAGCTTCTCGGATGCAATCCTCAACGCTTTGGTCGAGTGCTGGCGGACGGCTGGCACCACCTCGTTGTTTAGATATTTGATGAACTCCGCGGTCTCTTTCTCCACGCGCTCTGCGGCCTCGCCGACGGACTTGTTCACCCGTGCCGAGGCTTCTTCGACCTTGCGGTTGAAGTCGGTCATGCTGATCCTCTAAGTTTCTCGATGCAAAAAACGTCACGCAATGTTTGCGGACGCCAGGCTCGGACATTATTTCGTGTAAGCGGCCAAGGGTCAACCTGGGAGCATCGCGGATTACACCCCCCAGGGAATTTTCAGCGTTTGGATTCCGGACCACGAGAACACACCGGTCGTTCTTCGGATTGCTTGCCCCACCCGTACGCGCGGAAGCGGTCGGTGCGAATCACTTTGGTGCGCACGCCGTCGATTTGTGCGGGAATGGGGTTGGAAGAAACGTCCTTATCCACGTAGATCACGAGCCCTGCCTGCGAGCGATCATCGGTGCTCCTGCCGACGCCGACGCCGAGAATCGCTGGATCAGACATCATCGGACAGTGCTTCTTCTGGCGGGCTCATGTTGGCTACCTGCTCCTGAGTCGAAGTTGCATGGAATCTATCTGTAACAATTATCTTCGTTCGCACGCTATCAATCTGCACAGGAATCGGAGCGTGAGTTTTTTCCCGATCTACATACAACACAAGTGCCGCCTCGCCCGGATTATCATCGCTGGCTCCGACGCCCACCCCGACAACCGCCGGGTCGCTCATGAGCCTGACTTCGTGCCTCAACTTTACCGCCGTCGCGCGCTGTACTTCTTGTTCTGAAAGCATGACAGAGTTCGCCTGTGCTGCGCTGCTGGCTGGGCAAGCCACCGAATGCTGCGGCCCCCCAACGACCGCCGGCACAGCGCCGGAGCTGGGGTCTTTCAAGGCCGTCAGCACGGCCTGAATCGGATTTCCTACTGTGCCTGTACTATTCCCGCCATAAAGGAGTGCCACCGGCTGCGCCGTCTGCGAATCGACGATCAGCGACCCGGAATCTCCAGCGGCGCTAAAACTTCCTCCGCCAACGACCACCTGGTTGTTAAAGGTGACGGTAAATGTCGTTCCGCCATTGCAACTGGTTTGATAGTCGATTCGAACCGAAGTGTTAATCGTCTGCACCGAGGAGCATGTGAGCCCACTGGAGCGGCCGCTCTTAGCCACTGCCATTCCCATCGCGGCCGTTGCCAGTGTTCCCGCAGGGGGCGCGGGATCCTGGTTTGTACCCAGGTCAAGAATTGTGCCACTGGAATCTACTGCGCCTGACACCACGGCCGCGAGCGCTGCATCCACACCGCTGGTCTTTAATGGTGCAGCTTGCGTGAGGTGAGCCACTGTGTTTCCTGCTTTGCACCTGTTATCCACTAGGCCGGGCTGTGAAATCGCCTCGCCGGGCTTTGCCTGATCTGACCGTGCTAGCACGTGATTATTGCTCAGGATGAATTCCGCGCCTCCGCGCGAAACCAGCGACCCTAGCGTTCCCGAGCAGCAGGTAATAATGCTTCCCTTTATCGTGAAGTCGTTGACATTCCCTCCCGTTGTGCCGAGCTTGATAGGAAAGGGTTGCGCTTTCTGATTATCCGGCGGGTTAATCACTGTGACGCTGGCGCTTCCCGTCAGACTGGGGCTAGCCTGGTCAGCGGCTGTCACTTGAACAGTCGCAGGATTCGGGATTGATGAAGGCGCTGTGTAGAGGCCACTAGCAGAAATCGTTCCTACAGTGCTATTCCCGCCGGCAGTCCCGTTTACGCTCCAATTTACGGTCGTATTGGTGATGCCAGTTACCGTTACCGTGAATTGCTGAGTGGTGCCGGTCGCAACGATCGCCGTGGAGGGCGACACATGCACCGCCGTCGATACACTCGATGAAGAGTGGCTGCTTCCGCCTCCGCACGAGGTCAGCCAGAAACAAATCAGCACTATGGAGCCGAGCGGAAGAACAAGGCCACGCCGGGATTTGGATTTCAAGGCGCCTGCTCCGAGTGGGGTATACGGGGTTCGATGCTGCTGTTCCCCCACCCCGTTGTAAGTACGTTGCAATATGAACTATATCTTCTACATTCAGATAAGCCCGACAAAATTGAACGTGGCGTGCGCACGCACGTACAATGCCGCTTCAGCAATTTTGATATGAATCATCGGCGACTTCCAATCACGAGCGGAGACATCCTGCAGTTCCGCCGTCGCCTGTTGCGTTGGTATGACCGGCACAAGCGCGATTTGCCATGGCGCCAGGATCGCGACGCCTATCGCGTATGGCTGTCGGAAATAATGTTGCAGCAAACGCGAGTGGCGGCAGTGCTGGAGCACTATCGCAACTTTGTAGAAAAGTTTCCCACGGTGCAGAAATTAGCGGCAGCGCCAGAATCTTCAGTGCTCGCTGCCTGGAGCGGGTTAGGGTATTACCGTCGCGCGCGTATGCTGCATCGGGCGGCTCGAGAGATAGCTTCGAAACACCGCGGACAATTTCCTGACACTGCCGCAAAGCTGCGCGACCTTCCCGGCATCGGACCCTACACCTCGGCGGCGATTGCCAGCATTTGCTTCGGCGAGCCGATCGCGGTTGTGGACGGCAATGTCGAACGCGTTCTCGGACGTGTCATGGGTAGAAATTTGTCACGCGCCGAGGCGTGGCAATTCGCACAGAGATTCCTTAACCCAAACCGCCCCGGTGATTTCAACCAAGCCATGATGGAATTGGGCGCTACGGTTTGTGTGCCGCGACAGCCAAGGTGTTTCCTTTGTCCCGTATCCGATTTGTGCGCCACCAGGGGTGAATTGCCCAGGATCGCAACCAAAGCTCGCCAGAAGAAAAAAGAAATAAGTTATCTACTGGATCGCCGCAATGGCTCGGTGTTTCTGATACACAGAACGCAACATTCTTCGCTAATGCCGGGAATGTGGGAATTGCCCGAAATCCCATCCGCAAACGGCTCTGGAGATTCCTGGATCACAGTCCGCCACTCGATCACTACGACTGATTATCTTGTGCGAGTCGTAAAAGGCAGGGCTCCGGATGGAACCCAAGGCTCATGGGTACGTGTGAGCCGCCTCGCTGAGCTACCCCTTACCGGCCTGGCCCGCAAAATCCTGCGAGTGGCGAAGGTCATCTAAAATATAGCCAGTCGGATGAAGTGGCTGACTCACATCTTTGGAGGACGAACCATGGCGGCCTTGAACCCAGGAACGACGGCACCCGATTTTGCTTTGCCTACAATGGACGGCAAAAGATTTTCGTTGCCCGAGGCGCTCAGCCGCGGGCCGGTGGTCGCGGCTTTCTTCAAGATCTCCTGTCCAATCTGCCAGTATGCATTCCCGTTTCTGGAGCGCATCTACAAAGCCTATGGGAAGAAAAATGTGAGCATCATCGGCATCTCGCAGAACAATAAGAAAGATACCGCCGGGTTTCTGAGGGAATTTGGCATAACGTTCCCCATCTTGCTCGATGACACAAACACATATCCTGTGTCGAATGCATACGGGCTCACCAACGTTCCGACAATTTTTTGGATCGCGCAGGACGGCGAAATTGAGATCTCCAGCGTAGGATGGGTACGTAAAGAGATTGAAGAGATCAACCGTCGAGCCGCAGAGGCTGTGGGCGACGGCGCTAAACCGGTATTCCTCGCGGGCGAACAGGTGGCCGATTTCCAGGCTGGTTGAAGCTCCAAAAACTGACCCGCGGTCGCGGGAAAAAGGACGTTGACCTCAAGCTGAGGCAATGCAGGCGCGGGCATCCGCCGCCGTGCAGCACGATGGTGCCACTACCTCGGAAACTGGATGATCCTCACCCTTCCTTTACAATAATTATTTCTTATCAATCCTGGTGTCTCAGGAGCCCTGCAGAATGCGCAAGAGCGTCGTGGTCTTGTTTCTAATACTCGTAATTTCCCTCATTACACTGCAAGCTGCATCCAAGCGATCGCGCACCGCTGATCCTTCAATTCAAATTCCGGGCGTTGCCATCAACGCGATGCAGAAGATCGATCCTGAGCGCATCCGCGCGCACGTGCGTTTTCTTTCCCATGATCTTCTGGAAGGCCGCGGTACTGGCCAACGCGGTGGCGATATTGCGGCT
>Ga0209268_1000924_pt1 | contig 14635 bp, 9 predicted proteins | sample GraSoiAngelo_143_FD_185900 | JGI IMG/M metagenome (GOLD analysis project Ga0209268, IMG submission 185900) | Grasslands soil microbial communities from the Angelo Coastal Reserve, California, USA - 14_1009_02_30cm (SPAdes) (version 2) | ecosystem: Environmental > Terrestrial > Soil > Grasslands ... | reverse complement strand
CTGCAGGCACACGTTGGCCGCCTCCCAGGACGCCTTCGCGGCGAGGTGCTTCGCCATGTTCGCCTCCGCACCGCAGTCGAGCTTCCGGTCAAAAAGCGAAGCGGCCTTGTAGCGCATCAGGTTCGCCGCCTCGATCTCCATGTAGCTCTCGGCGATCGGGAACTGGATGCCCTGGTTCTGCCCGATCGGCCGGTCGAAGACGACGCGCTCGTTGGCGTATTTGGAGGCCTTTTCGGTGAACCAGTAACCGTCGCCGATGCACTCAGCGGCGATCAGGATGCGCTCGGCATTGAGCCCGTCGAGGAGGTAGCGGAATCCCCTGCCTTCCTGGCCGATCAGGTTCTCCGCCGGGATCTCGAGGTTGTCGATGAACACCTGGTTGGTCTCGTGGTTCACCATGTTGCGGATCGGCTTCACCTCCAGACTGCGGCTTTTTGTCTCCACCAGGAAGATCGACATGCCGTCGGACTTCCTTGTCACTTCGGCGAGCGGCGTGGTACGCGCGAGCAGGATCATGAGCTCGGAGTGCTGCAGGCGCGAGGTCCACACTTTTTGGCCGTTCACCACGTAACGGTCGCCTTTCTTTACTGCCAGCGTCTTGATGTTGGTCGTGTCGGTGCCGGCGCCGGGCTCGGTGACGCCCATCGCCTGCAGGCGCAGCTCGCCGCGAGCGAGCTGCGGCAGGTATTTCTTCTTCTGCGCGTCCGAGCCGTGGCGAAGAAGCGTGTTCATGTTGTACATCTGGCCATGGCAGCAGCCGGCGTTGCCGCCCGAGCGCGTCACCTCTTCCATGATCACCGAGGCCTCGGTCAGCGTCAGGCCCGAGCCGCCGTACTCCTCGGGAATCAGCGCCGACAGCCAGCCCGCCGTGGAGAGCGCGTCGACGAAAGCCTCCGGGTAGGCGCGCTTGTCGTCGATGTCCTGCCAGTAGGCCGAGTCGAACCGGCCGCACAGCGCGCGAACGGCGTCGCGCAACTCCGGGTGGTTGTCGCGGCCGAGATTCATTTTTTCGGCTTGAGGTGCGCCGACGCCTCTTCGTCGATGCGCAGCCAGATCTCCTCGGCGATCGGCTGCTGCGACTCCTCCAGCAAGTGGCCGACCAGCCCGACCGCGCGCGCCATCACGCCGAGCCCGCGGCACACCTTCCAGTCGAAGCCGAGCTCGCAGGCGAGCGCCCCGATGGCTCCGGTAGCATTGACGGGAAGGCCTTTCATCTTCCCTACCGCTTCCATCAGTTCACAAAACTTCCCGTAGTAGCCCGTCTCCCGGGCGATTTCAAAGAGCCGCACGGCTCGCGGGTCGACTGGCTTGTGAAGCGGATGGCCGAGGCCGGGGATTCTCTTGTTGTCGGCGACGATCTTCCTCGCATCGTCGCCCCGCGCAACGGCTTCGGACAGGAGCTTCGCGCAGCCCTCGGTTGAGCCGACGAACACGCTCCCCAGCCCGCACAGGCCGGCCGCGACGGCCGCCTGCATGGCTTCGGGCGCGCCGAGGTAGGTGAGCCGCGCGGCGAGCGCGCTCGGCGTGAGGCCATGCTCGACCAGCGTCACCACCATCGCGTTGAACAGCTTCGACTCGCGCGGCTCCGGCGTACGCGCGGTGAGCTCGAGGAAGGCCATGTCACCGAGGTTCAGCTTGCCGAGGATCTCCCCCGGCAGATCCTTGCCGCGCACCACGATGCGGTCGGCGCTTGACCACGCTAGATCGGAGCGGATCGGCCTGCGCGCCATCAATCGGCCTTGACGCCTGCGGCGTTGATGACCTGCGCCCACTTGGCCATCTCGGCGTCGAGGAACTGCCCCGCCTGCTCGGGGCTGCCGCCTACCGGCTCGATGCCGATCTGTCCGAAGCGCTCCTTGATGCCGGACTCGTTGATCGCCTTCGCCGTCTCGGCCGAGAGGCGGTCCACGATCCCGCGCGGCGTGCCCGCGGGTGCGAGAAACAGCACCCAGGTCGACGACTCGATCGGCGGCCCTCCGGCCTCGGCGATGGTCGGCACATCGGGCGCGCCCTGGATGCGCTTCGCGGAGAACATGGCGAGCGAGCGAATCTTGCCGCCCCGCACATGCGGCATCAGCGTGCTCGGCACGTCGACGAGGAGCTGGATATCGTTTGCCATCAGGGCCGTGAGCGCGGGCGCGGTGCCTTTGTACGGCACATGCACCATGTCGATCCCGGCGGTCTGCTTCAGCAGCTCGGTGGTCAGATGCGCGGCGGCACCGATGCCCGAGGAGCCGAAGTTGATCTTGCCGGGGTTGGCCTTGGCGTAGGCGATCAGCTGCTTCACGTCCTTGGCGGGTAAGTCATTGTTGACGGTCAGGATCAGCGGCGCGATGCCGACCAGCGAGATCGGCGCAAAGCCCTTCACCGTGTCGAAGGGCAGCTTGCCGGCGTAGAGCGTTGCATTCGCGGCGTGGGCCGCAATGACCGTGAGCATGGTGTACCCGTCCGGCGGCGCCTTCGCGACGATGTCGGCGCCGAGGATGCTGTTGGCGCCGGGGCGATTGTCGACCACGATCGGCTGGCCGAGCGAGGTCTGCATCTTCTGCGTCACCACGCGCGTCACGGTATCGGTGATGCCGCCGCCGGTGTAGGGCACGACCCAGCGGATCGGTTTTGCCGGCCAGGCCTGCCCGTAAGCGGCAAGCGGGGCGGCGAGAACGAGGGCGAGAAACAACTTTTTCATAGCTTCACCGCATTCATCGGCGGTAACTTACTGTAAGAGATAGAGTTCCGCCGCTCTGGTTTGCATCGCACGAGGGCGTGACCGGCTCCGGTGCCACCGCAAGCTGTAGATAGCAATTATTTCACTTGAAAAAATAGAAGTAAATGTCAGACTATTAAGTACAAAGCCCAGCTCGCGGTCCAAGAAAAGGGGGAGTAGTGAGTCAAGCATCGCCGACGGGCGCCATCAAGGTGCTCGTGATCGATGACAGCAACACTATTCGACGCAGCGCGGAGCTATTTCTGCGCCAGGCCGGCTATGAAGTCATCCTGGCCGAAGACGGCTTCGATGCGCTTTCCAAGATCTCCGATCACCAGCCGCAGGTGATCTTCGTCGACATCATGATGCCGCGGCTCGACGGGTACCAGACCTGCGCGCTGATCAAGCAGAACCCGCAGCTCAAATCCACGCCCGTGATCATGCTGTCGAGCAAGGACGGCGTGTTCGATCGCGCGCGCGGCAGGCTCGCCGGATCCGATCGCTACCTGACCAAGCCTTTTACTAAGGAAGGGCTGATCGAGGCGGTCAACGAGTACGTCAAGCCGGCTTCGCTTCCCACCTGATCCCATTGAAAGGCCATCCGTCATGCCAATCAAGAACATCCTCATCGTCGATGACTCCGCCACCGATCGCCAGTTTCTCAGCGAGCTGCTGGTGAAGAACGGGTACAAGGTCTCGACTGCCGACAGCGCCGAAGACGCGCTCGCCAAGGTCAAGCAGCATCGCCCCGACCTGGTGCTGATGGACGTGGTCATGCCAGGCCAGAACGGCTTCCAGGCGACCCGCATGCTGGCCCGGGACGACAGCACCAAGCACATCCCGGTCATCATCTGCACCAGCAAGGCGCAGGAGACCGACAAGGTGTGGGGCATGCGCCAGGGCGCACGCGATTACATCGTGAAGCCGATCAACCAGGCCGACCTGCTGGCCAAGATCGCCGCCCTCGGCTGATGGCGGCCAAAGCTTCCCTGCGGGATTACCAGCGCGAGCTGTCGGCCCGGCTGCAAAGCGCCGAGCTCGGCGGCACCGCTTCGAAGCTGGCCCTGCAGGTAGGCGAGGAAGGCTGGCTTGTCGACCTGGCGGATGCCGGCGAGGTCATTCCCGTCACGCCGATCAGCGCAGTGCCCCTGACTCGCGCGTGGTTCAAGGGCGTCACCAATATCCGCGGCAATCTCTACAGCGTGGTCGATTTCTCCGCCTTCCTCGGCGGGCCGGGGGTCGCCGTGCGCGAGCGGGCCCGCCTGCTGCTCGTCGGCGAGCGCTTCCGCGTCGGCAGCGCGCTGCTGGTGGACGGCTCGCTCGGGCTGCGTAACGCCTCGCAGCTGCAGGCGCGCGCTCGCGACGCCGCGCAGGCGCCCTGGATCAGGGCCGAATACAGCGATGCGGAAGGCAGGCGGTGGAAAGAGCTGGACCTGCCGGCCCTGGTTCAGCAGCCGGAATTTCTCGACGTGGGAATCTGAGGGGCCTGGATGGAGAAGAACTGCGTTCGCCTCCTGATCGCTCTGGCGGTGCTGCTGGCGCAGCCCGCGGCGGCTGAAAACGGCGTCACGAAGGACCGGATCGTGCTCGGCCAGTCGGTGGCGCTGACCGGGCCGGCGTCGCAGCTCGGCATCCAGATGCGCAACGGCGTGAGCGCGTACCTGGACTACGTCAACGCGCAGGGCGGCGTGCACGGCCGGAAAATCGAGCTGATCACGCTCGACGACGGCTACGAGCCTGCGCGCACCGTGCCGAACACGAAGAAGCTGATCGACGAGCACAAGGTGTTCGCCTTGATCGGTTACGTCGGCACGCCGACCAGCGTGCCCGCGATCCCGGTCTTCACCGAAGCGAAAGTCCCGTTCTTCGGCCCGTTCACCGGCGCCGAGGCGCTGCGCGCCCCCTTCAACCGCTACATCTTCCACGTGCGCGCCAGCTACTACGACGAGACCGACAAGATCGTCGAGCAGGTGCTGTCGATCGGCGGCAAGAGCATCGCCGTGTTCTACCAGGATGACGCCTACGGCCAGGCCGGTCTCAAGGGCACCGAGATCGCGATGGCGAAGCGCGGCCTGAAGGTCTCCGCCCTCGGCACCGTCGAGCGCAACACGATCAAGGTGGAGAATGCGGTAAAGGCCATCAACGCCGCGAAGCCCGACGCCGTGGTGATGATCAGCCAGTACACCTCGTGCGCGGAATTCATCCGGCAGATGAAAAGGAGCGGCAGCGCGGCGACGTTCTACAACGTCTCGTTCGTCGGCAGCAAGGCGCTGGCCGACGCGCTCGGCAGCGACGGCCTGGGCGTGGCGATCTCCCAGGTGATGCCGTTCCCGTGGGGGGCGGCGGTGCCGGTCGTCAAGGAGTACCAGCGGCTCGCGGCCAAGGCGGGCCACCCCGATTTCAATTTCAGCGCGATCGAGGGCTTCGTCGTGGCCAAGGTCTTCGTCGAAGGGCTCAAGCGCACCGGCAGGGATCTGACCCGCGAAGCGTTCATCGATGCGCTCGAGAGGATGCAGGACGTCGACGTCGGCGGTTTCTACGTGAGTTATTCGCCGCAGAACCACGCCGGGTCGAAGTTCGTCGACCTGACCATCATCGCCCGCGAGGGCAAGTTCCTGCGCTAGGAAACCACGGAGAATCGCATGGCATTCAAATTAGCCCTCAAACTGCCGTTTCTCAGCCGCGGCGAGGCCGCGCAGCACGGCGCGCCGCTGCGGCGCCCGCCGCGGGCCGCCTCTGGCGGCATGCTGGCGGCGCCGCTGCGGCTCATTCGCCGGCTGACAGGCGGCCGGCAGCTCCAGCTGCTGACCGCGCTGCTGGTGCTTCTCCTGCTCGCCGACGCCGCGATCGTGGTAGTGGATGCGCGACAGGCGACCTTCAATTCGCTGTACATCGCCGTGGTCGGCAAGATCCGCATGCTGTCGCAGCGCCTCGCCAAGGCGGCTCAGCAGGCCTCGCAGGGCAACGCCGCGGCATTCAAGCAGCTGCGCGACAGCCGCGACGAGTTCGCGTCGGAAGTGAAGCTGCTGCGCTCGGGCGGTGTGGCGAGCGGCGTCGATCTGCCGCCGACCTCCGAGCGCGTGCGGCCGATGCTCAGTGCCCTGGACCAGGAATGGAAGAAGACCGAGCGCAACGCGTCGCTGGTGATCGCCGAGGAACGCAACCTGGTGTCGCTGGGCCAGGCGGTGCGATCGATCAATGCCGGCAACCCGGTGCTGCAGGAGCTCACCGACGAGATCGCCGCCATCAGCGTTCAGTCCGGCGGGTCGGCCCGGCAGAACGCGATCACCGCTCAGCTCATGATGCTGACGCAGCGCATGGCGAAGAACGCCAATGCCATGCTCGCGGAGGAGATCATCGACCCGGAAGTCTCGTTCCTCCTCGGCAAGGACTCGAACACCTACCGCGACACCCTGCAGGGGCTGCTGCAGGGCAGCGAGGCCTTGCGCATCGGCCGGGTCGCCGACGCGGAGATGCGGGGCAAGCTCGGGGAGCTGGAAGCGGCGTTCAAGGACTATCAGCGCGCGGTGAGCGAGATCCTCGGCAACATGCAGCGCCTGGTAAACGCCAAGCGCGCCAGCCGCGACATGTTCAACGACAGCGAGACCCTGCTCGGCGCCGCCGAGCGCCTGAGCGGCGGCTACGAGGACGAGCTGAACGCGCGGCGCATCAACTACGTCGCCCTGGGCGTGGTGTCGGTGCTGGCCGTCCTGGTGCTGCTGCTGATCGGCAAGGCGTACGTCGACGACAGCCGGCGCCGCGCCGAGGAAAGCGAGCGGATGAACCGCAGCAACCAGGACGCGATCCTGCGGCTGCTCGATGAGATCGGCAACCTGGCGAACGGCGACCTTACGGCGCGCGCGAAGGTGACCGAGGACATCACCGGCGCGATCGCCGACTCGATCAACTACAGCATCGACGAGCTGCGTCGCCTGGTGACCGGCATCACCGGCGCGGCCCAGCAGGTGACCGCCGCGACGCAGGAAGCGCAGACGGTGACCGGCCAGCTGCTGCAGGCGGCGCAGAAGCAGGCGACCGAGATCCAGGGCACCGGCCAGGCGGTGGCGCAGATGGCGCAATCGATGAACGAAGTCTCGAAGAGCGCCAACGACTCCGCCAAGGTGGCGGAAACCTCGCTGCATGCCGCCGGCAAGGGCGCGCAGGCGGTGCAGAACGCGATCCGCGGCATGAACGACATCCGCGTGCAGATCCAGGAGACCTCCAAGCGCATCAAGCGGCTGGGCGAAAGCTCGCAGGAGATCGGCGAGATCGTGCAGCTGATCTCGGACATCACGGAGCAGACCAACGTGCTGGCGCTGAACGCCGCCATCCAGGCAGCCTCGGCCGGCGAGGCCGGACGCGGCTTCACGGTGGTCGCCGAGGAAGTGCAGCGGCTGGCGGAGCGCTCAGGCGAGGCGACCAAGCACATCGGCGCGATCGTGAAGAGCATTCAGCGCGACACGCAGGACGCGGTGGAGGCGATGGAGCGCAGCACGCGCGGCGTGGTCGAGGGGACGAAGACCGCCGACGAGGCGGACCAGGCGCTGCGCGAGATCGAGCAGGTCTCGAGCCGCCTCGCCGAGCTGATCGGCTCGATCTCCGGCGCCACGCAGCAGCAGGCGGTGTCCGCCGCGCAGGTGGCTGGCAAGATGAAGATCATCCTCGGCATCACGCAGCTGACCACGGAAGGCACCAAGAAGACCGCCGCTTCGGCGGCGCGGCTGACGGCGCTGGCCGACGGCCTGAAGAACTCGGTGGCGGGCTTCAAGCTCGCCTGACTGGACCATGGCCGACGCCACCATCCTGTCCTGGATCACCGCCGAAGTGGATCAGGCGTTGGAGAACGTGCGCGACAGCATCGCGCAGTTTTCCGCGTCCCCGCACGATCCCGCTGCGCTCAGCATATGCCCCGAGCACCTGCACCAGGTGAGCGGGGCGCTGCGCATGGTGGGGCTGAGCGGCGCGACGCGCTTCTGCGAAGCGATCGAAGGCAGCTTCTCGGGAGCGAACGGCTCGCGGCCCAGCACGGCGTCGATCGGCATCATCGACCGCGCGGTGCTCGCCCTGAAGCAGTTCGTCGACGACGTGGCGCGCGGCCAGGCGAACGTGCCGCTGCGGCTGTTTCCCGTCTATCGGGAGCTCGCCAAGCTGCAGGGCAAGGCCGACAGCTCCGAAAAGGAGCTGTTCTTCCCCGATCTGACCCCGCCGGCGCCTTCGCATCCCAGCCCCTGGACGCTGGCAAAGAACGAGCTGGCGCCGCATCTGCAGGCGCAGCGCGCGCGTTTCCAGCGCGGGCTGCTGGCCTGGCTGCGCGGCTCGGCCGCCGGCCCGGAGGACATGCGCCAGGCGCTCGACGCGCTCTACCAGGTCTCGGCGCAGCTCCCCGAGCCGCGCGCGCTCGCCTGGGTCGCGATCGGGCTCGTCGACGGCCTGCTCGATGCGCCGGAGCCCAACTGGCAGGCGAGCGCCAAGGTGCTCTGCAACAAGATCGATTTCCACATGCGGGACCTCGCTGCCGGCTCGCAGGCGGTCAACGATCCGCTGCTGCGCGAAATGCTGTATCTGGTCGCGCGCGCCAAGCCGTCTACGCAACGCCTCAAGGATATCAAGCTGCTCTACCGCCTCGACAGCCTGATCCCGTCGCCCGAGGCCGCCGGCCAGAAGGTGGAGCTCGACATGGACCGGCTGCAGCCGGTCCTGGGCGACGCGCGCTCGCGGCTGGACGCTCTGAAGGCCGTGTGGCAGCAGTACGTGACCGGCGAGCCGAAGAGCGTGCTGCGGTTCCGCGAGCTGGTGAGCTGGTTCAAGGCGAAGGCCGCCGAGCTCGGCAACAAGCACCTGATCAAGCTGCTGGACGCCATCACCCTCGTCGCGACGCGGCTCCCCGACCCGTATCCGCCGAAGAGCCAGTTCATGGTCATCGAGATGGCCTCGGCCTTCCTGCTGGCGGAGAGCGTGCTCGAGAATTTCGCCCGCCCGCCGGCCGACCTGCAGCAGCAGATCGGCATCATGGGCGGCTGGCTGCTCGATGCCGCGCAAGGCAAATCGACCGGCGAGCCGCCCGCCGGGCTGCGCGCCGATCTCAGCCAGCAGATCGGCGCGCTGCAGCTGCGCGCGCAGGTGGCGAAGGAGATCCTCGCCAATCTCCAGCACGTGGAGCAGGTGCTCGATGCCTACTCGCGCGAGCTGGCGGCGCGCGAGGCGCTCCGCGGCCTCGACACTCACCTGCGGCAGATCCATGGCGCGCTCGCCGTGCTGGGATTCGAGCGCGCCACCCAGGTCACGGCGCTCTGCGAAGCGCTGATCAAGGCCTGCGCCGCCCGCGAGCGTGACGCCTCGCTGGAGGACATGGACTGGATCGCCGAAGGCCTCAGCAGCCTCGGCCTGTTCCTGGCGCCGTGCGTCAACGGGCGCGATCCGTCCGACAAGGCGATCGAGCTTTTTTTCAGCCGCTACGAGAAACGCGCCGCGAGCGCGGCGGCGCCCGAGAAGCCGCAGGAAAAACCCCGCGAGACGCAGCCGGCGGCGGAATCCGAAGGCTTGCTCGACATCTTCCTCGAGGAAGCGGGCGAAGTGCTCGGGAATATCGATGCGTCGCTGCCGCGCTCGCGCGAGCGGCCCGGCGACCGCGACGTGCTGACGACGATCCGCCGCGGCTTTCATACCCTGAAGGGAAGCGGCCGCATGGTCGGCCTGACCGATCTCGGCGAGGTCGCCTGGGAAATCGAGCAGGTCATGAACCGCTGGCTCGAGCGGCAGCAGCCGGCCTCCCCCGAGCTGCTCGAGCTGATCGCCCTGGCGAGCGCGGCCTTCAGGGAATGGATAGGCAGGCTGCGCGGCCGGGAGAGCTTCGCTCTCGACGGCAGGGCGATCGTGGAACGGGCTCAGAAGCTGAGGGCCGTGGAGCCGGAGCCCGAGGAGATCACGGTCGGCACCACGCGCCTCGCACGCAGCTTCTTCGACATCTATGCCAAGGAAGCGCTGCAGCACGTCCAGACGCTGGAAACCCAGTCCGAGGCTTCCGATGAGTTCGCGCGTGCGGCACACACGCTTGCGAGCAGCTCTCGCACCGCGGGCTTTGGCGCGGTAGCTGATCTCGCCGCGGCGCTCGAGCACTGGACGCCCGTCGCCAGCCATGTCAGGGCCCCGCGCGACGTGGAACCAGTGAGGGAGGCGGTCGCCAAGCTGCGTGAAATGGTCGCCGCCCTTGCGCAGCGTCAGGCGCCGGCGCCGGCGATCGAAGCCGCGCGGGCCCTGCACGAACTGACCGCGCGCCTGCAGACGCCGCCACCGCCGCCTGCCCCTGCCGCGAAGAGCGGCAGGGAGCTGCGCGTGATGAAGGACGACATCGACCAGCAGCTGCTGCCGATCTTCCTCGAGGAAGCGGAGGCCCTGGTGCCGCGCATCGGCAGCGACCTGCGCGACTGGAAGGCGAACCCCTCCGACCAGAACATCTCCGACTCGCTGCGCCGCGGCCTGCACACGCTCAAAGGCAGCGCCCGGATGGCAGGCGCGATCCGGCTCGGCGAGCTGACGCACATCATCGAAAGCCAGATCGAGGCGGCCATCGAGAGCGGCGAGTTTTCGGCGCAGCTGTTCGATCAGCTCGAGTCGAAGATGGACCGCCTGAGCCTCGACCTGGAGCACATGGGCGGCCGCCTGGTGGCGCCGGCGGCGGCTCCGCCCGCGCCTGCGCCCCGGGCCGAGCCGCCGCTGCCCAGCCCGGCGGCGCTGCTGCGGGTCAACGCCGATATCCTCGATCACCTGATCTCCGAGGCGGGGGAGATCGCCATCGCGCGCTCGCGCATCGAGGCGGAGCTGCGGCAGGTGAAGCAGTCGCTGGGCGATCTGAACGACAGCGTCGCGCGCCTGCGCAATCAGCTGCGCGAGGTCGAGGTCCAGGCCGACAGCCAGATACAGTCGCGGCAGTCGGTGCTCGAGCAGCGCGACCGCGACTTCGATCCGCTCGAGTTCGACCGCTATACGCGGCTGCAGGAGCTGACGCGGATGATGGCCGAGAGCCTGAACGACGCCGCGTCGATCCAGCAGTCGCTGCTGAAGAGCCTGGGCGAAACCGACGCCGGCCTGCTGCAGCAGGCGCGCATCAGCCGCGACGTGCAGCAGGAGCTGATGCGCATGCGCGCGGTGCCGTTCTCGAACCTTAACGAGCGCCTGTACCGCATCATGCGGCAGACTGCGCGCGAGGTCGGCAAGAAGGCCGAGCTGGAGATCGAAGGCGGCCAGGTCGAGCTCGACCGCAGCGTGCTCGAGAGAATCGGCGCGCCGCTCGAGCACATGCTGCGCAACGCCCTGGGCCACGGCCTGGAATCCCCGCAAGAACGGCTGGCCGCAGGCAAGCCGGAATCCGGGCGCATCGCCATCAACCTGCGCCAGGAAGGCAATGAAATCGCGCTCGTCGTGAGCGACGACGGCGCCGGCCTCGATCTCGACCAGCTGCGCAAGAAGGCCATCGAGAAGGGCGTGCTGACCCGCGATCAGCAGGCGAGCGAAGCCGAGCTCGCGCAGCTGATCTTCGTGTCCGGCCTGTCGACCGCCGGCAAGCTGACTCAGCTTTCCGGCCGCGGCGTCGGCATGGACGTGGTGCGCAGCGAGATCGCGTCGATCGGCGGGCGCGTCGAGATCGCCAGCACGCGCGGCCGCGGCACGACCTTCACCGTCTACCTGCCGCTGACGCTCGCCGTGACGCAGACCGTCATCGTGCGCGCCGCAAGCAGCGTCCTCGCGGTATCCTCCGCCATGGTCGAGCAGGTGCTGCGCGTCAAGGCGGACGCCTTGGCGGGCCTCTACGAGAAGGCGGTCATCGAGTCGCAGGGCCGCTCCTACCCGCTGTACTACCTCCCGCATCTGCTCGGCGGGCGCGGCGCCACCGAAATCCAGGCCTACAACTCGGTCCTGCTCCTGCGCAGCGGCATCCAGCGCATCGCGCTGCACGTGGACGAGCTGATCGGCAACCAGGAAACCGTCGTCAAGAACATCGGGCCGCAGCTGGCGCGCGTGCCGGGCGTCGGCGGCGCGACAGTGCTGGGGGACGGCCGGATCGTGCTCATCATCAATCCGGTGCAGCTTGCGCAGCACGCGAGAAGCGCTCTGGCGAAGACTGCGATTGCGCCGGCGGCAATGGCGGCGCCTGCGGCCGCGGCTACCCCGCTCATCATGGTGGTCGACGACTCGCTCACGGTGCGCAAGATCACCAGCCGCCTGCTCGAGCGCGAGGGCTACCGGGTGCTCACCGCCAAGGACGGCGTCGACGCGCTCGAGCTGATCAAGGACACGCTGCCTGCCGTCATGCTGGTCGACATCGAGATGCCGCGCATGGACGGCTTCGAGCTGACGCGAACCGTGCGCGGCGACTCGCGCACCCGCGGCATTCCGATCATCGTCATCTCGTCGCGCACCGCCGAGAAGCACCGCGACCAGGCGACGCGGCTGGGCGTCAACGCCTTTCTCGGCAAGCCGTACCAGGAATCCGAGCTGCTCGAGCAGGTCATGAAATATCTGCCGGCATGAAGCTAGAACCGAAAGAGCAGCTGGGCAAGTACCCGATCCTGCGGGAGATCGGCAGCGGCGCCACCAGCCGCGTCTATCTGGCGCGGGATCCCTTCGCCGACCGCGAGGTGGCGATCAAGGTGTTCCTGTTCGACTCCCACGCCGACCCGCACAGCGAGCGCATGCTGCACAAGGCGTTCGTCGCCGAGGCGTCGCTTGCCGGCAAGCTGAACCACCCGCACATCGTCGACATCCTCGACGCGGTGGTCGAGCCCGACCACAGCTACCTGGTGATGGAGTACGTGCCCGGCAAGACGCTCGAGGCGCACGCCGACGTCAGCACGCTGCTGCCGCTCAACAAGGTGGTCGAGATCATCTTCAAGTGCATCCGCGCGCTGGAGTACGCGTTCCAGCACGGCGTGATCCACCGCGACATCAAGCCGGGCAACATCCTGCTTTCGCAGTACGGCGAAACCAAGGTGGGCGACTTCGGCGCCTCGTTCCAGCAGCGGCTCGGCCACGAGACCACGCAGATCACGGGTGTCGGCTCGCCGGCGTACATGTCGCCGGAGCAGGTCCGCATGGAAGCGCTGACGCACCAGACCGACATCTACTCGCTCGGCGTCACCATGTACCGCCTGCTGACCGGCAGGCTGCCCTACCAGGCATCGACGCAGGCGGCCCTCACCTATGCCATTCTCAATGCGGTTGCGCCCCGTCCCGCGACCCTGCGTCCCGACCTGCCGCCGCTGCTCGACCAGATCGTGATGAAGGCGATCAACAAGGATCCGAAGGAGCGCTACAAGTCCTGGCTCGACTTCGGCAAGGACCTGAGCCAGGCCTTCGTCAGCCTGCGCCTGGCCGGGGAGTCGATCTCCGAGTCGGAGAAGTTCAACAAGCTGCGCGAATTCCCGTTCTTCGAGGACTTCAACGACGTCGCGCTGTGGGAAATGGTGCGCATCGGCAGCTGGAAGACGGTGACGGCGGGAACGCCATTGATCCGCGAGGGCGAGGAGGGCGACAGCTTCTACCTCCTGGTCGACGGCGAAGTGAAGGTCACGCTGTCAGGCAAGCCGCTCGCCAGCCTGAAGCCCGGCGCCTGCTTCGGCGAGATCCTCTACTTCACCGAGCGCGTCCAGCGGCGCACGACCACCGTGACGACGGGCAGCGACTCGACCGTCATCGAGTTCAAGGCCGACGCGCTGCGCGCCGCCACGGACGCCTGCCAGGTCGGCTTCAACAAGGGCTGCATGCGCGTGCTGATCGACCGCCTGGCGCAGACCCACGAGCGGATCACCCGGGCCGCGTAGGCGGCTACTCCGGAAGCCGGGATAGCGGCGGGGCGCGAGCTATAATTTTGCCGCCCTTCCAACCCGCCGTTTTTCATGAAAGTCCTGGTCAGCGTCAAGCGTGTGGTCGATTTCAACGTCAAAGTGCGCGTCAAGGCGGACGGCACCGGCGTCGAGACCGCCAACGTCAAGATGTCGATGAACCCTTTCGACGAGATCGCGCTCGAGGAGGCGGTGCGCCTGAAGGAAGCCGGCGTCGCGACCGAGATCGTGGTGGTGTCGTGCGGCGTGCAGGCCTGCCAGGAGACGCTGCGCACCGCGCTCGCGATCGGCGCCGACCGCGCGATTCTCGTCAATACAGACGCCGAGTTGCAGCCCCTCGCGGTGGCGAAGCTCCTCAAGGCCGTCTCCGAGCGCGAAAAGCCGCAGCTCGTCATCATGGGCAAGCAGGCGATCGACGACGACGCCAACCAGACCGGGCAGATGCTGGCGGCTCTCCTGGGATGGCCGCAAGCGACGTTTGCCTCGAAAATAAGGCTCGAGGCAGACAGGGCCGTAGTGACGCGCGAGGTCGACGGCGGGCTCGAGACCGACGCCATCAAGCTGCCGGCGGTCGTGACTACCGACCTGCGGCTGAACGAGCCGCGCTATGTCACGCTGCCGAACATCATGAAGGCGAAGAAGAAGGCGCTCGAGGTACTCACGCCCGATGCCCTCGGCGTCGACGTGACGCCCCGCCTCACGACGCTGAAGGTGGTGGAGCCGGCGAAGCGCAAGGCGGGAGTGAAGGTCGCGGACGCGAAAGCGCTGGTCGACAAGCTGCGCAACGACGCAAAGGTGATCTGACATGGCGGTTCTGGTCGTGGCCGAGCACGACAGCAAGTCGGTCCGCAAGGCGACCCTCAATGCCGTTGCCGCCGCGCAGAAGCTCGGATCCGATATTCACGTGCTGATCGCCGGCCACGAGGCAGGGGCCGCGGCCAAGGCGGCGGCGCAGATCGCCGGGGTGGCGAAAGTGCTGCATGCGGATGCGCCGCAGCTGCGCGATTTCCTTGCCGAGAATGTCGCTGCGACGGTGGTTTGCGTGGCGAGGAGCTATTCGCACCTCCTCGCGCCGTCGACGTCCAACGGAAAG
>Ga0209268_1000920_pt1 | contig 14675 bp, 17 predicted proteins | sample GraSoiAngelo_143_FD_185900 | JGI IMG/M metagenome (GOLD analysis project Ga0209268, IMG submission 185900) | Grasslands soil microbial communities from the Angelo Coastal Reserve, California, USA - 14_1009_02_30cm (SPAdes) (version 2) | ecosystem: Environmental > Terrestrial > Soil > Grasslands ... | reverse complement strand
GAGATTCCAACACCACTGAACCGCGCCGGGGGAGAATTAGCGATTTACCTTAGGACCGCGCTAAATCGCACAGTTTCAACAGCTAATCCACAATCCAGAGGCTCCAAAATACAGTCATTACCCGATAGAAACACCTGACTCGCGTCTTTACGGTTGAGTCGCTTGCGTGTGGACTCCAAATCATCCTATGTACCCCCATCGCGAGAGCCTCATGCTCGGTTTTCATTCTCATACTTGCCACGCGTGAGGCTCTGTGAATTTCTCGCATTGAACCTCTCCAAGTAAGACATCGCCGATCCACAACTGTCCATCCAAGCGCTCACCGAGCAGGCAGCCTCCCGAGGCGATTACGAGCTTTTCAAAACTTCGCAACACTTCGATTCCACAGCTCATCATCCTGAGTGGTTAGGTGGGCAGTCTCCGCATGTGCAGCATCTCGCCGGACCGTCATCTTAGCGTGAGCAGAGCACGCGCTCGCTGCTTGCTGTGTCGAATTCCAACCTCACTCGCGGCCTCAGCATCCTAAGCTTGCCTGCATCTCGACGCAGGAATTCTGAATTGAGGTGAAGTTCCATGCCACGAAGTTCAGCAGCAGCCAGGCCCTTAACTGATCACGATGAAATCAGACAATGGGCTGAAGATCGCGGCGCCCGTCCGTCGCGCGTGAGCGGCACCGGGGTCGCGGAAGATGTAGGCATGATCCGTCTCGATTTTCCGGGATACAGCGGCGGAGAGTCTCTGGAAGAAATTTCCTGGGATGAGTGGTTCGATAACTTCGACGAAAGGAACCTGGCACTTATGGTGCAAGACGAGACCGCAAGCGGCGAAATAAGCAACTTCAATAAACTTGTTAGCCGCCATACCGCGGAAGAAACTGCGGAAGAGAGTGCCGAAGAAAGTGAAATCGGAATTCGTCCCAGCGCCAGCCGTGCCGCGGGTACCCGTCCCAAACGCGCAGGCGCAAGAGCCGCAAGCCGGCGTGGTGCTCGGAGCAGAGCCCGCAGCCGTTCGAGGAGCGGGAGCCGTTCCGCGAAAGCCACTAGCAGCAAGCGGTCTTCCCGCTCGACTGGGCGCGCATCGCGGAAGTCACGAACTGCAACTTCGCGGTCACGTTCCAGCCGGAGCACACAGGCTCGTGGCGCGCAGCGCCGCGGAGCCCACTCAAGCCGCAGTAGCGGATCGCGCAGAAAGGCAGCCTAGCAGGCTGCGGAAAAACTCTGGTTTGGAACCTATTTGGGAAGAGCATCAGTTTACTGGTGCCGGTAACCCTTTACTTTTGTCATTCCGAACCGCTTTAGCGATGAGGAATCTGCTTCGGCGAGTTTTCCAGCAGCCTGCTAGAACGCTCAACGGGTGATCGGAATCAGACGCACGGCTGGGAAATACTGAGTCGTCTCCGGTAAGGCTGTGTCTCTGCACATAAAACTGGCGGAGGGAGAGGGATTCGAACCCCCGGTACGGTTTCCCGTACAGTGGTTTTCAAGACCACCCGTTTCAACCGCTCACGCATCCCTCCGCAGGATATCTATAGAGTAGCAGGATCTTGTTCTCTACTCCCGTTCCTCTCAATTGTCAGCAAAAAGTAAAAGGTTTGTCATCATTTTGTCACTAAAGCAAATCCCTCGGAATCCCGCCCTATACTGACCTTCAACGTTCAATGACTCTCATTCAGCCCGCAGTAAAAAGAAAACGCGATCGCACAGCTCGCGAAGAAGCCCTCGTTGCTGCTGCCAGCAAGCTTTTCGCCTCGCGCGGCTATGTATCATCCACAACTCGCGATATAGCCGCAGCCGCAGGTTGCGCTGAAGGTTTAATTCATCGCTACTTCGGCGGAAAAGAAGGATTGCTGCTCGCGCTGATCAAACGTCAAGTTTCTCAGGAAGTGGTCGACCTGGCGACGCTGCCGCTCGCTTCCACTATGGCGGGTGAGGTTGTGCAACTGGTCGAGTGGGAGGTCGAGCGTACGTGGCAGGACCGCGAATTTTTCAAAGTGGTCATCCCGCGAGCATTGCTGGATCCAGGTCTGGGGCACCTCATCACTGGTATCGGGCCCACGCAGCGAGCGCGGGCGATTATCGAACGCCTTCGCAATTTCACGCAATCCCGTTCTCTGCCCGCTCAGGAACTCGAAGCGCTGGCCCACTTTATTTCGATAACGAGCTTTATGTTCGGTTTTATGCGCCCTGCGGTTCTCCATCAGGATCGCGAAAAAGCCAAGAAAATGGCCATAATGATGGCCCAGATGATGGTTCGTAACTTCGAAGCGATAAGCACACCTGACGACAGCCAACCGCACCCGCCGAAGCCTGCTTTGCTTTTTACTTGACTGTTTCCTATCAGAGATGCTAATTAAGTGCGTCTGCACGCACTATGTGGAGTGCGTTCATCTTTTGCAGTTGTCTGCACCAACTTGTTGTGGTCCAGTGGATGCGGTTCAGAAAATTGAATCGAGAGACTCTGCAACACGTAGTCGAAGGTTCTGTGCGGTGTAACAGTCTGGTTTGAACAGCAGTTCTTAAATGACTTCTGCCCAGGAGGACTCCATGACCTCTCCCCAGAGGAGTCTTGCAGGTGGTTTGCTGCTGACGTCTATCCTTCTTCTGCTCTTCTTCACTCCTACAGATTCTTTCGCCATACCGGTATTCGCCCGCAAATACGGGCTGCCTTGCTCCGCCTGCCATGAAGCTTGGCCCAAGCTGAACAGCTTCGGTCAAAAATTCAAGGACGAGGGCTATCAGTTGAGGAACGAGAAGGATGCTCCCATCTGGCTGCGGCCTGAGTTTTGGCCGGTGGCAATGCGAATCACGCCGCACTGGCATTTTGAGAGCGCCGGGCGCACTCCCGTGGATTCCGCTCCAAGCGGTGAACAGACTATCAATACTTCTGGGTTTGATCTTACAGGCATCGACATTCTCACCGGCGGTACCCTGGCCAACAACATCTCCTTCCTTCTTGTACCCTCGATTGATGTCGGCTCCGGCACCGTAGGATTTGAATCGGCCAACGTGCGCTTGGACAACCTCTGGGGATCGCCGTGGTTAAACTTTAAATTCGGCAAGTTCGAGCAGGATGTGCCCCTTTCCGAAAAGCGCATGATGACGCTTTCTAACGTGGGGGGAGCCTACCAGCTTTATCACTTCGTGCCCCCGGGCGATGCCAACACGGACGAATTTGCCAGCCTTGGTGAAAACCAACTCGGCATTGAGCTGATGGGCCATTCCGAAGACGACCACACCCGGTTTGCGGTTTCGCTCTTAAGTAGCACTAACGGTACCCCAGGGTTGCCATTTGGAAGAAGCTACGACGGTTACCTTCACCTCAGCCAAGGCTTCCTGGTTCCGCACCTCGGGTTGCAACGCGTCGGAGTCTACGGATGGGCCGGTCTAAGACCTACCTTTTTCTTGACTACAGATGGGGTGCCGATACCCGGTGCTGGTCGTGGCAATCGATCGTTCTATCGGGCAGGTGTTTACGGAAGTGTATATATTGGAAAGTTCGACGTCACCGGCGTATATCAGCGCGCAGGCGACAACGTATTTCTGGCCAACGCGACTTCCGCAAGCCCATCTGCCATCAACCAGCCCACAGTACTTCCAGTCGGTGCTCAGGGACCGCAATGGAATACGGGCACCATTGAGGCCCATTACACCTACTCACCTCAGCTCTTCATCATCGGTCGATACGAGCTGGTGCGAATCTCCCGGCAAGTGCTGGCGAGTAATCCATCCGATTTCGGTAATGTGGACGTATTTACCATCGGTTACCGCTACTACCCCTTTATGCATAGCCGCGATGGTCTGGCTTGGCACCAGGAGTTCGCCACAGAAAATTTCAAAGGACTGGCCTCTAGTGGCCGGGACCAACGCTTCAGCAGCTACTTCATGGGCTTCGACTTTGCCTTCTGAGAAAAGCGAGGAAGAGAATGCAAACCAGTCACAGAACAATCTTTCTCAGTACGATTCTGGCAATGTTTTTGGCACCCGGAGTGGCTGCCGCGCAGAATTCCGGCGTGGCCAGCGGCTATCCGGTTCCCAAGGATGACCTCACGCCACAACAGCAAACGGGTGAGGGGCTCTACAAACGCTATTGCATCGGATGCCACGGGTTAAAGGGCGATGGCAACGGCGAAAACGCTCCCTACATCGATCCCAAACCGCGCGACTTTACGCTCGCCCAATTCAAATGCCGCTCCACACCCACCGGAACCCTGCCGCTCGACTCGGACATAATCAGCTCCATGGAGCGTGGATTGCGCGGCAGTAACATGCCTTCCTGGCTGCCTTTGAGCGGTGACAATCGGCAGGATCTGCTTGCTTACATCAAAACTTTTTCCCCGCGTTGGAAAACAGAAAAACCAGGAACCCCGATTGCGATTCCGCCGGAGCCGGAAGTTACGGCCGACCATCTAAGGGCGGGCCAAGCTCTCTTCCAAAAGCTGGAATGCTGGAAGTGCCACGGCGTGGAAGGGCGTGGTGACGGTCCGTCCGCTGCGACACTTACGGACAGTAAGGATCGGCCGATCGTGCCCTACGATTTCACTGAGGGCCATAAGTTCAAGTGCGGGAAAACCGATCAGGACCTGTACCGAATCTTCATGACAGGTCTGGACGGTACACCCATGCCTTCCTTTGCGGACAATGTGAAACCGGATGAGGCATGGGACTTAGTGTTCTACCTGCGTACGCTTCAGCCCATGCACACAAAGGAAAAAGCGATTGCTAAGCAGATCGGGTTGAAGCCGATCAATCCAGAAGCAGCGCCCGCTGCAGCTCCTCAGCAACAACAGCAGCCGGAGCAGCAACAGCAACAACAGCCGCCGCCGCAGCACACGCGGTGAGACTGCGACGATAAAACTTCAGATTTGTTCTGATCAGTTAGGAGAGAAAAATGAAAGCGCATTACCCAGTCGCCGGATATCTGGCGCTATTACTGATTCTCGCCCTCGGCCTCTTGTACTCCACGCGCAGCGTCAGCGCCGCCGCGGAAGGAAAAATTACCGGAACCATCAAGCTGGACGGCACGCCCGCGCACCAGCGGCCGATCGACATGTCAAAAGAGCCGAACTGCCAAAAAGCACACGCGGCTCACCCGGTAACCACGGAGACGGTGGTTACAGGCCCCAATAATACCTTGCAGTACGTTGTGGTCTATATCTCGGAAGGTTTACCAGCGGCAGCAGCGAGCCAGGTGCCTTCGGAGACTCCGCAGTGGGACCAAAAGGGTTGTCAGTACATCCCGCACGTGATGGCGCTGGATGTAAATCAGCACTTTAAGGTCACCAACAGTGATCCCCATTCGCACAACATCCATCCGATGCCGAAGCCAGGCAGCGCCAATCACGAGTGGAATAAGTCACAACCGGCAGGGGCTGCTCCCTTCGATGTTTCATGGCCGGCGCAAGAAGTCGCAATCCATGTGAAGTGCAATATTCATCCTTGGATGAGCGGCTACATGGCGGTGGTGAAGGGACCTACCGCCACCAGCGATAACAACGGCTCGTACACGCTCAGCAACGTGCCTCCGGGCAACTATACGCTGACGGCTTGGCAGGAGACCTATGGCACGCAGACGCAAAAAGTCACGGTGAGTGCCGGAGCGCCAGCGAAAGCTGATTTCACTTTCAAAGCAAAGTGACAAGAGAGCCGCCCTCGAAGCCTCAGCACCGACATGGCGGCCATGAACTCGGTGGAAACCTTTCGCTGGCAGCGTGGATATTCAATTGACAAGGCTTCAGGCGGGGGAGAGAGTTTTGGCCAGAAAGCTGACCATCGCCGAGGGCGCCCAGTTTAGCGTACAGCGGGGATGGCAGCGGATCAGCGAGGGCTCCAAAGCTTCGCTGGTAGAGGAGGGCATGTGGAAACTGCAATTGGAGTATTTGCTTCACGTGATCGCGCAGAGCAGGCGGTAGGGCAGCTGCGGCGGCAGGGTGTGCCGGAGCAGTCCCTCGTTTTTCTAACTCGTTCCAAGAACGAGGCCGAGACCGTTGGTAAGGAATTTGGCGCCTATGTCGGGGGTTTCGTGGGCGGAGCCGCCGGTATGTCTGCCGGGGTGGTCGCTGCAACGCTGCTTCTCCCCGGAATTGGGCCGGTATTCGCGCTAGGCTTCGGCGCAGCCGCACTGCTGGGGCTTGCCGGCGCAGGAGCAGGTTCCACGGTGGGCTCGGCTGTTTCACACGACGCCGAGGCTCCCAAGCCGACCCCGGATGAGAAATGTTCTGAGGACGCTGCTTTCTTTCGAGAGGTTCTCAAGGAAGGGCGCTCGCTGATCGTAGTTCGGACCGAGTCGCAGGAACTTGCAACCTCGGCGTGCGGAATCCTTGACCGGCTGGGGCTCGGCATGCACGGACCGACCCCGGTCAGAATGCAAACAGCTATCAGGCAAGTAGGCGATGTGACCGTTCTTGAGATCAGCGGAAGAATCACGTTGGGCGAAGGAAATGTCATTCTCCGCGATATTGTTCGTGATCTGGCGGATAAAGGACACAAGAGAATAGTCCTGAATCTGGCCGAGGTTCAGTACATCGACAGCTCAGGAGTCGGGGAGCTGGTTAAGGCTCACACAACGATTCGCAACCAAGCGGGGGAACTGAAGCTCACAAACCTGAATAAGAGAGTGCATGACCTGCTCCAGATGACGCGGTTGTCCGCGGTCTTCGATATTCAGAAGGATGAGGCTAGCGCAATTGAGTCGTTTGGCGGTCACGCTTCGTCGCAATCGGTGGCGTAATGCGAAGTCTTTTATTGCCGGAGCTGCTTCCCGGAGGCGCTGCTGGTCATCTAGGTTCTTGTTCGCCTTCCTTGTGGAGATGGAGAACAGATTACTTTGAAACAGGGCTAAGAAGGCGGACCGATATCCGGCCACACGTGAGGGCAATATGGCGAAATTCTTTGCGGTGACGATCTTCGTGATTACGATAGCTTCCGCGATTCCCATCCTGCGGCACACGTGGTGGATGGCGCCAGACATCTCGACCCATGGAGCGCCGATTGACGAGCAGATGTCGGAAACGATGGCGGAAGCAGGGATTTCGTTCTTGGCTTCGCAGATCATCTTGGCCTTTTTCATTTGGAGATTTTCCAACCCGCGTCCCGGCGAGAAGACCAAGAGCTTCCCCGGTGGGGCCAAGGCTATGGTTTGGGCAGCCTTCCTCCTGGTTGGGACGGAAGTTCTGGCGTTGGGAGTGTTCGGAGTCAAGGCTTGGGCTAACGTCTATTTCACTGCTCCCTCTGCTAACGCTATGCCGGTTCAAGTCCAAGCTGGACAATTCGCCTTCTATTTTCGCTACCCCGGTTCGGATGGAAAGTTTGGCCCGATTCATCCCGAGATGATCAGCGAGGCGACCCAGAATGTGTTCGGTCTCGATTTGGACCACGACGCCGATTCAAAGGATGACGTCGTGACTGCCGAAATGGCCGTTCCGGCGAACCGCGAGATTCATTTGCTTATGCACTCAAAAGATGTCGGACACTCGTTTTTCGTGCCGGAGTTGCGGGTGCAGCAAGATTTCGTTCCCGGGCTGGATCTTTCTCTGCATTTCACGGCGACGAAGACCGGGCGGTATGAGATTGTCTGTACGCAGCTCTGCGGTTTGGGACACTACAACATGAAGGCTTATCTGAGTGTGATGTCCCAGCAAGATTTTGAAGACTGGCTAAAGAAGCAAGCGGCGTCACAGTAGCCAAAGCCCGTCCGCCCTGCCGGGGCGGACGCAAAACATGAGGTGAGCACATGCACGATATGTCAGCGCACGCACACGTAGCACATCCCGCGCCGCCCACCAGCTTTATTCGGAAGTATATTTTCAGCCTGGATCACAAGGTCATCGGCAAGCAGTATTACGGGCTCGCCCTGGTGGCGGTTCTGGTTGGGATGTTCCTTTCGTGGCTGATGCGCATTCACCTCGGGTGGACGAACTTGGCGATTCCAGGGCTCCATTTGCTCTCCAGCAACGGTGCGCCCGGCAATGTTATGACGCCAGAGTTCTACCTGCAGTTGATGACCATGCACGCCACCATCATGGTCTTTTTTGTGCTCACCACTGCGCCGTTCGCCGGCTTCGGCAACTTCTTTTTGCCAATCCAGGTCGGCGCGGAGGACATGCCCTTCCCCCGGTTCAACATGATGTCGTTTTGGGTCACGTTCGTGGCGTTTGTGGTTCTGGTCTCGTCTTTCTTTGTGGGTGACGGACCAACCCTGGGTGGCTGGACGCAGTACGCACCGCTGAGCGCGGTTGGGTCAGTGGCCGGGCCGGGTGAGGGGACCGGCGTTGTCCTATGGGCTACCTCCATTGCTCTGTTCTGCGTTGGCCAACTGCTTGGTGCATTGAACTTCATCACTACTACGCTCGATATGCGAACTCGCGGCATGAGTCTGTGGCGCCTGCCGCTGAGCGCTTGGGCATGGTTCATTACCTCCTGCATGGGTCTGGCCGCTTTTGCCGTGCTCATGCCCGCCTGCATCTTGCTCATCCTCGATCACGTGGCCGGGACCAGCTTCTTTGTCCCGTCCAATCTAGTCATCAGTGATCAGGTGCAGCCGCATTCCGGCGGCTCGACCCTCCTCTGGCAACACCTGTTCTGGTTTTTCGGACATCCCGAGGTGTATGTCGCCATTGTGCCCGGCATGGGGATTATTTCTCATGTCTTGATTACCAGCATGCGCAAGCCGCTGCTAAGCCATCGAGTGGTGGTTTACTCCATGGGAGCCTTGGCGGTTCTGAGTTACATGGTGTACGGGCACCACATGTTCGTCAGCGGGATGAATCCGATTTCATCGTTGGCGTTCTCCTTCCCCACTCTCATTATCACCATCCCTTCCACCATCCTGGTGCTGATCTGGCTGGGCAGCCTTTACGGCGCGAGGTTACGCATTACGTCGGCTTCGCTCTTCGCGTTGGGCTTCGTCTCCATGTTCATCAGCGGCGGGGTCAGCGGCTTCTTCCTGGCGCAACCCTCTGTTGACATCATGCTGCACGCGACTTACTTCGTCGTCGGGCACTTCCACATGGTGATGGGTGTGGCGGCGATGTTCGGGATCTTTGCTGGAACCTACTTTTGGTTCCCCAAGATGTTTGGACGCATGATGAATGAAACCTTGGGGAAGATCCACTTCTGGTGCAGCTTCGTCGGCACTTATTGCATCTTCATGCCGTTCCATTACTTAGGCATGGCTGGGAATGTGCGGCGCTACCAGGCGTTTGTGAACGACTACACCCAGCCGCTCATTCCGTTGCACCGGTTTATTACCGTGGCTGCATTGTTCACCGGAGCAGCTCAACTCATCTTCGTGTACAACCTGATTCATAGCCGCTTCTGGGGCAAGCCGGCGCCGGACAACCCGTGGCAAGCGACTTCTCTGGAGTGGAGCACGCCCTCTACGCCGCCGCCACATAACAATTTTGGCGATAAGCTGCCGGAGGTTTACCACGACCCCTACCAGTATGGGGTTGAAAGCTCGGTGGGCGACTATGTGATGCAAGCCTCGCCAGAACAGGTTGAGACTGCGCAAGACGAGGCGTAATCGAAAATTTGTGATTGGAGTTTGTAGTCTTATGGCAACGACTGTACACGAACCGCCAAAAATCGAAAAAGGTCGTGACGCTTCGAGGCTGGCAAGTAATTCTGGCAACGGCGGCGGGCGGAATCTAGTTCCGTCTGTTGGAGACTTGCGAGCGGTAAAGGACTATGCTCCGCCGCCAGCCTCAACCGGAATCTGGGTCGTGCTGGCCTCGATCACGATGACCTTCCTGGCGTTCACCAGCGCCTTGATTGTTCGGCAAGGGTCGGCTTTGGATTGGCGGCATCTTGTCCTCCCCCGAATTCTTTATCTCAACACCCTTGTACTCTTGGCCAGTAGCGTTGCGCTGGAGGTGGCGCGTCGCAAGGTAGGAGCCTTCATGAGCGGGCGAAGAAGTCAGGTCGCGAGCCCGGCGCGCTGGCTGTATATCACGCTGTTCCTTGGATTGTTTTTTGTGTTTGGCCAGTACCTCGCCTGGCTGCAATTGCGTTCCCAAGGACTTTACCTGGCCACGAATCCCAACAGCTCTTTCTTCTACGTGCTGACTGCGATGCATGCCCTGCACGTGCTTGGCGGGCTGGGCGGGTTAATGCGTGTGATTCGTAGACTGAATCAGTCGATCCTGCGAAAAAGTACGCTGGATGCGACCTCGCGCTACTGGCATTTTATGGACGTGCTTTGGGTATATCTGCTGTTGCTGCTGTGGATGAAGCTTTAGCCAGCTCAAGCAGGAGGAGGGAGGCACCCGTGAGCCACGCCGATTTGACGATGGGAGGACCCACAGCAGGTCTAACAGCGGGACCCGCATTTTCGGTTCCGGCAAAAAAAATGGCGATGTGGCTGTTCATCATCGCCGACACAGCGACTTTTGCTGCGTGCCTTGTGGCCTATGGATTTATCCGCAACGCCACTCCCAACTGGCCGAGACCTTTCCACAACATCACCAACGTTGCGCTGATGACGGTCATCCTCGTGACCAGCAGTTTGACTATGCTGCTTGGAATCAAGGCCGCCAAGGCGGGCGACAAATCGGGAGCTCTCCGCTGGACCTTTATTACCGCTGCCGCGGGCATCATTTTTGCCCTGCTGCATATTCGCGAGTGGATGGCGTTGATCGGCGAGGGAATGACGTTGTTTCAGAACCCCTGGGGAACCGGGCTGTTCGGCTCGGCATTTTTTAGCATCACCGGGTTGCACCTTACGCACGTCACCGCTGGCGTAATCGCTCTGATTGTGGTTGGGATCCGCTATCAACGCGGCCGCTACAAGGCTGACGACCTCGAAATCCTCGGCCTTTATTGGCATTTCGTGGATATCGTTTGGATGTTCGTGGTGCCCCTGGTCTATCTTCTGAACCTGACCCACTGAGATTGAAAGGGGTTGGAGCATATCACTATGACTACCGCCGAAGAACATAAGAGTGGTGGAATTGGGAAAGACCTGGTCGTCTACTTTTGCATACTGGCCCTTGCAGGGTTTCAGTTCGTCATTGCCTATCAGAATATCGACGCGTCGCAGATGCTTGTGCGCATGATGATAGTGGCGATCGTGGAGGCCGGACTGGCGCTCTTGTTCTTTATGCATTTGTGGGCGGAGAATCGCGGATTGCTATGGTTTGTGGTGGTCTTTACGGTTTTTGTGCTGTTGGCGATGCAATATGGGTGGACGGACAGCTTCCGGCTGTCGGGCGGGGTGCCGTGGGCAAAGTAGTGTGGACGCCACAGCTCGGTTCCGAGAGGAAGGAAACATGAAGCTCCAGAAACTACTTATCGGCATCGCGCTGGCGGGACTGATCCTGCTGCTGGCGCCCGTGCCTGCTTTTTCCCAAGGCTGCGCGCTCTGCTATACTCAAGCGGCTTCCGCAGGCGCTCGAATGATTCAGGCATTGCGCAGCGGGATTCTTGTCCTTATCATTCCGCCCACACTCGCAACCGTTGGCATGATTTTCATTGTCCATCGCAAACGCAATCAGTTTAAGCGGCCTGACCACCCTGGCGAATGGAGCCAAGACTGGTAGAATGGCGTCCACTCAGGTTATGGCAGACCAAACCACCTCCCCCCAAGCACTCGCATCCAGGCTGCGGGATTACTACACGCTGACTAAGCCCGAAGTGAATCTGTTGATCCTTATGACCACTTCGGCTGGCTACTATCTGGGTAGCGAAGGCGAGTTCAAGATCGGACGGCTGGTCAGCACCCTGATTGGAACTTTGCTGGTCGCCAGCGGCACCGCGACTCTGAACCAGTTCATGGAGCGCCGCTACGACGCGCAGATGCGTCGCACCGCCAACCGGCCGCTGGTTTCCGGCCGCCTGAGCGCCCGTGAGGCCTTCTGGTTCGGAATCTTGCTGAGCGTGGCCGGAGGCTTGTATCTCGCCCTCGCCGTCAATACGCTCGCCGCGCTGCTCGCCGTCTCCACGCTCCTGAGCTATCTTCTGGTCTACACTCCATTAAAAAGAAAGACTCCGCTATGTACCGCGCTCGGAGCGATTCCCGGGGCCATGCCTACGCTGATTGGCTGGGCCGGAGCCTCTGCCGGCATCGGCCGGCAAGCCTGGCTGTTATTTGCCATTCTTTTTCTGTGGCAGTTCCCGCATTTCCTGGCGATTGCCCTCATGTATCGCGACGACTATTCGCGCGCAGGCTTCCGGATGTTGCCGTCCTTTGATTTTGAAGGAAAGTTTACGAAAGCAGAAATTCTCGTCTTCACGGTCGTCCTGGTACTGGCGACGATGTTCCCTGCGCTGGCAGGCGGCGGGGCAACGTTTCTGCTGTGTATGTCCGCGGCTGGCGCGTTCTTTCTCTATCACACCGGCAAGCTGGCGGCCTCAGATTCAAAACTTCTGCCGAGCCGCGTGGTACACGCTTCCGTCATCTACTTACCTGTAGTCCTCGGGATCATGGCCGCGTGGAAACGGTAGCGCCGCCCACTCTTCGTGTTCATTAAGAGCTATGAGCAAACAGTTTCTAAGCGCGGGCCTGCTGATTACCGCGCTACTGCTCCTCGCCGCACATCAAACTCACGCCCGCAAGCACGAGCATTATGGTGAGGGATTCTCCGTCGATCTTACGCAGCCCTATGACGAAGTCCTCGATGTGGTGCAGCAGGTCACCAACGACGGAGTCATCCGGGGCACGTATCAGTACAAAGGTACTAACGAACTAGATGGAGCCGAGTCCGCGAACACATCTAACGCTTTTTCACCTTGGACCGGGCAAGGCAAGGCTTTTTACAAGATTCGCCCGCATGCGCTATCGCCCGAACATTTTTACCAGAGCAACGACGAAGGCACCGTCGCCGTTCGTTACATCGTTCAAGCACTCACTCCCTCAGGAACTCGCCTGCGTATCGACGCCGTTTTCGTCGAAGCGTCGCTGCGCAGACGTCACGCCTCCGACGGTCAGGTCGAGAACAGCGAATTTGAGGCCGTCTCCGCCAAAATGCAGGACATCGAAGATACCGAAGCCAAAAAGCGGGGAAAGCTTCTGCATGATCAACAGCAGCGACAACTCGAGCAATTTCAGGCTCAGTTGGATCAGGAAACCGCCCAATTAAAAACGGCCATCGCAAAGCAGCAGCAGCTCGAGCAGCAGCTCCAAGAGCAGCAAGGTCTACGCGCCGCCCGAGTGAAAACCTCCAACGCAGATTTAAAAGCCGAGCCTTACAACCAATCGAAGACGGTGCGAGTGCTTTCACAGGGAGACGAGCTTACAGTATTGGTCGAGACGCCAAGCTGGTATCGCGTGCAAATGGCCACCGGTGAGCAAGGCTGGGTTTACAGGCTTATGCTGGAGATAACTCAGTGAGGTTGCCGCGAATTGCCCTCCTGCTGATCTTGGTCTCTTGCGCGGCCGCCGATGACGCCCACAAAACGCAGGAACGCGACTTCCCCTACCCGCCTGCGGCCATCGAGACGGCCCTACGCCAGCTCGGCGCTTACACCGGATCGCGTCTGCCCAGCCTGGATGGATTCATAAAAACCGAACGCGCACAGTTGCCGCATTACCAGCGCCCGTATTACGAATATAAGATTGAACTTGCACCCGCGGCCTCTGAACACACCATCGTGAAAGTCAAGGCGAATGTTTCCGCTTGGTACGAAGATCCGGAAAGCCACCAGTCCGGCTATCAGGCTCTGGAGTCGAATGGCCGCCTGGAAAACGATCTCCTTGATCGCTTGGCTGATTACCTGGCCAATAACGGATCGAAAATCATCACCGATCCACAGGAGCTTGCGAAACGACTCGAAGCGGTCCGCCAGCAGCGTGTGGAAGCCGAACGTCGCGTCGCGGAACTCGAAAACCACATGCAAGCACTGCACGCCAAACCCCAATCGGATCCTGCTGAATTTGTCTCGGCGCCAAGATCGTCTATCCCAATCCTCAGCGCGCCGCAGGAACGGGCCTCAGCGCTCCTACAAGCTCAAGCCGAAGACGAATTTGAGGTGCTTGAACATCGCGGTCCATGGCTTCGCGTTCAGCTTCAAGATTCTCAAAGCGGCTGGGTTAAAAGCGCGCTGATGAAATCCAACCGTGCAGCCGCACAAGCGAGCGGCTCTGCCAACGTGCAAGGATTCACCATTATTCGCGAAGTGCCTTCTACCTTCTCCGGTGATTGGCCGCGATTGAAAGGCAAGCAGGCGCTCTACATCTGGGCGCGACCGGAAGGCTCGGTTCTGAACGAGGCCGGAAGCAAGTTGCGTTTTGCGGAAAGCATTTTCAAAGAGCGTTACCGTGAAGCCTCACACAATTCGCAGAACTCAGTCGCCGGCATTGTGGTCATCTTCCTCGACCAGCGCGGAGGCGTAGCCGCCGCGGCTTTAGAGGATATCGGCCATTGGGCGGATGGAACTCTGAGTCAAGCGACCTTCCTAAAAAAGTGCTCTTTGGATCCGCCCGGCGCCTTCGAAGCCGCACGCCCCAACCCTCGGGCAGCCCTTCATTGATGGAGTATTTCTCGCTCCTGAGAGTTGCGCTGGTTTTCCTCTGTGACCCTCTGTGTCCTCTGTAGTAAATGGGTTTTTGGTTTTTAACCACAGAGGTTCACAGAGAAGATATCAAGACGGGCAGACATCCCCTTCACGACTCCATTGTCGCCGTGAGCACAATCTCGCGCTCCCTTGGCCCATCCAACTCGATCAGTACCACTCGCTGCCAAG
>Ga0209268_1000918_pt1 | contig 14692 bp, 12 predicted proteins | sample GraSoiAngelo_143_FD_185900 | JGI IMG/M metagenome (GOLD analysis project Ga0209268, IMG submission 185900) | Grasslands soil microbial communities from the Angelo Coastal Reserve, California, USA - 14_1009_02_30cm (SPAdes) (version 2) | ecosystem: Environmental > Terrestrial > Soil > Grasslands ... | reverse complement strand
AACAGCGGGCCCACCTACCGCCTGTCTGAAGTGCTCTCCGGCAAGGGCATCCGGCATTCGCTGGATAACTGGGGCCCGCAGGGCGGCCACGACTGGCCGTACTGGAAGCACCAGATGCGTGAATATATTTCCAAGCTTTTCTGAGTTTGCTCTTCGGTGGAACGGGAGAGAAAGACTTCAGGCAAGGCCGAGGTGGGCGAGCTGGTAATGCCCTTTTTCGATGACCTGGTCGTCGTCGATCCAGACGTCGCACTTGCGGGTTAGCACGTCGACGTGTGTCTTCGATTTCCAAACGGCGTGGGTCTGGCTGCCGTAAGGATCGCCGAAAGCGATGTGGACACCGGGACATTTTTCATCTTGGAGGAGAATGCCAATCATTTCAGAAAGTCCAAGGTTGGTACCGAACGCGAGTTCGCCGACGCGGTCGCTGTTTTCGTCCGTGTGGCAATAATCCCAGAACTCCTGCTCTAAATCCTTGCGTGCACAGTGGACGCCCACGAGGCGCGCGTCCTTGATCTCCAGCGTTAGAGGCGTGGACTGCAAGTCGCCGTATTTTCCGTTGAAGTGATCGCCGGCGGTGGCGTCGCAGACGAAAGTTCCGTCAACAGTTGCGGGCGTGGTGAAGACTTCGCCAGCCGGCAGATTCGACCAGTAGCGCGGGCTGATGAGCCCGCTGGTCTTCACCCAGTCGAGTCCGCGATCGAAATGCGCGGCAATTTCTGTACCGGCTTCGGTTTTTACAGTGAGCGTCTCGGCGCGTACCATGCGCTCACGCAAGCTGTCGCTCAGGCGGTCCACCAGCTTGTAGTCCGCGCGCATGCCCTGCTGCATGATTTGCGGCGTGACGCCGACCATGTGCGCGTAGCGAATCTGGCGGCGCTCCACAACTCTTACGATGGCCATGCGCGCGCCCAGTTCGCCCGGCTGAGGCGTCATGCACATCACGCCGATATCTGCGGTCTCCAGAGCTTGCAGCACCGGCGGGGGCGCGGCGCTCATCGGCCGCGGACCAAAGTCTTCCAACAGTAATCCGGTGTAAGGCGCACGCCTGTCGTTGAGCGCGGCGGCGATGCTGGCAGCGACGGCGCGGCTGGCTTCATCAGCAATTAGCGCCACATGTTCTCCAGAACGCACTCCGAGACACGTTTCCACGGCGTTTCGCGCGCCGGGCATCAAGTCTGGTTGTGGACAACCAAAGTTCATCCAGATAATTCTACTTGAATCGGCCTGATTTTTTATCTACGGTAGGTTACTGAGACTCCTTTTCCTCAACTGGCCGATTGGGCGGTCAAAAAACCTGCCACGAGGGACAAGGCACGCGTAAGCGCCTCCCGCGTAAAAGCCTACGAGACTAGTTGGCTAGTGAGCTTCGCGGGGAAACGCGAAATGCCGGGACTTGGCCGCCACCGCTGGTTACATTGGCGAGGCCGGTGGCGCTGAGACGGGTAAGAAAGCCGCAGACTTTTCCGCGAAACAGGTAGGGCGCGAAATCCACCAGCATGTCGCGGTAGTCAACTCTGCCGACATCCGCGATGTAAGGAAAGACTTCGCGACGGATGGGGATGCGCTCCTGGACGATCCAAACGCCATTCTTCGCGGAAAGAGCGCGTTCGATCGCCATGTCCCAGTCGGCCTCATTGGTTTCCCAGCCAAGCGTCACACCGGAACCGCCGTACTCATCGCTGGGTTTCAGCACCAGGTTCTCGCGCTCTTTACGGATCAACGCGAGCAAATCGACGTGCTGGCCGTAGTGCGCCGTCCCGACATCCGCAACGACACGCGTCCAGGGAATATGATTCCGGATGAGTTCGCGTTCGCCGTGGGAGAAGAGTGCACCGTTTTGCTCGTCGGTCAGCACGGCGAAAAACGCCTTTACGTGCGGAATCTTGCAGCGAAAGTTATTCGCCATACACACGGCGTTCGCCGAATAGGCTTTGACCAGCGCGGAACACTCGGCAGGCTTGGCCACAATGTCGTTGATAAGCACCCGGCGATAGACGAGATCGATCTTCTTGTCCCGCGCGACAAGAGACTTCCCGTCCCATTCGAGCTCACGCGGATCGGCGATCAGCGTCGGGATGCCCATTCTCTCAAAGCGCTCCTTGAGGATTTCAAACTCACTCATGGTCGGAACGTCTTCCCAGTCCACAATCGCAATCTGTGGCTTCGCGGACGGTCCTCCCCAGTCCAGGTAGCTCATCACCAGGGCATCGAGGAGTTTGGCGCTGAGAGGATAACTGTGAACGTGGTGCGTCTGCGCAAATTTGCCCATCACCGGGAGTCCGCGGAAAATCTCCGCAAGCGTTTCTGAGTAGCCCGCGCCCGCCGGCGATTCTCCGTTGTATTCCGCAAACTTCAGAGAGTCCGGCAACAAAAACGCATCCAGACGCGAGGCCGTGCTCGCTCGCCCAAATCCCGTGGGAATCCGTGCGAGACGCTCCTCTTCCTCCCGGAGATGCAATTGCGCAAAAAGCTGCTTGTCGTCCAGAGCGGCGCTCGCGATACGCTCGCCAAGATCTGCGATGGTCTCCGCGACGGTTCTCACGCGCGTTTCGTCTTCAGGAGAAAGAAAAAACGGGCGCAGGAAAGGACAGTGAACCCGGTCGCCAAAGGTCAGCCGAGCCTTGCGCATGCGCTTGAACAAATCTTCGGGGAGCGCGGGCACACGCAGCAGGGTGGCTTTCAGAATGGCATGCCATTCTTGCGCCGGGGACGGCGGCAAGGGCGATGGTGTTGGCGCGCTGGTCATTTCTTCATGATCTCTGCGAGGCCCCGGCGCCCGGAGCGGCAACACTTTTTTGTCCCGCGACCGCGCTCTTTGGGGCTCCCGTAAATCCGGCGGCTGCGCCAACGCCAAGCATCTCTTCCCACCGCGGCCAGGGATTCGAAGCCTGGCCGTTCAGCGCGCGGTCAATCACCAGCCGCGCCATCTTTTCCACGACGTGTTCGAAATAAAATTCCGTAATGCGGTCGCGTTCAAAATCCGGCGCCGGATTCAAGAAGTCGATCGCATAGGGCACCCCATCTTTAACGGCGAACTCGATGGTATTCATCTCGTAGCCCAGCGCATGGTTGATGGTCTGCGCATCCTTCACGATGCGCGTGCCGAGCTCCGGCGTCAGGTATTGATGATCCACAACATACTTGCGTTCCTTGGGATCGTAGTGAACGGGCACAATGTCCGTCTTGCCGAAAGTGAAGCACCGCACGTACTGATTGAAATCGATGAACTCTTGTAGCGTCATGCAGTAGGGCGAAGTCTTGTCATACGCCGCGAGCAAGTTCTCTTTGTTATGCACTTTGTAGACGTGTTTCCAGCCGCCGCCCGAAAAGGGCTTCAAGATCGCGGGACGGCCCACGTAATCGAGCAGCCCGTCCCAGTCCACCGGATATTCCAGGTTATGGAGTGATTCGGCAGTGATGTCCACATCGCGGGGGTAGCCCTTCTGGGGCAGCAGTACCGTCTTGGGAATCGCGATGCCGAGTTTTGCGGCCACCGAATAATTGAAATACTTGTCGTCGGCCGTCCACCAGAACGGATTATTGATAACGTACGTTCCCTGAAGGACGGCATGCTTCAAGTAGCCGCGGTAATATTCAACTTCATGAGAGATGCGGTCGACGATGACGCTGTATCGCGCAGGCTCGCCCATGCGCGTGCCGCCCAGCTTCACAAATTCGGCAGCCACGCCATCCTTGGCGCCCAGCTTCTTCACGCGCTCGATAAAAGCCGGAGGAAAGCTGTATTCCCGCCCGCAGAGTAGGCCAACGGTTTTCATGTTCGTGCTCCTGTAGGGTCGCGCGGAACTACCTCGTCTTGGAGGCCGTCAATTCACGGCGTGTGCTGAAGAAGTGCGCGGCTCGGTGACGCCTCCGCGGGTTTCGGCAACCAGGTGCCGGACCACCGCTTTCAAGTCGCCCGTTTCCTGGTAGATGCGCAGCTGCCGGTCCGCGCTGGTACCTTCGCTCATGATGGTGTGCACGTATTCGACGGCACTGCGGCTGCCCAGGTCATCGACGACGTCATCCACTAATTCCAGCAACTCTGGAATCAACTGGCGCATGGGCACTTCGGCTTCCTTGCCGAAGTCGATCAGTTTCCCATCAATGCCGTAGCGCGCCGCGCGCCATTTATTCTCTTCGATGAGCGCGCGCCGGTAGAGCCGCCAGCTCACGTTGCTCTGGTAGAGTCGGTGCAGTTTCACAATGATCGCCTGCGTCAGCGCGGCAATAGCCACGGCCTCCTCGACTTTCGTCGAAACGTCGAACATGCGGAATTCCAGCGTGCCGAACATCGGGTGGGGACGCACATCCCACCAGATCTTCTTGCCGTTATCGATGCAATTCAGCTTTACCAGGAGGTTCACAAAATTTTCGTACGCGCTCCACGATTCGAATTGTTCCGGCACGCCTGTCCGCGGAAAGCGGCGAAACACCGTGGTGCGGAAAGACTTCAAGCCGGTATTTCTGCCCATCCAAAATGGCGAACTGGTGGAAAGCGCCAGCAAGTGCGGCAGGAAGTAGCGCACACCGTTCATCATGTCGATGGTGGTTTGCTTGTCCGGCATGGCCACATGCACGTGCATGCCGAAGATCAGCAGCGACCGCGCCAATTGCCCCATCTCTTCGACGATGTGCTGGTAGCGCTCGCCCGGAGAGATGACCTGATCGATCCAGCTTGAAAATGGATGCGTGCCTGCGGCCGCCACCTGGAGCCCGGCGCGTTCGGCGGCGGCGACGAGTTCCCCGCGCGTGCGGTGCATTTCAATGCGAAGCTCGCTCACGTTTTCGCAGATGCGCGTGCCGGTCTCAACGATGGACTGATGCAGCTCGTGTTTTACCTGCTCCGCGATGTCCGGAGAAGCCGCAGAGACGAGTTGGCTAACGTGCGAACGCAATTCGCACGTCGCGGGATCAATGATCTGGAACTCTTCCTCGACGCCGATAGTGAAGCGGTGAGCCATGGACTTGGCCCTCTGGATTTGCTGGTCCTGTCGGGGACTTCGAAGTTCGTATCATACCGCGACGCGGCGCAAAATACACCAATGCCGCGTGCGTGCAGGGCCACAATTTGTTTCGAACGGAAAAGGGCAGACAGGAATGTCTGTCCCACCGGAGACTTGTTGGGCTGGACCGTTCCCTACTTGACCGCTTAGCCTGAAATGCCCTGTACTACTAATCCTCAAATTCGTTGTGCGCCGCGCAAAAATGTTATCGTCCGTCGCAATACCTTCCGACGTGTGGATCATTTGCTTTTGGTTGCGGCTCCGCCGCGCTGTGTTCTACGCTGCGCCCATCGCCCTGCGCTGCTGGAAACATTCCCGGCAAAACACCGGCCGCCCTTGCGTGGGACGGAATGGGACTGTAGTTTCCTTCCCGCACTGCGAGCAATTTGTCTTTGTTTCCGAGCGCATCGGTGAGGCGTGACCCCCGCCACCGCCGCCCTCGGCCCGTTTGGCTTTGCAGGCTTTGCAACGCTTGGGCTCGTTTTTGAAGCCTTTATCCGCGAAAAACATCTGTTCGCCGGCCGTAAAAACGAACTCTGCGCCGCACTCCGAACACTTCAGCACCTTGTCGTGGTATTCCATGAGCCGCTCTCCCCTGGTCCCGAGGGCAGGGGATTGGGCGGACTTTGTACCGTATAGCCTAGATGCTTGAGGAGACCAGTATCCGGGGGACGCCGGGCGCGGATCCCTTGGGCTGCGGGCACGAAGCTGTGACGACTTCCCAAACACTCTGCCTTACGGGGGCCTGATTCTCGGAAGTGCGGCGCCGAGCCGCGACGAAAACGGAAGGGCGATCCCGGTGCAACCGGGACCGCCCAACATCACTAATCCGCTTCTCGCCGCTGCTTCTTGCGCAGTCGCTTCCGCGAAAGCGCTTCCTTCGCCCGGCGCTTCTCGCCGGGTTTCATGTAGAAGCTGTGCTTCTTGATTTCCTTGATGATGTCTTCCTGTTGCACCTTGCGCTTAAAGCGCCGCAGGGCATTCTCCAGGGATTCACTCTCTTGGATGATGACTTCAGCCACTTTTTCTAATTCACCCCCAATCCGGTTCGGATTGGTATCTTGCGGCGCCTCTCGCCCGCCAAATTATGACAAGCTGTGTTCTTCTGCGGGCACCGCCCCTGGTACCTATTATTGCATGTATTGTCCGGTTTGCGTGCGCACCCCGATAGGTAGATGGCTTCTTCTAATCAATTCCGCCCCTAGAAGTCAAGGAATCTTTGCGTTTTTTGGCTGGCCTCGGGAGTACTGGAGCGACCCCATAACCATCCGGGTATCCCATTGACGCAGGCATTACCCAGACACATTTACGCGGATTCGCATCGGCATGCCTCTCCATAGGCCTTTTAGCTTACCTGTGGGTCCCCGCGGACTTCGCAAGTGCCTCGCCTTGTCTTTTTCCCTGCTTCTATTGTTAGATTAACGCGCTTCTCTAGCGCCGCGGGGGCAGCCAATGTCCGATATGCGGGATGCCATCGTCGTACTCCTTGCCGGAGGCCAGGGCGAACGCCTCTGGCCGCTCACGCGTGACCGGGCCAAGCCCGCGGTGCCTTTTGGCGCTCTCTACCGCATCATTGACATCACGCTATCGAACTGCATCAATTCGAATCTCCGTCGCGTATTTATCCTCACGCAGTACAAGGCACTCAGCCTGAACCGTCACATTCGCGCCGGCTGGTCGCCTCTCGCCGGCCTCGGCGATTACATCGAAGTTCTCCCGCCACAGATGCGCGTTTCGCAGCAGTGGTATCAAGGCACGGCCGACGCCGTGTACCAGAACATTTATTCCATCGGCAGCGAGCGTTCTAAGTTTGTTTTTATCCTCTCCGGCGATCACATCTACAAAATGAATTACGCCAAGATGCTCGATCAGCATGTGGACTCGGGGGCCGATGTGACTGTTGGCATCATCCAGATTCCCGTCGAGCAGGCCGCCAAGCAGTTCGGCGTGATTGAAGTCGACAAGGATTGGCGCATCATCGGCTTCGAGGAAAAGCCCGCCGCGCCGAAAGAGTCTCCGCACCACCCCGGACACTGCAACGCGTCGATGGGCATCTACATCTTCAACACGCAACTGATGATTCCCATCCTTCTCGCCGATTCCGAGGATCCCAAGTCGCATCATGATTTCGGCAAGGACATTCTCCCGCGCATCATTTCGAAGCATCGCGTCTTCGCCTACAACTTCGTTGACGAAAACAGCAAGGATGCCCTGTACTGGCGCGACGTAGGCACCATCGACGCCTACTACGAAGCCAACATGGATCTGGTCAGCGTTTCACCGGTCTTCAACTTGTATGACAGCGCCTGGCCGCTGCGCACCTGGCAGCACCAATATCCGCCCGCAAAGTTCGTCTTCGCCGACCCCGAGCGTATGGGCGTGGCCCTCGATTCCATCGTCGCTGGCGGTTCGGTGATCTCCGGAGGCCGCGTGCAAACGTCCGTCATCGGCAACGACGTGCGCGTCAATAGCTATTCGGAAGTCTCGCAGTCCATCATCTACAACCACGTGAATATCGGCCGCCATTCACGCATTCGCCGCGCCATCATCGATCGCCACGTCAGCCTTCCCGAGCGCACCGAGATTGGCTACGATCTGGAAGCCGACCGCCGCCGCTTCCACGTCACCGATTCCGGCATCGTCGTCGTCGTCCGCCAGGAATCGCTCATCGAGGAGCCCGAATCCACCTAAGGCGAGCCGGTCCATCAAATTCCTCCTGAATCGATTCACTCCCTGTCCCTGTGACTCCGTGGCATTTTTCTGTAGAATTATCGATTCGCATTTGCTCAGGAGAACAGACCGACATGTCCACCAAGATAACGGGCATCCATGCCCGCCAGGTCATCGATTCGCGCGGCAATCCCACGGTCGAAGCCGACGTCATGCTTGATGGCGGAGCGCTCGGCCGGGCAGCGGTCCCTTCCGGTGCCTCCACCGGCGAACACGAAGCCCTCGAGCTCCGCGACGGCGACAAATCGAAATATCTTGGCAAAGGTGTGCTCAAAGCCGTCGCCAACGCCAACAATGAAATCGCCAAATCCATAGCCGGTCTTGACGCCGCCGATCAGCGCGCCCTCGATCACAAAATGATTGCTCTCGACGGCACGCCCACGAAGTCCCGCCTCGGCGCCAATGCCATCCTTGCCGTTTCCATGGCTGCCGCGCGTGCTGCCGCCATTGCCCTCCAGCAGCCGCTTTATAAATATCTTTCGCGCTACTCCACGGATTCGTCCGCGAATCTCCTCCCTTGCCCCATGATGAATATCCTCAACGGCGGCGCGCATGCCGACAGTTCTGTGGACTTCCAGGAATTCATGGTCATGCCTATCGGGGCTCCGAGCTTTTCCGAGGGTCTCCGCTGGGGCGTCGAAATTTTCCACGCCCTCAAGACCGCGCTCAAGAAGCACGGCTACTCCACCGCCGTCGGTGACGAAGGCGGCTTTGCCCCCAGTTGCAAGTCGAACGAAGAGGCCATCCAGATTGTTCTCGAAGCGATCACCGCCGCGGGATATACGCCCGGCGAACAAGTGAGCATCGCGCTCGATCCCGCTGCCAGCGAGTTTTTTGATAAGGCCAGCGGCAACTATATTTTCAAGAAGTCAGATAAATCTACGCACACTTCCGCGCAAATGGCGGCCTATTGGACCAGTTGGTCCGAAAAATATCCCATTGTTTCCATCGAGGACGGCATGGCCGAAGACGACTGGGCCGGCTGGAAATCCCTGACGCAAAGCATGGGCAGCAAAACGTCGAAGAAAAAAATCCAGCTTGTGGGCGACGACCTATTCGTCACCAACACCACGCGCCTCTCCCGAGGCATCAACGAGGGCATCGCCAACGCCATTCTGATCAAGCTCAACCAAATCGGCACCGTCACCGAAACCATCGACGCCATCGAGCTTGCTCGCAAATCCGGCTACAACTCCATCATTTCTCACCGCTCCGGCGAAACGGAGGATACTTTCATCGCCGACTTGGCTGTTGCCACCGCCGCCGGCCAGATCAAGACAGGCTCCGCCAGCCGCACGGACCGCATCGCCAAATACAATCAACTCCTTCGCATCGAGGAAGAGCTTGGGAAGGCCGCGCGCTTCAACGGCAAAGCTGCCCTAGGTTAGAGCAAGTCTTGATTCTCGATAGCATGGCGCACGACCGACCTGTGCTTGATAATCCATCTCATTTGCTGGATTTTGAGTGGCCCCTTCTTGGCCGAGTACTATTGACACCCCTCACGGGGCTGCCTAGCATCCATCACAGCTCCCGCCCCATATCCCCGTGCTTTGCTTCATGAGGAGATTCACCATGGCAAGAGTTCTTTACTGCAATGATCTCGTTCCCGGGTGCACGTTTGAGGCCCGTGGCGACTCTGACGAAGAAATTCTGGCTGAATTTGCGGATCACGTCTCGACCGCACACGGTATGGCTAATATTTCGGATGGGGTAATGGAGATGGTGTGCAAGGCGATTCATGAGGAAGTTCGCGTTCGCTCGCGCGCAGCTGGCGCATAGCCATTCGCTATACAACGAAGAGATGTCGTCGCCTTGAAGAAGATGCTCCTTGTCCACAATCGCATTGCTTTCTTCGATTCACAAGAGACTGCGCTTCAGAGCGCCAGCTATGGCGAAGCGGCTCCGTTGTAGCGGTAATGCCCGGTGATCTTCCAATGGAACAGGACATCTTCGATCTTCGGCCCTTGGCCGATGTTGTGCTCGAGCATGTAACGCCGGCTTGCACTTGATCTTTCATCCACCACAATTCCAATGCACGGCACACCTCTGCCCAGGTCCCACATGACAAGGTCGCGACCGCACGCGGTAGAATGAAGGTGGCATGAGCGAAGCTGCCAAATCGTTCGCTAAGTCGGATCCCTTGCGCCTCCGCACTGCGGATCTTGTCGATGTCCATGCTCTCGTCGGCTTGATCAATGCTGCATTTCGGGTCGAACTGCCGTTCATCGAAGGCGACCGCGTCGACGCCGACGGCGTTCGCTCGTACATGCTCAAAGGAAAGTTTCTCGTCGCGGAAGATTCCGAAGGCTTGGCCGGTTGCGCCTACGTTCAGATTGACGGTGATGCAGGCTACCTGGGCCTGCTTGGCGTGGACCCTCTGCGGCAAGGAACAGGACTCGGCCGCAGAATGATGGATACGGCTGAAAATTATTTTCGAGAAGCCGGTTGCAGGGCCGTCAACCTCCGCGTCATCAGCGCTCGCACGCCGCTCCCTGCCTTTTATCGCCACCTCGGCTACCGCGAAACGGGTACTGCGCCTTTCGCTCCCGATGTGCCTGTTAAAGTTCCTTGCCACTACATCCTCATGTCCAAAACTCTCGCCTGAGAGGTCGCACGGCCCCGCTCGAAATAGGCCGAATCCAGTCTTGCAGGCAGTTATGGTTAACTAGGATTCCCTCATTTCCAATTCTTCGCTCTTCAGGCAGAATACCTCCGCTATTTCAGGGGGAATTCATGAACCGCCGTGTCGTCCTTGCTTCCGTTCTCTTTGCCTGCGTCTCGCTTGCTCCTGTCGGCCATCACGTCATCGCTGACGAGCAGCCTCTTTTTGGCTACTCCGCCGAATCTTCCCGCACCGAACGCCAGTGGGAAGAGAAACTGCGCGCCATTCCCAGCCCGGAGAATCTCCGCGCTTACATGCAGCGCCTCTCCTCGCGTCCGCACCACGTCGGTTCGCCCTACGACAAAGACAACGCCGAATGGATCGCGGCGAAATTCAAGGAGTTTGGTCTCGACACCCATATCGAACAGTTCGATGTCCTCTTTCCCACACCCAAGGAACGCGCCGTGGAGCTGGTCGAAGGCGGCCCGAAATTCGCCGCCAAGCTCCAGGAGCCAGCTGTTACTCAGGACCCCACCTCAAATCAGCAGGCCGAACAGCTTCCCACGTATAACGCGTACTCGATCGACGGCGACGTCACCGCTCAGCTCGTCTACGTGAACTACGGTATCCCTGAGGACTACGAGCAGCTCGATCGCATGGGTATTTCCGTGAAGGGCAAGATCGTCATCGCGCGTTATTACCACTCCTGGCGCGGCATCAAGCCCAAGGTCGCTGCCGAACACGGCGCCGTCGGCTGCCTGATATTTTCCGATCCCCACGAAGACGGATTCGTCCAAGGCGAGACGTTTCCCGCCGGCGCTTTTCGCCCGCCCGATGGAGTCCAGCGCGGCAGCGTCGCCGACATGCCGTTTTATCCAGGCGATCCGCTGACCCCAGGTGTGGGGGCCACAAAAGACGCCAAGCGCCTGAAAGTAGAAGAAGCTCCTACAATTACCAAAATTCCGGTGCTGCCGATTTCTTATGCGGACGCGCAACCATTGCTCGTGGCACTAACCGGCCGCGTGGCTCCCGAAGGATGGCGCGGCGGACTCGGCATCACCTACCATGTCGGTCCGGGCGTCGCGAAAGTTCACCTCAAAGTGAAATCGAACTGGGACATCAAGCCACTTTACGACGTGATCGCAAAAATTCCAGGCTCAGCTTTTCCGGATGAGTGGGTGATTCGCGGCAATCATCACGACGGCTGGGTCAACGGCGCGGAGGATCCTATTTCCGGCCAGGTCGCAATTTTGGAAGAAGCTCGCGCGCTTGGGGAGCTTGTAAAATCCGGATGGAAGCCGAAGCGCACCATTATTTATTGCGCGTGGGACGGCGAAGAGCCGGGGCTCCTGGGCTCGACCGAATGGGCCGAGCAGCATTACGACGAACTGCGCGCCCACGGCGTTGCCTACATCAATTCTGACGGCAACGGCCGCGGTTATCTCCGAGTCGAAGGCTCGCACACGCTCGAAAAATTCAGCAACGATATCGCCCACGATATTTCCGACCCGGAAACCAAATTGAGCGTTTGGAAGCGCCAGCAACTTCGCGAAATTTCCGATGCCAAAACGTCGGAGCAGCGCGAAGAAATGCGCAAGCGTTCTGATTTGCGCATTCCCGCGCTAGGCTCCGGTTCGGATTACACGGCTTTCCTGCAGCACGATGGCGTTGCCGCGCTCAACATCGGGTTCGGCGGAGAAGACCAAGGCGGCATCTACCATTCTATCTACGACGGTTTCTACTGGTTCACCCACTTCAGCGACACGGACTTTGTTTATGGGCGCGCGCTCGCGCAGACCGGCGGCACCGCAATCATTCGGTTGGCGGACGCGGACCTGCTTCCTTTCGAGTTCGGCGATTTTGCAGACACCGTGCAGACTTACTTGAAGGAATTGAAGGCTCTTTCGCAAAAAATGCAGGACGACATTCGCGAACGCAATCGCGAAATTGAAGAAGGCGTTTTCAAGGCTACGGACGACCCCAAGCGCCCTCTGGTTCCGCCAGCGGTCGAAACCGTTCCTCCGCATCTCAATTTCGCGCCCATGGAAAATGCCCTGGACGCGCTCTCTCGAAGCGCCGCGGAGTATCGCAGAGCGCTGGAGCATGTGAACGCCAACGGCGGCGCCGCGCTGGTTTCTGCCTCGCTTGCCGAAGTCAATAAAATGCTCATCGAGAGCGAGCGCAAACTCACCAATGCCGAGGGGCTTCCCAATCGTCCGTGGTTCAAACACCAGCTCTACGCCCCGGGCTTTTACACCGGCTATGGGGTCAAGACGGTTCCGGCTGTGCGCGAAGCCATCGAGCTAAAAAAATGGCAGCAGGCCGACGAAGCGATCATCGTCGTCGCACGCGTTTTGCAGGATGAAGCCGCGCTGATTTCTTCCGCCGCCCAGAAACTCTCAGGTGCGAAATGAAGGTTTCTCGAGTACGCGGAGAATGAATTTCTGATACCTCACCGCTTGTAGTGCGCCGCATACGCGGGCGTGGGAATGGCAGCATCGCACTTCTCGTCGCGAAGCGGCGCGCCCGGCGTGAGAGCCAATGGAATCACGCCGGCCCAGACCGGCAGCACGTAGTCTGTCTCATCGTCCTCCGGCGGCCCAACGCGCATCTTTGCGGAAACTTCCGTCAGCGGCAGTCGCAGAATGCTCGTGGCTTTCAATTCCTTTTCGCTGGGTTGGCGCGCATCGTTCCAGCGGCCGGCAATGATTTTCTCGGTGAAGGCGTGCAGCGCTTCTAGCTTTTCTTCCGGCGCGTCGACGAGCGCAGCTTTGCCGAGGGCGACGACTGAGCGGTAATTCATCGAGTGATTGAAAACGGAGCGTGCGAGAACAAAGCCATCCGTTAGAGTTACGGTAACGCAAACGGGAATTCCGCCGCCCAGGTTGCGGAGCATGCGGCTGGCAGCTGAACCATGGAAATAAATCGCGTCGCCAACACGCGCGAACAGCGTGGGGATCACGTAAGGGTGGCCATCCACGGCAAAGCCGACGTGGCATACAAAACCCTCGTCGAGGATTTTGTAAATGGTTTCGCGATCGTAAGCGCCGCGATGCGATTCACGCACGACGCGCGTGCGCTCGGTCGGCGGAGTGGTTTCTGGCACGATTCACCTCATTGAGAAACGTGGCGCGAAGACGGCTGGTGCGTGGCCGCTCATTTGATTTGTAGCCGGCGCCAAAGCGGCATGAGTGAGGAGCAACTACAAGTATCGTATCACGCAGGAAACCGCGGCAATTCAGAACTCGCGATGCACGCGGATAAAAGTGGTCCCAATTTGGATGGCGTGCCTTACAACTACGGCGCCACGTATGAGAAACTAGCGACCTGACTTGTATTCGTTTGCGGCCGGGAAAGGGACGATGAGCACACCAGCAATGCAGGGAACGGAGAAAAAAGCGTTCGACATCGCGTGGGTGAGGGAACAATTTCCTTCGCTCAAATTGCAGGTGAACGGGCAGACTGCGGCGTTTTTGGACGGGCCTGCGGGAACGCAGGTACCGAAGCAAGTGCTGGAAGCGGTGCAGAATTATTTCTTGAGCGCGAATGCCAACACGTATGGCGCCTTCCTGACGAGCCGGCGAAACGATGAAATGATCCTCTCGTCGCGGGCCGTGGTGACGACTTTGGATCATGACGCGAATGTGGCGCCGTGGCGCGCGCTGGAAGAAAAGGGCGTGGTGGTCCGTCAGGCGGATATTCGCGAAGAGGACTGCACCTTGGATTTGGATGATTTGAAGCGAAAGATTTCAGATAAAACGAAGCTCGTTGCGCTGGGATACGCCTCGAACATCGTGGGAACAATCAATCCCGTCGCAGAAATCACCAAGCTCGCGCACGCAGCGGGCGCGCTGATGTTTGTCGATGCCGTGCACTATGCTCCGCACGGACTGATCGACGTGAAGGCCCTGGATTGCGATTTTCTGGCGTGCTCGCCGTACAAATTTTTTGGGCCGCACATGGGCACGCTGTTCGGCAAGCGCGAACAATTGCAGCGCTTCAAGCCGTACAAGGTGCGGCCGGCGACAAACGTTCCGCCGGAGTCCTGGGAAACGGGAACTCAGGTGCAGGAACTAATCGGGGGGATTGGCGCAGCCGTGGACTACATTGCGGAGCTGGGCCGGCACTGTGATTCCAACGCGAAGAGCCGTCGCGAAGCGTTGCAGGCGGCGTACGGCGCAACGCATGCGTACGAAACCAGCTTACTGACGCGGTTGATCGCGGGCTTGCGGACAATTCCTGGGATGCGCATCTTCGGCATCACCGACGAAAAACGATTTGACGAACGCTGCGCGACACTGTCGTTCCGGCTGGGCGACCATCATCCAACGAAAATTGCCACGTTTCTTGGCGA
>Ga0209268_1000913_pt1 | contig 14709 bp, 10 predicted proteins | sample GraSoiAngelo_143_FD_185900 | JGI IMG/M metagenome (GOLD analysis project Ga0209268, IMG submission 185900) | Grasslands soil microbial communities from the Angelo Coastal Reserve, California, USA - 14_1009_02_30cm (SPAdes) (version 2) | ecosystem: Environmental > Terrestrial > Soil > Grasslands ... | reverse complement strand
GAAAACCCGCGCCCGTGCCGGGATTCATTGTAGTGGGAAAGTGGCGTTCTGCGAAAGACTTTCGGAATGGAAAAAATTGCTGGGTTCCCTAGCAGGTTGCGGAAAAATGCAATGCAGCCACTTCAGGAGGCTAAAACCGTCATGAAAAAAGGGCGCTTAACGCAGCGCTGAAGCGCCGCGCCACCCAAAATCAAAGTTTTTCCGCAACCTGCCAGGAGTTGCCTGGGCGAGGGCGTTTGGACTTACGAGGTTATCTTTACTGAGCTGGCAGGTTCTTAAAGCGCGCCAGCCTGAATAACGGATCCGCGTCACCGCCCTCCATGACAAGGCGAGCTACCATTTCGCCGAGGGCCGGTCCGTGCTTAAAACCATGCCCTGAACCACCGCCGACTATCCAAACGTTTTCATGCAGCGGGTGACGGTCAATGATGAAGTGGTCGTCTGGGCTGTTCTCGTACTGGCAAACTCTGCTTTCGAGCAGAGGAGCATTCTTCAACCCGGGGAAACGGAGCCCCACATAGTCGCGCATCGCCTTGAGTCCATCGGCGCTTACGGTTCGGTCGCCCGAAGTCGGATCGAATTCGGCCCCACGCGTGTCATCGGCGACTTTGAAGCCGCGTCCTTGATTTCCCGGAATCCCGTAGACGAAACGCTCACGATGATCAGCCCAAACCGGAAGCTTGCGTTCAGAGTAACGATCGTCTCCCGCAGGGGTGCCGAAGAAAAATACTTCCTGCCTGGTGGCGCGGATGCGCCTTCCGATAGTCTCCGGAAAAAGTTTGCCCAGCCACGGACCGCAAGCGAAGACGTATTGATCCGCCGTGAGCGTCGAACCGTCTGATAGCGAGGGCCCATTCCATTTCGCCTCTTCGAAGTGCTCCGGCTGTACAGCGGCCTGCCTGTACTCGCCGCCTTCAGACCGGAATGCTTCGAGCACTGCCTGGCATGCAATCCGCGCAGTGAGGAACCCGCTCTCAGGCTCGTAAACTCCCCAGCGCACGCCTTCAAGGTTGATCTGCGGCCAGCGGCGCGCTAGATCGCGTTGGGAGAGTTCTTCGTAGGGGATTCCGGCTTTCCGCAGCAGCGGCAGCGATCCACGCTCGAAAGTGTCATCCGCATCAGCTGCCATCCACAGCACGCCAATGGGAAACATCAGTTGGCGGCCCCAGCGCTGTTCGTGTTCGCGCCATAGCTGGATGGCCCGTGCCGCCATTTCCGTGTATGGCTGATTCGGACCGTAAGTGCCACGAATAACTCGCGTCTCGCCTCCGGATGAAGCACGAGAGTTTCCCGGCCCCCACGAATCGATCAAGGTGACGCGCGCGCCACGCCGAAGTAAATACAACGCTGTCCATCCTCCGAAGGCGCCCGCTCCAATCACAGCAATGTGAGTCTGTGTCTTCATCTTGATCTGAGCCCGATCGTGATCATTGAGAATAGCCGCAGGTGCACGGCTCGGCAAACCAACGCGATTGCTTATTGCAGTCAGGCCGCCAAGAGTCGCGCCCCACTTCAGCAGCCAGCGGCGACTCCGGCGATGGCCGAAGCCAGATCTCTCGATCGCACGGAAAAATGCATCTATCATGCTGCTCGTTCTAGTGAACGAAAGTATGCCCAGAACGTGCAGCCGTCAACGATTAGCATTCTGGTACTGAGAGTGCTAATGCTTGACATGGCCAACTCCTCTTCCTAGAATTAAGAGGGGGAGTTTCGGCTGCTGCCGTCCTAAGCTATTATTTTTGAGTGTTTTAGCCGAATGGCTTCCTCGCGGTAAAAACTCTATGCAGTCCGGCCAGCCAATCGGCGAACGCGAACGTGAGATTCTTACGGCGATCGTGGAAACCTTCATAACCACGGGCGAGCCGGTAGGATCGCGCACCTTGGCGCGTGGCAATCGTGAGGGGCTGAGTCCTGCGACCATCCGCAATGTCATGGCCGACCTGGCCGACGCAGGCTTTCTGGAACAGCCGCACACGTCTGCGGGGCGAATACCGAGCACTGAGGCGTACCGCTACTACGTGGAGCAGTTGACGGGCAAGGCGCACCTGTCGCAGGAAGATGAGAGCATCGTTCATGAATCGCTGCACGGCATCTCAGACGTGCAGGAATTTATGGAGCGTACCTCTCATGTGCTGTCGTTAATTTCGCGGAACGTCGGTGTGGCAGCGGCCATCCGAGGTCCCAAGAATGCGCTTGAGCACGTTTACTTCTCACGCCTGGGCGACCAAAAAGTCTTGGCCGTGGTGGTGACGCGTTCGGGGCTGGTACGCGACCGCGTGCTGCGCCTGGATTTGCCCCAAAGTGACCTCGACGGGGCAGCGCGTTTCATTAACGATAACTTCCGCGGCTGGACGATGGAGGCCATGCGCTCCGAGCTGGCGCGGCGTTTGGAGCAGGAGCGGAGCGAGTACGATCGGCTGATGACTTCGGTCGAGCAGCTTTATCGCCAGGGAGCTTTGGCGACAGATGACAGCGCGCAGGTAGTTTTCGTCGAAGGCGCTGCAAATCTTGTAGCCGGCGAGCAGGATCGTCAGAGGCTGCAAGAATTATTGAAGACACTCGAAGAGAAGCAAAAGATTGTCGATTTGCTGAGCGCGTATCTGGATGCGAAGCAGGAAGCCGTGCGCGTAGTGATTGGATTGGATGAAGCTCTGCCATCGATGCGCAACTTCGTGCTTATCGGAGCGCCGGCGCGTGTGGGCGGCGAAGTCATGGGGTCGCTGGCGGTAATTGGCCCGACCCGCATCGATTATCAGCACACGATGAATGCAGTTTCTTACATTGCACGTTTATTTGACAAAATTTTGAACGAATCGGAATGAGTAGAGTTATGGCAAGGACGAACGGAAAATCAGAAATAGAACCGCAGGAACTGGATGCGCAGCACGAATTGCCGCCAGCGGATGGTGCTGATGAAGCAACCGGCGATCCGCCCCAGCTTGGCGAACGCGCGCAGACCGAGCGGGACTCGGAGCTGGAAAAGTTAAAAGCGGAGCGCGACTCGGCAATCGACCGGTTGGCGCGATTGCAGGCGGAGTTCGAGAACGCGCGCAAGCGTGCGGCGCGGGAGCAGCAGGATTTTCGCGAATACGCGTTGGCGGACGCAGTAAAGGCGCTGCTTCCTACTCTGGATAGCTTTGAGCGCGCGTTGAAAGCCGGTGAAGCGGAAAAATCGGAGTTCCGCGGCGGGGTTGAACTCATCTATAAACAATTGCAGGATGCGCTGGCGAAGTTGGGATTGCGTCCGATTCCCGCGAAGGGTGAGCCGTTTGATCCACACCTCCACCAGGCGGTTGAGATGGTGGATACAGATGAAGTTGAAGATCACCACGTACTTGATGAATTACAACGCGGGTACAAGCTGAAAGACCGACTGCTGCGTCCTTCAATGGTGAGGGTGGCGAGAAACTCAAAACACTAAATTGGAAACTTGGAAAGACTGGGGGAGAGGCCTATTCTGACCAGCAACGGAAAACGCGATTATTACGAGGTGCTTGGTGTCGCCCGCGGCGCCAGCGAGCAGGAGATCAAGAGCGCGTATCGCAAACTGGCGCTGCAATTTCATCCTGATCGCAACCCAAACAATCCCGACGCGGAGGAAAAATTCAAGGAGTGCAGCGAGGCGTATGCGGTCTTAGCTGACTCGGAGAAACGCGCCACATATGATCGCTTCGGCCATGCCGGGGTCGCGGGCGCGGCAGGGGGTGGGGTAGGATTCGACGCTACAGTCTTTCAGGATTTCAGCGATATATTTGGGGACTTTTTCGGGTTCGGAGATCTCTTTGGCAGCGGAGGTTCACGCCGGCGCAGCCGTACCCAGCGCGGCGCCGATCTGCGTGAAGATATCACCCTCGAATTTGAAGAAGCCGTCTTTGGCACCGAAAAGCAAGTCACGGTGCGGCGGCACGAAACTTGCGAAGACTGCGGCGGCTCGGGTGCGGCGGCTGGTAAAGCGCCAGTCACCTGCCGCTCCTGTGCGGGCCGCGGGCAGGTTCGTTATCAACAGGGATTTTTCAGCATTGCCCGGACCTGTCCAACCTGCCAGGGCGCCGGCAGTGTGATTACCGATCCTTGCCCCAAATGCAAGGGCGAAGCGCGCGTTCTACGACAGAGAACCGTGGACGCAAAAATTCCGGCGGGCGTTGAGGATGGAACCCGAATCCGCTTTTCCGGGCTGGGCGAAGGAGGCGTACATGGCGGTCCGCCTGGAGATCTTTATGTTGTTCTGCACGTCAAGGAGCATGCATTCTTCGAGCGTGAAGGCAACGATCTGCACTGCGTGATTCCGGTCTCCTATGGTCAGGCGGCGCTCGGAGCAGAAATTCCTATACCTACACTGGAAGGCGAGCAGACGTTGAAAGTGCCGGAAGGCACGCAGTCAGGCACTACGCTTCGCATTCGAGGCAAGGGCGTGCCTGTACTGAATGGCCGTGGCAAGGGCGACTTGTTCGTTGAAGTGCGAAGTGCGAGTTCAGACACCCAGCAAGCTCACCAAGCGGCAGCGGGAGTTGTTACAGGAGCTCGACGGATACACAAAGGTCGAGAACAAGCCGGAGCACCGCACTTTACTTGGTAAGGTCAAGGATATTTTCAGCTAACCTCTTCGAAGCCATTTAATCACTAAGGGCACAAACGTACGCGAAGGAATTCTTGGAGCGCTTTCCTTCGTGTATCTTCGTGTCCTTGGTGGTTATTGTTTTTTAACGCATGACGCGACGCCGCTGGATCGCCGACGAAGTTTCTGGCAATCGCGCCGCTCTCACCGGCTCGCACGCCGCGCATCTGGCACGGGTTCTTCGTGCACGGATCGGACAGGAATTCGATATTGCCTCGGGAAGTAATATTCGGCGAGGTCGGATTACCAGCATCGACAACGATCGAGTTGAGTTTGAATTAGGCGAGCACATCCCGGCAGTTGCTGTCCCCAACATTACCCTCGCACTTTCTATTTTCAAATTTGACCGCATGGAATGGGCGATCGAAAAATGCACGGAATTGGGAGTAGAGCAGATTATTCCTGTTATCGCTGCCCGTACGGAAGCTCACCTGATCGTCGCAGCGGTCAAGCGTACAGAACGCTGGCAGCGAATCGCGCGGCAAGCCGCAGAACAGTCGCGGCGAAGTTCACCGCCGCAAATTTTCGAGCCGATGAGATTGAAGAATGCGGTTTCACTGCCAGCGTCGAAACGCATTGTTCTGGCAGAATCGGAACAGCAGGTGATGTTGAAAGACGTGCTCCAGTCAGATGATGCCAGCGATGATCTGATTTTGGCCCTCGGCCCCGAAGGCGGATGGGCCGAAGAAGAACTCGAGTTATTTCGTGACCAGGGCTGGATTTCGGCATCTTTGGGCACGTCCATTCTTCGCGCCGAGACTGCGGCTATCGCTGCCGTGGCGGTCGTAATTTCAGAACTGACCTGAGAGTCTGCGGAAAACGCTCTTACGCGGCCAAAGTAACAGCGAGGCAGGTTTAGAGAGCACCGCAACCGAGAGGCAGACCGTCAAGCAGCGGACGCAGTTTCCTCCGCCGAGACGATGGCCGGTTTAGCGGTGGTAGCTGGCGTCAGCAAAGGCCAGCCTCGGCGGAGCACATAGTCAAGCCAGGCGCCGGCCATCTGCGAGGTAAGGACGGCCGCTAACACAAGTGTCGTGTAGAATTTCGCGCTGATGATTCCTGCGTCGAATGCCACGCTGCCTAGTACGATACCTGGTCCGCCCCGCGCGTTCGTCGTGATCGCTAGATTGATTAGATCCAGCCCGCGAAACCCTGCGAAACGACCCGCTAGTGATACAGAAAAAATCTTCACCACACAGCTTCCGGCGATAAAGGCGACCATCACCCACAGAGACAGGCCGCGAATCAGATCGAGTTTCAATCCCACAATCGCGAAGTACGCAGGAATAAAGAAGGCGAACGAGACCTTTCCTATCGCGTCCAGCGCTTCCGAGAACAGCCTGCGCTTCTTGTGTACGACAGCGAAGCCGGCAAGAAACGCGGCAAATACCAGGCTGACATCGAGCGCCCCAGCGACCACACAATATCCAAGAAGAACTGTAAGCGCATAGGCCACTGGCGAGTGTTTCGCGACGATGTTGAACCGAGACTTATTGATCCGCTTCACTAGGCGCGGAACGATCGTCAGCCCCAGTGCGAAGAATCCGATCGTGCGGACCAGGTGAATCGACATCTGCCGCGGGTTCAGTACGGTGTTCCCGGCTATTGCCGTGGCTACCGCCAGCGCCAGCCACAGAACGATGTCTTCCAGCACGGCCACGCCGAGAACCAGTCGTGCGAAGCGTGTATGAAGAACCTTCAAATCGGCAAAAATCTTAGAAAGGACCGGAACGGACGTTACCGCGACCCCCACAGCGAGAATGATGCTCAAAGAGATGCGATTGCCGTTAGGGCCGGCCAGCGCGGGGTGAATAAGCCACGGGCTCAGTGCAAGTCCAAGGACGAAGGGGATGCCCGTGCCCACAACGCCTAACCAAGCCACTTCCCGGCGCTCTTCGCGACTGAATAAGTGGCGGGTCTCCGCTCCAGAAAGGAACATCAGCAACAGCAATCCGAGCCAGTAAACAAAGTTCAAAATATTTGCTTGGTGCTTCGTGGCCTCCGTCAGCACTGACGCGAATGGCAGTCTGCCGATTAAAGCCGGCCCCAGTACGATGCCCGCCAAAATTTCGCCGACCACCTTCGGCTGTCGACATTTCACGAGGACGTAGCCGAGTAACTGTGCCAAGCCAACAAGAAGTAAGAGTACGAACAGAATCGAAGTGAGATCGGTGTTTGACACGCCTGCTCCCCCGTAGCTTAGGATGCGTTCATCGGGAAAAGGTTTGTTATGGACGCGTCAAGGGTTGAAACCGCGCTCCCGGCCGCAATTGCTCATCTGCTCCGTTTGAGCAGCCTAGTAAGAAAATCCTCAAGCATCTCTGCTATGCTGCGGGGCAATGGCAGTACCCAAACCCACCCTGGTCCCCCCGCAATTTGCGCCCGATGAACGCCAGCGCGAAGCGATCGAGCATGGCAACGGGCCAATGCTGGTGATCGCCGGCGCAGGCACCGGCAAGACAACAGTCCTGACACGGCGTATTGCACGCCTGGTGCGCGAAAATGTGGCCCAGCCCGGCGAGATTCTGGCGCTCACCTACACAGATAATGCTGCGCACGAGATGCGCGAGCGAGTGCGGAGCGACCTGCGGAGAACCGACATCTCGCAAATGCAGGTAGCCACGTTTCATGCGTACTGCAACAACCTTCTCATCCGCAGCGGGAAAAATTCCGGCGTTTTGGACGATAAGGATTTGTGGATTTACCTGCGCCGCCGCATCCGCGAGCTAAGGCTGCATTATTTCGTCCGTGCCGCCAACCTCAGCCAGTTTTTGAACGATCTGCTCGACTTCATGCGCCGGTGTCATGACGAACTCGTGGGTCCCGAGAAGTATGCAGAATATTTGCGACGCGTCGAAGCGGGCGAATTGCTCGCGCCACGCGTTTGTAAATCCAAGAACGCCGGATCGCTCTCCGATGAAGAGACGCTTGGACGATGCCGCGAAATCAGCAGCGTATTCGCCACCGTCGAGCACATGCTTGATGAAGAAAATCTCGGCACCTTCAGCCACATGATCACGCGAGCTTATGCGTTGCTCCAGGCAGATCCGAAGTTGCTCGCTCAAGAACAGCAAAAGACGCGGTTCATTCTGGTCGACGAGTTCCAGGACGCCAATTTCGCGCAAGTGAAGATTCTGCAGAAGCTCGCCGCGCAAGAGCGCAACGTATTCGCTGTCGGCGACCCTGACCAGGCAATCTACCGCTTTCGTGGGGCTTCTAGCGCGGCATTCGCATTGTTTCAGAATCAATTTCCGGGTGCAAAACTGGTAGCTCTGGAAAAGAACCGGCGTTCGACCTCGCCCATCTTGAATTGCGCATTCGCGATGATCTCGAAAAATCCGGCCATTACCTCCGAGGCAAGAGGACAGTTCGCGTATCACCGCTCGCCGCTGGTTTCCGCTCGCGAGGAGGACGCGGCGCGCGAGGGCAGACCGCTTCAGAGCAATCCAGTCGACGCAGTGCTCCTCGCCGCCAGAGAAGTTGAAAGCTCCGACCTGGTAAATCAAATCCAGCAAATGCAGAGAGCTGCACGTGCGCTGTGGAGCGATTTCGCGGTGCTTTATCGTCTGCACTCCCATCGCGAATATATTGCCAGCGAACTGGCCGAGCACGGCATTCCCTTCTCCATCGAAAATATGGATGTCATGGACACACCCGAAGCTCGTGACCTATTCGCGTGCATAGGCGCAATCGTTTCTACGCAAGATGGCGCGAGCCTGTTCCGGATAGCTTCATTCCCGCAGTTCCGCATCAATCCCGAAAAACTGCGAGCGGCAATTAAGTCGCTTCCCAAGGAAGAGCAGAAGTCAAGTTTGGCCGATGTCCTCGCCAAGATCGAGGGCGGAAGCGCAGTGCTCGACGCTTTGCAGCAAGCACGCGGGGAAATCGCCGAGGCTTGCGCGGAGGGCCGCGCTGCTGTGGAGATCGCGATGCAGCGCCTTGCACTGGACGGCTCTTCCGGGATCGTACGCACAGTCCTCCATTGGATTAGTGAGTGGGAGACGAAGGCGATTACGAAAACAGGAGAGCTGGGGGAGTTGCTCGAATATCTGGACTATTTTCGAGAGGCTGGTGGGACCATCGCCATGCCCTCGCGCGAGGAGAACGCGGTCCGGCTGATGACTGCGCATTCGGCTAAGGGCCTTGAGTTCAAGCATGTCTTCATCCTTCGGGCGAACTCGAATTCCTTTCCCGCCTCATACAAAGAACCGTTGTTCGAGCTTCCGCAGGACCTTCGCAACGAAGATTCCGTTGCGGAGGACGATGGGAAGGAGTTGTCCAACCAGGAGGAGCGACGTTTATTTTATGTCGCCATGACGCGAGCGTGCGATTCGCTCACCATTTACGCCCGCCAAGGGAAAGGAAAGGATTCGACTCCGGCTGGATTTTTGCGCGATCTGCTCAAAGATCGTATCTTGACGCGCTGGTTACGTAAGCGCCACGCCCGCCCATTTCAAACAGATATGTTCGCGGAAGCTTCCGCGGTGGCAGAATCGCCAACTACGCAGTGGCTGAAGATTCCTCCAGCTTCAGACTTGAGCAACAGGCTCAGCGCGACCGCAGTGCAGAATTACGAAATGTGTCCACTGCGATTCAAGCTGGAACGCGAGTGGGGCCTTCCGCGTGAAGTGCCCGCAGCCATGCAATACGGCGCAGTGATGCATCGTGTGCTGCGAGCCTATTATGATTCGGTACGATTCGAACGGACGTATACCGACGAGGCTTTGATCAACCTTTTTCGATCTGATCTAGCCGACGCGCGTATCCAGGATCGCTACCAACATGAGCTTTATGAAAAACAAGGGATGGCGCAGTTGCGGGAATTCGTTACAGCCTCTCGCCAGGCTCCATTCCCTAACGTGGCGCACACGGAGGAATTTTTCGAGGTTCGATTTGGCAAGACAGCGGTCGTCGGGCGCATTGACCGCATTGATCGCATAGGCGATGGCGGAGTCACCATCACGGATTACAAAACCGGCAAACCTCAATCGCAAGAAGACGCCGATGAGAGCTTGCAGCTTTCTATTTACGCTTTGGCAGCGCGCGAGAAGTGGGAATACCGCGCCGAGCGTCTCGTTTTCTATAACCTTGAGGAAAACGCAGCGGTGATCACGACCCGAAGTGAACTGCAGCTGCGGGAAGCGAAATTGAAAGTAGAAAATGTGGCCGAGAACGTCGCCGCGGGAAACTTTGAGCCCAAGCCTGGCTTCTATTGCAGCTTCTGTTCCTACCGGAATCTATGCCCTGCGACGGAGAAGCGGGTGTACGCGCCAACTCAGCGCAAGAAAGCTACTCACAATTAAAAGCGGAACTGCAGATTCCTCGCTTTGCTCGGAATGACAGTGGTGGTTTGCAGACTGTCCGCTGCAAAAAACTTAGGGGACGCTTTGCGCGTCCCCTCGTTTGCTTCTTGCTCTTGCTTTAGTGTTTCTTTTTCTTCTTGGCTTTCTTCTTGGTTGCCATGAATCTATTCTCCCTTTCCATTTCTCATGGATAGCAACGGTCTTCTGTTGCAACTGATTGAATGTATAGAGACAATAAAAAGTGATGTCAAGAAAAAAATGACGCGCGCGAGCGCTGTCACCCTGCACCAAAGTCACCAGAGAGCGTTGCGATAGAAATTTTTCTCTAATTTTTCTCTCGCTCGAGCAAACTTTTGTTGTTTGGAGGAGCGAAAGAACGCGCTACAGCCTCTGTGCTCGTGGCAATTCGTCGCAGTATCAAGACGCGTAGATGCTATCCGTCAAATCGACCTCCGGTCGGGGTGTCGAACTTTTTCCAATCACGCGCATCTATAATTGAAGACAACGAACTTCACAGCAGGAGCACATAAATGGCTGCTTCGGACGATGTCGTCATCATTTCCGCGTGCCGCACCCCAGTCGGAAAATTTCAGGGGAGTCTCTCTGATTTGAGCGCGCCCCAGCTCGGCGCCATCGTTGTGCGCGAAGCGGTGCTGCGGGCCAAACTTGATCCCAAGCAAGTGGACGAATGCATTATGGGGAACGTCGTGTCCGCAGGCTTGGGTCAGAATCCGGCGCGTCAGGCAGCAATTTTCGGCGGCTTGCCTCCAGAAGTAGGTGCCATGACCGTCAACAAGGTTTGCGGATCGGGACTGAAAGCAGTCGGGCTGGCGGCGCAGGCATTGAAAACAGGAGATAGCTTGATTGTGGTTGCCGGCGGGATGGAATCGATGACGAATGCGCCGTATCTTTTGCCGCAGGCGCGCAAAGGTTATCGCCTCGGCAATGCGCAGATCATCGACTCAATGGTCCATGACGGCCTGTGGGACATTTACAACAACTACCACATGGGAATCACCGGCGAGAATGTGGCGGAGAAATACGGCATCACGCGCGAAGAACAGGATGAGTTTGCGCTCAACTCTCATCGCAAAGCCGTCGCGGCAACGAAAGAATGCCGCTTGAAAGCACAGATTGTTCCCGTAGAGCTTCCAGCGCGCAAGAAAGGCGCAGCTCCAATCATTTTTGATAAAGACGAGTCGCCGCGCGAAGACACAACGATTGAAATTTTGCGTTCGCTAAAGCCAGCCTTCAAGAAAGATGGAACGGTCACTGCAGGCAATGCGCCCGGAGTGAACGATGGCGCGGCGGCAGTTGTGGTAACGAGCGCAAAGCGCGCGCAGGAATTGGGAGCCCAGCCGATGGTCCGCATCGTTGCTCAGGCAACGAGCGGCATTGATCCCAAATGGGTGATGATGGCCCCAGTGAGCGCAGTAAGAAAAATCTGGGAGAAGACCGGCTGGAAAAATGAAGATGTGGATCTCTATGAGCTTAATGAAGCCTTCTCAGCCCAGGCGCTCGCTGTGATGCGCGAGCTAGGCCTCGATCCCAACAAAGTGAACGTCAATGGCGGAGCCGTTGCCATCGGCCATCCGATCGGTGCCAGCGGGGCGCGGGTGCTGGTCACGCTCATCTATGAGATGATTCGCAGAAACGTTCATCGCGGTGTTGCGACACTGTGCCTTGGTGGTGGGAATGCTGTGGCAATGGCTGTCGAGCGATAACGTATCAAATCACGAAACCGCCGCTGACGTTGAGCGACTGCCCGGTAATCCAGTGCGCTGCTGGTGAGCACAAAAAGAGAACCACGTCTGCGACCTCATCGGCGTTCCCTAGACGCCCGAATGGGCTACGTTCGATAGCCCGACGCAAGACCTCTGGATCAGAAAAATACTTGGAAGTCATGTCGCTCTCGACGTATCCGGGTGCCACAGCATTTACCCTAATCTTTCGAGGAGCGAGCTCCAACGCCCAGCTTCTTGTGAACGAATCAACCGCAGCTTTCGTCGCGCCGTACAAGCTGCGCCCAGCAGCGATTCCAATTCTGCCGGCCACAGACGAAATGTTAACGATGTTTGCGCCATCTTGGAGATAGGGCAAGGCAGCCTGAGTAATCCAGAACAGTCCTTTCAGGTTCGTATCGAGCATCGCGTCCAGTTGCTGGACTGAGGTTGATCCGAGCGGAGTCGGCCCCCAAACGCCTGCGTTGTTCACCAGGATATGCAAGCGCGTCCCTCCGAGGCTTTCAAACATCGCGTCGATATTTTTCGGCAACCCCAAATCAGCTTTCAGCAAACGTGACTGTCCAGAGATCTCACGGCCGACCGATTGCGCGGCGGCTTCGTTTTGATGGTAGTGGAGCAAGATCTCCGCTCCCGCGTCCGCAAGCTTCAGCGCGATGGCACGACCGATGCCGCGCGAGCTGCCGGTGACCAGCGCAGTTTGTCCTTCCAGCAGGCGCATGGCCTGTCATTATATGTGCAGATTATTTGCTGGATGGAACCGGCAGCGTGACCGTGAACAGGGCGCCTCCGCCGGGGCCTGAAGAGGCTTCGATATTGCCCAAGTGCTCGCGCAGAATCGCTTTGCAAATACTCAAGCCAAGGCCGGTTCCACGCCCCGGCCGCTTAGTCGTGTAGAAAGGGTCGAAGATGTTGGGCAGGATCTTCACCGGAATGCCGGGACCATCATCCTGAAAAATTGCGGAGACCGAGTTGGTTCCTTTCTCCAAACGAACTCGTAGCGTGCCACGGTCCCGCACGTCGCGCATGGCCTGTTCCGCATTCAGAATCAAGTTCAGAAAAACCTGCATGAGCTGATGGGGATCGCCTTCGAGCGGTGGCAGAGATGCATCCGGCAGAAAATCAACCGTGATGTTGTTCTTGCGCAGGGAATAGGCATGCAAGTGCAGCGTCCGCTGGACCAATTCGCCGAGATTGATCGTGCCTTTGCCAGGAGATGGCGGGCGGGAGAAGTACATCAGATTTTGCACCACGTCGGCAGCCCGGCGTGCCTGCTGCTGAAGCATGGCCAGTTGTTTGCGAAGCGGCTCGGAAGACTCGTTCTCTTGCAGCAGCTCGGCGAGTCCCATGATGCTGGTCAGAGGATTGTTCAGTTCGTGGGCAAAGCCGCCAATCATCTGTCCCATAGCCGCCAAGCGTTCGCTTTGGATGATCTGCTGCTCCAGTTTCTTTTCCAGGGTAATGTCTCGCACAGAGACGATCACGCCATTCACTTTATTGTCGGCATCGAACAGCGGGCTTGCCGTTGCCCGCATGGTGCGCCAGCTTCCATCACGATGCCGCGCTCCATACTCGCTGAAGCCGAACTTCTTGCGGCCTGTACTTACGTCCCGATAGAGCGCGACTAGCTCGGGAGAGTGGTCCTGCAGATCTTCGAGCTTCTTTCCCAGAAAATCTTCAGGGTGGTAGCCGAGCAGGTCACGAATGCGGGAGCTGACAAAGCTGTAAGTTTCATTCAGGTCGATGACCAGAATCAGATCGGGAAAGCTTTCGAGCAAATATCGCTGGAACTCTTCCTGTCGGCGGAGCGTTCTTTCCATTTTCCGGCGTTCGGTGATGTCCACCAACGTACCTTGATAGCGGATGATCTTGCCCGCGGTATCGCGGACGGCGCGGGAGGTGTCCTGAAAAATGCCAACGGTTCCATCTTTGCGGCGGAGACTGATTTCTCTAGCACGTTCACCTCCGCGATCTCCGGCGCTTCTGCCCAGAACTGGGGCTTCATTCGGATCAGAATTCAAAGCGGTCGCAGTTAGAGCCAGCAGTTCGTCCCTGCCGCTGTAGCCCAGCATTTGAACGAGCGCAGCGTTGGCTTCGAGCAGGTTGCCTTCCGGCGTGCTGAAGTACACGCCTTCCTGGAGTGTTTCAAACAGTTCTGTAAATCGCTTCTCCTTTTCACGTTCTTCGGTGACGTCGCGGGCGAGGGCGCTGGCGCCGACAATTTGATTGTCATGTATGATCGCATTGAGCACGCACTCGAAATAGAGCGATCGAGAGCTGTTCTTCAGCCGGACCTGCACGACCCCGGACCAGCGTCTTCTCTCCAGAAATCTTGCCAAACCATTCTCAGCATCGTTCAGCTTTGGCTCGAGGATAAATTCGTCGGCCTTGTGGCCCACAATCTCGGAATATGAAAGCCTCAGCAATTGCGTGACACGCCGGTTCACGGTGCGAAGAGTGCCGTCCAGAGAAGCTGCGAAAGCGACATCATCGAAAGAATCAATCAGCTCCTTAAAGCTGCGCTGTGAACGGGCCAGAACCTGGCTGAGTTGGTCCAGTTGCTCTTCGGATGGGGCCATCCCGCCCCGTTTTTCCAACCCATCCAGCAGGTTTCGCAGCGCTGAAACTTGCCGGTGCCGGCCATAGACATAGACGGCAAAGAGCACCGCAACTGCTACCAATCCAAAGGCTACAAGATGGTAGGGAAGGTTCTGCAGCCGCTCCCAGGCAAGCGCCGCAAAGCCGATGGCGAGCAGGACGAGAAACCACAATGCCAGCCGCCACAGTCGGATCTCTTCCTTTTCCAGGTGGCCCGTTTGAGCTTGATGCCCGGCCGGCTTGTCTTCGTGTGGCATAAATTCAGGCCAGTCCGCTGCGGACAGGGAAGAGCAGTGGATTTCACCCGTGTTCTCGAATCGTAGTTCACTGGGAGGGGCCGTACAACGCAACGCGTGTTAGCAAGTTGGTTCGCTGGCCGAGCTGAAATGGTCGCTCATCACTTACGGTTGTGACATCCGTCACAGCGAATTTGTGATCCTGGCAGTAATGT
>Ga0209268_1000910_pt1 | contig 14720 bp, 11 predicted proteins | sample GraSoiAngelo_143_FD_185900 | JGI IMG/M metagenome (GOLD analysis project Ga0209268, IMG submission 185900) | Grasslands soil microbial communities from the Angelo Coastal Reserve, California, USA - 14_1009_02_30cm (SPAdes) (version 2) | ecosystem: Environmental > Terrestrial > Soil > Grasslands ... | reverse complement strand
GATCTACCCGGCTTCAAGGGCCCCCGCGTTGTTTGCACGCAATGTGGCGAAGGCATTAATTTCAAACGCGAAGTGATTGTGGGCGGACTCACGCTCTGCCGGTCTTGCGCTGGAGAAAAATATTACCAAGCACTGGCGTGACACTTCAAAGTCGAATATTCGATTTCTGCGATAAAGTATTTATTTAATGCTGAGCCTGCCACCGATTACATTGCGTCTGCGCGGCTGGAAACTGATTGACCGCGTGGCGCTCGCTTTTCTTGTACTTTGCGCGATTGCGCTGGGCGCCGGTTGCGGCTTGCTGTTCGTTTACGCCAGCGACCTGCCGGAGATTCGCGCGCTGGAAACGTACCGCCCCGACGTGGTCACCGAAGTTTACGCGGATGATGGCCAGCTCGCAGGGAGCTTCGCGTTACAGCGCCGCATCCTGATGACGTACGAGCAATGCCCCAGGGTGCTGTACAACGCCGTCACCGCGATCGAGGACCAGCACTTCGAAGAGCACTGGGGGATCGACTTTCCCCGCATTTTCAGCGCCGCGCTCCGAAATCTCGTGAAGCGCAAGATCACCGGTGGGGCCAGCACCATCAGCATGCAGCTTGCGGGCAATCTTTTCCTCGACCGCAGCGACCGCAGCTTCCGCCGCAAAATGCAGGAAATTCTTCTCGCGCTGCAGATCGAACGGCGCTACACGAAACCGCAAATCTTTACGATGTACGCAAACCAAGTGTACTTGGCACATGGGAATTACGGTTTTGCCGCCGCCGCGCAATTTTATTTCGGCAAACCGGTCACGGACCTGAAACTTCAGGAAGCTGCGCTGCTCGCCGGCATGGTCAACGGCCCAAAATTTTCACCGCTTTCGAATCCGGAAGCTGCTCTCAGCCGCCGCAACCTAGTGATCCATCGCATGGAAGAAGAAGGGAAGATCACGCCGACGGATGAGAGCAACGCCAGAAAATCGCCCCTCGGTCTGCACATTCAATATCCCCGCAACGACCTCGCGCCATATTTTTTCGAAGAGATTCGCAAGTATTTGGAAGCGACCTATGGAACCTCAGCCGTGCACGAACGCGGGCTGCGCGTCTACACCACGCTCAATATCAATATGCAACGGGTCGCGAATCAGGCTTTGCGCGATGGCCTGCACGCCTACGAACGACGCCACGGCTGGAAGGGGAATTTGCCGAACGTGCTACACGACAATCTCGGCAAACTGGATACCTACGAAGATGACGATTGGCGGCACGCCGTCGAGAAGGGAAGCTACGTCACCGGGCTCGTCCTCTCAGTGACGGACAAAGACGCGGTCATCAAAATCGGGCCGTACCGCGGGATTCTTTCTCCCAACGATCTTGCCTGGACCGGCCGCAAAAAGCCCCCCGATCTCCTGAAAGTCGGTGACCTGGCGCAATTCTCGATTCAAGAATTGCGCGATAACACGGTGCGGATACAGCTCGAACAGCAGCCCGGTCCGCAGGGCGCGCTTCTCGCTATCGACAATTCCACGGGAGAAATCAAAGCCATGGTCGGCGGTTACAGTTTTGAAGATTCCAAGTTTAATCGCGCCACGCAGGCTCTCCGCCAGGTGGGAAGCTCCTTCAAGGTCTACGTTTACGCCGACGCACTGGAACGAGGGGCGACGCCTTTCGATACCATTGTTGATTTACCATTCACAACCATCAGCGGTGGCCAGCCGTACTCGCCACATAATTACGACGAGAGATTCGAAGGGACCATCACGCTCCGGCGCGCGCTGGCCGGCTCGCGCAACGTTCCGGCGGTAAAACTTGCGGAAAAAGTCGGCATTAATACCGTCGTGGACATGGCCAAGCGTTTCGGCATCACCACTCCGCTGCCGCCGTATCTTCCGCTAGCGCTTGGTGCCGCAGACATGAAGTTGCTCGAACACGTCTCCGCCTTCACCGTTTTTCCCAACGACGGCATCCGCATCGATCCGCACATGATTCGCCGCGTTACCAGTTATGACGGCGCACTGCTCGAAGAGGCGCATCCCGAAGTACACGACGTGCTTTCTCCCGAAGTGGCGCGCACTATGACCGCCATGCTTGAGGAAGTCATTCAATTCGGGACGGGCATTCAAGCCAAAGCGTTGGGCCGCCCCGCCGCCGGCAAGACAGGAACGACGCAGGACTACACGGATGCTTGGTTTGTGGGCTACACGCCGCAACTTACCGCCGGAGTGTGGGTGGGCTTCGACGACAAGCAGATATCGCTCGGGAAGAAAGAAACCGGCGCGCGCGCGGCCCTGCCGATTTGGTTGGAATTCATGCATGGGGCCACAGCCGGTATGCCCACCATGGATTTTGCGAATGTCGTTCCGCTCGAAGAGCAAGTTGGCGAGCACCACATCAATGTAGACACCCCAGATACCGCCCCAACGGAAGACGAACCCGCCGCCCCAAAGGAAAAACCGCCGAGCGTTTCGCATCCCACGAAGACCGGGACGGCAAATACGGCCGGCGTTTCTCCAAGCGGATGACCCGCGGAGAGTCGCGGCGGCGGCTAGTCTGCTCCGAGAGACGAGATTTTTGGACGACCACGTTCAGCGCGGAACTTGGCGAAAAGGATCCCAGCCTCGTGGCACGAGTTCTCTAGAGCGGCCATTTTCTTCTAGCAACAGGACCTTCCTTCCCTGGATGATTCTTCCGATTGCGGTGAGACGCACGCCTCGAAAGACCTTGGGGAGGAATTTCGCTTTGCGCGGAGGAACGGTGAACAGCAATTCGTAGTCGTCGCCTCCGTGCAACGCGAGCTGCGAAGCGTCATGGCCACGCTTGACGACATCGTCCGCCATTCGCGGCCGCGGGATTCTTGACTCTTCCAGAAGCGCGCCAACCCCGCTTGCCGTGCATAGCCGCGACAGGTCAGTCGAGAGTCCGTCGGAGAGGTCCATCATTGCCGTCGGCAGGCCTTTTTCGGCCAACCACTGGCCTAGCGCGAGGCGTGGTGCGGGATAAAGATGCTTTTTCGTCAGCGCATTCTTCGTGCTGGCCATTCCTTTACTGTGTCGCACGATCTGCAAACCCAATTCGGCTTCCCCTAGCCGGCCGCTGACACAAAGGATATCGCCTGGTCGCGCTGCTGACCTGAGGATGGCGCTCCGCGTGCGCACTTCGCCGCAGACGGTTATGCTGATCAGAACATCGTTACGGCGCGTGGTGTCTCCGCCGGCAAGAAAACACTGAAACTTGCGAGAAGCGCGGCGCAACCCCCCGAGGAAAAGAACCAGCCATTGGCCGGTGTGTGTTTCCGGCAAAGCTAGACTGAGCAGGAAGCCGCGCGGAGTACCTCCCATGGCAGCAACGTCGCTAAGCGCTCTAGCGAGGCACTTCCATCCCACGGAATCCGGCGGATGCTTGTCTCGCAAGAAGTGTGTTCCTTCGAGGAACCAGTCGCAGCTGAGAATTAGCTCGTGGCCCGGCCTTTGCCGGAGGAGCGCAGCATCGTCTCCGATCCCCAGAGCGACAGACTTCGCAAATCCCTGGTCCGACGATGAGCGGGAGCTTTCCGCAACCTTTCGCAGGATTGAGTCTTCGTCTTGAGGTCTTACAGGCACTAAAGTTCCGAGACAACTCCAATCTACGAAGTGGGCGACAGTATAGCCCCCCACACTCGCCCCTTGTAGCCTAAGCCAGGGTAGCGCGCTTGGTACTAGCTATTCGACACACCTGTACGGACGGGCAGGGGACAGGTTGGCACAGCCTGTCCTTCATAGTACTAAAAACAGGGTTGACGCCAAACTCTACAGTATTTAGTATGACGGAGGTCGCGAACCATGGCTCACGGTTCAGATTTTGGTTCAAACGCAGGTTCCGGCGGGCACAGGGGTATTTCGTCCGCAAACACAAGAGTAACGGCCTGAGGGGGCCCTTTGTTCATGCGGGGTAAGAGCTATACGTTCTATATCGCGTCGACTCCGGGGAAGCTCCGGAAAGTCATCGTACCGGCCTATGTGCTGCATGGAGTGGCGGTATTGGCGCTCATTGGCAGCATTACGGTTACCGTCGCCGTGGGTTCCTATTCGCGCATGCTCTGGAAAGTCGGCAACTACAACGCCCTCCGCCACGATCAAGAAACCCTCAAGAAGCAGTATCAACAATTGCAGAGCACTGTAAACGATACCAACCAGCGCCTCGATTCTCTGCAGTCCCTAGCGACGGAAGTGGCGATGACCTACGGGGTGTTGCGGTATCATCCCGCGGCGTTCGACCAGACCGACAGTCCCGTGGATTCCCAGGATGCCTTTGACCGCTCCATCGAGCAGTACACGTTCCTGAAACGCAATGCCGCAGTGATCGCCATCTCCAGCAGCGGGCTTCATTTGCTCTCCCCAATGAGTTTTGCGAACTCCGCGTACACGCCCTCGATCTGGCCTGTCATGGGCCACATTACCGACAGTTTCGGCGAGCGATTGGATCCGTTCAGTGGGGAAGGCGCGTTTCACACCGGCGTGGATGTGGCCTCTGATTACGGCGCTCCGGTTCATGCGACTGCCGATGGAATTATCACTATTGCGGAAAACCATGCGGGTTACGGCCGGCTGGTGGTCATCGACCATGGTTTCGGAATCACTACGTGGTACGCGCACCTTTCCTCGTTCTCGGCCGTCACTGGCGCACGCGTCAAGCGCGGCGAAGTGGTTGGTTATACGGGCATCAGCGGCCGCTCAACGGGTCCGCACGTCCATTACGAAGTCCGGATGAACAACGCGCCCATTAATCCCTGGCGCTATATGAAGTCCACTCCTGCGGGCGACTAATCCTTAGATCTAAATTCTGCGGATCTCATAGCGGCGGGCTTTGGCCCGCCGGTTTTTTTTTGAGGGCATCATTTCGACTTTCTGGGAAGAGGCTCGCGAAGTGCGAGGACATTCTCCAATGGTTTTCTTAGGTGTGGCCTTTTCTCGGTGTTGTAGCTTTTCCTGGGAGCCTCTTGTTCGGGGTTGAGTCCGGTATCACGGGCGGAGCCTTGCGCGCCGCATCGAGGAAGGTGGGGGTGATTTCGAACACGAGCCGGACAGACTTGGTATCCCCGCGGTCGATTTTAGAGACATCCGCGCTCTTCAAAAGTTCCAGGTAAGCCTCACGCATGGCGGGATCTATCTGCTGCCTGGTCCTAACGTCGTTCAGACCTCCTTCCGCCAGAATGACAACGCCATTCATCACGTCCACGAGTTGCCGCGCGGTTTCATCCGCCGTGCATTCCCCTTCGGCAACGACATGCAGCAAATTGTTTTCCGGTTTCCCTGCAAGGGTGATCCACCGCAATTGGTCGAGCAGCGTGGAGAGTTGTGGAGAGCGCAGCCCGCCAGGAGCCTGCGCAGCCAGCGACGAGCCGATAGCGGCATCCTGACGGAACACGGCAAAAACCGGAGAGCCCGCCAGACGTTCGAATCGCGCGCGCCATTCGGAAGCGTCCCCTGGCTGGCTTTTCGCATTGAGCAGAGCGCCGAGATGCGGACCGTTGGTTACCGCGATCCGCTCACTTTTCAAGAATGTAAAAGAGATTTTCCTTGCAGCGCCAGTGATGGGGACGGAGAAAATTTCCAGCCCGCCGGCTTTTGCGGAAGAGCCGTCTTTCAAGGCGTAGGCGGAAATTTTTTGGCGATCAAACTTTCCGTCCAGGACCGTGAATAAAGTGGAGTCTTGTCCGTGCTTCAGGACAGCAATCGCGGCGCGATTGAGGTCGCGTTCATAATCGAATCCGGTTTCCTTGACAAATTGTGCATAATCAGCGTCCGCTTGCGGCTTTGGCGCCCACGCGTACAGTTGCGCGACGAATGGAGCTTGACGGAGTTCGGAGAAATCGACGAAAAGAACGGAGCTCGCGTCCGTCGGCATCAGCGCAAGTGATTCCTCACGGGCGGAGCCGTTCCCTACGCTCCATTTCCGGTAGACGAAGAATGCCGACGCACTCAGAACAATGAGGGCCGCGGCGAGACCAATCCGGGTCCGTTTCTTCATGGTTTTGGACACCATCGGAACGAGTAAAGCGTAACCCCGATTGTCCCATCGGGGACGGCCACGTGACAGCAAAATAGGAGACCAGAAACGACCTTCAAGCTGTGCTATCTACGGTTATTGAATTCAGACCTATCCGGTCCTGATGGACTCTGTGCTAAACTATAGAGGCTGGAGAGGATAAGGGGTATCGAGGTGGTCAAGCATGGATGCGCTTTTCCACAGAGATGGGCATGGAAGTGCAAGATGATGGTTGACCCCCCTTGCAATTCTCATACCTCTTCTGCTATTCTTACACGGTTTGAGGGGCGCTGGCGTAGCTCAGCTGGTAGAGCATCTGATTTGTAATCAGAGGGTCGGGGGTTCAATTCCCTCCGCCAGCTCCACCAGGAATTTTCAGGGGAGCGAGGGCGGAGCGAATCCTGACAGAAAAAACGGACGGGCTGGTGTCTCTTGACACGAGTCCTTTTTGTGTTTTTGCATGGGATGCTCGCAAGTTGTTGAAAGACAAGTTCGGGACTCGTAGTTCGCGTCCCAAAAGATTTTGCGGGACGGGTGGGTGAGTGGCTAAAACCAGCAGACTGTAAATCTGCCGCTCCTTGCGGGCTACGAAGGTTCGAATCCTTCCCCGTCCACCAGGCTCTCGTTGTGGGGTTGCAGAAAACCGCAGGGCAATCGCATGAGCGATGTTCGAACGCGGTCCAATTCGGGGCGCAAGCGCCGCTCAGGAAAAGTGCGCCGCGAAGGGCCGGATTTGGCGGGAAACGGATTGAGCCTGGGTAGCTCAGTTGGTAGAGCGCGTCCTTGGTAAGGACGAGGTCACCGGTTCAATCCCGGTCCCAGGCTCCAGGAATTCGGCGGCTCGAACGTGGGAAGAGCCGCATGTGGGCTCAGGCGGAGTCATCGTCAGAAAAATTTGGAGGAACACCCGGGCGGGGGTAACTCAACGGTAGAGTCTCACTCTTCCAAGGTGATGGTTGCGGGTTCAAATCCCGTCCCCCGCTCCAGATTTTGAAGTGCAGCGCAAGAGACTGCCGCGATGGCCGACTAAGCGGTCATCAAGTGAGAGGTTAAAGGAACATGGCGAAGGAGAAATTCGAGCGCAGCAAACCGCACGTGAACATCGGAACCATCGGGCACATTGACCATGGCAAAACGACGTTGACGGCGGCGATCACCAAGGTGCTGAGCAAGCACAACCCGAAAGTCCAGTTCCGGGCGTTCGATTCGATCGACAACGCTCCGGAAGAGCGGGAGCGCGGAATCACCATTGCGGTTTCGCACGTGGAGTATGAAACGGCGAACCGGCACTACGCGCATATGGATTGTCCGGGTCACGCGGACTACATCAAGAACATGATCACGGGAGCCGCGCAAATGGACGGCGCGATCCTGGTGGTGGCAGCGACGGATGGACCGATGCCGCAAACGCGGGAGCACATTCTGCTGGCGCGGCAGGTGGGTGTGCCGGCGATTGTCGTGTTTCTGAACAAGTGTGACATGGTGGAAGACGCGGAATTACTCGAACTGGTGGAACTGGAAGTTCGTGAGCTTTTGAAGAGCTATCAGTTTCCGGGCGACTCGATTGCCGTCGTGAAGGGTTCGGCGCTGCAAGCGTTGAACGGCGACGCGAAGTGGGAAAAGACGATCGATGAGTTGATGGAGGCGGTAGATAAGAACGTCCCGCTGCCAGTACGGGACATTGACAAGCCGTTCGCGATGCCCATCGAAGATATTTTCTCGATTTCCGGCCGCGGTACGGTGGTTACCGGGCGCGTGGAACGCGGCAAGGTGAAGGTTGGCGAAGAAGTCGAGATCGTGGGCTTCCGTCCAACGCAGAAAAAGGTTGTGACGGGTGTGGAGATGTTCCGCAAATTACTGGACGAAGGCCTCGCGGGCGACAACGTGGGCCTGCTGCTGCGCGGGACGGAAAAAGAAGACGTGGAGCGCGGGCAGGTAGTGTGTAAGCCGGGTTCGATCACACCACACACGAAGTTCAAGGCGGAAGCTTACGTGTTGACCAAGGAAGAAGGCGGCCGCCACACACCGTTCTTCACGGGCTACCGGCCGCAGTTCTACTTCCGCACGACGGACGTGACTGGTGACGTCAAGCTGGCGGCCGGCGTGGAAATGGTGATGCCGGGCGACAACGTGAGCTGCGAAGTATCGCTGATCACGCCGGTCGCGCTGGAAAAGGGCTTGCGATTCGCGATTCGCGAAGGCGGGCATACGGTCGGCGCAGGGGCCGTCACGGAGATTATTGAATAGCGCGCAGAGCGCGAAAGGATTGAGCGATGCGCGAGATCATTACGTTGCAGTGCGGCGATTGCAAAAACCGCAACTATACAACGACAAAAAATAAGAAGAAGCACACCGAGCGGCTGGAAACGAAGAAGTTCTGTAATTCCTGCCGCAAGCACACGGCGCACAAGGAAGTGAAGTAGGTTCGTTTCGCGGGGAACGTTTTTTTTGTAGGGGCGAGGGAACAGGCCGGAATTGAATTCAGGGGAGTCGTCCAACGGTTAGGACTCCGGTCTCCAAAACCGGGTATGGGGGTTCGAATCCCTCCTCCCCTGCCAGAGTTTGAGAAGCGCCAAGTGAGCGCATTGGAATGAGGATTTATGGCCACGCGGGCGGTGAAAATGAGCAGCGATGAATCTCAGGGCGGACCAGGCTCTGAGCTGACGAAAAAGGTTACCGGAACAGTAGCCAACACGCGTGAATTTTTACATGACGTTCGCGTGGAGATGAAGCAGGTTACCTGGCCGAGCCGCGAAGACGTGGTTTCGACGACCTGGGTTGTGATCGCAACGGTGGCATTCTTCGGCGCGTTTCTGGCCGTGGTGGACAAGCTGGTGCAGCTCGGCGTGGCCTACGTTTTCAAGAGGTTTGGCGTTTAGAGGGGACTGCAAATTGATGGGTATGCAGTGGTACATCATCCATACGTACTCAGGCTTTGAGAAGAAAGTCAAGGAAAGTCTGGAGAGCCGCGTGGCCGCGTTCAGCCTGCAGGACAAGATCGGCCGCGTGCTGATCCCCATGGAGGAAGTGGTCGAAGTGCGCAGCGGGAAGAAGGTCGTTTCGAATCGCATGTCCTATCCCGGCTACGTGCTGGTGGAGATGGACCTGGACGAAAACACCTGGCACATCGTGCGGTCGACGCCGCGCGTGACGGGTTTCGTGGGCTCGGCCACGTCGCCTTCGCCGCTGACCGAGGCGGAAGTGGACGGAATTATCAATCGCGTACACACGCCGCAGGACCGGCCCAAGCCAAAGGTGGTTTTCGAACGCAACGAGCAGGTGCGCATTGTGGATGGGCCGTTTGCGAATTTTAATGGCAACGTCGAGGAGATCGACAACGATCACAGCCGGTTGAAGGTTTCGGTGACGATTTTTGGGCGTTCGACGCCCGTGGAGCTTGATTTCGCAAGCGTCGAAAAACTGGGATAGACCGCGCGTCGCGCGAACACGATAGATTGAGGCAAGAACATGGCAAAGAAGATTCAGACAACCATCAAGCTGCAGTTGCCGGCAGGCAAAGCCACTCCAGCGCCGCCAGTAGGCACCGCGCTTGGCCCGCATGGCTTGAACATCATGGATTTTTGCAAGCAATTCAACGCCAAGACGGCCAAAGAGCCTGACGGAATGATTTTCCCTGTGCTCGTGACGGTCTATACCGACCGAACGTTTACCTTCATCCTGAAAACACCGCCGGCATCGGTGCTGCTGAAGCGCGCCGCGAACATTGCAAAGGGTTCCGCGGAGCCTAACCGCAACAAAGTCGGGAAGGTCACGAAGAAGCAAGTGGAAGAGATTGCGAAGATCAAGCTTGTGGACCTCAACACCACCAATCTGGAGTCCGCGATGCGCACTGTGATGGGTACGGCGCGCAACATGGGCCTGGAAGTCGTGGAAGCCTAGAAGTTCAGGCGCTACGAGGTCGCAGAGGTAGAAGCGATGAAGAAGTCGGGAAAGAATGTGGAGAAGGCGCGTAAGCTCGTGGAGGCACGCCCGTACAAGCTCGGCGAAGCGGCCGAGGTGCTGAAGAAGGCGCATCATACGAAGTTCAACGAAACCGTCGAGCTGGCGATTAATCTGGGCGTGGACCCCAAGCATTCCGACCAGGTCGTCCGCGGCACCGTGGGTTTGCCGAATGGACTCGGCAAGACAGTACGCGTGCTGGTGATTGCGGGCGGCGAGAAAGTTCGCGAAGCGCAAGAAGCGGGGGCGGATTTCGTTGGCGGTGACGAAATCGTTCAGAAAATCATGGAAGGGTGGACAGATTACGATGCGGTGATCGCCACTCCGGACATGATGCGCTCCGCCGGTAAGTTGGGCAAAGTGCTCGGCCCGCGCGGCCTGATGCCTAACCCCAAGACCGGCACAGTGACTTTCGAAGTCGCCAAGGCGATCAAGGAAGTGAAGGCTGGAAAAGTGGAATTTCGTGTCGACAAGGCAGGCATTGTTCATTGCCCGATTGGCAAGATTCAATTTGACGGCGCGAAGCTGGCCGAGAACGCCCATGCAGTCATCGAGGCGGTGGTGAAGGCCAAGCCCGCAGCGGCAAAGGGCAAATACGTGAAGAAAATCACACTGACCTCGACCATGGGTCCGGGCATCACCATCGACCTGGCCGAAGTGGAAGCGATGGCCGCCGCCGCGTAGTGAAGGGGAGGAGCCACCGGAGCGAAATTATGAAGAATCGAAATGAAAAGCAGCAGGATTTGGACAAGCTCAAAACCGAGCTTGCCAGAGTATCGACGGTCATTCTCTCGACGTTTCAAGGCATCACTGTCGAGGACGACACCAAACTCCGCCGTGCCGTGCAGGCCGCGGGCGGAAAGTACAAGGTTGTAAAGAACACGCTTGCGGAGCGAGCCGGCGCGGGAACGCCCGCCGAGAACCTGCTCAAGAACTTAAGCGGAACGAATTCGATCGCCTACACCGCAGCCGACCCAGTCGCGCTGGCCAAGGCGCTTACCAAGGTTGCCAAGGACGTTCCGGCGTTTCAGTTCAAGTCCGGAGTGGTCGAAGGCCGCGTCATTTCCATCGCGGAGATCCAGCAGCTGGCGAGTCTTCCGTCAAAGGACGAGCTGATCAGCAAGATCATGTTCCTGCTGAACGCCCCGGCGCAGCGCATCGCCGTGGCCCTGAACGCGCTGCCGCGCAACGTGGCGGTGACTGTCAGCGAAGCTATCAAGGCAAACAAGTTTGGGTCCGGCGGAGGCAGCGCAGCACCGGCTCCCGAAGCGGGCCAGTAAGTTCAATTTATAGAATTGAGAGGAGAAGAAAGAGTCATGTCGAAAGTCGATACGATCCTGGAAGAAATCAAGGGACTGACGCTTCTGGAAGCGTCAGACCTTGTGAAGAAGATGGAAGAAGCCTTCGGCGTCTCCGCGGCGGCAGCCACGGTGGTGGCGGCGGGCGGAGGCGGGGCGGCGGCGGGCGGCGCGGCACCGGCGGAAGAGAAGACGGAATTCTCCGTCGTGCTTACGGACGTTGGCGGTAACAAGATCAACGTCATTAAAGCGGTGCGCGAAGTCACAAGCCTGGGCCTCAAAGAGGCCAAGGACCTGGTGGATGGCGCTCCGAAGACCGTCAAGGAAGGCGTCAACAAGGACGAAGCGGCCGCGATCAAAAAGAAGTTCGAAGAGGCCGGCGCCAAGGTGGAGATCAAGTAGCTTGCCTACGCCGGTTTGTCCGGCGTCAGCAGGAAGGTTTTCTCAGAACGGTTTTTTTTTGAGCGGCGGCGCGGCGCAAGAGCGGGCGAACCGTGCCAAAGGAATTCGCTTACGCAATTCGAGGCCGGTACTTATTCCAAAATCCTGGACCCTTTTTGGGCCCCCCGCAGCGGTGTGCGCGGCGATCCCGGGCAGGTCGTTTCGCACAACGTTGATTTTCCTTTCTTTAGTTTCTCCGTTTTTTGCCCGACAGGGATGTCGGCTTCGACCTGGTCGGAGCCGCAGATAAAGAGGATCAAGCATGCCGAATAGCAATCAGCACGTCCGGGAACGTCAGCGTCTGGATTTCGCGAAAATCCAGGGCTCGATCCAGATTCCCAACCTGATTGAAGTCCAGATGAAGTCCTATCAGCGCTTTCTGCAGATGGACCTTCTGCCGAGCGAGCGCGATGACGGCGGGCTTCAGTCGGTGTTCACGTCCGTGTTTCCGATCCGGGACTTCCGCGAGATGTCGCAACTGGAATTCGTGGACTACTCGATCGGCAACTGGGAGTGCAAGTGCGGCAACCTGAAGGGCCTGCACCACCTTCGCGCGACCTGCCGCAATTGCGGCGCGTCCGTAGTCACCAATCCATATCAGACCGGCGACGTCATCTGCCACAAGTGCGGCACGTTCAACAAGAACACACCGACCTTCTGCAACAAGTGCGGCGACCCGGTGGCCATGCAGTTGAAGTATGACGTGAACGAGTGCCAGGAGCGCGGCATGACCTATTCCGCGCCTCTCAAGGTCACTATCCGTCTGACCATTTACGATAAAGATCCCGATAGCGGTGCCAAGACCATCCGCGACATCAAGGAACAGGAAGTTTTCTACGGCGACATTCCTCTGATGACGGAGAACGGCACGTTCATCATCAACGGTACGGAGCGCGTCATCGTTTCGCAGTTGCACCGCTCGCCGGGGGTGTTCTTCGAGAGCGCCAATAACCGCACCTACTTCCTTGGGAAAATCATTCCGTACCGCGGGTCGTGGGTCGAATTCGAATACGACACGAAGAACATTCTTTATGTCCGAATCGACCGCAAGCGCAAGTTCCTGGGTTCGATCTTTTTGCGCGCGCTGGGCATGAAGTCCAACGAAGACATTCTGCGCACGTTCTATCAGGTGGAGAGGATCTCGTTGCGGGACAAGGACCTTTTCTGGAACGTCTCGCCGGGAATCGTGGACCGCAAGCTGGCCCACGAAATCCGCAATCCGAAATCGGATGAAGTGATCGTCGGCGCTCACAAGCGCATCACAGAAAATCTCTTCAAGGAACTGATTAAGGCAAAGATTTCTCAGATTCGCGCCGCACTGGCTGATCTTGAGGGCGCTTACAGCGTCGCTGACGTCGTCAACCGCCAGACCGGCGAAGTGCTGCTCGAAGCCAACAAACCGTTGTCGGCCGAGCTGTGGCAGGCGTTCGCGGAGGGCGGAATCACCGAAGTCGACGTCTTCTTCCCTGAGCGCGATGACATCGGCGTGGTGCTTTCGCGCACGCTGGACAAGGATGCCATCCGTTCTTCGAAGGAAGCCCTCATTGAAATTTACCGCAAGCTGCGCCCCGGCGATCCACCGACGCTGGAAACGGCCACGAACCTTTTCCGCGGGATGTTTTTTGATCCGCGCAAATACGATTTCAGCCGCGTTGGCCGCTTGAAGTTCAACATCAAGATGGGCCTGGACACGCCCCTCGACAACCGCACGCTGGATGCGCCGGACTTCGTTTCAGCGATCAAGTACCTGTTCAAGCTGCGGAAAAACATTGGAGTGGTCGACGACATCGACCATCTCGGCAACCGCCGCGTTCGCGCGGTGGGCGAGCTGCTCGAAAACCAGTTCCGCATCGGCCTGGTCCGCATGGAACGCGCTATCAAGGAAAAGATGAGCGTGTATCAGGAAATGTCCACGGCTATGCCTCACGATCTGGTGAACGCCAAGCCGGTTATGGCTGCGATCCGCGAGTTCTTTGGCTCGTCGCAGCTCAGCCAGTTCATGGACCAGACCAACCCGCTCAGCGAGATCACGCATAAGCGGCGTCTCTCGGCTCTTGGGCCGGGCGGCCTTTCGCGTGAACGTGCGGGATTCGAAGTGCGCGACGTGCACCCCACGCACTACGGCCGCATTTGCCCGATTGAAACGCCGGAAGGCCCGAACATCGGCCTGATCAGCTCGTTGAGCTGCTTCGCACGGATCAACGACTATGGCTTCATCGAATCGCCGTACCGCAAGGTCAAGGGCGGACGCATCATCGACTACGTCCAGATCGTCAATGCCGGTGACAGCGAATTCAAAGCCGGTGAAATCGTCGAGAAGGACAAAGTCGAAGATCTCAACGAGGAGTTGAAGCGCCGCAAGGTCGTGTACGAGCCGTACTGCTTCTATCTTTCCGCTTGGGAAGAGGACAAGTACGTCGTCGCGCAGGCCAACGTTTCGCTCGACGACCGCTTGAAGATCACCACAGAACTGGTCAACTGCCGCCAAGCGGGAAACTTCGTTCTCAAGAGCCGTGAGGAAGTGGACTACGTCGACGTTTCTCCGAAGCAACTCGTTTCCGTGGCTGCCAGCTTGATTCCGTTTCTCGAAAACGATGACGCCAACCGCGCGCTGATGGGTTCCAACATGCAGCGCCAGGCAGTGCCGCTCATTAAGGGCGAAGCGCCGCTTGTTGGCACGGGCATGGAGCGGGTCACCGCGCGCGATTCCGGCGCGGTCGTGCTCTGCAAGCGCGAAGGCATCGTCGATCAAGTCGACTCCGAGCGCATCATCGTGCGCGTAGAGTCCGATCACTCCGGCGTCCTCAGCCGCGAAGTGGGCGCGGACATCTATCAGCTCATCAAGTTCAAGCGTTCGAACCAGAACACGTGCATCAGCCAGAAGCCGCTGGTTCGCGTGGGCGACCGCGTGAAGAAGGGCCAGGTCCTTGCCGACGGTCCTTGCACGGAGCGCGGTGAACTTGCCCTCGGCCGCAACGTGCTCGTAGCCTTCGTTCCCTGGCGTGGTTACAACTTC
>Ga0209268_1000894_pt1 | contig 14916 bp, 14 predicted proteins | sample GraSoiAngelo_143_FD_185900 | JGI IMG/M metagenome (GOLD analysis project Ga0209268, IMG submission 185900) | Grasslands soil microbial communities from the Angelo Coastal Reserve, California, USA - 14_1009_02_30cm (SPAdes) (version 2) | ecosystem: Environmental > Terrestrial > Soil > Grasslands ... | reverse complement strand
TATCATGTAGGAGACGCCTGTGTAGATGGCTGACCACTTGGCGGAGCCCTGGAAGCCCTGCTTGGCCTGAGCGTAGGCGGCAGATGCCATTGCTATAGACGCGGCCAAGCCGGCGATTATGCCGGCGAGTCCTGCGAGTTCTGTTCGCCCATAGATGCCAAGGGATCCGGCGTGGATGCCGGAGATCTCTACTACCGCGTCTGCCAGACCGAGAACTATGAATGACATGTACTTTACCCGGTTCTCCTGTATCTCTCCAATCAGGAGATTCTCCTGATTCTCCTCGCTCTCCATCATCGCCTCGAAACGAGCCTTGTCCGCAGTGGGAATATTCTCAGCGATTCTCTTGTAGCGCTCGTGGAGCTTGCCCTCATGCCTCTCCATCATTTTTAGGGTAAAGGTCAGTCCCAGTATGATTCGTATCAGGACAATCGCGTAGGTCCGCAGCTTCTTCGACGAGACCTTCGTTTCGGGTGCGTAGGTCTTCCAAAACTCGTAGTGCGACTCTTCCCCGTTCGCAATATTTTCAAGGGCTTTCTTGAAAGCCGGGTTCCTCTCACGACGAGAAAGGGCCAGGTAGACAGAATGGTCCGCATACTCGTCCTGAGCGGACTCCGCCGCTAGCTTTGCCAGATCGGGTGATACAGTCTCTTGCAACGAGCGATACGGCTCTTCGAGTTCTTGAGTCTCTTATTTACTGATCTTTGCCTTTCGCTCTATTAGTCCACGTCCACGAATACTTCCCCGTTCTCGACCTTCACGTCGTACTTGCGAAGTGGCTTCTCAGCTGGCGGATTGACTGCCTCTCCAGTCAACAGGTTGAAGCGGGACAGATGAAGCGGGCATGTGACTTCTTCGCCGAGAAGGAATCCGGTGGAAAGGTCAGCCTCTTCATGCGTACATGTTCCGTCCCAAGCGTGGATCCTTGCCTCTAGGTTGACTATGAGGATCCGTTTTCCGTCTTGTTCGATTCCCCTCATCGTGCCCGGAGGAAGCTCAGAAAGTGGGCATACGTGGATGAGCATTCCCAGAATGCGTTTCCCTACCGGTACTTGTAGTGTCTCTCGAAGAGATCCGCTTCAACAGCCTCCTTCTCAGGCTCCTCTTCAAACTCTGGAAGCTGTTCCGCTCTCGGAGGAATCATTCCACCTCTACCGGCCCATTTCTCGTCGATCAGAAATTGGATTACGGCTCTCACCGATCTGAGCGGTATGCGTTTGACTGCTGGGTGGAGGAATCCGAGGATAACCATCCTCTGGGCCTCGCTATGGGTCAGACCTCGTGACATGAGGTAGAAGATTTGTTCCTCGTCCACCTGGCTAACAGAACCCGAATGGGTCGCTTTCACCTCGTTCGTGAAGATCTCCAGGCCAGGGATCGCGTCCGCCCTCGCCTTCTTGCTAAGAATCATCGCGTGCTCCGCGAGATACGAGTTGGAGTTCTTGGCTCCCTCGCTGATCCTGATCATGCCTTTGAAAATCGCACGAGCATTATCCCTCAAGACTCCTCGAGCCAGAACATGCCCTGTTGTGTGTGTGGACTGATGTGTTAGGTCTGTTACAACATCGAACCGTTGTGACTCCGAGCCGAAAACGACTTCGACATCCTCTGCAGTTGCTCCTGGGCCATCAAGAACACTGTCCATCCTAGAACGCGTTGTCCCACCTCCCATGTGTCCCACGGTCCAGTTGATCCGAGAATCCTTCTGACCGATTGATCTTCGATTGACCGTGGAGTGAACGTCTCCCTCAAAATCTTGGATACTGGCAAAGTTGACTTCAGCTCCTTCGCCGAGATAGACTTCTGTGACCTCGCTGTAAAGCGAGGGACCTTGACGCTCTGTGCCTAGTTGCGAGTAGGCTTCTTGTAGGAAATTGACTTTGCTGTTCTCCTCGGCCACGATTATGTTGTGAGTGAAAGAGGCTTGCCCATGCGTCTTCAGTAGGACAATGTTCCGGAACGGAATCTTGACGCTCAGTCCCTTGGGAACGTAGAGGAACGTCCCGGCTGTGAAGAACGCGTCGTTGAGAGCTGCGAACTTGTCATCTCCAGGCGGCACTGCTTTTGTGAACCGGTTTCGGGCGAGGTCTGGAAACTTGAGCAGGGCCGATTCCACGTCTGAGAAGACGATTCCCTCTTTCTCAAGCGCGCCATGTACTTCGGTGCGGACCATTTGAGAATCTACTTGCAATGCAAGTGTTGGCTCGTCCCTCTCCTTCACCAAGTGAGCTATTTCGCTGGGAATAGTTCGACTATTCGACGGGAGTCCAAGCTCGATGGAATCAAGATTGAGCCCCGAGAGGATGTCCACATATTTTGTGTATAGCTGTGATTTCTCGAGGGGTAGCTTCTTGAAGTAGTCGAGGGCTACCACGCGTTCTCTGCTGATTTCTTCAGGTTCAGCGAAGAGGCCGGAGACCTCTTTCACCATGCTTTCCGTTGGACTGGCGAGAGAGTTGGCCATGGCTACTTTGAATGCCGAGAATATGTTTAGAGCTTTGGGCCTTGGGCGCTTAGCCTACGGCGCCTTCCATTTCCATCTCGATGAGCCGGTTGAACTCTACCGCGTACTCCATCGGCAAGACCCTGGTGAAGGGTTCCATGAATCCAGTGACGATCATGCTGAGAGCTTGAGTCTCCGTCAAGCCTCTGGACATTAGATAGAACAGTTGGTCCTCGTTGATCCTTCCAACAGTGGCCTCGTGGGTTATGGTTGCGTCGTCTTCGTTGACTTCCATGTAGGGATAGGTGGTTGTCTTCGACTGATCATCCATGAGCAGCGCGTCGCATCGGACGCTTGACTTCACTCCCACTGCCCCCTTGGCTACGTGAACCAGTCCTCTGTATGTGGTTAGTCCGCCGTCTTTGCTGACTGATTTTGCGGTTATCCTTGAGCTGGTGTATGGTGCAAGGTGAACTGCTTTCGCTCCAGTGTCCTGATGCCTATTCTTGCCAGCAAAAGCCACGGATACGATCTCGGCTTTGGCCCTAGGCCCGACCAGATAGACTGATGGATATTTCATTGTGAGCTTGCTACCTACGTTAGCGTCGATCCATTCTACAGATGCATCTTCGTAGGCGTAGGCTCGCTTGGTTACGAGGTTGTAGACGTCTGAGCTCCAGTTTTGGAGGGTTGTATACCTGACCTTGGCGCCTTTCTTGGCTATGATCTCCACAACTGCCGAGTGAAGAGCGTCAGTGGAATAGACAGGGGCCGTGCAGCCCTCAATGTACTGGACATCAGAGTAATTGTCTGCGATGATGAGGGTTCTCTCGAACTGTCCCATGTTGGCAGCATTGATTCTGAAGTACGCTTGTAGTGGAAGGTCTACCTTGACACCTTCAGGGACATAGATGAAGCTGCCACCACTCCAGACGGCGCTGTTGAGCGCGGCTAGCTTGTTATCTTCAGGAGGGATAATCGTTCCGAAATGCTTCTTGACAAGCTCCGGATGAAGCTTGACAGCAGTATCGGTGTCGCAGAAGATGACTCCTTTATCCTCGAGATGTTTCAGGAGGCTGTGGTACACAACTTCGGACTCGTACTGGGCGCCTACTCCGGCCAAGAATTTCTTCTCGGCCTCGGGTATGCCTAATCGGTCGAAGGTCTTCTTGATCTTATCTGGAACGTCGTCCCAGCTCTTCTCTACCTTGTCGGTGGGTCGGAGGTAGTAGTAGATGTCGTTGAAGTCGATGTGTGCAAGGTCGCCTCCCCATTGGGGCATTGGGCGCTTGACAAAGTGGTCGTAGGCTCGTAGCCTGAACTTTAGCATCCATTCAGGCTCTTTCTTCATCTCACTGATCTGTTCGACAATCTGTCGTGAGAGTCCTTTCTCGGACTTGAACACGTACTTTTCGGGGTCCTTGAAGTCGTACTTGGCGTAGTCTAGGTCCAGTATGCTCTTGTTAGCCATCAGTCTCATCCTCCATTATGACGTATGTTATACACCCTAGTTCACGCCCTATATGTATTTACGCGTTCCGTCCCATGATCCTAGATTCGGCTTAGCAGTCCATTCAGCAAGCGATAGACTAGATCACAACCGAGCGCTGCCAGCTGCTCGTTTTCCTTGCGGCTCTGCTCGTTTAGCCCCAAGCATTAGCCCCATTTCCCACCAAAACAGCCCCGAAACCGCCTGTAACGCGCAGATCCAGCAGATCTACTTTCAGACTCCCTCTACCAAGGACGGTCAGCAAAGTCTGACAAAAAATTGAGCCAAGTTTTATGTGAAGGGTTCCAACGTGCCACGATTCATGCCAGGTAAAAGATACTCTTTGCCAAATCTGCCCTACAAGTACAACGCGCTCGAACCTACGATTTCTGAGAAGATAATGACTCTCCACCACGACAAACATCACCTTGCCTATGTGAACGGAGCCAACGCGGCCCTCGATAAGCTCGAAAAGGCTCGACAGACCGGTTTTGCAGGAATCGACGTCCGCGGAATATCTCGCGACTTGGCCTTCAACGCTTCGGGCCATACGATGCACAGCCTATTCTGGCCCAATATGAAACAGGGCGGTGGAGGAATACCGGGAGCAAGGCTCGCTGACCAGATCAACAAAGACTTTGGAAAATTCGACTCCTTCAAGGAACAGTTCAGCAACGCGGCAAAACAAGTCGAGGGATCAGGCTGGGGAATACTCGCCTACGAGCCAGTCTCGGATCAGCTGATCACACTCCAGGCGGAGAAGCATATGGACCTCGCAGTCCAAGGCATGACCCCGCTACTCGTCCTTGACGTGTGGGAGCACGCCTACTATCTCGACTACGTGAACGACCGCGCCAAGTATGTCGATGCTTGGTGGAACGTAGTCAACTGGGACGACGTGGCCTCGCGCTTCGACAAGGTCCGAAAGTAGCTCTCCAAAAAACTCCCACTTTTTCTTTTCGGAGTGTCCCCGTTAGGAGTACTTCTGTCCCCGGCCACTCCGACATCTATGCAGCTTCTGCAGACAGATCCTTCGCCAGACCCTCGAGGTCGATATCTTCTTCCTTCTTGGTCTCCACCTTGACGGATTGGGCCACTCTCTCCTTGACCCTAACCGTTGACGGGGGTAGAGGTTTGCCGTGTCCCGGGCAGAGGGTCACCGGGTCCAGATCAAGGATTCGCTGAACACTCGACCTGGTTTGTGAAGTGTTCTCCATGAACATCGGCTCAACCAGCTTGCCACGCTTGCTCGTCAGAAGATCGCCGATTATCGCAACCTTGCTCTCGTTTAGGAATAGAGAGACAGACCCTTTCGTATGGCCGGGGGTCCAGACGATCGACCCGTCGAGCCCGACTTTCTCCAGCACCGACTCTTCGTCCGCAGCCTCGTCAACATGTACGGGGTGATACTTGATGAGGCGAAACAGCTTCATTGTCGAGGATACAACCGCCAAGACACGCCTTACTATCCGTGCGTAAAGGCTCCACGCCCGCGGAGTGATAATCACAAGGGTCCCAGCAACATACGGCTTCTCGAACGGATGAGAGACAAGCATCCCAGAAGTCTCTTTCTTGAGAGCCGCCGCGCTTCCTATATGGTCCAAGTGTCGGTGCGTCAGAAGTATCAGCTTCACATCGCTGGGCTCTCTGCCGAGACCGGCGATTGCTTTCAGTATCCGCTTCTCACTACCCGGCAACCCCGTGTCGACGAGCACTAGTCCATTGTCAGCTTCGACTAGGTAGGCGTTCGCTGCACGGGCGGGTACCCTGTAGACCCCTTCAGCCACTTTCATCAATTGCTAACTTGTACCTCTAACGATCTCAGCTGCAGCTCGAACTCTTGCCCAGCCTATATGCCGAAACAATCTGTCTAGCCAATTTAAGACTCGTGAAACCCTAGGGCTTGCGGGCCGCGACGACACTGTCGAGTCTTCCGATAACCTCTCCCAGAGTGGGAGGCTCAAACCCCCGTCTCTCCAGATACGCTGCACCGGCAGCGTTCGCAAATACCAGCCGATCCTTATGCCCGAGCCCGACTCCTTGAGCATAGATGTCGGCAGCGTTCCAGACGTCTCCGGCGCCAGTCACTTTCGCAGGCTTGATCCTTGCGCATGGGACGCGGAGTCTCTGCCCGTCGACAAACGTTGCTGAGAACTCGGGCGTGTGCAGATCGACTCTCGGTATCATCATGCTGAAAACGCTGGCAGCTCCGAAGAGAGGATCCTCAGCACCTTCCATCTCCGACGTGTCCTCTGCTACCCCCTTTGCCAGATGCACCAGCTCGTTCTCGTTTACGCTTAGGACATCAACGAGTCCCGGCGTGAGGACGCGTTCGTTCAGCCCCTCTATCTCGCCGACCCGGAGTGCAGGATCTCCAGGGTCGAAGAAGGTGACGGCCTTTCCTTCGTTCTTGGCGATGGAGAAGACCTTCTCGGCGAGCTCCGTCCCCTTCTTGTTCTGATTCCAGTTGAGGACGCAGACAAAATCTGCTTCGGAAATGAGCGTCTTGTCCTCCTGGCTGAGTTTCTCTGGGCCGAACTGAGAAAGGGATCCTGGGTCGCTCACCATAATGTTGACGCGCCTGCCCGAGTGCTCTGTCTCGAAGGACATAGTCCGGGACATTGTTCCTGTTGTCCCAACATGGGAAAGGTCCACGCCCTTGAGGAAATGTTGGAGAACTATCCTCCCGAGTTCGTCCGTCTCAATAATCGGGACGACCTCACAGCCCAGCTTTGAGAGCTGGGCTACCATGTTCGAAGCGTTTCCTCCACGTCCAATGGTATGCGCCCAGCCTAGAAGATTCCCGCCTCCCCTCTGAGCCACCTCCAGAAAGGATGCCGTCAGTTCGTTGAGTGTGCCAGGGTAGGTCAGAATATAATCTAGAAAGAAATCTGGCATAACTACAACCTTGAAGGACGGCTTGGCACCCGCAAGAGTTTCCTTCAGCTTGAAGGACTCGTCGATACTATGACTGGTTGCCAAGCAAAGACCCCTAGAACCCGATCGACTATTTGTTCATAAGCATCGATCGAGAGGACGAATTAAAGCATAGCTGGAATACCATGGCCGTTCAAGGCAGAGAATCCTCTTCGAGATTTCAACTCGAACTGATGTGGTCTCGCATCAAGAGAGTGTCGAGACTCGACCGAGATGAAATCCTCGAACTGAAACAGAACAAGAATGCCACTGGCCAAGCAGTAGCTGTGCTGGTTTTCGCATCCTTAGCGTTGGGAGTCGGCAATACTCTGTTCACAGAATTGCAGAGTAATTCAGTCTCGCCATACGGTATCATAGTCGGTAGCCTAGCCAGCATCGTCACAGGCTGCTTCGCCGAGTTCGTATGGTCTGGCACACTATTCCTCGTCGGGACCAAATTGTTCCAGGGAAAGACCGGTTACTGGGAACTCGCACGCCCTCTCTTCTTTTCTGTAAGCCCAGCGTTTCTTTTCATCCTCATCTCGATCCCGGTACCCATCTTTTACAAGACCGTCGCCATCGTCGCTACTGCCTGGGTCGTCCTGTTGCAAGGCTTTGTGCTAAAACAAGTAATGGGATTCGACACCCGCCGAACCGTCCTGACCCTCGCAGTCGGATTCATGATCCTACTCTTCGTCTACCTAGAATTCGTCTAGTCGAGTGCACGGCCGGCATAAGTTGATAATAGCGGAATCCGATCCTCCCCACGTCGTTTTCATGCTTGCTCCGCAAGACTCCTCCTCGATCGGAAGTCGACGACTGTTTCTGTACAGGATGGTGAGAGCGGCAAGACTGGATGGTCACATTTTCATTTCTTTGAGGGACGACGGGAGCGCGACAGGCCAATCGCTTCTAGTCTTGGCTCTAGCAGGGCTGAGTTTTGGTTTCGGGCTCGCAACCCTGGTCGGAGGCGATCTGATCGGAGTTCTTGTTGGCAGCGTAGCTGGTATGGCAGTAGGGGTACTGGTCGGATTTGTCTGGCTATCCCTCACGTATCTGGTTGCAACCAGACTCTTCAAGGGCACGTCGAGCTACTGGGGCCTGGCCCGACCTCTCTTCTTCGCAACTTCCCCCGCCCTCATCTTTCTACTCATGTCGATTCCGGCATGGCCTATCCCTGATCTTGCGCGGTCACTGGGAGTGGGATGGACGGCAGTTTCGAGCGTGTTCGCCGTCAAGAGCGCCATGGGTTTTGATACTCAGCGTAGCCTCGTGACATTCATCATAGTCGCCTTAGCCATGCTGATCATCTACGGCTTCCTACCGCCGCTCTAGAAGTTGCGAGGAAATCCTCGGCCGCTCAGCGCCGTCAGGCTTGTGGTGTCGTGGTCTGATCTCGGGCTCCTGTGGTCTTGTACTTGTTGAATATGTCCATGGCCGGGTCCTTCTTCATGTCGTGATCTCTGTACAGATGGTCTTGCAACTCATAGTAGGTGTTGAAGGTGCGCTCGATATTGTTGACGGAGCACACGAAACAGAGGATCTTGTCCTTCACTGTCGAAACACGCGAACAGACCTCTAGGTCTGTTGGGAGAATAAAAAGAGAACTTTAGTCCAACATCACCAGCAACGCACGGGGTTGAGGGTCTGGCGTTATCTATCATTCAGAAGCCGTCCTTGGATAGAGTACGAACCGGAGTCTTTTAAGACGGGACATGCAAAGTTGGGCCTCCGGTCATCATCCGGGAGGCGAGAATTCGTTGTGTGACACATGCGCCGCACACAATCCGAAGAAGAAGAAAAAGTAGTATTCCAAGAGGTTTCGCCCTTCCTATTCTCCACTCTTTCTCGACCCAAAAGGTTGCTGACTTCAAACAGCTGAGTCTTGTACTACACTCGTTGAATGCGCGATTCTAAGCACCTGCGACCAAAGACTAGGTTAAATCCGGTCGACCTTTTTCTATTTGCATGCGCTTCTCGACAAAGGCAATTCACGTAGGTCAAGACCCTGAGGCTGAGACCGGCAGTGTTACGGTCCCAGTCTTTCTCGCCAGTACGTACCGGCAATCGGAGCCCGGCAAGGAAGGAAAGTATGTCTATTCTAGAACCGCTAATCCGACCCGCACTGCTCTTGAAGAGTGTCTCGCCTCTCTAGAGGAAGCAAAGTATGGACTAGCTTTCAGCAGCGGGATGGCTGCAACAACCACCGTACTCATGCTTCTGCGCAAGGGTGACCATGTTGTTGCGGGAGATGACATCTACGGGGGCACGTATCGGCTCTTCGAAAAGGTCCTCCGCAATTACGGCCTGCAGTTCACGTACGTTGACCCTCAAGACCCGAGTAACGTCGAAAAGGCGGTCCGCAAGAATACTCGACTCGTCTGGATAGAGACACCGACCAACCCGTTGATGCGCATAATCGACATCACGCGCATCAGCAAGATCACCCGGAAGGCGCACGCGCTCCTCGTTGTCGACAACACCTTCATGAGTCCGTACCTGCAGAACCCTCTGAGCCACGGCGCGGACATTGTAGTGCATAGCACCACGAAATACCTTGGTGGACACAGCGACCTCATAGGAGGCGCTGCGATCACGAACGACACGAAGATCCATGAACCTCTAAGCTTCCTCCAGAACGCGGTTGGAGCGGTTCCAGGGCCTCTCGACTGCTACCTTGTCCTTAGGGGAGTCAAGACTCTCGCGGTTAGAATGGAGCGACATTGTCAGAATGCGAAAGCCATCGGCGAATATCTCCTCAAACAATCCAAGGTTGAACGGGTCCTGTTTCCCGGTCTTCCCGATCATCCTCAACGAGACATTGTCAGACGACAGATGAGGGGCAGTGGAGGCATGTTGAGCTTCCAGCTGTCTGGCGGTTTCAATAGTTGCAAGAAATTCCTGAAGCAGCTGCGTGTCTTCACCGTGGCTGAAAGTCTCGGTGGAGTAGAGAGTCTGATTGAACATCCGGCCAGCATGACTCATGCGAGCATCCCTCGTGAGAGACGAGTGGAACTGGGGGTCTCCGACAACCTCGTCCGGGCCAGCGTGGGGATAGAGGATGTTGAGGATCTCGTCTCGGACTTGGAGCGTGGCTTCAGACAATTATAGAGAACGCGTATCGTCTGCCGGCAAGGTTTATATCAGAAGTTGCCGATATCGGATTATCGATATCGGTCAACTTTAGTCACGACCCTAAGAGAGGAGGTGTGTCAAGACGAGTGAATATGGGTGGAGACATCCCGGTCGATTCTTCATCTGGGGATTCATTGCCTTCCTCGCAGTCATCGGAACCATTGCCGCAATCGGGCTGATATTCTTCAGACCAGCCGCAATCGCCTATTATCCGTACAGCTTCGGATTCTTCCCGTTCGGTTTCTTCTTCGCGTTCTTCTTGGTGTTCTTCCTGCTAAGATGGCTCTTCTGGCCTTGGAGGTGGGGTTATTCACGCCACTACTGGGGCTGGAGTTACGGCGACCGCGCCTACTACATCCTAAGAGAACGATACGCGCGGGGAGAAATCACCAAAGACCAGTACGACCAGATGATGCGCGACCTACAACAGCACGGCCAAGCAGTCTAGAAAGACGAACCCTAGTCGATGAGGGACAATTCTTGTCGTCCCCTTTCCCTCTTTATCGAGTAACCTACAACGAGATGTTCGGCCAGGTCAGTTTCGAAATCGTCTCTCGTCCTAGAAAGGCGAGACGCTGGTAAAGTTGAAGTCCTTTGCCAGGACCCCAGGCTCAAGCACTGCCGTGCCGGTGAAGGATGTGTTTCTAACCGGTTCGGTAAACTTCTCGATGTTGCTAAAAAGCAACAACAGGCTCTGGTTGAATCTCAAGTTCTTGACGGGTCTCTTGACCTCGCCATTCTCCACGAGGAACGTCCCGTCCCGGGTCATTCCTGTTAAGGTCTTTGTGCGCGGTTCGACCTCTCGGATATACCAGAGCCGTGTCAGCAATAGTCCCTTGTCCAATTCTCCCACCAGCTCTTCAGTCGTCCTGGTCGGACCCTTCCCGCGGATAACTAGGTTGGTAGGGGTCTCGCCGAGCGGGTTCGGTAGCGGCAGCTCGTGTCCAGTCGGCTTTGCGTCCTGGTATCTGTGCGCTGAGATTCTGCTCGAGGCCAGAGACCGCAGTTCGCCATTCTCCACCAGCGTCAGTTTACTCTTTGGGTATCCTTCCCCGTCGAATGGTGGGCCCATCTGGAGTGGATGGTAGACGTCGTCTTCTAGGATGACATTCTCGCCCATTATCTTCTCTCCAATCCTCCCTGAGAGGTAGCTTCTCCCCTCCTTGTACTGTCTAGTCCCGAAATCTGGCGAATAACCGGCACTGGCTGATACTATGAAGAAGAAGAGCATCTCGCTCCAAGCGTGTGGATCGATGACAACATCGAACTTGCCAGGCTGGACTTCTGTCTGTGCCTTGTTTAGCTTGGCGCGTTCTAGTGCCGTCTCTGAGACTTTTGGCGCGTCCAGTTCAGAGATGTCGGCGAAGGTGGAGAGCGCGTACCCGGTCTGGTTGCCATTGTCAGCGTCCATTGTGAGTGAGAAGTAGCCGCCTGTTCCTCTGTAGTGTGACTCTAGGCCAGCCGTATTCAGGATCAGTCCCTCGTCGACGCTGGTTCCCAGGACACCGGAGGCGAGAAGCTTGTTGTCCCGGGCCAGCTCGATCGCTCTTCCGACATAGCCCGCCTTGGTCTCTGCAGACTCTTCCACTGTCCTTGTATGGTACCGGCTTACCGTCTGGTAGGATTGTTGCCCCAGCATCGGTAGATAGTCAGGGTCCTCGGGAGCCGTCTTTAGCTGCGAGACAGCCTTCTCGACTGCCTTCTGGATGAAGCTCTCTTCGAGACGGCCGGTGGTTGTCCGTGCTTGCTTCTTGCCGGATGAGAGTCTCACTGAAAGCGTGCGGTTCTTTGTGGACTGTGACTGTCCCAGCTCGTTGTTTCCAAACCGGAGATACTCGCCTGTCGTGGAGATTAGGCTGATCTCGATCTCTTCGGCGCCTCTAGCAAACTTTCGGACCATGTCAAATACGCGATGCCCCCTCTCGGTAAGCGGTATCTGTTTCTGGAGACTCTGTGACATGGCTAGGAAGCTCCGAAGACTCGTATGTTCCTAAACCTGGACGGTGAGGCGCCGTGGCCTGTGCCCATGACCTGCTGCGGCTGTCCTTTTCCACAGTTCGGTGTTCCCCAGAGGGTCCAGCTCTTCCTGTTGCAGACAGCATCGCAGGCGTTCCAGAACTCTGGCGTTATCCCGGAATAGCCCGGTCCCCTGATCAATTCTCCTATACTGCCGTCCTTTATCCGGTATCCTTTCTCGCAGTTGAACTGGAAGTTGTACCGCTTCTGGTCGATGCTCCAGCCGTAGTTTGCGACCATTAAGATTCCATCCTTCGTGTCCTCTATGAGCTCGTCATAGTCCCAGTCCCCAGGCTCCAGGCTCACGTTCGTCATTCTGATGATAGGAAGCTGGTAGGTGTCGGCTCGCATGCAACCATTGCTTCGGGGCTCTCCCACGCTCTGCGAGGTCCCACGCGACATCAAGTATCCTACAAACTTGCCCTTTCTTATCGCGTACTTTCTCTGAGACTCAACTCCTTCATCATCATATGCGAATGTTCCCAGGCCTTGCCCGTGGGCCAGTGTCGCGTCCATTACGATGTTGACATGCTCGCTACCGTACTGTAGCTTTCCCAGCTGATCAGGGGACAGAAAGCTTCTGCCGGCAAAATTCGCCTCGTATCCCAGCACTCGATCGAGTTCGATAGGATGACCACATGACTCGTGAACCTGTAGGCCCAGTTGGTCTGCGCTGATGATCACATCCGACCGTCCCTCTTTCAATCCTTGCGCCCGGGTTAGCTCTAGAACCTCCTTCGTCAAGACTGAAGCTTTTCCGGGAAGATCCATCGCATCAATGAGTTCGTAGCCCTCCAACGCGTACTGTTGCTCGGATCTTCTCTGTATGCCCGAAGGTCCCTTCGCTGCGACAACGATCTGCGCGCCGGTCTGGGCAATGTCTTGATAGATCCTGGATCCTTCCGAGTTTGCGAAATACTTCTCGATCTTTGTCGAGATTATCTGGCCCCTTCTAGCCACGACGCCCTCTGCTTTCATTCGGCTGGTTGCGTCTTTGAGAACTTCGAATTTCGTCTCGGTGGGAACGGTCAAGGAGTCCTTCTTTCTGGGCGACTCCCAACTGGCCACATGGGTAGGCTCTTTGGCGAGAATGAGCCTCGATCCGATCTTTGCAGCGCCCCTTGCAAGTGAGAGCGCTTTCCTTGTCGTCTCCCGGATGTTTTCCGGATCTACTTCGTCGGTGCTGGCAAATCCCCAGCCAGTGTTCTGGTAGAGGACTCTTATCCCGGCTCCGAGATCATTCGATTCCTCAGATGCAGGATTCTCATTGATCATGCTAACGGTCTCTATCACCGTATTCACGAGACGAATATCGGCGTAAGTCGCGTTGTCTCGCGAGGCGGTCTCAAGGCATACTTTTGCCAGCTGCTCTCCTAGATCCTTTGTAGAATTCACGTCGGCTTCCCAATCCTCGGTTGGCTTTAGAGCTTTCCGGCCCACATCACTGTAGCGTTGAGATGGTCACCATTGAGTCTTCTTTATTCCGAGCCGATACGCACCATAGTTTGTTGCTAGGTGTACTGGAGGCGTTACGAGAACCACGAGTAACACGGAGATCGGTTCGATCGGGAAGAACAAGTACCCGAGAACGAGGCCTCCAACGATAAAGTCGAGCTGATCGAGAACTGGAAAGGCTCTGCCAGGCTCTACACGAAGCCTACGCTTTATGAAGGCGCCGAGAAGATCGCCTAGAACCGCTCCCAAGCTGATCATGAAACCTCCAACGACAAGTCTGGGGTCGACGAGAGCCTCGCCCCAGCCGACTATTGTTCCGGCGACGATTCCTGCAAAGACTCCTCGAATTGTCTTGTGGGAACCGAAGATTGGCTGGCCGTCGGAGAGTTTCCTGCCTCCATCCAGGGTTGGGCCTCCGCCAAACAGAAGGGGCGCAGCATTGGCCACATAGGACGGACCGATAAACAATAGTGCAGAGGTGAGTAGTCCTACCATCCTATTCCAGACGCCAAATGTCGCAAGACGTTCATAGTTAATAATCCAGACTAGGCTTCCTCGATCCCCTCGTCTGTTATCTTGAAAGGACAATGATTCCCGGGGACATCTAGCCCATTCTTCTTCTCGAGAAAACAGTCTCGAACATTCGGCCTCGGCGTCTGAGTCAATCTCAGAATTAGATCTGACCAGTGTCTAAGGGTCCGAGTCGCAACAGGCTCGACCAACCATTCCCCTCCTGTGGGCGAACTGTGGACCTGTCCAGTCAGCAATATCCACGCGGCGAAGCGGGAGGCGAGAGCATCTAGCTGTGCAAGTTGACGATTCAGCTCTCGATCGCGACCGAAATATCCTTCGGGTTTGACCTGTCCTCCCCTGTATAGTCCAGTAATAGAATCGACAACCAGCAGTATTGGAGTCTTTGTGAGCAGGTTCTCAATGTTCTCCACGATGCGCCCCTGTTCATCGAAATCTTCTGGACGAAAGAGGACGATTCTCTCCGCCAGTTCTCTACCTCCGGCGAGCCGTTCCATCCTATTGACTGAGAATGACTGGTCAGAGTCGAGATAGAATACCTTGTACTCCTTCCGAGCTGCTTCCAGAACACACTGCATGGAGAGAATCGTCTTGCCAGTTGCTGCTTCCCCGTATAGAAGACTGATCTGGTGGAGCGGAAAACCTCCTCCTAGCAGCCTGTCTATTGCAGGAGATCCGGAGCTCAGGAAGTCCAATAGTGAATACGAAACTCGTCATCGGAGGCCGGGTAAGAAGGTTAGCAACCTTCTGGTCCTAGACTAGGTCTGACTGATTCGCACAGCAGACATTGATGGCTCAGAAGGATTCGGCTACTGATATGTTGCGTTTTGAGTAGACGTGGAAAGCTTCGCGTTCTAATAACACGTTAAATGAATCGCCTCGTTTCGGAATACAGGATTGGATCCTTCTGTCAGACCAGTTTCACACAGGA
>Ga0209268_1000892_pt1 | contig 14924 bp, 12 predicted proteins | sample GraSoiAngelo_143_FD_185900 | JGI IMG/M metagenome (GOLD analysis project Ga0209268, IMG submission 185900) | Grasslands soil microbial communities from the Angelo Coastal Reserve, California, USA - 14_1009_02_30cm (SPAdes) (version 2) | ecosystem: Environmental > Terrestrial > Soil > Grasslands ... | reverse complement strand
AACATCGCAGGGTAAATTAGGGAGAGCCGTCAATTGAGAGTTGAGCGAAAAGCACTGGTTTCCTGCCCAACCCTCAACGAACGACTCTCGCTCTCAAAGAACTACTCGCGCAATTCCGCGCCGAGGTCATGCCGTAACCGTTCGCGAATTTTCGCGTGCGCTGCAGTCACTTCCTCACTCGTCAGTGTGCGACTTTGGCTTCGATATGTCAATCGGTATGCGAGCGACTTTCGTGCCTCGCCTATCTCTTCTGTGAATAAGTCGAATAGCTGCACGCTTTCGAGCAGCGGTTCTTCCGGTTCTTGAATTGCGCGCAGAATTTCTGCGTGAGGAATTTTTTTTGGAACGATCATCGCGATGTCGCGCGTGACGGCGGGAAATCTCTCAATCTCGTGAAATGTCATCGTCGACTCTTGCGTGGGGAGCAGAAGATCGACATGTAGCTCTGCGAAAAAAATTGAACCCGGCGCGTCAATTGTCGATGTGCGGGCCGCGGAAAGTTGTCCCGCGAAACCGATGGAGCGGTTTCCAGACAAAATTTCGGTGGCCAGCACAAAACCCCGATGTTCGCTGCGGCGAAACGACAACGCCGGAATCGTGAGCGATTCAATCCCGCCTCTGAGATCGATAAAATCGAGCCTGCGTTTTTCTCGCGTCCGCCAATGTGGCGCGCCTACTACGTTTCCCCACAGCAAAATTCCAAGATGGCGCTCTTCTTTTCCGGTCGGCGGAACGAAAACGCGCCCTAATTCAAAAAGCGCCACGCGCTCGGCGCCGGCGCGGACATTTCGGTCGAGCACACCAAGCAACCCGGAAATCAAACTCGGCCGTAACGCGACGTGATCTTCGCTCAACGGATTGCGCAGCTCGATCGCACCTTCGCTGAAAGCGGAGGCGCTTCTCGAAATCAATTTTGAAGTCCGCACTTCTGACAAACCGCATCCAGCCAATCGCTCTCGAAGAAAAAGTGTTTCGAGATCGTGTGAGCGATCAGCCGGGCTCGTCGGCATGAACCGGCCGCGCGTCGTCCCCGGAATCTTGTCTATCCCGTACGCGCGGAGGATTTCTTCGATAAGATCGACATCGCGCTGCAAATCCCGCCGATAACTCGGAATCTTCCAGGTTCCATCCTTGCTCGTGCCCTTGGTCTTCTTTAGCCCGAAGCGCGTGAGAATTTCGTCAACGGTTTTTGGTTTAATTACGACGCCGATCACGCGATCACATTTCTGATAGGTCAATGAAACGTTAGCTGGATCGACCGGAAGCTTACCGGCAACGTGAATTTCTTTTGCCGGTGTTCCGCCAGCGATCTCGCGGATCAATTCAGTTGCCCGCTGGGAGGCGCGCAAAACCATATCGGGGTCCACTCCGCGTTCGAACCGATAGCTCGCGTCGGTTGGCAGATTCAACTCGCGCGCGGTCCGGCGGACGCTCGCCGGCAAAAAGTACGCGCTCTCCAGCAAAACGTTTTCGGTCGAATCAGTCACACCCGTTTCTTCGCCGCCCATGACTCCGGCGATTCCAACAGCACGCTCTTCATCCGCGACGACACAGGTGTCCGGCTTGAGTGAGTAAGTCTTTCCATCGAGCGCGAGAAATCTCTCGCAGTCGCGCGCCAACCGCACATTGATGCCACCCCTCAATTTATCGGCATCGAAAGCGTGCGTCGGTTGACCGAGCTCCAGCATTACGAAATTGGAGACGTCGACGATGTTGCTGATCGAGCGAATGCCGATGCTCTCGATCTTTGCGCGCAACCATTGCGGGCTCGGACCCACTTTCACGTTGTCGATCTTGCGCGCCGAGAAAAATGGACATTCGCGCGTCGCGGCGATGGTCACGCCTGATTTCTTGATCTCGGCCTTCGCTTCGTGCGGCATTGACTTGAGCTTCTTTCCGCTCAGCGCCGCGATCTCGCGGGCGATACCAAAATGGCTGAGCAGATCGCCACGGTTCGGCGTGATCTCGACATCGAGAATCGTGTCCGCGGGAAAAAGAGAACCGATCGGCGCGCCGATTCTCGCTTCAGGTGACAGGATTAAGAGTCCAGCAGCATCCTGACCCAGACCAAGCTCGATCGCGCTGCAAAGCATTCCTTCCGATTGGACACCGCGGAGTTTGCTGTTTCGAATCTCAGTCCCGTTCGGCAACTTTGCCCCCGGCAACGCGAGCGGAACTTTGTCGCCAACCTTGTAATTCGTCGCGCCGCAAACGATCTGGCGTTTCGTGCCGCTGCCGTCGTCCACTTCGCAAACTGTGAGCCGATCGGCATTTGGGTGGCGCGACGACGCGGTGATTTGCGAAACGATCACCTTGTCGATCTTCGCGCCGCGCGTCTCGATCTTTTTGGTTTCAACGCCGGCGCGAGTCAGCAATTCGGTGATCTCTTCCGGATTTTTTGGAAGATCGACAGATTCTCGCAGCCAATTGACGGAAAATTTCATGCGAACTGGCGAAGAAAGCGCAAATCGTTTTGCGCGAACAGGCGGATGTCGGGAATGTCGAATAGAATCATCGCCAGGCGATCCATGCCCAGGCCGAACGCGTAGCCGCTCCACTTTTCGGGATCGTAAGCTTTATCGCCCCGCGCTTTGTTGACCGCTTCGAAAACGGCCGGATGCACCATGCCGCAACCGGCGACCTCGATCCACTGCTCGCCGCGCTTCAGAGCTTTTGATCGCACATAGACCTCCAAACTCGGTTCGGTAAACGGAAAGTAATGCGGACGAAATTGCACTTCGGTTTCGGAACCAAAGAGTTCCCGCAGGAAGAATTCGAGCTCGCCTTTCAAATCCGCCACGCTAACGTTTTCATCGACATACAGTCCTTCGATCTGATGGAATTGTGCGCTGTGGGTCGCGTCGACTTCATCGCGCCGATAGGCCGCGCCTGAGGCAATCACGCGGAGCGGAGGCGGCGCGGATTCCATCGAGCGGATTTGCACAGTTGATGTATGCGTTCGCAAAAGTCGACCGTCGGACAAATAAAACGTGTCCTGTTCATTGCGGGCCGGGTGGTCTGGTGGCGTATTCAGAGCATCGAAGCAGTACCACTCCGTTTCGACATCGGGACCTTCGGCGAGGGCGAAGCCCATTCGTCGAAAAATTTGAATTCCATGCTCGTGCATTTGGTGAAGCGGATGCAGAGAACCAATCTCATGCGGCGTTCCGGGAAGTGAGATGTCGATGTTCGCGAGCGCGCCCGATTCTTTTTGTAAACGGAATTGTGCATTGCGCGTTTCGATCGCGGCGGTGACGGCGTTGCGAACCTCGTTGAGTAGTTTGCCAACGACTGGTTTCTCTTCCTTTGCGAGCCCTTTCATTTGGTCGCCCCATGAGGAAATGCTGCCGCTGCGCCCGAGATATTTCACTCGCGTGGTTTCGAGCGCTTGGTCGTCAGTCGCGGATTCGATCTCGCGCAGCGCTTCGTCGCGGAGTTGTTCTAGCGGATGAAACATGGCCGTGAATCGTTAAACCGTTACACCGTTACATCGGGAAATCGATTCACGATTTAACGATCACGAATTACGATTCAGCGAATCACGCTGCCTTTTTCGCCTTCTTTTCGAGCGCGTTCTTTGCTTGATCAACAATCGATTTAAATGCGGCTTCGTCGGTGACGGCCAGGTCGGCGAGAATCTTGCGGTCCAGGCCAATGCCAGCAGCTTTAAGTCCTTCGGCAAAGCGACTGTAGCTGATTCCGTGCGCACGAGCCGCAGCATTCAAGCGCTGGATCCAGAGGTAACGGAATGTGCGTTTGCGCGTTTTGCGATCGCGATAGGCCCAGTATTGGGCTTTCATCGTCGCGTCTTTTGCGTAGCGGAAAAGCTTTGAGCGGCGTCCGCGATAGCCTTTGGCTTTCTTTAAGACTCGTTTTCGCCGCGCCCGACTGGCCGGGGCATTAGTAGCTCTTGGCATTTTATTTCGCTCCGAATTGCTTCGAAGCTCCTCGTTCAGCGAGTTGTTTTCCTAATGGTCAATCTTCGCGACCTCACTCGCTGATGTAGTCCCGCAGGCGCGGGACTAGGTGCGCAGATCGTCGCGACGCATCAGCGTCGGGCGGCCAAGATAGTTATCGACTCAACGATGACAACTGAATTCTGCGAAATGTTAGGAGGGTGAAATCTCAGCAGTTCGATTGCCTTTCCGCCAAAACACCCACGCCACAAAACCCACGACCGCTCCGCCAATATGCGCAAGCGAAGATACAGCGCTGATGCCGGCGACTTGTTCCCAAGCACCGACAGCTTGAAATAGAATCCAGAGCACAAATACAAACCAGGCCCGCAATCGGATCCATCGAAACCACCACCACCCGTAACGCAGCAAAAACCCAAGTTTCACCTCCGGGAAGTTAAGCGCGTAAAAGGTGATTACAGCGGCAATACCGCCGCTGGCGCCGACACATGGGATTTGGGAGGACGGATCAGCCGCAATATGCGCGAGATCGCCGATGAGGGCAGCGAAAGCGATGAGCGCAAGATAACGAAACGGGCTGAGAAAATTCTCGACGTCATCACCAAAGACAAAAAGGAAATAGATATTGCCGACGAGATGCAGAATGCCGGCGTGAAGGAAAAATGATGTCAGAAAGGTTACGCCGTCATCGCGCGTCGCTTGCGCCGGGATTAATCCAAAACGCGATACAATTTCATGAAGCTGCGTGAACGCGAATGTGCTTGCGCCAATGATTAGGAGACAAAGCAACCAGGTCGCCCACGGTCTTCGCTCCCGCGGCGCCGCATCGTTCGATCGGCATTCCCCACCATGCCGCAACTTGCTTCCATTGCTCATCCGGCGGGGCACTATCGAAATCGCTGCCGCGCGCCTCCTCGGCGAGTTCCTGCACCTTGAGCATGGCAATGGCTTCACGTGTTGCTTGCGGCATTTCGGGGAATGCGGCTGGCAATGGTCGCGGCACGAGAGTTTCGACTTCGTGAGTGTCGAACCAGACGAAATGGCACAATCGACATACATCCACGTTCACAGCCGCGTTTTCGGAGAGCGCTACGTCGATCATCGGGCGCCTGCAGGATGGGCAGCGCGGTCCGACCTTTCCCTCGCCGCTGATTGTGTGACGCCAAAGCGGGTTGATTGACTCAGGCGTAAATGTCCGGCGCAATAACTCCAGACCGACTGCGCGTCCGCCGCACTTATCACACGTCCAAAAAACGCCATGAGACATCCGCACTTCCTTCAGCGACAGATTGCAACGCGGACAGAAAAATTCAGTTTCCATATCTTTGCTTCATAGCATTCAGTAATTCCGAGAACTTCAGTAACCGGGCGAACCTAACATTCCAAGCGTGCGGAATGGCATGTTCACAATCCCGCATTATTGGTATAATGGGTACATGCATTGGCTTGGTCGCTATCGGCTTTTGATCCTAGCGTTAATCTGCGCTTTTTGGACCGGTCTGATTTTTCTAGGCCATTTTTTCTCCACGACTCCGTTTCTCTCCGTGCCGTGGCGCGGTGAACAAAGCTTTGAGGATTTGCTCCGACGGGAGGGCCGAAAGACTGCGACGCGTGACGATTTCGTCTTTCTTGGGATCGATCAAAGCACGTTGCAATTGCCACCGATGACGCCTGAAGAAATCGCGAACAGCCGCGCGTTTCAGCTAATGACTGAGCGGCAATTCCCGTGGTCGCGAGAAGTATGGTCGCTCTTGCTCGATCGGTTGTTCGGGGCAGGCACGCGCCTCGTCGTGTTCGACCTGATCTTTAGCCCGCCCAACGATGGTGATCCGGCATTTCACGCCGCGCTCGATCGTTACCACGACAAGGTAGTGCTTGGCGCGAATTTCGATATGCAGAATGCCGCCAAGCCCCAGGAGGTGACGCCAAACAACGCGCTGATCCCGCCCCCGCAACTGCTGGACGATCGCGTCGGGTTCGTGAATTTCTGGCCCGATCCGATCGACGAAAAAATCCGCGCTGTGAGTTATCGGGTGACGGATCGCCAACTCGCCGATTTGCCGCCGCACCCAAGCGAAGAAATCTACGAATCTCTTTCCGCGCGTGCGCTAACGAAAATCGGTCACGGAAACGATGTGCCCCATGATTTTCGCGGTCATATGATTCGTTTTAGCGCGCTCGACGCCTACGAGCCGCGCCCGCTTTACGAAGTTTTCGATCCAAAATTTTGGCATGCCAACTATGCCGATGGCGCGTTTTTTAAGGACAAGATCGTGATGGTGGGACCGTCTGCACAGGTCGAGCATGACGTTGTGGATACGCCAATGAGCCCAATGACGTCGGGCCCGGCGCTTCATTTACAGGCAATCGCCGCGGCGCTTGGTCACGAATTTTTAAGACCCACGCCAGCGAGAGTTGGCCTGGGGCTCGTGTGCACAGCGGGGCTCATCGCGTGGTCGCTCGTTGCTTTTGTTCGCCGTCCGTTGGTTTGCGTTAGCGCGCTTATTGTGATCACCGGCGCCTATCTTGGCGCCGGTCGATTGGTTTACGATAGATCCGGACTGTTGCTTCTGACGGTTCCGGTCCTCTCCGCTCTATTATTAAGTGGGTCGTTTTCGCTCGGCTTCGAATACGCCCTCGAACGGATTGAAAAATTGCGTACGCGGCGCACGCTCGAACGTTATGTCTCAAAAAATTTGGTAAAGGAAGTTCTCGAAAATCCTGGCAGCTATTACAGCACGCTCCGTGGCGTCCGTGTGCCGGTGTCGATATTGTTCTCGGATTTAGTCGGTTTTACCACGTTGTCCGAAAAAGCTGATCCCGAAGCGTTGGTCGCACAACTTAATGAATATCTCACCCGCATGACTTCTGTTGTCTTCGGCAATGGCGGCACACTCGATAAATTCATCGGTGACGCAATTATGGCCGTGTGGGGGAACGTGCGTAGCTTTGGCGTGGCGCAGGACGCCAAAAATTGCGCGCGCGCGGCGCTGGCGATGCGGCGGGAGTTACGGCAACTCAATGAGAAATGGCGCGACGAAGGGCGAATGGGATTGGGTATGGGCATCGGGATCAATCAAGGCGAAGTAATTGTCGGCAATATTGGCTCACAGGAGCGGATGGATCCCACTGTCATTGGCGACTCCGTCAATCTGGCGTCGCGACTCGAAGGTCTTACCCGAATTTACGGCGTCGACATTTTGCTTGGTCCGACAGCGGCCGAGTTGGTGCGCGACGAATTTCATCTCCGCTCGGTTGCCCGGGTGCAGGTGAAGGGCAAAACCAAACCGGTGGACGCCTTCACCTTCATTGGCGCACGAAATGCAGATGTCGATTCACAACTCCTGAAGTGGCTCGAGGTCTACGAAGAGGGACTCGAGAAATTCCGCGCACGTGATTTTACGCAGGCAAAGATCCTCTTCTCGCGTTTCCTCGAGTTTTATCCGGACGACCTCTTGGCGCAGATGTATTTGGCGCGCTCGCTCGATTACGAGCGGCAGCCGCCGGACGAAGCATGGAACGCGGTCGAGGTGCTTACGAAAAAGTGAGAAACGGAGGAAAATTCACCGGGCAATTAGGAAAATCCGAAAAGGAAATGTCGAATCGGAATTTTCTCGTCGCTTCTGCTTCTCGGATTCAGTTTGTAGCTGTGGAGCAGGTTGTTTCATTAGCCAAAGCAGTTTGCTGAGAGTAAAGCAATTCGCGTGAGGCGAAGTCCTCGGCATTTTCATTTTCTCGGTATCTGCGGGACGGCCATGGGCTCGGTGGCGGTGGCGCTGTGCGAGCGCGGCTTCAAAGTCACCGGCTCGGACGAAAATGTTTTTCCGCCGATGTCGATCTTCCTGGGAAAAAAGGGTATTGCGCTCAAGGAAGGTTATCGTTCCGAAAATATCCCGGCAGATGCCGACGTGGTGGTGATCGGAAACGCGATCAAGCGCGGCAATCCCGAAGTGGAGACGGTTCTCAGTCGAAAGTTACTTTATCTTTCGTTGCCTGAAGTTTTGAAAAACTATTTTCTGCGCGGCCGGCATAATCTCGTCGTCACCGGCACGCACGGCAAAACAACCACAACCGCGTTGTTAGCCTGGATCATGGAAAAGGCCGGATGCAAACCCGGTTATTTCATCGGCGGACTTCCGAAAAATTTCGGACAAGGTGCACGACTAAATGATTCGAAATATTTTGTAATTGAAGGCGACGAGTATGACACCGCTTTCTTCGATAAGCGCTCGAAGTTTATTCATTACCTGCCGGAATTGGTGATCGTAAACAATATCGAGTTTGATCATGCCGACATCTTCAACAATCTCGATGAAATCAAGCTTAGCTTTCGGCGTTTGCTCAATATTGTTCCTCAAAACGGCATGGTGGTGCTGAACGGCGACGACGCGAATTGCGTGGACGTCGCGAAAGATTGTCTCGCGCAGCTGATCGAGGTTGGATTTTCGAAAAATTGTGCACAGCGGATTCGCGAGGTGGCTTACTCGTCCAGTGGCTCGAGGTTCAAACTTGGCGAGGAAACGTTCGAAATTCCGCTCATAGGTGAATTCAATGTGCGCAACGCGGCGATGGCAGCGACGGCAGCGCGATTTTACGATGTACCGAAAACAAAGGTCGACAACGCATTCAAGCGCTTTTCCGGCATTGCGCGGCGACAAGAAGTGCGCGGGGAAGCGCGTGGGGTCAAAGTAATCGACGATTTCGGCCACCATCCAACCGCTATCGCGCATACGATGCAGGCGCTTCGTCATCGTTATCCCGGCCACCGCATTTGGGCAGTTTTCGAGCCACGCTCGAACACGACACGGCGGGCGGTTTTTCAACAGCGACTTTCCGACGCATTGAAAGCGGCGGACGGCGTTTTTATTTCCCAAGTCGCCAAGCTGGAGCAAATCCCGGAGAACGAGAGGTTAAATCCCGAGGCAGTTGTAAATGCGATTCAGGAAAGCGGCCGTCCGGCGTTTTACGAGGAGAACGCCGATGCCATTATCAATCGAATCGTGCCAATGCTCAGAGCGAAAGACATCGTCGCTGTTTTCAGCAACGGCGGATTCGATCGAATTCACGAGAAGCTATTGGAGAAACTAAGAGGCTAAAAGGTTACAATTCCGACGCCTGGAAACGCGGTGTAACCCATTTTTAACGGTCAGGCGTAGCAGCCGAAGTGTGATCATGCACAATACGCCAGCCGTCAGCGCTTTTGCGAAAGATTAAGGTGAAGCGACCATGCGGCTGGTCTTGTGCACGTTTTAATTTCCAGCGACCCAGGACGACTGCTGCCTCGGCGCTAACCGGCGTAATCTCCAGATTAGAAAAAGCGAGCAGACCCATTTTCGCGCGATCGGGGTATTTCTTCTTGTAACGGGCGCGGACCGTTTCCCAGCCTCGTCTTACGGCATCTTCCGAGACGAAGATTGTCGATCTTGAGCGCGCGTAGCCATTCATGAATCCGTCAATGTCGCCGCGGTTCCAGGCGTCCTGTTGCGCGCTTAGGATCGAGCGAATCTGGGCAACTATCCTCACGCGGTCGTGTTCTTTCCCAAGTGGTGCCGCCGAACTTGAGGAAATAGTTGTCCACGCAGGAACTACCGCCGCCGAGGTAAAAAGCGCGAGCGCGATTGGGCGGATAAAATCGGCGCAGCTCGAAATTGAAACGCAAAGACGGCGAATCATTTGCAAGAATGACATTTTTTTATAAGCTATGCTCCGCCGCGTCCAGTTCGAGTTAACAAGGTTCGGTTTGGGCCGAGCGAAGCAGGTTGACCCGCCGTTCTCAATTTATTAGCATCGTCGCTCATCATAAATAACATCGTGCATCGACTTTTCTGCAGCGCGGCGCTCGGACTTGCGGCTGCCACGGCTATTTCAGCGCAGGTTGCTCCTGTCCGGCCTGAGCCATTTCCCGCTCTCGCAGCAGCGACCCCGGCGGCTGCGAATCCGACGGCACCTCCCGGTGCGCCGGGGACTGTGCGACTCCAGTTTCCAAATAGCGACGTAGTCGATGTGCTGCATCTTTACGAACAGCTCACAGGCAAGAAGCTGGTGATGGACAATTTTGTCCAAGGCAAGGTGAACATTTTCATCACCAAAGATGTTTCTCGCGAGGAGGCGATCAAAATTATCGAGACGAGCCTCGCCTTGAACGGAATCTCTGTGGTTCCGGCAGACCGGGATATTGTCGAAGTCGTCGGGGCCGGTCAGAATCCTCGAAAGGCCGCGGTACCGATTCTTTCTGACCTGGCGGATATTCCGGCGGGTAATCCGGTTATCAGCTTTTTGTTCAAGCTTCAGTACGCCGACCCGCAGGAACTTCAACAAGTGTTGATGGCATATTTCCAGGGAAGCGCAGGCTCGATAAATATTCTGGCCTTACCGAAATCATCGAGTCTTTTGGTGACGCAGAACGCCGACATCATTCGACAGCTCGCCAGCGTGATTGCGCAAGTTGACGTGGCGCCGGCAGAAGTGGTGAGCGAGTTCATCAAGCTCGAACGGGCTGACGCGACCAAAGTCTGCGACATGCTCAAAGATATGTTCGAGAAGGGCGGTCAACCCTCGACCCAGCCTGGAATTCGCTCCGTCCGAGTGCCTCCCACCGTGCCGCAACCGGTCCCGGTTGAAAATGAAATTAGCGGAGTGACCGGCCTATCGGAAGAAGCGGTCGTAGTGGGTAAAATCAAACTCACGCCCGACGCCCGTACCAACCGCATTCATGTCGTGACGCGGCCGATCAACATGCCGTTCATTCGCAAATTAATCCGTGAGTTTGATGCCAACGTTGAGTTTGGAAAACCGGTCACGCGACCTCTAAGATACATTTCGGCCGGCGATGTTCTTCCGGTTCTGGTTCAGGCGTTGACGGAGCCAGGCGCGACAGCCCCACCCGGCGCGGAAGCAGGAGGCGCGAGTCCGTCGCCGTCGCAAGCCCAGCCACTGCGGGCGACGTCGGCGACTGTCGCTAATCCTTATACAGGCGGCGTTTCGAGCACTTCGACTACTTCCACTTCGACGGGAAGTACGCTGAATATTTCCGAGGAGCTCGCCACGCAACCTGTTGATACTTCGCCCAAGGCGGTCACGATTGGCAATGCCAAACTCATCGCTGATCAGCGCGCGAACACGATCATCGTACTGGGCAATCGTGAGGTCGTAGTAAAGGTAGGAAAGATTCTCGATGAAATGGACGTGAAAGCGCCGCAGGTTGCGCTTAGCACCGTCATTGGCCAGTTGTCACTCAATAACAACGAGGAATTTGGCGTCGATTATTTCGCAAAATACGATAAAAAATTGGTGGGGATTTCACGCAATCTGTCTAACACCCAAGCGCCGATTCCTATCCCAAGTGTTGCTCCCTCTGGTACGCCGATCGCAGGACTTGTCGATCCGGCTAATCTGATCAACTTCAGCCAAATCATTCAGAATGTAGCTGGTGGGACGAATATTTATGTCGCGGCGGGTAACTATCTCGCCACGATTGTCCATCTGCTTGAGTCCACCGGTCGGTTCAAAACGATTTCTCGGCCGACGGTTTTCACGAGTAACAACAAAAAGGCCATCATCGCGTCAGGCACGGAGATTCCGATTCCGGTAAATACTCTGACGAACGCGACCACTACGACTAACGTGGCTGCAGTCGCATCGAGCATCGAATACAAGAAGGTCGCATTGCAGCTTGAGGTGGTGCCACTAATTAATTCCGAGAAGGAGATATCGCTCGACATTTTACAGAAGCTCGACAGCCGCGGGGCCGACACCCTAATAGGCGGCAACCTAATCCCGAATATTATTACGCGGTACATCCGGACGAATGTTTCCGCGGCAAATGGATCAACCATTGTTCTTGGCGGGTTGATTGAAGAGAGCAAGAACAAGAGTACTCGCGGCATCCCAATTCTCGATCGTATTCCATACCTTGGCGCTCTATTCCGCAGTACTACGAATGATAAGCTCCGCACGGAGCTGATCATTCTGATGCGTCCAGAGGTGACGCTGACGAAGCTCGATCTTTATCGGCTGCGCCAAAAATCGGAAGACAGGACGCACTTTGGGCCCGAGCTCGATCAGGACGATTGCCCGGATTGCCCGAAACTGGAGACCGGCAAACAGTTACCCTTACCGCCGCCCGATATTCCTGCGGCGAAAGATATGTAGTAAAGTTAGTTTATGAAATGGATGGCTCTCACTCTCATTCTTGGACTCGGCGCAATTACGGCGCAGGCGTCGGACTGTGCGTTTTTTCGCGGAACCGATCCGTTAGCCCAACGAGATGAATGGGGTTTGCTTCATCAGGGACGTACAGTGAACTCCACCGACTTCGCGCCACGATATCGTTGGCGTTTCGATTATTATTTTAAGGCTCCGGAGCAATTGATTATGCAGCCAGGTTATGTAGGCGCACTGCAGACCGCGTTGCGCCGGCTCGGTTATTATTGCGGCCCGATTGACGGCGTCTTCTCTCCAGAAGTTGGCAACGCAATTGCGCGTCTTCAGAAGAATTATTCAATACGCGTCACCGGCACGTTTACTGATTCGGTGCGATGGGCATTGCATTTGCCTTGAACTGCCCATGAGCTCGGCTGTTAGTCAATCGCTGATTAATTTGCTTCTCGAAAGCGGTGTGCAGTCGCGCGAGGAGGCCGCAGAACTGGCATTGAACCTAAACGGCGGCTCGTGGGTGGGCCAGGTCCTTGATTCCGGCAAAGTGGACGAGCAACGCTTCCTCGGCGCGATTGGAAATTTCTTCCGGGTGCCAGTTGTCTCGCTCGACGCCAAAAAGATTGACCGGACGACGTTGTCGATTCTACCGAGCCGTTTCGTTTTTCAACATCACATCCTGCCCATCGAGGCAAAGGAAAATTCCGTCGTGCTCGCGACCTACGACTTGTTTAACTCAGTAGGCCGTCAGCTCGCAGCGCAGCTCTTAAAAAAGCCGGCGGAATGGATACTCGTCCCTCGTGCACAACTCTTGCGCGCAATCAAGACTCTCTACGGCATCGGCGCGGAAACTTTCGATGAAATTCTGAAAACGAACCGCGCCTTCGAGGTTTTGCAAGACGCGCAGACAAGCACCGATTTGAATGCGGACGATCCGGAAGCATCCGTCGTCAAATTCGTGAACCAAATTATTCGTGAAGCGATCGTGGAGCGCGCGACTGACATTCATGTTGAGCCGCTGGAGAACGATTTGCGCATTCGTTATCGGATCGATGGAATCTTACATGAGATCGCCGTCCCACCCCAGTTGCGCCTACTACAATCGGCCATCATTTCGCGTCTGAAAGTGATGGCGCACATGGACATCGCCGAGCGGCGCCTGCCGCAGGATGGCCGCATGAATTTGCACGGGAATAATCAAGAAATCGATGTTCGTGTTTCCACTATCCCGACGGTAAACGGCGAGTCCATCAGCTTACGATTGCTCAGCCGCGGTGGACAGCAATTCAACTTCGATCGTCTCGATCTGAGCAAGAAACAGGAACGCGTCATTCGCAATCTCCTCGCTCATGCTAACGGAATCATTTTGCTCACCGGTCCGACCGGCTGCGGAAAATCGACATCGTTATATTGTTTCTTGAGCAGCATTAATTCGGTCCAGCGCCGCATCATCACGATCGAAGAGCCGGTCGAATATCGAATTCCCGGAGTCTCGCAAATCGATGTGAAACCAGAAATCGATCTCACCTTTGCAAAAGGTCTCCGCCACATTTTACGCCAGGACCCGAATGTCGTTATGGTCGGCGAAATTCGCGACATCGAAACGGCAGATATCGCAATCCGCGCGGCCATGACTGGTCATCTCGTCTTCAGCACCTTGCACACGAACGATGCGGTCGGCGGGATCACGCGCTTGCTCGACATGGACGTGGAGCCTTTTCTCCTCGCTTCGGTCGTGAAAGCGTTTATCGCGCAACGTCTCGTGCGCACGATCTGTCCAGATTGCGTGCAATGGGTGGACTATCCGCGCGAATATCTTGCGGAGATCGGCTTTCCTGTGCGAGAGCTGGGCGCCCGGTTCCGGCGCGGCGCCGGCTGTGATCAATGCCGGCAAACCGGCTATCAGGGCCGCGCGGCCATTTACGAGATTTGCTCCGTCACCGAGCCCTTAAGAAAACTGATCATGCAGAAACGCGACGGAGGCGAGCTCAAGCAATGCGCTATTTCCGAAGGTATGGAAACGTTGCGGCAGGATGGCTGGCGGCGTGTCGCGCAAGGCAAAACGACGATCGAAGAAGTAGTGCGCGTCACGCAAACCGACGAAGTCATGGCCGAGACGACCGAGGAAGCTGGACCGGTCGTTGCTGCAGGGACGGCTTAAGATCGACAATCGCTGTCATGTTCTCGCCAAGGTCGGCAGCAACCAGCGCGATGTCATCCCGTAGCTTGAGATGACAAACGTCATTCGACGCCCCGCAATTCTCGGATCGCTTCGCCATAATCTTCTGAGTGGAAGACGGAAGTGCCCGCAACAAGGACATTGGCTCCGTTCTGGATCGACAAGCGTGCGGTGTCGGCATTGATGCCACCATCGACTTCGATGTCGAGCTTGGCGCCGGTTTTCATTTTCCAATCACGCGCGCGTTTCACTTTTTCCATCATCTCGGGTCGGAACGATTGACCGCCGAAACCAGGATGGACGGTCATGACGAGCAAGATATCGATCTTGTCGAGAAACGGCTCGACCGATTCAAATGACGTCGCGGGGTTTAACGTGAGGCCGGGGCGGCAAGCCGCGACGCGAATCGCGCGCAAGGTTTTCGCGACATCGTGTTTCGCTTCCGGCTCCACATGAACAGTAATCGAGTTGGCACCCGCTTTGATAAAGCGCGGCGCGTAATGATCGGCGTGTTCAATCATGAGATGCACGTCGATCGGGAGTTTGGTATTCCTTCGGACCAAAGCGACAATTGCCGGCCCGAAGGAAATATTATCGACGAAATGCCCATCCATAATGTCGCAGTGAATCCAGTCGGCGCCAGCTTGTTCGACCCGTCGAATTTCGTCAGCTAA
>Ga0209268_1000891_pt1 | contig 14962 bp, 20 predicted proteins | sample GraSoiAngelo_143_FD_185900 | JGI IMG/M metagenome (GOLD analysis project Ga0209268, IMG submission 185900) | Grasslands soil microbial communities from the Angelo Coastal Reserve, California, USA - 14_1009_02_30cm (SPAdes) (version 2) | ecosystem: Environmental > Terrestrial > Soil > Grasslands ... | reverse complement strand
GCCTTGGAGCGGAAGCCGCCCAACCAACACGTCATCTCGCAGGCTAATGACGAGAAACGCCGTCTGGAGGAACAGTTTCTGCGCAAGACCGGCGGCCGTGAGCGCCTCGCCACCATCCGCTCGGAGATGCATCAGGCGATGGAAAACGGCGCGGGCATTTATCGCAATCAAAGTTCGCTTGAGAAAGCATCCGACAAGCTGCGTGAGCTTAGAGAGCGATTCCACGATATTAGACTGGAGGATCACAGCCTTACGTTCAACACTGAGTTGCTGGCAGCATTGGAGCTCGGCTTCATGCTCGATGTGGGCTCCGCCATCGTGGAGTCCGCGCTGCATCGCACCGAGTCGCGCGGAGCGCACCAACGCACTGACTACCCTGCTCGCGATGACAGAAATTTTTTGGCTCATACTCTGATTTTCCGCAACCCAGACGGCAGCACCCGGGTGGAACAAGCCGCCGTTGTCATCACTCGCTGGCCGCCCGGGGAACGCGTTTACGGAGTGCAATCTGAGGTGAAAGAAGTCGCAGCGAGGTAGGAAATGGCTGAAACCATCAGCTTGGAAGTTCTTCGCTATTCGCCGGAACACGACGCCGAGCCTAGCTTTCAGCGCTACGACGTACCCGTGCACAAGGATTGGGTAGTGCTCGATGCCTTGAACTACATCAAGGACAAGGTGGATGGCTCACTCACTTTTCGCTGGTCCTGCCGCATGGGTATTTGTGGAAGCTGCGGGATGATGGTAAACGGCGAGCCCAAGCTGACCTGTGCCACCTTCCTTTCCGACTACGCTGGAGACGGAAGCCCGGTGCGGGTGCAGCCGTTGCGCTACTTTCCCGTGATCCGGGACCTGGTGGTCGAAATCACTGACTTCATGAGCAAGCTGCAAAGCGTCAAGCCCTGGCTCATTCGCGGAGACGAAAAACCAGTTTCCGAGGGCGAATACCTCCAGACTCCGGATCAACTCGATCGCTACAAGCAGTTCAGCATGTGCATCAATTGCCTGTTGTGTTACGCCGCCTGTCCGGTATATGGTCTCGATCCGGTATTCATTGGCCCAGCGGCGATCGCGCTCGCGCAGCGCTACAACATGGACTCGCGTGACGAGGGCGCGCATGAGCGCATGGACGTGCTGGCCCAGCATGAGGGAATCTGGGGATGCACGTTCGTGGGAGAGTGCACGCAGGTTTGTCCCAAGCACGTGGACCCCGCCGGCGCAATCCAGCAGTATAAACTGACAGCCACCATCGAGCGGTTCAAATCTTTCTTGATGCCCCGCGGTGCGAAATGAGCGACACCAGGCCCTCCGCCAGATACACCGAGTACCATCCGCGCTGGTATCGCACGCATGTCTCCACCTGGTGGTGGTTGGCACGATGGCCTTACCTGAAATTTATTTTGCGGGAGATCAGCAGCGTTTTCGTCGCCTGGTTTGTGGTGGTTCTTCTGCTGCAAATCCGAGCGCTGTCGCGCGGACCCGATGCATATGCCAGGTTCGAGCATTGGCTGCAAAATCCGGGCATCGTGTTGTTGAACCTAATCGCCCTGTTCTTTGTGGTTTTTCATGCCATAACCTGGTTCAACCTGACGCCACGGGCAATGGTCGTGCGCTTGCGCGGCAAGCGTGTGCCTGACCGTTGGATTGTGAGCGCAAATTATGCCGCATGGGCGGCAGTTTCGTTGGTGGTGGCCTGGTTTCTCGTGAGGTCATAGATGGTGAAGCACTCGAATGAGCCGGTTCTGTGGTCGTTGTTCAGCGCGGGCGGTGTCTTTGCCGCCTTCGTCATACCGGTGCACCTTTTCCTCCTCGGGCTTGCGTTTCCCCTGGGATGGATTCCCGCTCCTGGTTACCAATATTTGCATGCGCTGGTCACGTTGCCGCTCACCAGAATTTATCTGTTTGCACTGTGTTTCCTGGCGCTGTTTCACTGGGCGCATCGCTTTCGCTACACGCTGTACGATGGGCTGCAGATCAAGCACCTGAATGAACTGATTTTCGTTTGTTGCTACGGCGGAGCAATTTTCGGAACTGCATTGGCAGGTTACCTGTTGTGGAATTTTCATTGAATGTCCGCGATTTCTGGCTTACGAGATGTTTTGGAAGCGCATACTTTCACAAGAGCCAAAAACGCTGGTTGTCGCAGAAGCGGGCAGGGCAAGCAGACGTGGGAAGGGCACGACTTTAATCGTGCCGATGAGCGCTTTATTTTTGTCATTCCGAGGCGGCTTTAGCCGCCGAGGAATCTGCTTTTCTGAATTTTCCCGTAACGCCTGAAGGCAGGAACAGTCAAGGAGGGCCTATGGAATTCAAGCTGAAAACGATTTCTGCGGAAGGGATCGAGGCCGCTCTATCCAAAGTCGAGCTGTATCGCTTCCTCAATGAGCCAGAGGAAGCGGAATCCATTTGCCAGGACGTGCTGGCTGTGGAACCGGGCCATCAACTGGCGCTCCGCTTCTTAGGTCTGGCAATCACGGACCAGTTCACAGGCAGCACATCAGACCGCTACGCCGAGGTAGAGAACGCATTCCAGCAACTGACAGATCATTATGAAAAGCTGTACTATACGGGACTTTTGCACGAGCGGCGCGCGAAAGCGCAGCTCCGGGCCGGACGTCCGCCTCATACACTGCTGGTTCTGCTGGAAGAAGCTATGCATTCCTATGAAGAGGCGGAAAAGATTCGTCCCACTGGAAATGACGACGCCATCTTGCGATGGAATCGCTGTGCCCGCTTAATTCACGCCTACGCTGAATCAGACTGGCACCGCGAAGTCGAGCTATTCGAGATGGGAGATACCGCGCCTTAATTTGCGGGATCATTTGCACGTCACTCGTAAACACACGTGGGGCCATTCCGCGGTGTTATTTTCGCGGCCAACTTCTTTCGGCGAGCATCGCCGTAACTCGCCGATGAATGTCGTCGCGAACCACGCGAACCGCTTCCAGCGATTGTCCCTTGGGATCGGCGACAGGCCAGTCCTCCCTTTCGATTCCTGGAATGATGGGGCAGGCCTCATCACAGCCCATCGTGACCAGCATGTCTGCACCGCGAGCCAGTTCTTCGGTTAGCAATTGCGGACGTGCGAATGAGAGATCGATGCCAGCCTCCTTCATCGCGGTGATTACTTCACCATGCACTCGATTAGCAGGCTGGGTACCTGCCGAAATCGCTTGCGCCGCTTTTTGGTCGGAAAGCGCGTTGAACCAGGCGGCGGCTATTTGCGAGCGTCCGGCGTTGTGTACGCAGGCGAAGAGAACAGTCTTCATACGCGCGCACTTTCCGTGTCTGGATGTGGAACCAGCACCTGATGGGCGGTTGCGGGAAGGTTCGGAGCGAGCCAGCGAAACACAAACGTGGCGGTTAACGCTCCCGCAATTTGCGCGACTACAAACAGCGGCACATCCACGGGTCTGATGCCGGTGAATGTGTTTGTCAATGAGCGAGCCAGCGTCACGGCGGGATTCGCGAAAGATGTCGAAGAAGTGAACCAGTACGCTGCGGTGATGTAGCTGGCAACTGCAAACGGCACTATGCCTGAGCGCAGCCGCGAGCATCCCCAGATAACGCACAGAAGTCCGAAGCTTGCCACAAACTCGCTGAACAGCAGAGCACTTCCATTGCGCGCGTGAGCAGAGGGTGAGTACCAGCGCAGGCTAAACATGAGATTAGCGGCAATTGTCCCGCCTATCCCACCGATGCACTGAGCCGCGATGTAGGCGAGCATCTCAGGCAACGTGATACCGCCCTCTATAGCATCGGCGAGCGACACGGCTGGGTTCAGGTGAGCGCCGGAAATCGGCCCGAAGGTGCAGATCAACGCGACCAGAGCCGCTCCGGTGGCAATGGTGTTTACCAAAAGAGCCACCGCGCCGTTTCCGCCGGCGAGTCTCTCGCCCATAATGCCAGAGCCGACCACAGCCGCCACAAGGAAGCCGGTCCCGATCGCCTCACTTACGAGCCGCTGCTTCAAATTGTGCCGCCTAGTTTTCATTAGCTAGTGCAGCAGGGCTCTGCCTGCACCGCGCAGCACGATTCCGCAGACGTTGCGGCTGGAGTGCAGCAAGCGGCGCCTTGGGACCTCTTCTCCGGCAAGTTGTCCTCGAGCACGACGAAAACCTCCCATTCGTTGCCGTCAGGATCGCGCACCCAGGTTTTGTCCTGCAGCGCGTAGCAGCAATCGGTCTTGATTTCGTCGCGGGTGATCAGTCCGGCGTCCGTCCAAGTGCGGCGGATGGCAAGCACATCTTCCGTCGAGGCGACCTGGATTCCCAGATGCGAGAGCGCGCCGGCACCCGTAAACGGGACTTGATTCAAAGTGAAATTGAGCGCTGGATTTGAGACATCAAACTTAGCGTAACCTTTGCGTACCTTGCACGGCTCGATGCCGAATAGTTTTCTGTAGAACTCAAGACTGGCTTCAACATTGCGCACGTTAATGGCGACATGCGCCTTCAAGGCGGTGACATCGGCTGAATTCATGGCAAGCTCACTTCTCGAAACTGGAATCACAATCATATTCGCTAATGCGAATACGTCGAGCCTATACCGCCATGATGCATATGTCAAGGCACATATGTTCTAATGTAAAATAGGTATTGTGGCCGCGCAGAAATCCTATTCGTTGGAACAACTCTTCCGTGCCCTGGCCGACTCTACCCGGCTGAGATTGCTGAACCTTATGAATGGCCGGGAGGTCTGCGTCTGCTACTTTGTGGAGATATTGAAAACCAGCCAGCCGAAGATCTCACGGCATCTGGCGTATCTTCGGCGGGCAGGAATCGTAGCTGCACGGCGCGACGGCAAATGGATGCATTACCGGCTCGTGCCCCCACCCTCGCACGCGGGCGGGGAGATTCTGGAGCAAGCGCTACATGCCGTGGGTAAAGACAAAAGGTTTAAGGCCGACCGCGAGCGCTTGAAGCTGGCGTGCTGCCGACCGCAAAGCTTTGTCTCTCTGCAAGGTGCTCCGCAGCCGTTGCATCTTGCGAACTCAGAATAACAGCATGAATCTGATCTTGGGAGCATCGCTCCCCAAAGGACGTTAGCGCGATCTGCGCCAGCTTGGGCTGTCCTGATATCCGAGCTTGTACCCGGAAACGAAAGCCAGCCGATCTGGCTCTGCGCTCCAGCGCGCGCTCCGGATGTGCGGTTTGCTCCCGTGCTGCGCATCCAGCTTGCCTTGATATACGCCGTCGCGAAAAGCCGCATTGCTTGCAAAACGCACGATTTCGGGCCGGGGTGGACGAATGTTTAGGTGCCCAGCAGTCAGCGCCAGACCGGCTGCTCCACACAGAATTGCAAAAGTCGCCTTCGCTCGAGACAGGTCCATGGTGTCTTTTTCCTCAGTTGTCCTAGATTTTTGAAGTAGTGGCTGCTCTGATTAGAAGCACCTGGCGATAACTTGGTGTAAAGATCGTGTAAAGGGCGTGTAAAAGTTTGGAAAGTAAAAAGGCCGCCCACATGATGTACATCCGTGGCGAGGCACGGGAACAGGGACGTTGGACGAACTGATTCGTCCGAACCCATATCTGTCGGGTGATCGAAGCGTTCGTGGGACGGCTGGATATGGCCCAGTTGGGCTTTGTCCGTGAGGAACCGACCAAGACCAGATTGCGCTGGCGATGTCCCGCAATCTTCGGCGAACAACAATCAAAAACAAATAAGCGATGTCCGGCGTTTCCGAACATCGCTTTCTCCTACTTGTTGCCGGCCCGTTTCGTAACAGGCTGTGCGGGCGGCGGCCCTTACACGAGGACGACGAGAATCTATTTCTTGGGAGCGATGGCGTCCTTGGCTGATTTAGCGAGGTAGAACTTTGCCGTAGTTTTTGCCTTGATCTGGATGGGCTCTCCAGTCTGCGGATTGCGCCCCATGCGCGCCTTGCGATGCACTTTTTTCAGTCGGCCAAGGCCGGGAACTACGAAGAGACCGTTCTTCTTGGTCTCCTTAACTGCAGTGTCGGTCAAGTGTTCGAGAAAAGTCGCTGCTGTCTTGTTGTTCGTGCCCACTTTTTCCGCCAAATGGCGGACGAGTTGGGTCTTGGTCATGCCTGAAGCCATGATTCCTCCTCTGATTGAAAGTTCAATTTTCCTGCGATTTCCGCATATTACACCATAGCTCCTGTGGAAAAACAGCGCCAAACCCGCATTTTAAGCGGTTTTTTTTCATTTCAGAGGTCTGAACGCCGCTAACAATCGAGGTTTCAGCCATCGGCGGCTCCAAAACCGGCGATTCTGCTTTGCTAGCTGCGGCAGCCTGCCAGCTACTGGCGAGCGTCCCGCTCGCCCAACGGTCCGAAAGAATGGGGGCGTTATCGTTCTCTGGCATAATCTTCTCAAGGAGAATTACTGAGTGAGTTGTGCGATTTGCGACAAGCGCAAGGAGAAGCGCTTCTGCCCCGCTGTGCATGGCCGGATTTGTCCGCAGTGTTGCGGCGAGCAGCGCGAGGTGACGCTCGATTGTCCCAGTGACTGCGTCTACCTTCAGCAGGCGCGCGAACACGAGAAACCGCGTCCAATGGCTGAATTGGATCGGCCGGCTCTGTTCCTTCAAATAGAGATCGGCGATCAATTCTTATATGAACATGAGCATCTCATCATGGGCCTGACTTACGCCTTGGCGAAGAGCGCACGCGGCGATCGCACGCTCAAGGATGCCGATCTGATTGCCGGGCTCACCGCCATGACGAAAAGTTATGAGACCCTGGTCAATTCCGGACTGCACTACGAGAGTCAGACTGCCAGCATGAGTCAGCAGGCAGTAGTAGCGGAGGTGCAGAGAATGATCAAGGAGTACCGAGAAGCCGAGCAGAAGCACTTGGGCTATACCCGCCTGCGTGATTCAGACGTGCTGCGGACGCTGGTATTCGTCTTGCGCATGGCGCATGGGCGCACGTCGGGACGACCCAAATCCCGCGCCTTTGTCGATTTCCTATTTGGACAATTTCCCGATAAAGAGTCTGCTGTGCTTGCGCCACAAGAAGCACGCAGCAGCATCATCGTGCCGTAGCGCTGTCAACTTCTTCTACGCAGGTTCACGCGGATGTGCACAGATTAGGTATGAGGCTTTCTTTCACGCTCATTCGCGTTGATCCGCGGAGAAGAATTTTCTATCCGCCTCACCGGCTGCCCCGGCGGTAAAGCATCTCGCAGCTCCCGAACTGTCCGCTTGAACACGGGGTGCCTGACCTCAGGTGCGATCTCGATTAATGGTTCCAGCACGAACCGTCGCTGGTGCATTGCGGGATGAGGGACCACGAGTTCTTTCGTGTCGATGATCGAATTTCCGAAGAGCAGGATATCGATATCGATGATGCGCGGACCTTTTTTCTCGAGACGCCGGCGGCCCATTTGCCGCTCCAGATCAAGGATTCCGGACAGCAGTTGCCTTGGCATCTTTTCAGTGCCGAGTTTGACGACGCAATTCAGGAACCAAGGCTGAGCGGCGAATCCTACCGGCTCGGTCTCGTAGAACGAAGATATGGCCTCGACGCGGCCCAATGCAGCGAGACCTGTAATGGCGATATTCAGGTTGGCGGCACGATCATCAAGGTTAGAGCCGAGCGAGAGGTAGACGTCTTTGTACACGGGAATAGTTTCCCGATTCTGGCCTTTGCTTTCCAGAACAAAATGCTGAATTTGAGCTCGGCGAGTTTGGTCTCGGAACCGTCGCGCAAATGGTCAATTACCTCAGTTACTTTTGGGGGTCCAGGATCGAGGCTAACATCAATGCATCATGCCGTTGGAGTCGCTTCTCGTGAGCCGTGATCCGCAGGTGATTCGCGTCCTGCGGCCGGCCCTGGAGAAACTAGCTATAGAAGTGGAAATTTGCCGGGGCGCAGACTCGGGTAGCGAAATTCTTTCATGCGAAAAATTTGACGCAGTTATCGTCGACTGCGACGACCTGCACGGTGGCTTGGGAGTGCTCGAAACCTTGCGCCGGACTGCCAGCAACCGGAACTCCATCACATTCGCAATTCTGAATGGACACACCACTACCCGGGAAGCTTTTCAGATGGGCGCTAATTTTGTATTGCAGAAACCGGTCTCAGCGGTAAGCGCAACGCGGTGTTTCGGCACGGCGATTGGCCTGATGCTACGCGAGCGCCGGCGATATTTCCGGCACCCGGTAGAAATTCCGGTCACGTTAGTTTTTGGCGAGGGTCAACAACTGAAAGCGACAGCCACTAATCTCAGTGAGGGCGGCATGGCTGTTTTTTTCAGGGGCAAGCTTCCCAAGGGCGGACTTTCCAATGTAGCTTTTCGATTGCCGGGCGGCGAAATTCCGTTGGAGCCCAAAGCTCAAATTGCATGGATCAATGGTAGCGGTCGCGTGGGGTTGCGCTTCATCGAGTTGCCCGCAAAAACACGCGAGCAACTCGACTCTTGGTTGACTGCGCAGCCCGAGAAACCGGCGAAGAAGATTTAGTCGCCAACGGGTCTACTCCAAGTACCTATGTAATTGTCACGGGCACCCAGCTTGGAACTTGTGGATTTTTTATCCTGCCTTCACCCTAAAGCAATATCCCAAAACAGGTAGGACTTATGCTTCCTATTTACGCCAGAATTGACCGGGCACAGCGCTTAGTGCGAATGCTGGAAAACGATGCTCCCCTACTGGCGATCCGCGTAGCCGAACTGACGCCCGAGCGGCAGCAGATGGCAAAGCGTTACGCCGCCGAACTCGCCGCATGCGCCCGGGCACAGCTTGACAGACTCATGGAAGAGTGTGCAACCTGGGACGCGAACGACCCGACTCCGCAGGCGGCGGATTAGCGCTGAAGATTCAGCGAAGCAATGACACAGGTGCGTCGCCGCTGCTTGCTCCGCCGCAAACAATCATTTTTTATCCACTTCTAGCGCAGTGTGCAGCTCGTGAAGCGCCTCATCGATGTGCCTGATAGCCCTACGGGGTGCCCCTCCAGTTCGTCTTTCACGTGCTCGAGTTGCCGGATTGATTCTTCAATTACGGGGTGTTCTTCCCGGCCGCCCCGGTCTTTGTCACGGTCACGATCCTGGGCGACCCTCTTGAGTTGTGGGCTGCTGCTGTGCTGATCCTGGGCAAATCCGCCGAAGGGCAGTGCCATGGCCGTTGCCAGCATGGAACCCATCAGGCACTTAATAATTCCGCGCATTCTTATCCTCCATGGCAGGGAGTTTTGAAAAACAAATCGGGTTTAGCAGAAAACCGCTCGCGCGGCCATACCATGGAAATACCAGTGTCGCGGCGATCCCACCTCGGTCAGAGCACTTGTGTTGCTGGAGTCAAAGCTTGCGGAACTTCGGCACGGTGATTGTCTTCGACAGTGGTTTCCTCCCAAAGACTGCGGTCACGTAGTAGGCGGGAGACCAAGGCGGTGTGCATGGCGTGCCCGGCACGATCGGCGACCACGTTACCGAGAATCTGTTTGCCGAGCAGAGCCAAATCGCCGATGAGATCAAGCACTTTGTGGCGGACAAATTCATCATCAAAGCGCAAGGGCGGGTTCATGAGGCCATTTCGCGTGAGGACCACAGCATTTTCCGCCGAAGCGCCACGGATAAGCCCCTGCTGGCGCATGGCGTCGGCTTCGTGCAGAAAGCCAAATGTGCGCGCCGGCGCAATCTCCCGAATGTAATTTCCATCTGACAGATCGACGGAAAAAGTCTCTTTTCCAATGAGCGGATGAGCGAAGTTTATAGTATAGGCAACCGAATAGATATCGGCTGGATACACTGCGATGAACTTATCGCCCTCACGCAGTTCCAGTTCGCGCCGAATGCGGAAGTATGTCCGAGGGCGCCGCTGCTTGCGAATTCCTGCTTTGTGAATGGCATCAATGAACGGCCGGGCACTGCCATCTAGAATTGGCAGTTCAAGATTATCCAGCTCGACGATGGCGTTATCGATGCCACAGCCGATACATGCCGAGAGCACGTGCTCAGTGGTGGAAATCAGGACGCCTTTTTTCATCAAGCTCGTGGCATAGCTGACTCGGGCAACGTTGCGGCTTACTGCTTCCACCTCGAAACCATCGAGATCGACGCGTCGGAAGACTACACCCGTGCCAGGCGGCGCCGACAATATCCGCAATTGAACCGGAGCCCCACTATGCAGGCCGATGCCGCGGCATTCTACAGGTGTACGGATTGTCTGTTCTTGTTTCAATCCCCGATCTAGTATCTAGTGTTTGATGAGGAGATTACAGCCAAGGTAACAAAGTGTCACTGTGTCTAATTGGCCACACTTCGTGGCGCGAAGGAAACGGCCTTTCCTTGCTGTAATGTCATCTTCTACACGCGACAGGGTTTTCTGCTGTTTCCCCATCCTCGAATGGAGGGCATGTTAATCTTTGATTAACCACAAATTCTGATGGGACTCAACGAGCGGGGACGCCCTTGTTCGGATCATAAGTGACTTGGACCTCAAACTTGGAATCGCTTATGCCCTGATTGTAGGTCACGGTAGTTAAGAATCGCTGGTTCGCCATATCGCCGTTGTAGGTGCGAGTCACCGTATGCGGCGTCATGGTGTTTTGCACTGGACGATAGTTGTCATAGATCTCTTCTTCTATGTTCCGCTCCTTGTCGGTAGGGTCCCGCCAGGAAAAACTCTTCTTCACCGGGAGGTGGTCATTGGAATCAATGTACAAGGTCACGCCTTCGTTTTTGGCGTTCATAACGGTGATCTGGTCAACCGATTTCCCTTCCGTGACTGCCTGCCCTTCGTAGAAAAGCGCAACTCTGGGTTCGGTGAGCCACTGTCGCAGTACGCGATCGAGAGCGTAATGCTGTCGTCGCAAATAATCGCTTAGCTCTTTCGTGTCCAGCGGGCGCGTGCCTTTGAACGTGACCTCGTATCCTTTATCACCGTTATAGACATAAACCACGTCGCGCTTGGGGGTCAACTCCACCCGGTCTTTGTCGGGATATTTGTAGAAGCGCCAAAAACGGACACCGAAGCTGTTAGGCTGACCATGATGAAAACTAAAAGTCCTGCCTTCCTGGGTGATGTCGTGAATGTTTAAGTACGCCTGGCCGCCGAGGGCCTGAATCGCGGCATCGAGAATGGTCTTGGCCTTGCGTGAGTTCTCCTGATCGACAGGAATCGGCTGAGACGGAGGGGCAACGGCTTGCGGCAACGCCAGTTCTGCTAACAGTAAAAACGTCACTAGAAGTTTCATTTGTGCAGAAAGTTAGATGCCTGAAAGAACGGACTGATGTAGGCCGTGCGCAAAGTAGAGGCGTTTGCGCTTTTACCCTACCAGCACCGCCCCGCCATTTACGTTAAATACCTCTCCGGTAATAAAGCCAGCATGATTAGTGCAGAGAAACAAAATGGGCGCCGCAATCTCCTCGGGCTTGGCCGCCCGGCCGAGAGGGATGACCGAAAAGATGGCCTTACTAGTTTTTGGGTTGTGCAGCGCGGTCGCAGACATGTCGGTATCTACCCACCCCGGCGCCACCGAGTTTACATATATGGCATGGCGCGCTAGCTCCGTCGACAGGCCCTTGACCATGCTGATAAGCGCGCCTTTGGTAGCAGCATAATCGCAGTGAAAGGCTTCGCCGCGTTGTCCGGCGGTTGAGCTGACCAGCACGATGTGTCCGGCAGCCGCTCCCGATCTCTTTTGACTCTTCATCTGTGCAACCGAATGCTTGATCAGCGCGAACACGCTGTCGAGATTGATAGCGACGGTGCTGCGCCATTGCGCGTCGGACATCTTCTCAATGGGAGCATCTTCCGGAGGCCATACTCCGTGGTTCGCGACCAAAATATCAAGCCGCCCAAAACGCTTAACGGTAGCTTCGACCAATTCTTGCGCTGTTCCAGTGCCGGAAAGATTGCAGTGGATGGCCGCACAGTTCTTTTTCCCCAGTTCTTTGACCAGCCGTTCCGACTGCGCCTTGGATTTTTCGTAGTTGAACATGACGCGAGCCCCAGCCGCCACGAACATCCGGACCGCCGCCGCGCCAATGCCGCGTGAACCCCCTGTGATCAGTGCAACCTTACCGCTGAGCGAAAGAGTGATGGGCATGGAGAAATAGTTTCCAGTTTCCGAGTTTTAGTTTCAAGTCGAGAACCCAGCTTTCCATTTTCGCAGAAGATCGCTTTTTCCCGCCTGGACCGAAACCCTAATTTCTGATTCCTCTAAAGCAGAACCGGAATCTGGCCGAAAGAACATGTGTGGGCGTGTCCATGCACGACATAATTTGAAACTTCGGGCACCCCCAGAGAAGCTTATGTCCATCGTGATGCGGCTTATCCCTGCGTCCATAGCAGCGAAGCCGCTGCCGCGAGCGGCACAAATTATCACGTTGCTGTCTATTTTCGCGACAGTGCCGCTTGCGACGGCAAATCTCCTTGCGCAACAGCAAACGCAAGACCTCGGCGAAGCCAGCTTGGAAGAGCTGGCAAATATCACGGTTTACACCGCATCGCGACATATACAGAAGGTCACCGACGCTCCCTCCTCGGTCACAGTAATCACCAGAGACGAGATCCAGAAATACGGTTACCGCACCCTTGCTGACATTTTGCGTAGCGTGCGCGGTTTCGATATCACCTACGACCGCAACTTTACCTATGCCGGGGTGCGAGGCATTAACCGCCCTGAAACGTATAACAGCCGGGTGCTCCTGCTGATCGACGGCCACCGAATCAACAACAATATTTACGAACAGGCCATGTTGGGAACAGAGTTCCCGCTGGACGTGGACTTGATTGAACGAGTGGAAGTGGTCCGCGGTCCCAGTTCGTCGTTGTACGGGACCAGCGCCTTCTTTGCGGTCATAAATGTGATTACCCGCAAGGCAGAGCAATTGAATGGCTGGGAACTTTCTTTTGAACCGGCAAGCTTCGAAACCTACAAAGGGCGGGTTTCGTATGGCGGCAAATACCGGGGAATGGATGCGATTCTTTCCAGCAGCTTCTACGATAGCCGTGGGCAAACATTGTTCTACCCAGAGTTCAACAGCGCTGCCACAAACAACGGCATTGCTCGCAATGCGGACTACGACACGTATCAGCATTTTCTAGCAACGGTCAGCCTGCGAGGTTTCACTTTGCAGGGGGTTTACAGCGATCGTAACAAGGGCATTCCCACCGGTGCTTTTGCCACACTGTTCAACGATCCGCGAACGCATACATTCGACAGCGAACGATATCTAGACCTCAGTTATCAGCACACAATGAGCAGAGGCTGGGACTTAGCTGCGCGCACATCCGTCGGCAGGCACGTCTACGATGGCATCTACGCCTACAGTCCAGCAGCCCCCGGGAATTCCGATCTGCTGAACTATGATTTCGGTCGCGGAACCTGGTGGAGCGGCGAGCTAAAAGTGCAGCACAGCCTGGAACGTCATAACCTGACTTTGGGCACCGAGTTCCAGGAGAACCTGCAACAGGACCAGGGCAATTACAACATCAATCCGTTTCTTCCCTTTATCGCCAGCCGGCCACCAAGGTCTGGAATCTGGGCCTTCTATGGCCAGGATGAATTCGCCCTGACTCGAAAACTCTCCTTGAGCGCCGGTATGCGCTACGATCACTACTATACTTTTGGGGGAACCACGAATCCACGGCTTGGGCTCATCTATCATCCCTTTGCACAAACTGCTTTCAAACTACTGTACGGCAGCGCGTTTCGGGCTCCCAGCGCTTACGAAATGTTCTATTACGGGCTGGGGCAGTATCAGGCGAACCTCCATCTGCAGCCGGAGACCATCAAGAGTTATGAATTCGTGACGGAACAAGGTTTGGGTGAACACTTTCATCTGACCGCCAATTTGTTCCGAAATCAAGTGAGCCGATTAATTACCCAAAGGTTGAATTCTAGTGGTTTTTTGGTATTCCAGAACACTACCGGTGCTCACGTTAACGGTTTCGAGACTGAGCTCGACGGTCGTTTTCCGGGCGGTTTGCAAGGTCGGGCGAGCTACAGTTACACCGACGACCAGAATGCCCTTACCACGCAGAGCCTGACCAATTCTCCCCACCATCTCGCAAAATTGAACGTGATCGCGCCCATGCTTCAACAGAAACTGTTTGCCGGCCTGGAGGCGCAATTCAATAGTCGAGCCACTACCTTGGAAGGAGGAACTGCGAGCAGCTTTCAAGTTTTCAACGCGACTCTGCTGGGGCACGCGATGGGGAAGCATCTGGACGTCTCGGCGAGCGCTTACAACCTGCTCGATAAAAAATACTTCGATCCCGCGCCCGTCGGTTTAACCCAAGATCAAATTCAGCAGAACGGGAGAAACTTCCGGGCACAGATTACTGCCAGATTTTAGAGCGGATGGTCGAGGCCAAACGGTGCAACCGAAGAACAAACCACAGCGTGAGCATCGTCGTAAGTACGCTTGGACGCGGATCGTTCGAACCGCAGTATCTGGAAGTCTCGTAACCTTCATTCTGGTGGGCTATGCTCACGGACAAGAAGCCAGCGAATATCAGGTCAAGGCCGCCTATCTTTACAATTTCGCTAAATCGGCCCAGTGGCCACCGCAAATTTTACAAGATGGCACTGCGCCTCTGGTCATTGGGATCTTTGGTGGCGACGAAGATTTTGTGGACATCCTGAAAGACATGGTGGCGGAAAAAACAATCGGAACACACCCGATTGCCGTAAAGCATTTCAGCATGGGGGATGATCTGGCATGCTGTCAGATGGTCTTCTTTCGAGGGTCGGAACGGAAGAACACGTCTGTGGCGCTCGCGTCCTTAGACTATGCCAATGTTCTTCTCATAGGCGAGGACTCCGCATTCCTGCGCGCGGGCGGCATGATCAATCTAGTGCTGGATAAGGGAAAGGTTCGGTTTGAGATTGCGCACGACGCGCTCGACCGATCTAACATTCATTTCAGCTCGAAGTTTCTAAGCTTGGCGAAGGCCAATTATGAATCGTCCAACCAGCAAGCCGAAGGCCCTCGCCAGCTCCGAGTCAAGATTTCTCCTGAATATCCAACCATCGCCAGACAAATGA
>Ga0209268_1000889_pt1 | contig 14969 bp, 15 predicted proteins | sample GraSoiAngelo_143_FD_185900 | JGI IMG/M metagenome (GOLD analysis project Ga0209268, IMG submission 185900) | Grasslands soil microbial communities from the Angelo Coastal Reserve, California, USA - 14_1009_02_30cm (SPAdes) (version 2) | ecosystem: Environmental > Terrestrial > Soil > Grasslands ... | reverse complement strand
TTCGCCGGGAGCATCGAGTGGGGCCACAGCTTGCTCGCTTCCTATCTGAGGGACCAGCTCACGAAGGCCGAAGGCCTCCTCGAGATGTGCCGCAAGATGGACGTCGACCCGACGGCCGCGATGAACCGGTTCGCGGAGGCGAGGACGCGCCTGGAGGCCGGCGACTTCCAGGAGGCCATGGCGAACATCCGGTCCGCCCGCGACGAGGCAAGCACGGTCCTCGCCGCGAAGCTGAACCGCGCCCTCCAGGACGCGGCGGACAACGTGGCCCACGCGAAGCGGCTCGGGTCCGACGCCCGCGATGCGGAGGCGCTGCTGCGCCAGGCCAACGAACGCATCCTGCGCGGCGAGTACGACAACGCGATGGACGTCGTGAACAACGCCCTCGAGCGGGTCGAGTCCGCGAAGATCATCGAGAAGCGCTTCGTCGATCTCACGTTCAAGGCGGAGACGACGATCCGTAACGGCCGCAAGTTCGGCATCGACATGAAGCTCGCGGAGACGAAGCTCGCCCAGGCGGTCCAGCTCCGCAAGTCCGACTTCGCCGAGGCCACCCGGTCCGCGGAGGAATCGTACCGCCTCGCCTGGGAGGCCACGGAGGCCTTCGCCCCGAGCATGCGCGGCTTCCTCGACGTCGTGCCCGCTCGGGTCAACGAGTGGGCCGACGCGACCTTGACGGTCGAGAACGAGGGGAAGGGCGCCGCGAAGGACGTGCGGGTCCGGATCCTCGGCGACGCGGAGACGGAGGGGACCTTGGCCCTTCCCGCGGTCCGCGCGCACGCCTCGGAGGCCCTCCGGCTGCGGCTCAAGATGACCGCCTCCGGGTCCGTGCCGCTCGCGATCCAGATCGTCTCCCATCGAGTCTTCGACGACAAGGAATACACACAGGAGATGATCGCCCAGATCGACGTCTCCGAGGTCGGCGCGGAGAAGGCGAAGCGCCTCGTCGCGGACCTGGAGACGCGCTGCCCGATCTGCAAGGGGCTCATCAAGAAAGGATTCAAGGTCACCCGCTGCGGCTGCGGCCGAGACTTCCACGAGCTGTGCGCTTCCCGCGTCGGCCGGTGCCCGGTCTGCTTCCGGTCCATCCAGGGCGCCTCGGAGTGATCAGGCGAGGCGGCCCGCGGCCTTCTCCGCCGCCTCGAGGAACTGCCCGGTGGCCAACCACTCCAGGATGCGGTTCGCATCGCCCGCGAGGGACCGATCCTCGTCGAGCGGCGGGACCGCGGACCGCACGAACGCGAGGGCGGCGCGGGGCCCGACGCCCGCCCGGAGCGGCTTGAGGAACTCCAAGCCCTGGGCCGCCGCGAGGACCTCAAGGGCCACGACGTGCGCCGCGTTCTCCAGGGCCTGACGGGCCTTGAGGGCCGCCGCCATCCCCATCGGCACGAAGTCCTCCTGATTCGCCGACGTCGGAATCGAGTCCGCAGACGCCGGGTGGGCGAGGACCTTGTTGTCGCTCGCATAGCCCGCGGCCACGTACTGGACGATCATCATGCCGGAGTTCAGGCCGCTCTTCTTCGTCAGGAACGGCGGCAGGTCGCTCAGCCGGGTGTCGACGAGCCGCGCGATCCGTCGCTCGGTGAACCCCGCGAGGACTGCGAGGCCGAGGGCGACGTGGTCGAGGGCCATGGCCAAGGCCTGCGCGTGGAAGTTCCCGCCGCTCACGCTCATTCCTTCCGGGAAGATCAGCGGGTTGTCGGTCGCCGCGTTCATCTCGATCCGGAGGGCGACGGCCGCGTCGGACAGGGCCGAGCGCACGGCCCCGAGGACCTGTGGGATACATCGCAGCGTGTAGGGGTCCTGCACCTTGTGCGGCCCCTTGTGCGACGGGATGATCTCGCTCCCGCGGAGGAGCCTCCGCAGGTTCGCGGCGACCTCGCGGGCGCCGGGCTGCGGCTTGAGGGAGACGAGTCGGTCGTCGAAGGGCTTCGGGGATCCCCGCAAGGCCTCGAAGGACATCGACGCGGCGATTTGCGCGTCCTTGACCAGGCGCAGTCCGTCGTGGACGAGGAGGGCCCCGACGCCCGCCATGACGGAGGTCCCGTTGACGATCGCGAGGCCCTCCTTCGACTGGAGGACCAGCGGCTCGAGGTCCGCCTGCGCGAGGGCCTTGTCGCCCGGCAGCACGCGTCCGTCGATCTCGGCCTCGCCTTCGCCGACCAGGACCAGGCCGAGGTGGGCGAGGGGCGCCAGGTCCCCGCTCGCCCCGAGGGATCCGCGGGAGGGGATCACGGGATGCACGCCGCGGTCCAGGAGCTGGAGGAGACGGGTCACGAGGATCCGTCGCACGCCGGAATAGCCCATCGCGAGCGTGTTCGCGCGGAGGAGGAGGGCCGCGCGGACCTCGTCTTGGCGGAGGGGCGGTCCCTGGCCGACCGCGTGGCTCCGGAGGAGGTTGATCTGCAACGCGCGGACGTCGGCGTCGGAGATCGCGACGTTCGCGAGTTCCCCGAACCCGGTCTTGATGCCGTACGCGAGGGCGCCCTTCGCGACGACCTTCTCCAGGGCGCGGCGGCTCGCGTCGACGCGCTTCGCCGCGGCGGGGGCGAGCCGCACCGGTTCGCGTCCGCGGGCGACCGCCACGACGTCGGCGAGGTCGAGGGACCGGCCGTCGATCGAACGCATGGAGGACCGCCGCGGCATCCCGCTGCGTCGATAAACGTTTTCTCGCGGACTCCAAAGACGTTAAGCGCCCGTGGCCCTTCGGGAACCGTCCCATGCAAATCGTGTTCCTCGGTACGTCCGGATCGTGGCCGACGCCGAAGAGGAACGTGAGCGCTGTGGCGGTGAAACGCGGGCCGGAGGTCGTGCTGTTCGACTGCGGGGAAGGCACGCAGCGGCAGTTCATGCAGAGCCGTCTGAGCTTCATGCGGGTGTCGCGGGTCTTCCTGTCCCACTTCCACGGAGACCATTTCCTCGGGCTGCCCGGGATGGTCCAGAGCATGTCGATGAACGGTCGGGAGGTGCCCCTCGAAGTGTACGGCCCGCGGGGCGTCGAGCGGCTCGTGGGCGAGCTCTTGTCTCTCGGCTACTTCACGCCGGGCTTCGCGGTGAAGGCGAAGGAGGTCCCGCCGGGCGGGGCCGTCGACGGCGGCGAGTACACGGTCACGGCCCACGAGGCGGTCCACACGGTCCCGTGCCTCAGCTACGTGCTCGAGGAGAAGCCGCGGCCCGGGCGGTTCAGCGTGGAGCGGGCGGAGGCGCTCGGCGTCCCGACGGGTCCCCTGTTCAGCCGGCTGCAGGAAGGCGAGACGGTCCGGGTCGGGAATCGCGCGGTCCGCCCGGAGGACGTCTTGGGCCCGCCGCGCCGCGGCCGCAAGATCGTCTACACAGGGGACACGATGCCCTACGAGGACCTCGTCTCGATCGCCCGGCGCGCGGATGTCCTGATCCACGACGCGACGTCGGACGCGGCCCTGGAGGAGAAGGCGAACCGGTACGGGCACTCGTCGTCGCGGCAGGCGGCGGAGGTCGCGAAGGAGGCCGCGGTCGGCCTGCTCGTCCTGACGCACCTCAGCCCGCGATACGAGGACCCGGCGACGATCCTCGAGGACGCCCGCAAGGTCTTCGAGAATGTGCGGGTGGCCGAAGACTTCATGGAAGTCGAGGTCCCATATCCGGAGTGAAGTCGAACAACGATGCCGCGTCTCTTCACGGCCCTCTGGGGAGCTGGTGTGATCGCCTCCGTCATGCTGACTCTGCCGATGTCTGCGATCTTCTTCTTCATTTTCCTATACGTCTACACGGCGAGTCTCAACCTCCCGGTTGCGGAGGCCATCTTCCTCTCGCTTCTCCTGGCTTGGCTCGCCTTCGTATTGAGGTATTTCGCGCTTGTGCGAATCGAAATCGAGGACGCCGGAATCGTCGTACGTTCTCGATTGGTGAAGAAAGATCGAACACCGTGGGGGTTCCTCCGGATTCGCCACATCTTCGGACCCTTCTTTACAATCGGGAAGCCGCCGACTCTATTCACCACGGTCATCGCCGTCCTCGTTATTGGCCGACCACATGCGTTCTCCCGTGAGTTGAGCCGACGCGGCGCGCTCGTTCCGTGAATGCCACGGTCCGCTCGGATCTGACCCGTCACCGTCCCGAGTTCAACGAACCGAAACCATCTCCGCCTTTGCTTGGCGGACGAACCGGTCGATTTCCGATCGCGCCTGCTCAGCATAGGCCGCCACCCGCTGCGTTACCGCTTCCCGGGCCCGAGGGTCCGTCGAGGGCCCGATGTACTCCTCTATCTGCCGCCGACCACCGACGCGATCTTCATAGTGCCAGAAGTAGAGATATCGACCTCTTCGAATCGTCTTCACGCAATAGCCGCAACCAATCATCATCCAGAAACCACCTCGTGGGGACATTGCGTTATCGTTATTTAACGATAACGACGGGGTGTGCGAAACGCTCCCCGCCTCCATCGCCTTGGTCAAAGGAGCTTCATCAGGTCCGATTTGGTGACGATGCCCGTGACGTCGCCCTTCTGGGTGACCAGGACGGCGTCGTAGTGCCGCAGGAGGCCCGCCGCGAGCTCGACGGGCGCCTTCGCGTCGACCTGCGGGAAGGCGGGTTCCATGACCTCGTCCACGCGGATCCGGGCGAGGTCCTTCGGGTCGCGGCCGGACAGGATCAGGTTGTTGATCACCTTGTCCGAGATCGACCCGACCGGATGGCCGTTGTGCATGACCGGCATCTGGGAGAACTTCCATCGGCGCATCTCGTCGACCGCGGTCTCGAGGGGCAACCTCGCCTCAACGTACTGCACCTTCCGGCTCTGAATCTGTTCGACGAGGGCCTTCTTCTCCTGCCGCTTCAGCTCCGCCTGGAGCGCGTTCATGATCCGCCGCACGCTGTCGTAGGACGGGTTCATCTGCCGCTTCTCGATCTTGACGATCGTCGACTGGCTGACGCTCGCGAGGCGGGCGATCGCGGTCTGCGTGAGCCCCAGCGCCTTCCGGAGACGGGGGATCTCGTCGAGGTCCGGCATCATCGGTCCCCCGATGGGGCGCGGGTACATATTCCTGTCGGAATTTTCGCCTCAATCGGATATTATTCTGAGGGTCGTCTTCGGGACCGACGATCCCATGTCCGGCACCCGAGGTCTCCGCCGCGGACCTATTCCTGACAAAAGTGATATATGGACCCGGGCATCCACGCCGCACAGCCGTCGGGGGAATGCCGTGGCGCGGAACATCTTCGTCGAGGAACTCGTCCATACGCCGATCGAGGAGCAGGGCGATGAGATCGTCGAGCGAAAGGGGATCGGCCATCCCGACAGCATCGCGGACGGCCTCGCGGAGACGGTCTCCGTGGCCTTGTGCAAGATGTACCAGGAGCGCTTCGGCCGGATCCTCCATCACAACACGGACCAGGTCGAGGTCGTCGGAGGCCAAAGCGCGCCCAAGTTCGGCGGCGGAGTGTTCCTCGAACCCGCTTACATCCTCCTCGTCGGCCGGGCGACGACGATGGTCGACGGCGTCCGCCTCCCCTATCGGACGGCCGCGATCCAGGCCGCCCACGACTACCTCACGAAGACCTGCACGAACCTGAACGTCGACGCGGACGTCATCTTGGACTGCAAGATCGGCCATGGGTCCGTGGACCTGCGCGGCCTCTACGACACGCAGAAGCAGCTCGCGAACGACACGTCCTTCGGCGTCGGCTTCGCGCCTTTCTCCGAGCTCGAGACGGTGACGCTGAAGACGGAGCAGCTGATCAACGGCGCCCTGAAGAAGGACCTCAAGGAGGTCGGCCAGGACATCAAGGTCATGGGAGTCCGGCACAAGGACGACATCCGCCTGACCGTGGCCGCGGCCTTCGTCGACAAGTACGTCCCGGACAAGGACCACTACCGCAGTGTGAAGGAGGAGCTGCGGGAACGGCTCCTCGACAGCGCGGTCAAGTACACGGACCGCAGCGTGAAGGTCGACATCAACACCGGGGACAACCTCGATTCCGAGATCTACTACCTGACCGTCACCGGCCTCTCGTGGGAGAATGGCGACGATGGCAGCGTCGGCCGCGGGAACCGCGTGAGCGGCCTCATCACGCCCTACCGTCCCATGTCGATGGAGGCGGCCGCCGGCAAGAATCCGGTGACCCACGTCGGCAAGCTGTACAACCTGCTGTCCTTCGACATCGCGGACCGGCTCGTCAAGGAGCAGGCCGGCAAGGTGCGCGAGGTCTGGGTGCGGATCGTCTCCCAGATCGGCAAGCCGATCGACCAGCCGCAGGCGGCGACGGCGCAGATCATCCCGGAGAAAGGATCGGACCTGAAGGCGATCGAGAAGGACGCGGCGGCCCTGATCGACGAGGAGCTCGAGAACATCTACAAGCTCACGGACCGGATCGTGGCGGGCAAGGTCCGGACCTTCTGAGTTGCGCGTCTGGATTGGTCCCTCTCAGTTCGGCCCTTCCCCGATGCGATCCATCGGTTTCCGAAATCGAACCTTCATCACCGTGAGAACCGCCAGCGCAATGGCAATCAGCCCGACACCAAAGGAAGCTGGGGCGGATACTCCTCCTTCGAGAGAGCCGGTGATAAGAATCAGAACGCCCGAGACGAGAAGGGACTCCGCGATGTACGGTAACAGCCTCGGCCGTTCGCCGATCGCAGCAAGGGAGCCGGATGTCGGGAGGTTCGGGCGCCATCCCATGTTGTTCGTTGCCGCAACCCCGACGTCTCGTAGGTAATAGGCAGCTGCCTCATACAGGGTTCGAAGGTCTTCGACACTCAGCGCGTAGCTCGCGACGAGCTTCATTCTCGTCTTTCCGGTGACGTCGACGATCGCCATCCATGCTGTCGACCATTGCGGAGCGCCTGTGGCCGAAAGGGTTCGAACCTCTTCCCACCGGACCTGCTCCGCAACGTGGCCTCCGCGCGTGCATGAGTATCCTATCGAATCCATCTCCCAAACGATGCCGCGAGTCATCAGAGAGGAAACCCAAAACAGCAGGAGGACCGGCGCTGCAAGAAGGATGCCGCAAACGAGAGGTGGCGCGGTGTACAGTACCAGGTAGGTAGACAAAAGGATCCACGCGCTCAGGGTGGCGGGGATCGCATAACGGAGAATCCGTGGACCCGAATACGTTACGCGCACCAGCGGCAGGCACCCCTAACATGACGATGGGGAGGTTTCCTTACAAACGTGTCGGAGATGCGGCGGCCGAACCTATTTTATCTTTGACTGTTGCTTTCAATCGCGGTCGGAAGCCATGGACGAACATGTCGCCTTCATTGAAGAGCAGGTGGACCGCCACCACGCCTGGTTCTCGAAGTCGCTGCCGATGATCGCGTCCGAGAACGTCATCAGCCCGATGGCCCGGGAGATGCTGCTCACGGACTTCGGGGACCGCTACGCGGAGGGCCTGCCGCACGAACGGTACTATCAGGGCAACACCTTCGTCGACGAGGTCGAGGATCGCGTCGTGGCCTTGGCGAAGCAGATCTTCCGCGTCCGCCACGTGGACCCGCGGCTCATCAGTGGGACCGTCGCGAATATGGCCGTCTACTTCGCCCTCCTCGAGCCGGGGGACATCATGACGTCCGTCGCCCTGAGCCACGGCGCGCACATCAGCTCCGCCAAGTTCGGCGCCGCCGGGATGCGCGGCGTGAACAACGTGAACTATCCCTTCGACATCGACCGGATGAACATCGACGTGGACGAGACCGCGAAGCTGATCCGGCTCGTGAAGCCGAAGGTCGCCGCGTTCGGACAGAGCGTGTTCCTCTTCCCGACGCCGTTGCGCGAGCTGCGCGACGCGTTCCAGGACGCGGGATGCCACGTCTGGTACGACGGCGCGCACGTGATGGGCCTCATCGCCGGCGGCCGGTTCCAGGATCCGCTCCACGAAGGGGCGGACGTCCTGACCGGCTCGACGCACAAGACGCTTCCAGGGCCGCAGCATGGCATCCTCCTGTCCGACTCCGAGGACGAGAAGTTCCTCAAGCGGCTGCAGCGGGCCGTCTTCCCCGGCGTCGTCTCGAACCATCACCTCCATGCGATGGCCGCCCTCGGGATCACCCTCGCGGAGTTCCTCGCGTTCGGCCGCGAATACGCCGACCAGATCGTCCGGAATGCGAAGGCCCTCGCCGGGGCCCTCCACGAGCGGGGAATCAAGGTCCTCGCGGAGAAGCACGGCTTCACGGAAAGCCACGCGATCGCCCTCGACGTGGCGGCCTTCGGAGGCGGCGCGTCGGTCGCGAAGGGCCTCGAGGAGGCGAACATCATCACGAACAAGAACCTCCTCCCGTGGGACACGTCGCCCGTGAAGCCGTCCGGGATCCGCCTCGGCTCCCAGGAGCTCACGCGGCTCGGGATGAAGGAACCGCAGATGCGGGAGGTCGCGGACCTCTTCGCGAGGCGGATCGTGAAGGGCGAGGCGGCGGAAAAGATCGCCGCCGACGTCGCCGCGATCCGAAAGGAATTCAACACGGTCCACTTCTGCTTCACGAAGGGCGCCGAGGCCCATCGACGCTGGCGCCTGGCCTAGGTCCGCGGCCGCGCCGTCAGGATGGCCTCGACGAGTCGCTGGAACGCCTCTTCGACGCCCGACCCCGTCTTCGCGCTCGTGTACATCCAGGGCCATCCGCGCTTCTCGAAGAAGGCCTCGATCTCGCCGGACGCAAAGGCCGGATCCGGCTCGAGGTCCTGCTTGTTCACCAGGCCGACCGTCGGAATGTCCCCCGCCACGGAGCGGATCGAGGCGACCCAGGAGTCGATGGCCCCGAGCGTCTCCCGCCGGGTCTTGTCCGCGACCGTGAAGATCCCCTCGGCGCCGTGGTAGTAGGCTTCCTTGAGGAGGTCGCGCAAGGTCGAGGTGCCCATGATGTCCCAGAGGATCGCGTGGACCGTCAGGGTGCCCGGGCCCCTCGGGTCTTGGACGGTCAAGGTCCTCTTCGTGATCTTCGTGCCCAACGTTGCCAGGTAGCGGTCGTCGTACTCATCGAGGACGTAGCGTCGGATGAGGGACGTCTTGCCGACGGCGGCCTCGCCCGCCATGCAGACCTTCAGTCGGATCCCGGAGGCCGGCCCGATCATCGTTCCACATCCTCCGCCCGCGCGCAGGCGGATCGCTCGGCCTCGTCCTCGCCGCGCATCCGGTGGAGCTTCGCCTTGAATCGCCAGGCGCCCGGGTAGGCGGGAGCGAGGCGCAGGACGCGATCGAGGATATCGAGGCCCTCGGCCAACTGGCCCCGTTGCGCGCGGAGGGCGGCCAGGACGAACAGCGCGTCGACGTCGTCCGCGTTCTCCGAGAGCCGTTGACGGACCAGGACGGCGGTGTCCGGCCGCTTGAACGCCGTCATGCGAACGGCCTCCCGTCGCGTCGACGTTCGCGGCCCTCCGGCCCGAGGGATCGCCCCGTTCGGGCCACGAAGAAACCGCGTCGCGGGGGGTCGGTGGGCACAAGACCGGAGCACTGATTCGTCGGCCGCTATTTGAGGTTGCGACACCGTTATCGGCCCCGGTCCCATCCGGAGAATCGGGTCGCGGGCGGGAAGTTTTATATGGCAATCTCCTTCTTGCAAATCCCGACCAGCCCGAGGCGTGAGGGTTTCCTTGCTGGATGAGCTGCAGCTGAAGCGGGAGCGAGAAAACCAGGAAGCGGAACGGCACCGCCGGCGCCGCGACGAATTGAACGACAAGACGCGGGAGTGGGTCGAGAAGCGCGATTCGCTCAACGCGCAGGTCCGCGCCCTCGTCGACGACGCGACCCAGCATCGGATCCAGCGGGACGAACTGAACGCGCAGGTCCGGCTCGCGAAGGAAGAGCGGGACAAGTTCAACCGGCGCGTGAATGAGCTCCAGGATCAGCTCAATGACCTGAAGCGTCGGAAGCTGCCGCGCGGGGCGATCCCGCTGGGCAAGCTCCAGCAGGAATTGAAGCGGCTCGAGTTCAAGCAGATGACCTCGGTCCTGAGCGTCGACAAGGAGCGGGCCCTCATCGACGAGATCCAACGTCTACAGGCCGAGGTGAAGAAGCTGGAGAAGTCCTTGGAGGAGAACGAGGACGTCAAGAAGCTGAAACAGGATCTGAAGGCGGCTCGGGACCAGGCGGAAGACGCCCATCGACGGGTGTCGGAGCTGGCGGAGAAGGCCCAGTCGGAGCACGACCAGATGACGACACTATACGAGAAGAGCGACGCCTTGCGGAAGGAGGCGGACCGGGCCCAGGAGGAGTTCATCAAGACGAAGATGCTCGCGGACGAAGAGCACCGCAAGCACATCGAGCACATCCGGCAGGTCCACGACTACGACAAGATCATCCACGGGATCTGGATGAAGAGCCGCGGGGTTCCCGAGGCCGCCGCGGAAGAGGTCGACGCGAAGCGAGAGGCGGAGCAGATCTTCGAGCGCTTCAAGAAGGGCGAAAAGCTGTCGACGGAAGACCTCATGACCCTCCAGAAGTCCGGCTATCTCTAGGGTCGCCAGGATCCTTTCGCAGGCCCCCAGTCAAGGCCTTTGTCACCCGCCATCCCGGTGGCAGTTCGAAGGCCATTCTAGGCGCCGGCTTTACAAAATCTTAAATATGGTACTAAGAATACAACGTCGGGGGAATTTTGGGCTAGTTCGTTAGAGTGCATCCCATCCCTTCTGACAAGGCTAGCCCTCCCTTCTCTTTTTCACATTGCCGCGTTAGGTTGCCCCAACGTCGTAGTTTTGAGGCGGAAAAGACACCGAGCAACGTTCCGTTCGTTGTGCTGGCGCGTCAATCGGTTGGGATGATTCCGATCGCGCTCAGCATGCCGCCAATCCAGCCGCCGACCAAGGCAGCGAACTGCCACAGGTTCGCGGAGGTCTTTCCTGTGAAATCGGCGATGAAAGCCAGGATGATGAGTAGAACGAAGATGAGGGCGAGGGTGATGAAGACGAGCTTGAAATGCTTCGAGAACAGGGCCCGTCGCGCCAAGCTCCCGCTCCCAATCAGAATTGGCCCCGGCGAGTCGTGTCCTCCGCTGCTCGGTCCCCGACGTCTCCCGCGGGAACCAGAGGGGATTTGCCCCGAGCGAGAACCCTTCCTGTGTGCAGGTCAATGAGTGAGTCCTCGGTCGGATGCAAGAAAACTTCGCGCACGAAGGTGAAGACGACCCGCAAGCCGCTAACCATGACGATTCACAAAGACGTGCGGCGGTCTAAATTAAATTAGCTCGGCGGGGATCAATTGCGAGCTTGCATAGTAAACGTGAGACCTAAACGGCTTGTGCGGCATTTGCCCGTCCGCAGTTGTCGTCCCTAGGCAGAACCTCGACCGTCTTTGGCGGATCCTCGAGAAGGCCTTACACCGACACCGGCCCTATTCCTTTCGATTCCACACGCAATTCAGCGATGACGTCGATGCGTCGGCACCGTCCTCCAACCCCCGGAGGCTCAGACTTAAGGGGGATTGCCCCTTTGGTGACCCGGAATGGTCCTCGACAAGCTCGGAGATTCCCTGCGGGCGGCCCTGCGGAAGATCGCGAGGTCCAGCTACATCGACGAGTCCTTGATCAAGGAGATCGTCCGCGACATCCAGCGGGCCCTGATCCAGGCCGACGTCAACGTCCAGCTCGCCCTCACAATCACGCGGGAACTCCAGCGTCGGGCGCTGGACGAGAAACCGCCGCCCGGCATGAGCCCCCGTGAGCACGTCGTCCGTATTATCTACGAGGAATTGGTCAAGATCCTCGGCGCGAGCCGCGAGGTCCCGATCCAGAAGCAGCGGATCCTGCTCGTCGGCCTGTACGGCCAAGGCAAGACGACGAGCGCCGGGAAGCTCGCGAAATACTTCCAGAAGAAGGGGCTTTCTGTCGGCTTGGTCGCGGCGGACGTCCACCGGCCGGCGGCGTACGACCAGCTCAAGCAGCTGTCCGAGCAGATCAACGCTTCCTTCTACGGCGAAACCGGCGCGAAGGATGCCACGAAGATCGCGAAGGCGGGCGTCAAGGCCCTGGAGGCCATGGACGTCCTAATCGTCGACTCCTCCGGCCGGCATGCGCTCGAGCCGGACCTGATCAAGGAGATCGAGTCGGTGGGCAAGGCCGTCCAGGCGGACGAACGGCTCCTCGTGATCGACGCGACCGTCGGCCAGCAGGCCGGGCCGCAGGCGAAGGCCTTCCACGACGCGGTCGGCATTACCGGCGTCATCGTCACGAAGCTCGATGGCACCGCGAAAGGCGGCGGCGCGCTCTCCGCCGTGGCGGAGGTGAAGGCGCCGATCGTCTTCATCGGCGTCGGAGAGAAGATCGACGACCTGGAGAAATTCGAGCCGCCGCGGTTCATCTCCCGGCTCCTGGGCATGGGCGACTTGGAGACCCTGTTGGAACACGCCCAAGAGGCGATCGACGCCCAGAAGGCGGAGGCCCTCACGAAGAAGATCATGGCGGGGAAGTTCACCTTGCACGAGATGTACGAACAGATCGAGATGCTCACGGACATGGGCCCGATGCGCAAGCTCGCCGCCCTCATCCCCGGGGTCGGGGGCAAGATGAAGGACTCCGACATGGAGGACACCCAGGCCCGCCTGCGGCGTTTCAAGATCATCATGGACTCGATGACGGACGAAGAGATGACGGACCCGAAGACGGTCAAGTCCTCCCGCGTCCAGCGGATCGCCCACGGGGCCGGGGTGGCGCCGCGGGACGTGAAGGAGCTCCTCCGCAACTACGAGACGTCCCGCAAGGCGATCAAGGGCTTCGCGGGGAACCGCAAGATGCGGAAACAGATCCTCCAGCAGCTCGAGGCGTCCGGCGTCGATGTCGGGGAGTAGGGAGGACTTCGGAGAAACTACGGCAAGGTTAATGAAGAGCCCGGAATCTATCTTCTGCGTTCGGGGGGAGAGGCACGGGGTTGAAGGAGTGGATTGTGCCGCAGGAGCGGCATTTTTTCGACCAGCTGGAACAGATTGCCGGGACGGTGGATGAGGGCGCGATCGCGCTGCTCGGATTGTTGAACGATTTCACGGACGTGCCGGCGAAGCGGATCCGGATCAAGGAGATCGAACACCGGGCGGATGAGCAGGTCCATGCGGTGTTCGAGGAGCTGAACAAGACGTTCATCACTCCCATTGACCGGGAAGACATCCAGGCCTTGGCAAGCCGACTCGACAGCGTCCTCGACATGATCGAGGCAGCGGCGAGCCGGATCCACCTCTACGGCCTGGACAAGCCGACGGGGGCGATGATCGAGCTGGGACAGGTCATCGGGCAGTCCACCCGTCTCCTCAAAGACGCCGTCGGCATGATCCGCAACATGCGGCAAGCGAGCGAGGTCGAACGGATCGCGATCGAGGTCCACCGCCTCGAAAATGTCGCCGACGACCTCATGAACGCGGGCGTCGCAATCCTTTTCAGGGGAGGAGACGCGGTCCGGATCATCAAGTGCAAAGAAATCATTGAGCGCCTGGAAGAGGCCACCGATTTCTGCGAGGATGTCGCGAATGTGCTGAGCGACATCGTGGCCAAGAACCAGTAGGGTCGGGCAGCGCGGATGTCATCCACCTCTCCTGGAAGCGAAAGCCCGCCGAGGGCCAGGTCCCGAGTCCGACGACGCGCGGCGGTGGCGAAACCGCGGTAGGGAGGCCTGCGGATGGTTCTAGAGCTCCTTGCGATTGCAATCGCGATCGTCTTTTCGTTCGATTTCTTCAACGGATTCCACGACGCCGCGAATGCGATCGCGACCGTCGTTGCCACGAAGGTGTTGACCCCGGTGAAGGCGGTGGGGCTCGCGGCGGTCGGTAACTTTGTGGGGATGGTGTTCATCACGAACGCGATCGCCGAAACGATCGGCAAGGGAATCATCGACACCCGCGTCCTGGGGGTAGGGTCGGGCACCTTGACGGACCCCCAAATCCTCCACTCGATGGCCATCATCATGGGAGGGGTCTTGGGCGCAATCGCATGGGACATCCTCACGTGGCTGTGGGGTTTGCCCGTCTCCAGCAGCCACGCCCTGATCGGAGGCATCGTCGGCTCCACGAGTCTCGCGGCCGGCGTGGGGGCCGTCCTCCTCCCGAGCGCCGAGAACATGATCCTGTTCCTCGGACTCACCGGCAGCGTGTTCGGCCTTGGCGTCGCGGCGTTCGTCGCATGGAGTTGGCGGGCGAAACGTCCCTTGACGCTTGGGACCACCTTGCTCGCGGGGTTGATCGCCGGCCTCCTCCCCTCCGTGTTCCTGGGACGCATCCTGCTCCGAGGGCTTGTCCAGATCGTCGTGTACATGGTGGCGGCGCCGCTCGTCGGCTTGATCGCCGCCTTCGGCCTCGCCTTGCTCCTGATCCGATTGTTCCGGAAGTCGACCCCGTCGAGGGTGAACCACGAGTTCCGCCGCCTCCAGCTGGTCTCGAGTTTCTTTTACAGCGTCACGCACGGGACGAATGACGCGCAGAAAGGCATGGGCATCATCACGCTCCTCCTGATCGTCTTCGCGATCGGGCCGCCTCTCGGTCCTCCGGCGGGGGAGTTCCGCGTCCCCTTCTGGGTGATCTTGGGCGCGCACGCGTCGATCTCCCTCGGCACGTTCTTCGGCGGATGGCGCATCGTCCGGACGATGTCTCAGCGGGTCACCGCGCTCCGTCCCTGGCAAGGCTTCGCCGCCGAAACCGGAGGCGGCATCGCCCTGGTGGGGACCGCCATCGCGGGCATCCCGGTGAGCACCACCCACGTGATCGCCAGCGCCATCATGGGGGTCGGGGCGACGAAGCGGCTCTCCGCCGTCCGGTGGGGCGTCGCGCGACGGATCTTCTGGGCCTGGATCATCACGATCCCCGCGTCGGCGGCCGTCGGCATGGCCGCCTACGCCGCAATCCGCCTCGCCCTTGGCCTGTGACCCCACCCCGGGGACCGATCTCCGTGGCGAGCGCTCCCCCCGGGGTCTCGCAGTTTCGTCCTACCCTTCCGACTCAATCCGGGGGGCCAGGAGGAACTTGACGTCTCCCTTTCCGCCGGCGATCTTGAACTCGATCTTCACCGGGTAATCCGATCCCAGGTACAG
>Ga0209268_1000881_pt1 | contig 15011 bp, 11 predicted proteins | sample GraSoiAngelo_143_FD_185900 | JGI IMG/M metagenome (GOLD analysis project Ga0209268, IMG submission 185900) | Grasslands soil microbial communities from the Angelo Coastal Reserve, California, USA - 14_1009_02_30cm (SPAdes) (version 2) | ecosystem: Environmental > Terrestrial > Soil > Grasslands ... | reverse complement strand
CGATCCCACGATCGGGCGTCAGAAAGAGATCGAGCGCGTGATGGAGATCCTCTCGCGCCGCAAGAAGAACAACCCGGTGCTGATCGGCGAGCCGGGGGTGGGGAAGACCGCGATCGTCGAAGGCCTGGCCCAGCTCATCGCCAGCGGCCAGTGCCCCGATGCACTGAAGGACCACCGCGTGCTGTCGCTCGACATGGCGGCGGTGATCGCCGGCACGAAGTACCGCGGTCAGTTCGAGGAGCGGCTCAAGGCGATCATCAACGAGATCGCGCAGAACCGCAACATCATCCTGTTCATCGACGAGCTGCACACCCTGGTGGGGGCCGGCGCGGCCGAGGGCGCGGTGGATGCGTCCAACATGTTGAAACCGGCACTGGCGCGCGGCGAGCTGCAGTGCGTAGGTGCGTCGACGCTCAACGAGTACCGCAAGTACATCGAGAAGGACGGCGCGCTCGAGCGCCGCTTCCAGACGGTGATCGTCGATCCGCCGACGGTGGACGAGACGATCGAGATCCTCAAGGGGCTGCGCAAGCGCTACGAGGAGCACCACCGGGTGATCATCCCCGATGAAACCCTCGACGCCGCGGCCAAGCTGTCGGAGCGCTACATCACCGACCGCTTCCTGCCCGACAAGGCGATCGACGTGATCGACGAGGCCGGGGCGCGCGCACGGCTCGCCACGCAGGTGCCGCCGCCCGAAGTCGCGGCGCTCAAGGCCAAGCTGGAGCACATCAACGGCGACAAGGAGAACGCGGTCCGCGACCAGAACTTCGAGAAGGCGGCGGCGCTGCGCGACCAGGAGCGCGAGCTCCAGGCGGACATCCGCCGCAAGCAGGAGGCGTGGGAGAAGGAGCGCCAGACGCACCGGCCCACGATCAGCGAGGAGGGCGTCGCGTTCATCGTGTCGCGCTGGACGGGGATCCCCGTCACGCGGCTCCAGGAAGCCGAGACCGCGCGCCTGCTCCGTATGGAGCACGAGATGCACGAGACCGTGGTCGGCCAGGACGAGGCGATCGCGGTGATCTCGCGCGCCATCCGGCGCAGCCGGGCGGGCCTCAAGGACCCCAAGCGGCCGATCGGCTCGTTCATCTTCTCGGGGCCTACGGGCGTCGGCAAGACCGAGCTGGCGCGCGCGCTCGCGCGCTTCCTGTTCGCGGATACGAGCGCCCTGATTCGGGTCGACATGTCGGAATACATGGAGAAGTTCTCGGTGAGCCGGCTGATCGGCGCGCCGCCCGGCTACGTCGGCTACGAGGACTCGGGGACGCTGACCAAGTCGGTGCGGCGGAAGCCCTATTCCGTCGTGCTGCTCGACGAGATCGAGAAGGCGCATCCCGACGTCTTCAACATCCTGCTGCAGGTGCTCGACGAAGGACACCTGACGGACAACTACGGCCGGGTGATCGACTTCAAGAACACCGTCGTCATCATGACGTCGAACGTCGGCGCCCGGGACATGGTCAAGGGCAAAGCCCTGGGCTTCTCCCAACCGGATATGCGCGCGACCTTCGACAAGATGGCGGAGAAGGTCAAGGAAGAGATCAACAAGACCTTCAATCCCGAGTTCCTGAACCGGCTGGACGACGTCATCGTGTTCCACCCGCTCACGCGAGAGCACATCGCCCAGATCGTCACGATCCTGCTCAAGGAAGTGCAGCGGCGGCTGGGCGAGGAGGAGCTCACGCTCCGGTTGACGCCGGCGGCCTCGGACTTCCTGGTGGAGCGCGGGTACGATGAGCACTTCGGCGCGCGCCCGCTGAAGCGCGCGATTCAGAAGTACGTCGAGGATCCGCTCTCGGAGAAGATCCTGGTCGGCGAGTTCGCGCGGGGCGAGGAGATCGAGGTCGACGCGGCCCCGGACAAGGAACGGTTGGCGTTCCGCGCGCTCTCCGGCTCGAAGGCGTGATCCGCAAGCTTTCCACCGTCATCTGTGTGGGTTCGGCCGTGCTCGCCCCGCGTCTCGCGCGCGCTCAGGGCGAGGCGCCGAGCGCCGCCGCCGCCGTCGCCCCCGACTCCATCGTCGTCATCGGGCTCCGCCGGGTCGACCGCAAGCAAGCGATCGAGCAGAGCGGCCTCACCCCGGGCAAGCCGCTGGGCTACCGCGACGTGCAGCGCGCCATCCAGGCCCTGTACGCGACGGGCCAGTACGACGACGTCCGGGTGGCGCAGGACACCGCCGGCGGGCGCCAGGTCCTCGTCGTGCGCCTGCACGAGCGCCCCATCCTCGTCAAGTGGGCCGTGCGCGGCGTGAGCCGCGTCTCCGAGGGCAGCGTGCGCGACAAGGCCCAGCTGGCCGAAGGCCGGCCGGTCGACCCCGCCGCCGTGGCCCGGGCCCGCGGGCGCATCGACTCCCTGTACCGCGCGCAGGGCTATTACCTCGCCCGGGTGAAGGTGGTCGACGTATATGAGGCCGATTCGGCGCGCCTGCGGGTCATCTTCGACGTGGACGAGGGCCGGCGCGTCGCGGTGGCGCGGGTGCAGGTCGAGGGCAACACGCACCTGGTGACGGATCAGCTGGTCGGCCAGATGAAGACCCGCCCCGAAGGGTTCTGGTGGTTCCGCTCCGGTGAGTTCGACGACGAAAAGCTGCGCGAGGATCTGCAGGAGCGGCTCCCCAAATTCTACGGCGACCGGGGCTACGTCGATTTCCAGGTGCTCGACGACACGCTGGTCGTGAACGACTCGACCGGCAAGGCCACGCTCGTGGTGCGGGTGAGCGAAGGGGAGCCGTACCGCGCGGGCTCGTTCGAGATCGTGGGGAACCGGCGCTTCTCGACGGAAGAGCTGCAACAGCTGTTTCCGTTCAAAGGCGGGGACCGCACCGGCTTCCTGGGGTTGGGCGGGACCCAGCAGGGGCCGACCTACTTCAGCCAGCAGAAGTGGGACGACGCCACACAGCAGCTCCGCACGCTCTACTACAACAACGGCTACATCTACGTGAACGTCCGGCCGGAAGTCATCCGCCGCACGGGCGCCGACGGCAAGCCCGTGGTGGATCTCCGCTGGGCGATCAACGAGGGGCAGCCGGCCATCGTCAACAAGATCGAGATCTCGGGCAACGACGTCACGCACGAGCGCGTGATCCGCGAGGCGATCATCCTGCTCCCGGGCGACGTGTTCCGCCAGGACGCGCTCATCCGGTCGTACCAGAACATCTCGAACCTGGGCTTCTTCCAGCAGCCCCTGCCGTTCCCCGACACGCGCCCGGCCAACGATCAGGGTGACGTGGACGTGATCTTCCGCGTGACCGAGAAGCATACGGGCAACGTCAACTTCGGTGCGTCGGTGGGGCAGGGCACCGGGGTGGGCGGTTTTCTGGGGCTCGACGAGCCGAACCTGTTCGGCCAGGGGAAGAAGGGTCACTTCCAGTGGCAGTTCGGCAAGAACATCAGCGACTTCGCCGTCACCTACACCGATCCTGCGATTCGGGAGTCCCGCATCTCGGGAACCCTCGACGTCCACAATACCCGGCTGCGGTACACGATCGCGGACCTCGGGACGCTGCGCCGTCGCGGAGCGAGTCTGCAGTTCGGGTTCCCGGTCTTCAACGATCGCTACACGCGGTTGTTCGTCTCCTACGGCGTCGACGACCAGACGTTCACCGGCTCGAGCACCGGTCTCGCGTCGCTGCGGTGCAACAGCTGCATCCGGTCCACCTTCGGCGTCTCCCTGATGCGGGACACGCGGATCGACCTCCCGTTCCCGACCGGGGGAACGATGCACTCCATCGGACTCTCGCAATCGGGCGGCCCGCTGGGTGGCTCGGGGAACTTCCAGCGACTCGATCTCGAGGGTCGTTGGTACGCCCCGCTCGGCCAGCTGGGCGGCGCGGCCAGTACGTCGCCCGTCCGGTTCGTGATGGGCCTCTCGACGCGCTCCGGGCTGGTGTTCGGCAACTCGCCCTTCTTTGACCAGTTGTTCACGATGGGCGGCGTGCAGTACGGCATTCCCCTCCGCGGCTACGACGAGTTTTCCATCACGCCGCACGGCTACGACCCGAGCGCCACCAGCGGTCAGGCGAGCGCCAACTCGTTCGGCAAGGCGTACCTCGTGATGACGGGCGAGATCGGGGCCCGGCTGTCGCAGATGTTTTACGTCAACGCGTTCTTCGACGCCGGTAACGTGTGGGCGCGCGCCGGCGAGTTCGACCCGACTCGTCTGTACCGGGGCGCCGGCGTGGGACTGAGCATTATCTCACCGCTCGGACCCATCGGCATCGACTGGGCGTACGGCTTCGACCGCACCGACGAATTCGGGCGGGCGGCGCCGGCCTTCAAGCTGCACTTCAAGCTCGGCAACTTCTTCTGATCGACCAGTCGTTCTTCTCTTAGGGAGATCGTTATGAGGCGTGTAGTGACAGTGTGGGCGTGGCTCGGCTTCCTCGCGGTCAGTCCGGCCGCGACCCAGGCACGGGCACAGGCGCAGCCGGGGCTCAAGATCGCGTTCATCAGCTCGCAGCAGATTCTCGAGCAGACGCCCGGCTACGCCGCGGCCGAATCCACGTTCAAGAAAGAGTATCAGGGCTTTCAGGACGAGGCTCAGAAACTAAAGCAGCAATTCGACTCGGCCGTCCAGACGTTCGAGAAGCAGTCCATCGCCCTCTCCTCCAGCGCCAAGCAGGCGAAGCAGAAGGAGCTGCAGCAGCTGCAGCAGCGGCTCGAGCAGCGCTCCAGCGAGCTCCAGGATAAGAGCCAGCAGCGTCAGCGCGAGCTGATCCAGCCGATCCAGGCGCGCGTCAACGCCGTGATCCAGGGGCTGCGCGCCGAGGGCAACTACGCGCTGATTTTCGACGCGGACTCGCCCACCAGCAATATCGTCGCCGCCGACCCGAGCCTCGATATCACCCCCAAGGTGATCGAGCGGCTGAAGCAGGCGAAGTAGGGCGCGCCCAGCCCGTGCGCGGCCGGCCGGCGTCGGAAGGCACAGCGGGCGGCGGGGAACCCGGCGGGCGGGGGGCAGGCGCCGCGCGACGCATCAGCGCCCGCGAGATCGCCGCCCTCACGAACGGCCGGCTCGTGGGCGCCCCCGACGTGACGGTCTCCGGCGTCGCGCCGCTGGATCGGGCCGGCCCCGACGACCTCTCATTTCTTGCCGCGAAGCGCTATCTCCAGTATTTTCAACAGTCTAGCGCGGCCATCGTGCTCTGCAAGCCGGACCTCGTGCCGGACGACGCGGGGGCGGGGCCGGCGTGCCGGGTGGTGGTGCGCGATCCCCACGTCGCGCTGCTCTCGGTCATCCCCGTGCTCTATCCCGAGCCGGCCTGGCAGCCGGGGATCCACCGGACGGCGGTGATCGGCGAAGGCGTCGTCTGGCAGGAGCCGGTGGCGATCGGTCCCTACGTGGTGCTGGGCCGGGGCGTGCGCCTCGGCAAGAACGTGCGCATCGGCGCCGCGGCCGTGCTGGGAGACGGCGTGGAGCTCGGCGACGACGTCCAGCTGCTGCCGCAGGTGGTGTGCTACAGCGGCACGATCGTGGGCAACCGCGTCATTCTGCACGCGGGCGTGCGACTCGGCTCGGACGGCTTCGGCTACGTCCCGGGGAAGAACGGCGAGATGCCGCGCAAGATTCCCCAGGTGGGTCGCTGCATCATCGGGGACGACGTGGAGATCGGGGCCAACACGACGATCGATCGCGGCAGCGTGGACGACACGGTGGTCGGCCCGGGAACGAAGATCGACAACCTCGTGCAGATCGGGCACAACTGTCGCATCGGCGCGCGCTGCCTCATCGCCGGCCAGGCGGGCATCGCGGGGAGCACTCACGTCGAGGACGACGTCTTCCTCGCGGGCCAGGCGGGACTCGCGGACCACGTGACGATCGGGCGCGGCGCCCGCGTCACGGTGCAGGGGGGCGTGATCGGGGACATCGCACCGGGCGCCACGGTGTCCGGCTACCCGGCGCGTACGCACCGGGAGTTCCTGCGGGCCCAGGGTGCGCTGTACCGGCTCGCTCACATCGTGGACGATCTCGAGGCGCTCGTGCGGCCGACCGATGAGTCCCAGCCCTAGGCGCGGCATCAGCAAGAAGACGACCGTCTCGGGGACGGGCCTGCACACCGGGGTCCGTACCGAGGCGACCTTCCTCCCCGCGCCGGCGGGGCAGGGGATCGTGTTCAAGCGCGTGGATCTCGCCGGGAAGCCTCAGATCCCGGCGCTCCTGTCGGAGGTCGAGGCGGTCGAGCGCCGCACCGCCATCGGCAAGGGAGAGTCCACGATCCACACCGTGGAGCACCTGCTCGCCGCGGTGGCGGCGCACGAGATCGACGATCTCACCGTCGAGCTCTCGGGCCCCGAGCCACCGATTCTGGACGGCAGCGTCCAGCCCTATTTCGACGCGCTCCAGCACGCGGGCCCGACGGAAACGGGGGGCGAGGCCCTGGTGCTGACGGTCCCGGCGCCGTTCACGGTGAGTGAGGGCGACTCGAGCTACATCGTGGCCCCGGCCAAGGAGCTGCGGCTCACCGTCACCATCGAGTGGCCGCATCCCCTGATCGGGCGCCAGGCCGGGAGCTTCACGGTGACGCCGCAGGCGTTCGCGCGGGAGCTCGCGCCGGCCCGGACCTTCGGGTTCACGAGCGAGGTTGCGGCGTTGCAGGCAAAAGGCCTGATCAAGGGCGCGTCGAGCGCCAACGCGATCGTGCTGGACGAGCGGGGCCTCGCGAACGGGGGCGAGCTCCGCTGGCCCGACGAGTTCGTGCGCCACAAGGCGGCCGACATCCTCGGCGACCTGGTGCTGACGGGCGGCCGTGTGCGCGCCCACATCGTCGCCACGCGACCGAGCCACGGCGGCAACATCGCCCTGGCGTGGGCGCTGACGCGCGCGGCGCAGCGCGGCGGCGCGCCCAAGATGGACATCGGCCGCATCATGGACGTCCTGCCGCATCGCTATCCCTTCCTCCTCGTGGACCGGATCATCGAGGTCGAAGGGCAGCAGCGGATCGTCGGCATCAAGAACGTCACGATCAACGAGCCGTTCTTCCAGGGGCACTTCCCGGGACATCCGATCATGCCCGGCGTGCTTATCATCGAGGCGATGGCACAGGTGGGGGGCATGCTCCTGATGGGCTTCTTCGAAGGGCAGAACGTCGAGGACAAGGTGGTCTACTTCATGTCGCTCGACAACGTGAAGTTCCGGCGTCCCGTCGTCCCCGGAGATCAGATCCGCTTCGAGCTCGAGATGGTCCAGTTCCGCGGCAAGACGTGCAAGATGAAAGGCGTGGGGTTCGTGGACGGGCAGGTCGTGGCGGAGGCGGACATGATGGCGTCGGTGGTGGACCGGTGATCCACCGGACCGCGCTCGTCGATCCCACGGCCCACATCGACGGCGACGTCACCGTCGGTCCCTACGCCATCATCGGGCCGCACGTCACCGTGGGCGAGCGTTGTCACATCGCCGCGCACGCGGTGCTCGAGCGCAACGTCAAGCTCGGCCAGGGGGTGAAGGTCGGCTACGGCAGCGTGCTCGGCAACGACCCCCAGGACCTGAAGTACAAGGGGGAAGACACCTGGGTCGAGGTCGGCGACACGACGGTGATCCGGGAGTACTGCACGATCAACCGCGGGACGCAGGCGACCGGCAAGACGTCGGTGGGGCAGCGCTGCTTCCTCATGTCCTACGTGCACCTGGCCCACGATTGTCACGTGGGCAACGACGTGATCATCGCCAACGCGGTCCAGATGGCGGGGCACGTGACCATCGAGGACCGCGCGATCATCTCCGGGCTCGTGCCGATTCACCAGTTCGTGCGGATCGGCACCTTCTCGTTCGTGGGGGGCGGCTCGCGCGTGAACCAGGACGTGCCGCCCTACACCAAAGCCGTGGGGAACCCGGTCCACCTCTACGGCCTGAACTCCGTGGGCCTGCAGCGCGCGGGGTTCTCGCCCGACGTGAAGCTGGCGCTGAAGCGCGCCTACCGGCTGCTGTTCAACTCCGACATGACGGTGAGTCAGGGGATCGCGAAGGCGCGCGCTGAGCTGCCGCCGATTCCCGAGGTCGAGAACTTCCTCAAGTTCATCGAAGGGTCGCAGCGGGGAGTGCTGGTGTGAGCTTGCCACCGGTGCGGGTGGGGGTCATCGGCACCGGCGCGCTCGGCTTCCACCACGCGCGGCTGCTGCGCCGCATGCCGGGTGTTTCCTTCGTCGGGATCTACGACAAGAATCCGGCGCGCGCGGCCGAAGTGGCCAAGCAGCTCGAGACGGTGGCGCATCCCGCGCTCGGGGCGCTGCTGGAGTGCGTGGATGCGGTCACGGTGGCGGTCCCAACGCCCGCGCACGCGGAAGTCGGGAACGCGGTGCTGGAACGGGGCATCGCGCTCCTCATGGAGAAGCCGCTGGCGGATACCATCGCGGGGGCGGAGGAGCTGGTGCGCGGGGCCGCGGCGCGTGGTGCGGTGCTCCAGGTGGGACACGTGGAACGCTTCAACCGGGCAGTCCGGGCGGCCGCCCCCTACCTGGACGAGCCGCGGTTCCTGCAGATCGACCGGCTCTCCCCATTCCAGCCGCGCGGCACCGACGTGGCCGTGATCCTCGATCTGATGATCCACGACCTGGATCTCGTGCTGGAGCTGGTGCGCGCTCCCGTGGCGGACGTGCGCGCCACGGGGGTCGCGATTCTCACGCCGCTCGTGGATATCGCGAACGCGCGCATCGAGTTCGCCAACGGCGCCATCGCGAACCTCACGGCCAGCCGCGTCTCCCGCGAGCGCACCCGCAAGCTCCGGATCTTCCAGCCGACCGGTTACTGCTCGCTCGACCTGGCCCAGGGCAGCGGGGACTTCTTCCGGCTGAAGCCGGGCTGGCAGAGCCTCGGCGCGACCACGCTCGAGCAGATCGTGGAGCACGTCCGGCTCGAGGCGCCGGAAGCGGAGCCCCTCAAGCTCGAGCTCGAGAGCTTCCTGCGCGCCGTGCGCGGCGAAGAGGAGGTCGTCGTGTCGGGCGCCGCCGGGGCCCAGGCTCTGGCCCTCGCGTTCCGCGTCGCCGCCGCCGTCCAGGCCTCGCCCCTCGCCTCCCCGCCTCCGGCTCACTTCGCCGCCACGCGGCCGTGAGCCGCGCGCCCCGCATCTACATCTCGGCGGGCGAGCCGTCGGGGGACGCGCACGCCGCCGCCGTCGTGACCGCCCTGAAGCGCCGGCTTCCCGAGGCCAGCGTCGAGGCGTTCGGGGGCCCCGGCCTGGAGGCCGCGGGCGCCGCCGTGCTCGACCGCATGGAGCACTTCTCCGTGGTGGGGTTCGTCGAGGCGCTGTGGAAGCTGCCGGCCCACCTGCGCCTGCTCGGGCGCGTCCGCCTCGCGCTCCGGGCCCGACGCTACGATCTGGTGATTCTCGTCGACTATCCCGGCTACCATTTGCGCGTGGCTGCGGAGGCCGCCGCCGCCGGGATCCCCGTCCTCTATTACATCGCGCCCCAAATGTGGGCCTGGGCGCCCGGTCGGGTGCGAAGGCTGGCCGCGGTGCGACGGCTCGCGGTCATTCTACCGTTCGAAGAAGCGTTCTTTCGCGAGCGCGGCGTCGCGGCGACGTTCGTGGGACATCCGCTCAAGGATCGGACACCGCCGCCCCCGCGGGCGGACGCCCGGCGCCGTCTCGGACTCGACCCCGCGCGGCCGGTGCTCGGCCTCTTCCCGGGGAGCCGCGCGCAGGAGGTGAAGCGACTCTGGCCGGCGTTCCGCGATGCAGCGGCCCGCGTCCTCACCGCGCGCCCCGAGGTGCAGGTCGTCGTCGCCGGGACGCCGCGCGGCCGCTACCCCGCCCCCGGTGCGGTCCGGCTGCACATGGGGGATCCCCTCGCCGTATTCGCGGCCGCCGATGCCGGCCTCTGCAAGTCGGGCACGACCACCCTCGAGGCTGCACTCGCCGACGTACCCATGGTCATCGCGTACCGTCTGAACCCCGTTTCGTTCGCCATCGCCATCCGCATGTTGCAGGTGCCCCACGTGGGTCTGGTGAACCTGATCGCGGAGCGGGAGGTGAGTCCCGAGCTGCTCCAGGGCGCGGTGACCCCCGCCGCCCTGGCGAATGCCGTGCTGCCGTTGCTCGATCCCGACAGCGACTCCGCCCGCCGCCAGCGGGAGGGACTGGACCTCGTGCGACAGCGGCTGGGGCCGCCGGGCGCGGCTGACCGCGTGGCCGGGCTCGCCCTGGAGCTGGCGGGGTGAAGCTGGCGCTCGTGGCGGGACTGGTACGCTTGCTCGCGGCAACCTGGCGTTACCGTGTGCAGGGGTGGGAGCACGTGACCGCGGCTCGAGCGAGCGGCCGGCCGGTGATCTATGTCCTGTGGCACAGTCGCATCCTCCCGCTGCTGTATCACCGACGTGACGAGAGCATGGCCCTGCTCATTAGCCGTCATCGCGACGGCGGCTACCTCGCCGAGCTGTCCGAGCGCTGGGGGTACCGCGTGGTGCGCGGGTCCTCACGGCGCGGCGGGGAGGTGGGTCTGCTGGGCCTGGTGCGCTACCTGCGCCAGGGCGGGGAGGTCGCCCTCACGCCCGACGGCCCGCGCGGCCCGGCGGAGCGGATGAAGCCGGGCGCCCTGGCCGCGGCGCAACACGCCAATGCGTTGGTGATCGCCGCGGGCGCGCGGGCCTCGTCGGCGTGGTGGATCGAGTCGTGGGATCGGTTCTGCCTGCCGCGACCGTTCGCCAGGGTGGACGTCATGTACAGCGCACCCTTCGGCCTGGAAGAGGGAAAAGAGGCGTTGCGCCGCGGGATCACCGTGGCGGAACGGGCGCTGCGGGCGGTCACGTACGGGGAGAACCGGTGAGCGCGACGCGGGTCGCACACTGGCTCTGGGGCGCGTCGGCGGCCGCCCGCGTGGCACGCGTGCCGCTCATCCCCCTCGCCGGCGCGTACTGGGCCCTCATGAAACTGCGCGCAGCCCGGGCGCGCGCCGACGCCGTGCGGCTCCCGCTCCCGACGATCGCGGTCGGAAACCTGTCCGTCGGCGGTACCGGGAAAACGCCGCTTGCGGCCTGGATCGCGAGCTACTGCGCGGCGCATGGCCGCACGCCCGGCATCCTGTTGCGCGGCTATGGCGGAGACGAGCCCCTGGTTCACCGGCGACTCGTGCCACAGGCGGTCGTGGTGGCGAACCCCGATCGGGTGGCCGGCGCGGTCGCCGCGCGCGCCCAGGGCGCTCAGGTACTCGTCCTGGACGATGCCTACCAGCTCCTGGGTGTGGGGCGGGACCTGAACATCGCGGTTGTGAGCGCGGAGAGCGCCACGGCATCGCCCTGGCCATTGCCAGCAGGGCCGTGGCGCGAGGGGCGGGATGCCCTGGACCGGGCGGATCTGATCGTCGTGACCCGGAAAAGCGCGTCGGCGGACGCGGCGAGCGCCCTGGCCGATGGGCTTGTTCGGGGGCGGAGCGGGGGGCCGGGGGGGCCGCCGATCTGCACGGTGCGGCTCGTGGTCAGTCATCTCGAGGGTATGCGATCCGGCACGCGCCAGGAGCTTGGCGTGCTCGCTGGACGGCGCGTGGTGGCGGCTGCAGGGATCGCTGACCCCGAGAGCTTCGCGCAACAGCTCGGGACGGCCGGCGCGAGCGTGCAACTCGTGGCGTACCAAGACCATCACGCGTATCGCCAGGCAGACTTGGAGCGGCTCGTGCGGGCCGCCACCGGGGGGGATTATGTTGTAGTCACTGAAAAGGACGCCGTGAAGCTCCGTCGACAGTGGCCCGGGAGTGCGGCCGAGCCCCTCGTCGCGGTGCTTGCCGTCCACTGGGAACGGAACGGCCGGGCGCTCGAGCAGGCGGTTGACGCCGTGCTCGCTTCCGCCCGGCGTCCCTGAGACCCGACGCACCAGCGAGCCCCATGAGCGAACCCGCCATCAAGCCTCAAGGTCATCTCGGCATCCGGCCCGATAAGGAGACGTTCCTCGCGGAGGAGAACCCGTTCGAGGCGATGATGGAGCGCTTCGATCACGCCGCCCAGCTCCTCAACCTCGATCCCGGCCTCTACAAGGTCCTGCGCAACCCCGAAAAGCAGATCATCGTGTCCGTCCCCGTGCTGCGCGATTCGGGCGAGCTGGAGGTCTACACGGGCTACCGCGTGCTGTACAACACGTCCCGTGGTCCGGCCAAGGGCGGTATCCGATTCGATCTCAACGTGACGCTCGAGGAAGTGAAGGCGCTCGCGGCGTGGATGACGTGGAAGTGCGCGCTCGTGAACATCCCGTTCGGCGGGTCGAAGGGCGGGGTGGTGTGCGATCCCACCACCATGTCGATGGCGGAGCTCGAGCGGGTGACGCGCCGCTACACCGCCGGCATCATCGAGACCCTCGGCCCGGACTCGGATGTGCCGGCGCCGGACGTGAATACCAACGAGCGCGTGATGGCGTGGATCATGGACACGTACTCCATGCACCACCGGCATACGGTGACCGCCGTGGTGACGGGGAAGCCGGTGGAGATGGGGGGCTCGTTGGGGCGGCGGGAAGCAACGGGGCGGGGGTGCATGTTCGTGACCCGGGAGGCGTTGGCCAAGCTGGGCATGAGTCTCAAGGGCGCGCGCGTGGCGGTGCAAGGGTTCGGGAACGTGGGCTCCGTGGCGGCGGATCTGATGGCCAAGGACGGTGCGATCATCGTCGCCGTGTCGGACAAATCGGGTGCGGTATACAACCCGCGGGGGCTGGACATCCCGGACATGCTCAAGTGGGTCAAGGAGCATCGTCAGCTCGCGGGTTATCCCAAGGGTGAGCCGATCAGCAAGGAGGCCCTGCTCACGGTGGAATGTGACGTGCTCGTGCCCGCCGCCACCGAGAACGTCATCACCCGTAAGAACGCGCCGCAGATCAAGGCGAAGATCATCTGCGAAGGGGCGAACGGTCCCACGACGGCGGCGGCCGACGAGATTCTCGAGAAGAAGGGCATTTTCGTCATTCCCGACATTCTCGCGAACGCCGGCGGTGTGACCGTGAGCTACTTCGAGTGGGTACAGGACCGCGGCGGTTACTTCTGGGACGAGGACACCGTCAACCGGCGCCTCGAGAGCATCATGGTGCGCGCGTTCAACGAGGTCGCGGCCACCACGGAGAAGTACAAGGTGAACACCCGCATCGCCTCTTACATCGTCGCAGTCGATCGGGTGGCGGCGATGCATCGGCTGCGTGGGATGTATGCCTGATGCGCTATCGCGTCGTCGCGGTGGGCCGCGTGCGGGACGCGGCGCTCCGCGCGGCCTGTGACGGGTACCTCGAGCGCCTGCGCCACTATACGCGGGTCGAGGAACGGGAAGTGAAGGACGAGGCGCGAATCCTCGAGGGGGTGCCCGAGGGATCGCGCCTCGTCGCGCTGTCCGAGGCCGGAGAACAGTGGACGTCCGAGCAGCTCGCCGATTGGACGGCGCGCTGGGAGTTGGACGGCCGGGACGTGGCCTTCGCACTCGGCGGGGCGGAGGCGCTCCCCGCCGCCGTGTTGCAGACCGCCGACCGCACCTGGAGCCTCTCCCGGCTGACGTTCCCGCACGAGCTGGCCCGGGTGATCGTGTACGAGCAGCTGTACCGCGCGTACACCATCCGCCGGGGGGAACCCTACCATCGCGGATCCTGAGCTGACACCGGCGGACCGGGCCGCGCTCCTGGGCCTGGCGCGGGCGACGCTGGAAGCGCACCTCGAGGACCGGCCCCTGCCGCCGGCGGGCGGCGTGCCCGGTGCGGCCCTGAAGCGCGGGGCGTTCGTGACCCTCACCGAGCGCGGGGCGTTGCGTGGCTGCATCGGCCACATCGCGGCCGATCGCGAGCTCGGCGCCGTGGTGCAGGAGATGGCGGTCGCCGCGGCGCTGGATGATCCGCGCTTCGCCCCCGTCACGCGCGAGGAGCTGGGCTCGCTCGCCCTCGAGATCTCCGTGCTATCCGAGCCCACGCGGCTCCCCGCGCCCGTCGACGCGATGCGCGTCGTGGTCGGTCGGGACGGCTTGATGGTGCGACGCGAACGGCTCGTCGGCGTGCTCCTCCCCCAAGTGGCGCACGAGTATCATTGGGGGCCCGAAGCGTTTCTCGCGGCGGCCTGCCGCAAGGCCGGGCTGCCACCGGAGGGGTGGCGGGAACCGGGAACGGAAGTGTTCACGTTTCAAGCGGACGTGTTCGGAGAAGACGAGTGATACCCAAGATCGTCGCTACGCCGATCGCGCCCCTGGCGCTGCCCGAGCCGCGCATCGCCCCCCGGCGAGTGGCGCCGGAGGTGGTGGCGGCCGCGCTCCCGGGGCCGGCGCGCGATCGGCTCGCGGCGGGCGAGGTCCTGGTCGTCACGACCGGCCAGCAGCCGGGGCTCTTCACGGGGCCACTCTACACCGTCTACAAGGCGCTGTCAGCCATCGCGCTGGCACGGCGGCTCGAGCGGGAGCGGCGGGTGCCCGTCGTGCCGGTGTTCTGGGTTGCCGGGGACGACCATGACTTCGCCGAGGCGAACCACACCTGGTTCTTGAACGCCGGCGGTGACCTCGTCCAGATCGTGCTGCGCGAGCGCGCGGCGGATGCACCGCTCGTCCCGGTGGCACGCGAGCCCTGTGGTCCGGAGATCGCCGCGGCGCTCGCTCAACTCCGGGATAGTACGCCGCAGACCGAATTCAAGAGCGGGGTGATCGCATGGCTCGAGCGCTGGTACCGCCCCGAAGCCACCCTGGCTGACGCGTTCGCCGGAGCGCTGGACAGTTTGCTCGGGCCGCGCGGGCTCGTCGTGCTGCGCGCGTACGACGCGAGCGCCAAACGGGTGGCCGCGCCCTGGGTGCTCAAGGGGCTCGACCTGACGCTCTCGGACGGATACACGCCGGTGTTGGTGGAGGCCCGCCAGGGGCGAGACCGCTTGCGGCGGGAGGGCGAGGCCTTCGTGACGCGCCGCAGCGGGGAGCGCTTCTCCCGCGCGCAGCTCGAGCGCATCGCCGTCGAGGCACCGGACCGCCTCTCGCCCAACGTACTGCTGCGACCCGTCGTGGAAGCGGCGTTGCTCCCCACGGTGGCCTACGCGGCGGGCCCGGCGGAGCTCCAGTACCTCCAGGACGCCGTGCCGCTGTACGATGTG
>Ga0209268_1000871_pt1 | contig 15116 bp, 9 predicted proteins | sample GraSoiAngelo_143_FD_185900 | JGI IMG/M metagenome (GOLD analysis project Ga0209268, IMG submission 185900) | Grasslands soil microbial communities from the Angelo Coastal Reserve, California, USA - 14_1009_02_30cm (SPAdes) (version 2) | ecosystem: Environmental > Terrestrial > Soil > Grasslands ... | reverse complement strand
CGCGCCCGGCTCTCCGATTCATACCTTCATCACCATCGCGATCCTGCTCACTGTTTTCGCGCAAGGGCTCTTCCTCATAAATTTTTTGTGGTGCCTCTTCTGCGGCGAGAAAGTTGTGGAATGCAATCCGTGGTGCGCCACCACCCTCGAATGGAGCGTCTCTTCGCCCCCGCCGGCCGACGATTTTGGCGCGACCGGCCCAGTGGTGTATCGTGGGGCCTACGAGTTCAGCGTGCCGGATGCGGCCGAAGATTTTGTCCCGCAGCATCTTGCGCCAGAGCAAGTGGTCAAGGCACGCAAGGCTGGAGAGTAGACTCCAGGGAATAAAGAAAGATTTGCCATGCCGGGCACAACCGCAGTTCCGGAAGTCGAAGTCATCGCCGAGGATATCGGCGGTGGAGGCGGCGGCCCACTCCTACCTCCGGACGGAGGCGATGACGGCGATGGAGGCAGCGACGACCGCAATCGCCGCCGCAGGTGGTCGCCCTCGCCGAGGCGCTATTCCACCGCGATTACGATTGGCATCGTTTCCATTTTGATGTTTTTCATGGCGCTGGCCAGCGCTTTCATCGTTTTGCGCCGCGGCAGCGAACTCTGGGTGACTGTCCATCTTCCGCGCGTTCTCTGGGCCAACACTTGCGTTCTGCTTGCGAGCAGTTTCACGCTGGAATCCGCGCGCCAGCGCCTCTATCTGGCGGACGCTACCGGCTTTCGCAAATTCTGGCTGGCGACCACGGTCCTTGGTTTTCTTTTTGTGGCCGGGCAGCTCATTGCGTGGCGCCAGCTTGTCGCGCAAGGCGTGTACATCGCGAGCAACCAGGCGAGCAGCTTCTTCTATATTTTCACTGGCGCGCACGCGGTTCACCTGCTGGGTGGCGTCGGCGCTCTGCTTTTTGTTGCGTTCCGCAAATTTGAAAAAACAAAAATCTCTCTTCAGGCCGCAGCGGAAATCACTTCTTACTACTGGCATTTTATGGATGGACTTTGGATTTTCTTGCTAGCTCTTCTTTATCTTGGAAAATGAATTTGTGATTTTCGCAAAACATTTCAGAAATTCAACACTTCAGAAATTCCGCGACTGTTTCCACCACTCGCGCGATCTGCTCTTTTCGCAATTCCGGATACATCGGCAGCGACAAAACTTCTTGCGCTGCGCGCTCCGCGTGCGGAAAGTCGCCGGCTTTGTGGCCGAGCGAAGCGTACAGCGGCTGCAGATGCAGCGGGTAAGGATAGTAGACGGTGCTTCCGATTTTTCTTTCGCTCAAGAATTTTTGAAGCGCATCGCGCTGTTCGATTCGAATGGTGTATTGGTGATAGACGTGTTCGAATCCCTCCGGCGCGAGCGGCGGCATGACGCCGGGAATTTGCGAGAAAAGGCGGTTGTATTCGGCGGCGTGCGCTTGGCGGGCGCGCTGCCAATTCGAAAGATGCCGCAACTTTACGTGCAGAATCGCCGCCTGGATTTCGTCGAGGCGGCTGTTCCATCCGGGTTCGGTGCTGCGATATTTTTCTGACTGGCCGTGATTGCGGAGCGTTCGAATGCGCTCGGCGAGTTTCGTTGAATTTGTCACGACCATTCCCGCGTCGCCGTAAGCGCCAAGATTTTTCGTGGGATAAAAACTAACGCACGCAACGTCGCCGAGCGAGCCGGTCCGGCGTCCTTTGTAAGAAGCGCCGATGGCTTGCGCATTGTCCTCGATGACCGGCAATTTGCGCGCCTTTGCGAACGCGAGGATGGGATCCATGTCCGCCGCGAGGCCGTAAAGATGGACGACGACGATGGCTCGCGTGCGCGGAGTGACGCCGCGTTCGAATTCGGCGGGATCAATGTTGTAGGTGTCCGGGCGAATGTCCGCGAAAGCCGGCTTCGCCCCGAGAGCGCTGACAGCGCTTCCTGTGGCCACAAAAGTGAACGGCGGGAGGAGCACCTCATCGCCTGGCTGAACGCCACACGCGCGCAAAGCCAAAATCAGGGCGTCCGTTCCCGAAGCAACGCCGACGCCGTGAGTGACTCCGCAGAGCTTGGCGATTTCTTCTCCCAGCGCAGCGCCTTCGCGGCCCAGCACGAATTGTTGAGAGGCCATCACGTGCTCGACGGCCGTTCGAATCTCGGCGCCAATGGCCGCGTACTGCGCGGAGAGATCGAGCTGAGGCACAGGTTCGAGCGGAGAAGCGATTTGCGGCTGCGCGGTCATGGCTTTGCGGCCCGTCCAGTATACGTCAAGTGCGGTATGGCTCTAGGAAGGGCCGGATGGCAATTGACTTGAGAGGGGCGCAGCAGTGCTGTGCCCCTACAAATCCAAGAACAACGACAGAAGGAGAGGATGGACTGAGAGTCCGTTCCTGCACAAATGTTAGTGGCTCTCCTATAATGATGCGGCTCCGAAAATGTTTGCAAAACGAACCAATTGGAATTTGACGCCGAACCGGCTGAGTGAAGCTCTGGCGGCGCATCGCGCGGCGGGGAAGCCATTGCTGGATTTGACGGTTTCGAATCCGACCGAATCCGGATTCGAATACGATGGCGTCGCGATCCTGGACGCTTTGCGAAATCCGGCGGCGCTCTCCTATGAGCCGAATCCGAAAGGGCTGGAATCCGCGCGCCGAGCGGTTGCCGGCTACTACGCCGATCGCGGAGAGAACGTTTCGGCCGAGGATATTTTTCTCACGACCAGCACCAGCGAAGCTTATTCCTACGTTTTTCGAACGCTCTGTGATCCGGGCGACGAACTCCTGATTCCTTCGCCAAGTTATCCGCTGTTCGACTTTCTGGCGGATATCCAAGACGTTAACCTGGTGCGCTATCCGCTGCTGTACGACCACGGCTGGCAGATCGATTTTCATGCGCTTGAGAAAGCTATCACGCCGCGCACTCGCGGGATCATCGTAGTAAACCCCAACAATCCGACGGGGCACTTCGTAAAACGCGCGGAAATCATGAAGCTGAATTCCATTTGTTCCGCGCGAGAGATGGCGATTATCGCTGATGAAGTGTTCCTTGATTTCGCGCTTGAGGGCGAACGGCCAGCGAGCTTCGCGGCGAATCGCGGCGCGCCGACATTTACGGTGAGCGGATTATCAAAGATTTGTGGGCTGCCGCAGATGAAGGCGGCGTGGCTGATCGCCAGCGGGCCGCAAGAGTGGAAACGCGAAACACTCGCGCGCCTGGAAGTCATTGCCGATACCTATCTCTCAGTGAACGCGCCGGTGCAACTGGCAATACCGAAATTTCTCGAACTGCGGCATGCTTTCCAGAAGCAAGTCATCGAACGCGTGCGCCGGAATCTTGGGGAGCTTGACCGGCAGTTGGCCACGCAAAGGTCCGTCTCCCGCCTGAAGGTGGAAGGCGGTTGGTGCGCCGTGCTGCGAGTTCCCGCGACACGTTCGTGCGAGGATCTGGCGATCGACCTCCTGTCGACACACGGCGTCTCTGTGCATCCGGGCCACTTTTACGATTTTCCGTCCGATGGCTACGTGGTCCTCAGCCTCCTCACACCTAACGAAATATTCGGCGAGGGAACGAAGCGCCTGCTCGCGGCGGTCTGACCCGGCAACAGAAGTGAGTCCTCTTTGGTTCGCAGCTTCCCCCGCGTGAGAAGGCGGAATCAGATGGTACTAGAACTTATCTCCAAGATAAGCTTGATTAGAGACTGTGAGGAACTGGCCGGCGGGGAATATCTCCTGAATTTCATAGGCTCTACGTTTCATGGAACCAACGAATATAAATCTAAACTAAGGGGTGCGTCTCGAAATGCGTAAGCTATAGATAAATCAAATGTTAGCAGCGCATATCTTTACATCAGCAGTGGCTATATTTTGGAATTTAGATTGCACTTACAGAAGCATCCGTTGCAGCAGAAATGTGCAGTATTGTGGCGAAACTCAGGAGGGATTCTGTGATTAAGAGGCATTCTAGATTTTTCGCGGTCCTCAGCGTAGTTGCTCTCGCGCTGGGACTCGTTGGTGTAAGCCAAGTTAGCGCTCAACTGATTAGCGGCAACTTGACTGGGACAGTTCTCGACAAGACGGGCGCGGTTGTGCCCGGCGCAACGGTCGAAGCGGTGAATACACAAACGGGCGCCAAGTACGAAACCAAGGCCAATGATGCCGGCGAGTACAGATTCAACAATTTGGCCGTCGGCACGTACAATATTTCCGCATCCGCTGCGAATCTCGCGACCACCACGATCAATGGGTTCACGATCGAACTTAACATGACGAAGTCCCTGTCGATCACCCTGGAGATCAAGGGCGCGGTTACAACGGTCGAGGTTTCTGGCGTCGCTGAAGCGCTGGATACTACGACTTCGACGCTTGCGACCACTTTCGACCCCAAGATGAACGCCGATCTTCCCAGCACCACGCTCGGTCCCAGCGGAATCCTTAACCTTTCTCTCTTGAGTTCCGGTGTGGCGAGCAGCGGCGGCATTGGCGCCGGTTCGGGCCCCAGCATTGGTGGCCAGCGTCCACGCAACAACAATTTCACCGTGGAAGGCATCGACAATAACAGCAAGAGCGTGACCGGGCCGCTCGTTCCGGTCCCGAACGATTCCATCTCCGAATTCACGGTTCTGCAAAACCAGTATTCACCGGAATTCGGCCATTCTTCCGGCGGCCAGTTCAACTTCGTGTTGAAGGGCGGCACAAACTCTTTCCACGGCCTCGCGTACAGCTACTCGCAGAACCGCAACTTCAATGCCATGGACCAGGCCACGAAGAACAACGGGTTCACGCAGAATCAGCGCTTCGATAACAACCGCTTCGGGGGAAACTTCGGCGGTCCGATTCTGAAGAACAAGCTCTTCTTCCTTGGGAGCGGGCAATACAATCCCGTGGGTCAGGCAAGCGTGCCGGGCGCCCCGGTTTGCACGCCTACCGCTGCGGGTTATACAACGCTTGGGGGCATCTCCGGGATCTCCGCCACGAATCTGGGCGTTTTTAAGACGTACGCGACGCCTGCTCCTTCTGGAGGTGACCCTTGCCCCACGGCGCCCAAGCTGGATCCGCGCGATCCCCTTGGAAAGACTCCAAATACAAATCAAGATATCTACATAACGAACGCCAGTGCGCCGGGAGGATTCACGCCTGTACAAGTCAAGATTCTTCCTGTGGCAGCGCCCAACTACAATAATGCAAAGACGTTTATGGGCAAGATTGACTACGATATCTCGTCGAAGGATCAAATTCGCGGCAGTTACATTTACAACGACTTTTTTGCAATCGACAACAGCCCTTCTCTGCCGGCGTTTTTCCTGCCTAACCCTGCCAATATTAACCGATTAGTTACTGTTAACGAATATCATACGTTCAATGCCAGTCTGAGCAACGAGTTACGCCTTGGCTTCAACCGCTCGTACAACCGGACGTCAACCGGCAACTTCAAATTCCCAGGACTGGATAGTTTTCCGGATTTGCTCTTCGATGAACTGAATACACTACAGATGGGGCCTGACCCGAACGGACCTCAATTCGGATATCAGAACCTGTATCAGGCTACCGATAACGTTACCTGGACTAAGTCGCACCACACGCTGAAGTTCGGGATCGAAGGGCGCAAGTATATTTCGCCGCAATCGTTCACGCAGCGTTCCCGCGGCGATTATGAATACTCTTCTATGGACCGCTATTTCAGGGATCTGAACCCCGACCTGCTGGCGGAACGCAGCAACGGCGATCCCATCTACTATGGAGACCAGACGGCTCTGTACTGGTTTGCGAACGACGACTGGCGCATTCGCCCGAACCTTACGCTGAACCTCGGCGTGCGCTACGAATATACGACTATTCCATTTGGCGAGCGGTCGCAAAGCCTGAACCAGGCTGCCACCGTACCTGGGCTGATCGACTTCAGCGAACCGCGCGCTCCCAAGAATAACTGGGGTCCCCGAATCGGCATCGCCTATTCACCGGGTTCGGGCGGAACGACTTCCGTTCGCGCGGGCTTCGGTATTTCGTATGATGTCCTTTATGACAATATCGGGATTCTATCGCTGCCGCCACAATTGAGCGGAACAATTGACACCCCATTCTCCCCGGACATTCCAAATTATCTGGCCAATGGAGGGATTGTTCCGGGTGCGGGAGGCGTTCGAACGTTCGCGTCTCTCCATGAGCAGAAACAAAAGACGGGCAATCACATCGTCGTGGACCAACTATCCCCCAAGTCAATGCAGTGGACCCTAGGAGTTCAGCACGTATTCCACAAGGACTATACCGTTGAAGTCAGGTACGTGGGTACTCGCGGCATCCACTTGAATACCCAGGAGCGAATCAATCGGCAACCCCTTACCACGAGCACGATTGGCTTGCCAACCTATCTTTCAAATCCCGGTCAGGCTGCCCTGGACGCGCTTCCGTATACGCGCAGCGGCATTGCGGCTGGCGCCTACGGCAACGGAAACAGCTTCGTTCCGGCTTATACCGCCGCAGGATTCGATGGACCTGGCCAGAATATAGTTCAGTTCACTCCCAACGGAGACTCGAACTATCATGGCCTAGCAGCACAGGTAACGCGACGAATGGCGAACGGACTCACGTTCGTGAGCTCCTACACTTATAGCCACACAATCGACAACAGCACGGCGGACTTCTTTACGTCGGTGTTGACGCCCCGCCGCACCCAAGACTTCCAGAACCTGGCAGCCGATCGTTCCAACTCCGCACTGGACCGTCGTCATCGGTTCACCCTTGCGGCCATTTACGATGTGCCGTACTTCAAGAGCGGCAGTTGGCTCAAGAAAAATGTCCTGGGGAACTGGGAAGCTGGGCCCATTTATACTTACCAGTCTCCGGAATGGATGACCGTACAGTCTGGCCGCGACGTAAACGGCAATGGCGATACGGCGGGTGACCGGGCGGTCTTCAATCCCAAAGGCACGCCTGGACTGAGCTCAGACGTGGCACCGCTCTGCAATAGCAGCCTGCCAACTGGGATCAATGCTTCGACAGGGCTGACTTGGAAATGTACGGATGGAAATGCGGGCCCATACCAAGTAGCTTACCTGGCAAACAATGCGAATGCCCAGTACATTCGAGCCGGGTCACTTGCCCTGATGAATCTTGGCCGGAATACCCTGCCGGCTCGTCACATTAACAATCTCGACTTCACCGCGCTAAAGCGTTTTTCGCTCACCGAGGGGAAGAAAGTCGAATTCTCGGCGCAGGCGCTGAACGTGCTGAATCACCCGCAATTCGTGCCTGGATCCTTGAACGATGTTCAGTCCATCGGCTACACCGGGAGCCGCACCTTCTTGCAACCAGGGAACGGCGAATTCAACAATCCCGAAACCGTGTTCGCGAGCAACGCGCGCGCACTGCAACTGGCTTTGAAATTCATCTTCTGAGCCATCCCAACTCTTCCGCTTGTGAGAGCAAGCGGAGATTTGAAGGGCGTCTCGGTCAAACGGGACGCCCTTCCATTTTTTGAGCCTAAGAGGACAACAGGCAGGGCACGGAACATCCGTGCCGGATTTACCGAAGTCGGCCAGGAGGATCTGCGGGGGCGGGCATCGAAGCAGACTTGCGGCTGCCCGGGATATTTGCGGAGACTCTTGCGGGTGCGGGAAGCGGAACGCCCACGCCGGCGTTTAGGTCAACATGATCTTTCCCACAGGCAGGGCAGTAGCCCTTGCCGGTGTCTTCATCGCGCAGGCTGGCCAGTTCATAACAGCCACAAATGCAATCGCAGTAGCCTGTTTCTGAGGCCGTCTTAATGGGTATGAGCGCCATCGCGAGAGAATAGTACGTTTTCCGCTTAATCCTTGCAAGGGATGCGGAGTGCTTCGATCTTAATTCCTTTGTAGAGGGGAATCTCGCAAGGCAGTACACTATTGGCGAGAAGTTGCATCCGCGTGTCCTGTTGTGCGTTGTAGTCTTACCCGAGAGTGCCCAGCCATGCGTTCAAAATTAAGAATTCGCACGTTGATTTTCGGTCTTGCGCCGTTTGTTACTTTGCTAACACTTGTCCCGGCCAGCGTGGCGCAAGACAATGCGGGCATTCCAGGGGATCCGTCTTTCGCCAACAATGCAGCCTGGCGAGCGCCTGCAGCGAACCTGTACGTCAGTGTGCGGGAGTCAACGGGCCTCCCCCTTAGCGCGAACGCCCTGGTGAAGCTGTCTTGCCCGCTTGCGGGAATCGATGTGAGCGGAGCCGCGCAAGGTACCGGCGCCCAAGTGCAATTCCACAATGTGCCGGCGGGAGATTGCAACATAGAAGTCAGCGCACAAGGCTATAGGACAGCGAAAGATCGCACGGAAATCACGCAATCGCTGACATCTCATAATCAGTACGTCTTCATCTATATGCATCCGGAGTCGGAGAGCGCGGAGGCTGCCACGCGGCCTCCCGTCGTTCCGCTCGGCCTAATCAAAGAGATGGACAAGGCCATGGAGGCCATGCAAAAGAAGCGCGACGCGGGCGCCCGCAAACACTTGGACAGAGCGGCCAAGATAGCTCCAACGAACCCCGACGTCGCATACCTGCAAGGCATGCTGGAATTGGACAACCACAACTTGCCCGTCGCCGAACAATTCTTCCAGAAGGCAGTGGGTTCTTCGCGGGCGCAAGAGCGCGCCCTGCTTGGATTGGGCTATGTTCAGGTGCAGATGAATCAGGCTGCGGCAGCGGCGCAAACGCTTGAGAAGGCATTGCAACTGAACGCCTCGTCGGAGCGCGGGCATTTGCTGCTGGCCAATGCGTACGCACAACTGCGGGAATATTCCAAGGCCCAAGAACATGCGCAGCGCGCGGCAGCCTTCAACTCTGAGAACTCCGCTTCTGCAAGAACATTACTGGCTCAAATCCTGGCAGCGCAGGGCAATCGCGAAGGCGCCAAGCTGGAGTTGGAAGAAGTGCTGCGCGAGTATCCGAAATCACCTTCGGCATCTGTCGCTAAGGACACTCTCGCCAGCCTGGCAAAGGCGACACCTGAGGGCACAACGGCGGCAGCTGTACCGCCGCTCGGCAGCGTGAGCACAGCCCTCCTTCCGTCCGTCTCTGTTGCTTCCGTAACGCCATGGGCGCCACCCAGTGTGGATACATCAGTACCGGGCGTGGCGCCGGACGTGAGCTGTTCCGCGGACGACATTGTCGAGCACACCAGCAAAAGCACCGACCGGCAACTTGAAAACCTGGAAAAGTTCCTGGCGACTGAACACATTCAGCACGAAGAGATCAACGGACGCGGCGAAGTCTCGCAAATCCGGGATAAGAGTTTTTCTTACATGGTGTTCATCGAGCACGCCAAAGACGGGCTGGTATTCCTCGATGAGAAACGCGACGGAGGCACGGGCACGGACTCGTTTCCCACTTCACTGGCCACAGTCGGGCTGGTAAGTCTCGGCGTGGATGTTTTTCATCCAGGCTTCGCAAAAGCGCTGAACTTCAAATGCGAGGGCCTTGGCCAGTGGCGCGGCAAGGCGGCGTGGATAGTGCATTTCGAGCAGAAGCCTAACGTGAAATCTTTCCTGCGGCTTTGGGAGACCAAGACCAAGACTGTCGAGATTCCGCTGAAGGGCCGGGTTTGGGTCGCGGCCAGCAGCCACAATATATTGCACGTGGAATCCGACTTGCGCGAGCCGATGAAGGAGCTAGAGCTGATGCGTGATCACTTGGCGATCGATTACGGCCCGGTGAGTTTCCAGAATGGAAAGACGGAGCTATGGCTGCCTTGGTATGCCGACATGTATCTCGAGCTACATGGAAAGCGCTACCACCACAGCCATACGCTTAACAACTTCAGCCTTTTCGCCGTGGACACCAGCGACAAGATCGGTTTACCGAAGGATGTACCTCCAGAGGAGAACAAGCGGCCTCCAGCGTCAGAGAAACCATAAATTCGGCGGGATTTAGTGTTCGGCCAGCAAGGAAACCCGATACAGGTGTGGTGTCTACAAGTTCTTCAGATGCGCGAGGCGGAATGGCGAGCCGAGGTGCTCGCGCAGGTCCAGCCAGTGCTGTTCCGGAATGGTCATAAACACGTCGACGACGGTGGGGTCAAACTGGCTGCCGGAGCAGCGCTTAATCTCTTCGCGGGCGTGGGACATCGGCAAGGCTCGGCGATAAGGACGATCGCTAATCATGGCATCGAGCGAATCCGCGATGGTAAAGATTCGCGCTCCCATAGGAATTTGTTCTCCCTTTAGCCCGCGGGGATAGCCCGAGCCGTCATAAAACTCCTGGTGCGCCAGCACAATCTCTGCCGCGTCACGCAAGAAGGGAATGCGAATCAACATGTTGTAGCCGATTTCGCAATGCTCGCGCATTTTCTTTTTTTCCGCGTCGTCCAGCGGGCCAGGTTTGCGAAGAATGCTGTCTGGAATGGCCATCTTGCCGATATCGTGGAGGAAAGCGGCGCGCGCCAGGATGGGCAAATACGGGTCGGGGACGGGCATGGACCTGGCGATGGATATACAAAACGCGGTGACCCGCTGGCAATGCCCTTCAGTTTCAGCGTCCTTTAAGTCGAGCGCGCTACCGAGGGCTTCGAGGGTGTCGTCGTAGGACTGCTCGAGCTCCACGTGCTTGGCGGTGAGCTGCGCGGTGCGCTCTTCGACAAGCTGCTCGAGGTTGCGCTGATAATTGCGGTTTTCGATGATGAGCCGGCGGTGCTGGAGTGCCCGTCCCACGCCTAAGAAGAGCTGGTCCTTTTCAAAAGGCTTGAGGATGTAGTCATAAGCTCCGCGGCGAATCGCTTCCAGGGCGGTGGAGATGTCGTGAATAGCTGTGACCATAATCACCGGCACTTCCGGATCGTATTGACGCATCCATTCGAGGAGCCGGATGCCATCCATTTCCGGCATTATCATGTCGCTCAGAACCAGGTCGGGGGTTGCTTTCTTGACGTGATCCTGGGCGACGCGGCCGTTCTGGACCGCCGTGCAGCGATAGCCCTTGGACTCCAGCATGGTCGAAACGACCTCTCGAATCGCTTCCTCATCGTCCACGACCAGTATGTTTTCCATCTCCACGTTGGTGTGCCCCCCCTAGGCATTATATGTGACGGCACATCCAAATAGGGACTTGCTTGCCCAGTCAGAAAATAGCGTGCTAGCGTCAATAGAAGGTCACTCCTCAGAGCTTCTCGCCGTCCACAGCAAGCTTCGCGGCAGCACCATCACCGCAGCGACGGCACTACCGGCCGGGAGGCGGGTCACGGTGTTGGCGAATCAAGGCCTGCTAGGGATCGCGTTCTTCGAAGCGACTGCCTCGATCATCCTGCTAGTCCTCTTTCTTCTTTTTCGCCGCGATCACCATGCGGGCTATTTCCGGTTTTGGCTTGGCGGGTGGTGCTGCTTTACTCTCTCGTCGCTATGCGAACTGGCGCTGCTAATTCGCCAGTTTCCCGGACTAAATCTGGCAAGCGTATTGGGGCAGGCCGCCGCTCTGATTCTCTTTCTGGTAGCCGTAGTGCATTGCTCGGCGGGTGCGGAGCGGCGATTCTCGTCCGTCGTTCCGGTGATCGGCTTGCTCTTGACCGCCATTTACTATGTCGAACGGCGAGGCCCAAGCCAGGTGGGTTCCCTGCACTGGGAAACCGCCATCTTCGAGACGGTGATCTGCCTGCTGGCTGGGTGGATGATGTGGAGATCGGAAGTGGCGCGCAGGGGGCACGGCGCCCAACTTCTCGCAGGAATATTCCTCCTGAGTGGCCTGCATGGCCTGGATCGCCCCCTTTGGCGTCTTAGTCCGCTTTTCTTGTTGCGCGTCGCATTCGACCATTTTCTGGGAGTGGCTTTGGGCATCGCCATGGTCGTGGTCGTCCTGGAAGGCGCTCGCGCTCGAAGCGAAGAACTCAACGACAAAATGCGCCGGCTGACACTCTTGACGGCGGCTAGCACGCAGACTCTCTCGATCCAGGAAGTGATTGACCAGGTGCTGTCGCATCTCGTGGAAAGCCTTGGCGCCACCCACGGCATTGTTCGTCTGAAAGAAGGCGAAGGAAATCTGGCGCAACTTGTTGCGCGAGCATCCGTGGGATTTGAGAAGTCCTACTTAACTCGCTACGCCAAACTCTCCGCCACGCAGCCTTGGGCGCAACATGTGCTAAAGGAAGAGTGCCAATTCCTGGAATCCCGGGAAGAGTGGGATCCCGCGGCCCTGAAGAGAGTGGAAGAAGCCGGATTGAAAACGCTCGTCACTCTGGCTCTCCCTGGCAAGCAAGGGGCGCTGGGAATCATGGCGGTTGGCTCGACCCGCCAGGGACACTTTCAGCCGGACGAGCTATCGTATCTTGTCAACATCGCAAATTTGCTCGGATTGACGCTTCAGAACGTGAGCTTGTTTGAGCAAGTTACCGCGGTTCAGCGTCAATGGGAATACACCTTTGATTCCATAGGCGACCCGATACTGGTCCACGATCGCGCGGGGCGTATCCTTCGCAGTAATCAGCGACTGAGCCAGCTTTTGGGACGCCAGGCGAACGCGCTTGTCGGCAGAAGCGTCACGGAACTTCTTCCCATTCAAAACGCCAGCTACAAGAGTTGCCCGTACTGTGAAGGAGTCGGCGGGGAAGGCGACGAGCCCGATCCGTGGCTGCCCGGCTACTTCCTGGCCTCCAACTCCACATTTACCGATCCGAGTGGACTGCAACTCGGTACTGTTCATGTCCTGAAGGACATCACCGACCGCAAGCGCGCGGAGGAGAAATACCGCTCTCTGGTGTCCAGCGTTCAGGAAGGCGTGTTCATCTCCACGCCCCAGGGCCGCTTTCTGGATTTCAACGATGCCCTTCTTCGAATGACCGGGTTTGAAAACCGCGAGGAGTTGCTGGCACTGGACATTGCCACCACCTTCTACGCCAACAGCTCTGATCGCGAACGACTCAAGAAGCTCTTGCATCAGCACGGCAGCGTCGCCGATTTCGAATTCGAGATGCGCCGCAAAGACGGTGAAATACGCATCATGCAGGAATCTTCCATTGCCGTCAGGGATGCCGACGGGAACGTGACGGCTTATCAGGGATTCCTGCTCGACATTACCGAGCGAAAGCGCGCCGAATCCGAAATCCGGCGACGCAATCGCGAGCTCCTGGTGCTGAATTCCATCGGCAAGACGCTTAGCGAATCGCTAGACCTGACCGACTCGCTGCATCGCACTCTGGGTCAGATGGCCGAACTCTTTAACCTGGACGCCACCTCGCTCTATTTGTTTGAACAGGACGGCACGCAGTTGCGGCGCGTCGCATCGGTTGGGCATCGCTCGGAATTTTCAAGGCGCTTTCCACCAGTCTCCGTGAAGCCGGAGTTGATGCAGCACATCCGGGCCGTCCATGCGACGTTTCTCTCCGCACAAGGCTTGCCCCTGCCGGCAGTTTTCCGCGATGCTCAGGCAAAAGAAGAGATTGTTGATGCCTACATTGTGGTTCTGTGGTCCAAGGACCGCGTCATCGGCGGCCTGGTCGTGGGCAGCCGCACCCCTCGGGAGTTTTCTCCGGCCGACGTGAACTTGCTCATCGCCGTCGGTAGTCAGATTTCCAGTGCCATCGAGCGCTCCATCCTCTATGAGGAAACTCGCCAGGCTTATGAAAATCTTCGCCGCACCCAGGAGCAATTGCTTCACAGCGAGAAGCTGGCGGCGGTCGGCCAGTTGATCTCCGGCGTCGCCCACGAATTGAACAATCCGCTAACCGCCATCCTTGGCTACAGCCAGTTGCTGACCTCTAGTGGACAGATGGGCCAGCAGGGAATTGAGTATGCCGACAAGCTTTACAAGCAGGCGCAGCGCACACACCGGATCGTGCAGAACCTTCTTAGCTTCGCCCGTCAGCATAAGCCGGAGCGCATTCAGGTGCAGATCAACCAGGCCCTCGAAGAGACTCTGGCCTTACGTGATTACGACTTGCGCATGCACAACGTCCGCGTCCACCTGGACCTCGCGGAGGACCTGCCGCTCACTTACGCTGATCCACACCAGCTCCAACAGGTCTTCCTGAATATGGTGAACAATGCAGTTGACGCCATCCTGGAACACTCCGCCGATGGCGATCTGTGGGTGCGCACTGGCCACAATGGCGACCGGTTGTGCATTGAATTCACTGACAGCGGACCGGGCGTGAAAGATGCTTCGCGGGTTTTCGATCCCTTCTACACCACAAAACCGGTCGGCAAGGGAACAGGTCTTGGTCTCAGCATTTGCTATGGAATCATCACGGAACATGGGGGAACCATTCGCGTAAGTAACCTCCCGGCGCGTGGGGCGTCGTTTCTCATCGAGCTTCCTCTTCAGCCGGCGGCGTCTTCCAACACCTCCACGTCCAAGCAAAACGCCATCCCGCCAAAAAATGGACGAATCCTCCTCGTGGATCGCGACGATTCCGTACTGGAAGCGGTCGGAACTATTCTGCGTGCCCGCGATCATCAAGTACAGTCCGCGAGGGACCTGCGTGAAGCGCAACTCTTTCTTGAAAAAGAGAGCTTTGATCTGATCGTTGCGGATCTGCATGTTTCTGACGGGGCAAACGGGGGTGACTTGAGCGAATGGCTGGTGCAGCACAAGCCCGCTCTCAGTAGCAAATTAATCTGGATGTGTGCTGTCACACCTGCGGAAGACACCGGCGAGAACATCGCCGGAAACGGCCGTCAGATTCTTCAGAAGCCTTTCAAGGCGACCGATCTATTAGCCGCAGTGGACGAGTTGCTGCTAAACAGTATTCAGGCCGCGGCGATTCATCGCTGAAGCTAGCTCCGCAGCAACCGCAGCGCGTTCTCCCAGCTCCTTCATTGCCGCTTCCATTCGCACGCTCAATCCGCTGACCAACTCACTCAGGCCGTCCAGTTGCGGCAATGGGGCGAAGCCCGCCAACAGCTTCCATCGAATCATCTGGTACCGCCAGGAAAACTTTACTGTAAGGCGCAGCCTCTCGAACTCGTGCGTCGCGGCCACTTCCGGAGACAACACCGCAATCACTCTTGCCATCCGTAGCAGACCCTCGAAATCGCCGCGTAAGGCAGCCAGATAGGTCAACGCGGCATGCCGGCGCTCGCGGCGCACGCGCCGTTGCGTTCCGCGCGAAGCTCTCTTGGATAGGAAATCGTAATCCGCCGCCGCCAAGGCCTGACGGATTTTCGGCAAGTGATTTACGTGGTACTGGCCTTGTTCTTCCAGCGCGTGCGGATCG
>Ga0209268_1000868_pt1 | contig 15153 bp, 13 predicted proteins | sample GraSoiAngelo_143_FD_185900 | JGI IMG/M metagenome (GOLD analysis project Ga0209268, IMG submission 185900) | Grasslands soil microbial communities from the Angelo Coastal Reserve, California, USA - 14_1009_02_30cm (SPAdes) (version 2) | ecosystem: Environmental > Terrestrial > Soil > Grasslands ... | reverse complement strand
ACCACCGGCTGCTGCTGAGCAATTCGCTCAAAGCCGGCGCGCCGAGCTGGATCGCGGGCGAGGCGCCGGCCGAGCGCTCGAGCCACACGGCGAAAACGCGCTACCGGCAGGCCGGCGCGGCGTGCACGCTGGCGCTGGTGCGCGAAAGCGAGATCGCCGTGGACTTCCCGGCGCCGCAATGGGCGCTGACGCCGGGGCAGTCGGTCGTGCTCTACGACGGCGAGGTCTGCCTCGGCGGGGGAATAATCACTTAGGGGCTATTGGCGCGGTGTCCGCGAACGCGGGCCGCTCCATCAGCTTCTGGTACTGGCGGGCGAGTCCCGGGTACGCGGCGTGCCAGTTGACGTCGCCGGGCTGCCTGAACCCGAGCCAGCCGAGGCAGCAGCCGAGCGCGATGTCGGCGAGCGAGTAGCGGCCGCCGTGGCACCACGCGCGGCCCTCGAGATCCTTCGACATCTGCTCGCAGCCGCGGCGCATGCGCGCGAGCTGCTTGTCGCTCCAATCCTTGCTGCGCTCCCGCTTGTCCCGCAGCGACTCGTAGCGCGCCAGCAGCCCGGCGTCGAGCACGCCGTCGGCGAGCGCCTCCCAGCGGCGCACCGCGACGCGGTCGCGCACGTCTTCCGGGATCAGGCGGCTGATCGGCGACGCGTTGTCGAGAAACTCGACGATCACGCGCGAATCGTAGAGCGCCGTGCCGTCGTCGAGCACGAGGGTGGGGATCTTGCCGAGCGGATTGTGGGCATTGACCGGGTTGTCGACCGGGGAAACGTCGACCGGCTGCAGCTCGCACTCGATTTTCTTCTCGGCGAGGACGATGCGCACCTTGCGCGCGTAGGGGCTGGCGGTCGAGGCGAGGAGCTTCATGACGGGCGCGGATTATAGTCGGATGCAGGCAGCAACGCTTTCCCTGAGCGCCGGGATGACGCGCCGCTCGAACCAGGGGTTGTTCTTCAGCCACAGCCTGTTGCGCCAGCTCGGATGCGGCAGCGGGAAGAATTCGGGCAGGTAGTCCCGGTAGGCGCGCACTGTTTCCGCCACGGATTCTCTTCTGCGCGTTCCCAGGTAATAGGCCTGTGCGTAGCGCCCGACCAGCAGCGTCAGCCGAAGGCCGGGAAGCGCGGCGCGGAACCTCGGCTGCCACGCCGGGGCGCACTCGGGACGAGGCGGCAAGTCGGCGCCGTTCACCGTGCCGGGATAGCAAAGCCCCGCCGGCACGATCGCGATGCGCGAGCTGTCGTAGAAGGCAGCGCGGTCCATCGCCAGCCACTCGCGCAGCGCGTCGCCGGAAGGATCGTTCCACGGAATTCCCGTCTCGTGCACGCGGCGGCCCGGCGCCTGGCCGACGATCAGCAGCCGCGCCCCGCTGCCGACGAGAAACACCGGTCTGGGCGCATAAGGCAGATGCTTTGCGCAGACGGTGCACGCCTTCGCTTGCGCGCTCACTCGGGAAAGCAAGTTCGCCACCCCCTTATAATAGAGCCCCATGCCCTCGCCGCTCGCCGCGCTGTCGCCTCTCGACGGCCGGTACGCCAGGACCGTCGATGCCCTGCGCGGGTACTTCAGCGAGCAGGCGCTCATCCGCTACCGGCTCAGGATCGAGCTCGCCTGGCTCGAGGCGCTCGCCGCCGAGCGGGCGATCCGCGAGCTGAAGCCTTTTTCCCGCGCCACGAAAGCGGCCTTCGGCCGGCTGGTCGACGATTTCTCGGAGCGCGACGCCGAGCACATCAAGAACATCGAGGCCGAGACCAACCACGACGTCAAGGCGATCGAGTACTGGCTGAAGTCCAAGCTCGCCACCAACCGCGAAGTGCAGAGATCGATCGAGTTCGTGCACTTCGCCTGCACGTCGGAGGACGTCAACAACCTGGCCTACGCGCGAATGATCGCCGATGCTCGCGACAAGGTGATGCTGCCGGAGCTCGACCGGGTCGTCGCCGCGCTGCGCGAGCTTGCCCGCCGGCACGCCGCGCTGCCGATGCTGTCGCGCACCCACGGGCAGGCGGCGACGCCCACCACTCTGGGCAAGGAGCTGGCCAATTTCGCGCACCGCCTGCGCCGCGCGCGCGAGCGCATTGCCGGCGTCGCGATCCTCGGGAAAGTCAACGGCGCGGTCGGCAACTACAACGCCCACCTGGTGGCTTATCCGGCCTTCGACTGGGAGCGCTTCTGCCGGCGCTTCGTCGAGCGCCTGGGCCTCGAGTTCAACGCCTACACGACGCAGATCGAGCCGCACGACTGGCTCGCCGAGCTGCTCGACGCCTACGCGCGCGCCAACAGCGTGCTGCTCGATCTCGACCGCGACGCCTGGGGCTATATCTCGCTCGGCTACTTCACCCAGAAGCTGAGAAAGGGCGAGGTCGGCTCCTCGACCATGCCGCACAAGGTGAACCCGATCGACTTCGAGAACTCGGAGGGCAATGTCGGGGTCGCCAACGCGCTGCTGCGCCATCTCGCCGACAAGCTGCCGGTGTCGCGCTGGCAGCGCGACCTGTCTGACTCGACGGCGCAGCGCAACGTCGGAAGCGCGCTCGGCCACACGCTGCTCGCGTATGCCGCCTGCCTGCGCGGCCTCGACAAGCTGGAGGCGGACCCGCTGCGCCTCGCTGCCGACCTGGAATCGAACTGGGAAGTGCTGGCGGAGGCGGTGCAGCAGGTGATGCGCCGCCACGGCGTTCCCGGCGCCTACGAGCGCCTGAAGGCCATCAGCCGGGGCAAGCGCCTCGACCGGGGGCAGCTCGCCGCTTTCGTGAGGAAGCTGCCCATCCCGGCAGCCGCGAAGAAGCGCCTGCTCGCCCTCACCCCGGCGACCTACACCGGTCTCGCCGCCGAGCTGGCCCGCCGCGTCTAGGGAAAGTCGTCGATGGCTCACGCGGCGACGATTTTTCTCTCATCGTTTCTTCTTTTCCTGGTGCAGCCGCTCATCGCGCGGCTGATCCTGCCGTGGTTCGGCGGCAGCGCGGCGGTGTGGACGACCTGCATGCTGTTCTTCCAGGTGCTGCTGCTCGGCGGCTACGCCTATGCGCACGCGCTCAACGCGAAGCTGCGCGGACGGGGCCAGGCGATGGTGCATACGATGCTGCTGGCGGCGGCCCTGGCCTGCCTGCCGATCGCACCAGCCGAGAGCTGGAAGCCGGCGGGGGGCGATGAGCCCGTCAGCCGCATTCTGCTGCTGCTCGGCGCGACGGTGGGCCTGCCCTACTTCCTGCTCGCGGCGACGAGCCCGCTTCTCCAGGCCTGGTACGTGCGCGCGAAGCCTCGCGGCAATCCTTACCGGCTGTTTGCGATCTCCAACCTCGCCTCGCTCGCAGCGCTGGCCGGCTACCCGTTTGTCGTCGAGCCGTACTTCGCCGCGCACGAGCAGGTCGTTTACTGGTCCTGGCTGTTCACCGCCTTTGCCGCTTTCTGCGCGACGCTCGCCTGGCTCACGCCGCCTTCAGTCCTCGAGAGAGAACACGAAGAGAGCGCTGCGGCGAAACCGCCGTACCTTCTCTTGCTGTCGCTCGCGGCGACCGGATCGGTGCTGCTGCTCGCGGTCACCAACCACCTGACGCAGAACGTCGCATCGGTGCCGCTGCTTTGGCTGGCGCCTCTTACGCTCTACCTGCTGAGCTTTGTCCTCACCTTCGAAGGACGCGGCTGGTACCGGCCCGAGTGGCTGTGGTGGTTGCTGCTGCTGTGGCTCGGCGCGATGGCCTGGCTGCTGGTCGATTCCGACTTCAACTTCGACCTGCCGGTGCAGCTCGGCATCTACCTGCCGGGACTGTTCCTGGGCTGCCTGTTCTGTCACGGCGAGTTGTACCGCCTGCGTCCGGCGCCGCGCCATCTGACGGCTTTCTACCTCACGGTGTCCGCGGGCGGCGCGCTGGGCGGCCTGCTGGTCGCGGTGGTCGCGCCCCTCGCCTTCAACGGCTACTACGAGCTCGGCGTAGGACTGGTGGTTCTCGCGCTGCTCGCCGCCGTGCGCTTCGCCGGCGTCAGCCGCCCGGCGCGGGTTGCGAGCCTCGCCGTGCTGCTCGGGGTCACGGGCTGCGCCGCCTACGACAGCCTGCGCTTCCAGCGCGACGTGCGCGTCTCCACGCGCAGCTTCTACGGGGTCCTTCGAGTGAAGGAGTACGGCTCCCCGGGCGAGGAAAGCTACCTCCGCCGCCTGGTGCACGGCGCGATCATGCACGGCGAGCAATACCAGTACGACGGGCGGCGCAGGCTGATCACCACCTATTACCAGCCGAGCTCGGGAATCGGCGCCGCGATCCTGTCCGCGCAGGACCGGCCGCTCCGCGTCGGCGTGATCGGCCTGGGCACCGGGACCATCGCGGCGTACGGCCGCGAGGGGGACCTCTACCGGTTCTACGACATCGATCCGCACGTGGTCGCGCTGGCGAAGAGCGAGTTCAGCTTTCTCGCCGACAGCGCGGCGCGCATCGAGATTTCCCTCGGCGACGCCCGGCTCGCCATGGAGCGCGAGCCGCCGCAGCGCTTCGACGTGCTGGCGGTCGATGCCTTCTCGAGCGACGCGATCCCGGTGCACCTGATCACGCGCGAGGCGCTCGGCGTGTATCTGCGCCATGTCACGCCGCACGGCATCGTCGCGTTCCATGTCTCCAACCGCTTCCTCGACCTGGTCCCGGTGGTGGCCAGGATCGCGCGCGAGCACGCGGTCCACGCAGTGGTGGTGCGCGACGAGCCAGACGACGATGACGACAGCCTCAGGTCGAAGAGCGACTGGGTGCTCGTGTCGCGCGATGCCGCGGCTTTGCGGGCACCGGCGATCGTGGACGCGGGAGCAGTGCCGGCCGAGGACCGGCCGGACTGGAGGACCTGGACCGACGACTACAGCAACCTGATCCAGATCCTGAAGTGACTAGACGACGGCGCCCTCGTGCTCGTCGCGCGCGCCGCCGCGCTTGAGCGGCTTCACGAACTGGTCGCGCTTGGCGCCGAGCCACATGACCAGGGGGCTCGCGACGAGCACCGAGGAGTAGATGCCGAAGCAGATGCCGATGGTGAGGGCGAGCGCAAAGTAGTGCAGCGCCGGGCCGCCGAAGAGCAGCATCGTGGTGGCCATCATCTGCGTGCAAAGGTGCGTGATGATGGTGCGCGAGATCACCCCGGTGATCGCGCTGTCGATCACCTCGACGGTAGAAGCCTTGCGCATCTTCCTGAAGTTTTCCCGCACCCGGTCGAACACCACCACCGACTCGTTCACCGAGTAGCCGAGCACCGCCAGCACCGCGGCGAGCACCGGCAGCGAGAACTCCCACTGGAAGAAGGCGAAGCAGCCCAGGATGATCACCACGTCGTGCAGGTTGGCGACGATGGCCGAGAGGCCGAAGCGCCACTCGAAGCGCATCCAGAGGTAGAGCACGATCGCGACTGCGGTCACCAGCAGGGCGACCGAGCCGAGATTGGCGAGCTCGGAGCCGACCTGCGGCCCGACGAATTCCACCCGCCTGAGCTCGGCGGCGCTGTCTTCCTGCTTCAGGATCTCGATGACTTTCCGCGAAAGGTCGGCGCTCGACTGGTTCTTCTCCAGGTGCATGCGGATCAGCACCTCGCGCGAGGAGCCGAAGTTCTGCACCTCGGCCTTGAAGCCGGCGCCGTCGAGCGTCCTGCGGATGCGCTCGACGTCGGCCGAGCGCTGGTAGCCGACCTCGATCAGCGTGCCGCCGGTGAACTCGACCGAGAAGTTGAGGCCCCGGTACGCGAGGAAGAACACGGCGGCGAGGAACGTAACGGCGGAGATGACGTTGAAGATCAACGCATGCCGCATGAACGGGATGGTGCGCCGGATCTTGAAGAATTCCATTCAGCTCACGTCCATGCGGTGTCGCCGATCGACAGGTGCGCAACGCGCCTGCGATGGCCGTAGACGAGGTTCACGATGGCGCGCGACACCACGACCGCCGAGAACATCGAGGTGCCGATCCCCAGGCAATGCACCACCGCGAAGCCGCGCACGGCGCCTGGCACCATCAGCAGCGACAGTCCGACCACCAGGGTGGTCACGTTGGAGTCGAGGATCGTGGCCCAGGCGCGCTCGTAGCCTGCCGCGATGGCGGCCTGGGGAGTGGCCCCGCCGCGCAATTCCTCCCGTATGCGCTCGTTGATCAGGACGTTGGCGTCGATCGCCATGCCGAGAGTGAGCGCGATCGCCGCGATGCCGGGCAGCGTGAGCGTCGCCTGCAGCAGCGAGAGCAGGGCGACCAGGAACAGCAGGTTCACGCCGAGCGCGACCGACGAGATCAGGCCGAACAGAACGTAGTAGATCGACATGAACGCGACGATCGCGACGAAGCCCCAGCGCGTGGCGTTGAAGCCCTTCGCGATGTTGTCCCTGCCCAGGCTCGGGCCGACGGTGCGCTCCTCGATGATCTCCATCGGCGCCGCCAGCGCGCCGGCGCGCAGCAGCAGCGCCACGTCGGCGGCCTCGGTGGTGCTCATGCGGCCCGAGATCTGCACGCGCCCGCCGGGGATCTCGCTGCGGATCACCGGCGCGGTGATCACCTCGCCCTTGCCCTTCTCGATCAGCAGGATCGCCATGCGCTTGCCGACGTTCTCGCGCGTCACCTCCTGGAAGATGCGCGCGCCCTGGCCGTCCAGGCGCAGGTGCACCGCCGGCTCGTTGGTCTGCTGATCGAATCCCGGCTGCGCGTCCGTGAGCCGGTCTCCCGTCAGCACGACCTGTTTCTTGACGAGCAGCGGCTGGCCATTGCGCTCGACGTAGTATTCGTCCCCGAAGGGCACCTGGCCCTTGGCGGCCGCGGCGAGGGCTTCGGGATTCATCCTTTCCTCGTCCGCCATGCGGATCTCGAGGCTGGCGGTGCGCCCGAGGATGTCCTTGGCTTTCGCCGTGTCCTGCACGCCCGGCAGCTGCACCAGGACGCGGTCGGCGCCCTGCTGCTGGATCACCGGCTCGGCGACGCCCAGCTCGTTGATGCGGTTGTGAAGGGTGGTGATGTTCTGCTTCAGCGCGTACTCCTGCGTGCGCTTGATCGCCTCGGGCTTCAGCGTCGCGACGAGGAGCCAGTCCTGGCCGTCCTCGCGCTCCGCCACGTTGAGGTCGGGCAGATTCGACGCGATCACCTCGCGGGCCTTGTCGCGGGTGGCGGCGTCGCGGAACCGCACGCGCAGCGTCTGGCCTTCGCGGGTGATGCCGCCGTGCCGGATGTCGCGCTCGCGCAGCTGCGAGCGCAGGTCGCCGGCGAGGCTCTCCAGGCGCTTGGTGATCGCCGCCTGCATGTCGACCTGCAGCAGGAAGTGCACGCCGCCGCGCAGGTCGAGGCCGAGGTACATCGGCAGCGCATGGATCGCCGTCAGCCAGCGCGGCGAGGCGGGAAGCAGGTTGAGCGCCACCACGTAGGTCGGATTGGACGCGTCGGGATTGAGCGCGTGGTCGATCGTGTCCTTGGCCTTGAGCTGCGTGTCGGTGTCGCCGAAGCGCACGCGCAGGCTGGTCTGCTCGAGCAGCACGCCGGTGTACGGGATGTTCGCCGCCTTGAGAGTGTCTTCCGCCCGCGCCATCAGCGCGCCGTCGACCTTCACCGTGGCCTTGACGCTCGACACCTGCACCGCCGGCGATTCGCCGAAGAAGTTCGGCAGCGTGTAGAGGAAGGCGGCGACGATCGCGAGGGCGATCAGCGCGTACTTCCAGGGAGGAAAGCGGTTCACCTACTTACTGAATGCTTTTGAGCGTCCCCTTGGGGAGCAGCATCTGCACGGCGGCCCGCTGGACGCTGATCTCGGTGTTCGGCGCCACCTCCAGGCTGACGTAGGCATCGCCGATCCTGGTGATGCGGCCGAGCATGCCGCCCGCGGCGATCACCTCGTCGCCCTTCTGCAGCGCCTCGACCATCTGCTTCTGCTCCTTGGAGCGCTTCATCTGCGGGCGAATCATGAGGAAGTACAGCAGCACGAACATCAGGATGATCGGCAGGAAGCCGATGAATCCCGGGTCGCCGCCGCCGGCGGACTGGGCAAAGGCGGGGGAAATGATCACCGCAGAACTCCGAAAGGGGAACGTGAAATTATAACAGCCGCCTGCGCTCCTCCAGCAGGGCCCGCGAGCTCATCGAGAAGCATCCCTGCTCGATCGCCGCGCGCAGCTCGCGCATCAGCTGCTGGTAGTAGTGGAGGTTGTGAAGCGTGTTGAGCCTGGCGCCCAGAATCTCGTTCGCCTTCTGCAGGTGATGGAGGTAGGCGCGCGTGAAATGCCGGCAGGTGTAGCAGGCGCAGCGCTCGTCCAGGGGGGCGATGTCGTCACGGTAGCGCGCGTTGCGGATCTTGACGTCGCCGCCGCGCGTGAACAGCCAGCCGTTGCGCGCGTTGCGCGTCGGCAGCACGCAGTCGAACATGTCGATGCCTGCGCCGACCGCCTCGATGATGTCCTCGGGCGTGCCCATCCCCATGAGGTACCTGGGCTGATCGGAAGGCATCTTGGGCGCGACATGGCCGAGGATGCGGGAGCGCTCCTCCTTGGGCTCGCCCACCGACAGCCCGCCGATGGCGTAGCCGTCGAATTCCAGCTCAACCAGCCTCGTCAGGGACTCGTCGCGCAAATTCTCGTGCATGCCGCCCTGCACGATGCCGAAGAGGAGATTGGGGCTGTCGAACGCTCTTTTCGAGCGCTCCGCCCAGCGCATCGACAGCCGCATCGAGCGGGCCGCCTGGTCCGCGTCGGCGGGGTAGCGCGTGCACTCGTCGAACACCATCGCGATGTCGGCGTCGAGCGCGCGCTGGATGCGCATCGCTTCTTCCGGCGTCAGGAGAAGGCGATCGCCGTTGATCGGCGAGGCGAAGTGCACGCCCTCCTCGGTGAGGCTGCGCAGCGCTCCGAGGCTGAACACCTGGAAGCCGCCCGAATCGGTCAGCAGCGGCGCATTCCAGCCCATGAAGCGGTGCAGGCCGCGGTGCTTCTCGATCACGTCGACCCCCGGACGCAGCCACAGATGGAAGCTGTTGCCGAGGACGATCTGGGCGCCGGTCGCGGCCAGCTCCTCGGGCGACATCGCTTTCACGCAGCCATAGGTGCCCACCGGCATGAACGCCGGGGTGTCGACGCGGCCGTGCGCCAGCTCGAGCACGCCGCGGCGCGCCTGCCCGTCGCGGTGAGTCAGCCTGAAATTCATCTCTCGATGAGCATCGCGTCGCCGTAGGAGAAGAACCGGTAGCGTTTCTCGATGGCGTGGCGGTACGCGCGGAAAATGCGGTCCTTGCCGGCGAAGGCGCTGACCAGCATCAGCAGCGTGGAGCGCGGCAGGTGGAAGTTGGTGAGCAGCCGGTCGACGACCCGGAAGCGGAATCCCGGATAGACGAACAGCCCGGTCTCGCCGCTCAATTCGCCGGTCTGCGCGGCGGTTTCGAGCGCGCGCAGTGAAGTCGTGCCCACGGCGAGCACGCGGCGGCCGCGGAGTGCGTCCATGGTCTCCCGCGGGATGGTATAGCGCTCGGGATGCATGCGGTGGTCCTCGACCCGCTCGCTGCGCACCGGCTGAAACGTGCCGACCCCGACATGCAGGGTCAGCTTCGCCAGGCGCGCGCCGCGCTCCCGCAGCCGCTCGAGCATGGCCGCGTCGAAATGCAGCCCGGCGGTCGGCGCCGCGACCGCTCCCGGAACCGCCGCGTACACCGTCTGGTAGCGCTCCGTATCCTCCGCCTGGGGCGGGTGCGTGATGTAAGGAGGCAGCGGAACGGCGCCGAAGCGCTCCAGCACGGCATCGATCGGCTCGAGAAAGTGCAGCCGGTAGAGCTCGCCTTCGCGCCCCGACACGATCGCTCGAACGCCGTCTCCCACCAGCAGCTCGCTTCCCTCGGGCGGCGCATGACTGGCCCGAACGAGCGCCAGCGCATCGCTGGCGCCGAGCGCGCGCTCGATGAACACCTCTATCCTGCCGCCGGTCCGCTTGCGGCCGGGAGCCGTGCCTTGATCACCCGCGTGTCATTCAGCACCACGGTGTCGCCGCCGCCGACCTGCGCCGGCAGCTCGGCGAAGGCGAGATCCTCGATCTCGCCGCTCCGCGCATCGAGATGCAGCAGCCTGCTCGCGGTGCGCTCGGGCGCCGGGCGCTGCGCGATCAGCTCCTCGGGCAGCTCATAGTCGAACTCGGAGACCAGCATGCGCGGGGATTATAATTTTCGCCCCCGGCCGGAATGGCGGAACCGGTAGACGCAGCGGACTCAAAATCCGCCGGTGGCAACACCATGAGAGTTCGAGTCTCTCTTCCGGCACCCCGGGAAAAAAACAGTGAAAACTCGGCCTTTTTTGCTGGACACCCGGGGGTACGGGGGGTACGCTCCTCGGGCTGAATCGTCCCCAAGGGGGGGTCATGGCCAAGGCACAGGTGAGGGTGCTGCCTTCGGCGCGCAACACGGTGATGGTCGTCGACGACCAGTCGACCGGCCGCGCGATCCTGGAGCAGGTGGTTCGCAGCATAGACGAGCGCGTCGGCGTGGAAGGCTTCGCACGTCCCGTGGACGCCGTGGTCTGGGCGACGCGGCACGTTTCCGACCTGGTGCTCGTCGATTACATGATGCCGGACATGGACGGCATCGAGTTCGTGAAGCGCCTGCGCGCGCTCCCCGGCTACGAGCACGTGCCGATCGTGATGGTGACGGTGCACGACGACCGCAAGGTGCGTTACGCGGCGCTCGATGCCGGGATCACCGACTTCCTGACCAAGCCGGTCGACGCGCGCGAATGCCTGGCGCGCTGCAGGAACCTGCTGACGTTGCGCCGCCAGCAGCTCGCGCTCGAGGACCGGCGCCGCCTGCTCGAGCACATGGTCGAGGACGCGACCAAGGACGTGCGCGAGCGGGAAAAGGAAACGCTGCTGCGGCTTGCGCGGGCGGGCGAATTCCGCGATGAGGAGACCGGCTATCACCTGATCCGCATGTCGCGCTACTCGCGCCTGATCGCCGGGGCGCTCGGCCTCGATTACGACGAGGCGGAGACCATCGAGCTGTCCGCGCCGCTGCACGACATCGGCAAGATCGGCATCCCCGACCATATCCTGCTGAAGCAGGGCAAGCTCGACGACGCCGAGTGGCAGGTGATGCGGCGCCACCCCGTCATCGGGCACGAGATCCTGAAGGGCAGCGCCTCGAAGTACGTGCGCATGGGGGCCCTCATCGCGCTCGGCCACCACGAGAAGTACGAGGGCTCGGGCTATCCGAACGGGCTGGTCGGCGATCATATCCCGCTCTGCGCCCGCATCGTCGCGGTGGCGGACGTCTACGACGCGCTGACGTCGGTGCGGCCCTACAAGGCCGCCTGGCCCGAGGAGCGCGCCTTCGAATACATCACCTCACAGGCCGGGCGGCATTTCGATCCGCGCATGGTCGACGCCTTTCTCGGCATGAAGTCCGAGGTGGCGCAGATCCAGCGCGAGTGGCAGGACCCGCCGACGGAACGTTGATGGCGACAGCCCGCGAGCTCCTCGCGAAGCTGCGCGCCAGGCTGTCCGGGCGCCCGGACACCGAGCACGAGCAGGCGATCGTGCGCCTGCTGGTTGGCGCGGTGCTCTTCCTTTACCTGCTTCCTCGAGCGATCATCCATTTAGGCGGCGCAGGCGATCCGGACCCCAGCTATTTCGCAGTGATGGTGGTGTATCTGGTGTGCGCGGCGCTGATTTTCGCCGACATTCTCGTCGCGCCTGGCGTGTCTGTGTCGAGACGTTTGCTGGCAGCAGTGCTGGACATCGGCACCGTAACCTTCTTCATGTCGCAGTCCGGCAGCCATGGTGTACCGATGCTGCTGATCTACGTCTGGGTGCCGCTGGCCAACGGCTTCCGATTCGGCGCGAGATATCTGCTGTTCTGCCTGGCGGCCAGTGTGCTGGGATTTGCCCTGGTGCTCGTCGTCAATGACTTCTGGCAGGAGTACCGCCTCGAAGGGATCGGCTTGATGATCGGCATGGTCGCGCTTGCCGTATACGTGCGTTCGCTGGTCACGAAGCTGTTCGATGCGCTTGCGCGCGCAGAGGCCGCCAACCAGGCGAAGCGCCGCTTCATTTCGGTGGTGAGTCACGAGATGAGAACGCCGCTGAACGCCATTATCGGCATGTCCGATCTGATGCGCGACACCCCGCTCAACCGCGAGCAGGCCGACATGCTGCAGACCCTGCGCAGCTCATCGCGCGTGATGCTGGGCCTCGTCGAAGACGTTCTCGACTTCTCGAAGATCGAGGCCGGAAAGGTCACGCTGGAGAAGGCCGATTTTGACCTGCACGCGCTGCTCAACAGCACCTGCCGCATTCTGGCTGCCCAGGCTGCAGCCAAGGGCGTGGAGTTCGTGGTGTCCCTCATGCCGGAGGTGCCGCCGGCGGTGCGCGGCGACCCGCATTACCTGCGGCAGGTCCTGATCAACCTGGCTGGCAACGCGGTGAAGTTCACTGAGCGCGGTAGCGTAACGGTGCATGTGTCCGCGCAAAGCGAAACCGAATCCAGCGTGCGCCTCAAGTTCTCCGTCCGCGACACCGGGATCGGTATTCCGCCGGAGGCGCAGGCGAGCATCTTTGAAAGCTTTGCGCAGGCGGACCAGTCCACCACCCGCCGCTTCGGCGGCACAGGCCTGGGCACTACCATCGCGAAGCAGCTCGTCGGCCTGATGGGGGGCAAGATCGGGCTGGAAAGCGCGGTCGGCCTCGGCAGCACCTTCTGGGTCGAGCTGCAGCTGGAGAAGCAGCCCGAGCGTGCCGGCACTGGCGAGCTCGCTGGCGCCAGGATCCTGCTCGTCGGCTTCCCGGAGGCCGAGCGCGAGCCGCTCGACCGTGTGCTCGCGGGCTGGGGAGCCACGCCGGTCGCGGTCGCGGACGTCGAGGCGGGTGTGGCGCGGCTCGTCGCCGAAATCAGCCTGGCGAAGCCCTATCACAGCGCGGTGCTCTACGGCTCGGGCGAAGATCCGAAGCTCGCGCAGCGCTTTCGACGCACGGCTCCGGACCCTGCACCCCCCACCGTACTTGCGGTCCCTCGCGACGCCGATGTTCAGAGGTTTGATGCGCTGTCCTCCGGATTCGCGGCGGTACTCGAGCTGCCCTTCGACAAGCGGCAGCTTTTCAATGTGCTGCATTCGGTGTCGGCGGCTGATGAGGTGCGCGAAGGCGTCATCCGGCTGCAGGACTATGCGCGTCGCGGCGTCGAAGCGAGGAAACTGCGTGTGCTGGTCGCCGACGACAACGCGACCAACCGCGAGGTGATCGGCCGCATTCTAGACCGCGGCGGCCATAATGCCACTGTGGTCAACGATGGCGAGCAGGCGCTCGACGCGTTCGAGAAAGAGCGGTACGACATCGTGCTCCTGGACCGCAACATGCCGGAGCTCGGGGGAATCGAGGCGCTGCGGGCGCTGCGCCTCATGACCCGCGGCCGGGAAAGGCTGCCGGTGGCGATCCTGTCCGCGGACGCGACGGCCGAAGCCCGCCGCGAATGTCTCGAAGCCGGCGCCGATGCCTTCCTGGCTAAGCCGATCGAGGCGGCGAGGCTGCTGGACGAACTGCAGAAGCTTTGCGCCGCGAAACCGGAGGAGGCGCGGCGCCCGGAGCCAGCGCCCGCTTCGCGCCCGGCCAGCCGCACCGTGGCCGCAGCGCCGACAGTCATCAACGCCGAGACGCTCGCCGATCTGGACGCGCTCGGCTCGTCGCCGGGCTTCCTGGAGAAGCTGATCGGCGTGTTTATCGCTGACAACACAGCGCTCGTGGGCCGCATGGAGCAAGCGGTCGCGGCACGCAATTACCACGAGTTCAAGTCCCTCCTGCACGCCATGAAGGGCTCTTCGGCCAGCATGGGAACCGACCGGCTGACCAAGCTGTGCACGAATCTGGGCAAGCTCTCGGACGCCGAGTTGCGGCTCCAGGCGCCCGGGCTGATGCGCTCCGTCGCCGATGAGCTCAGCGCCGCGAGCACCGAGCTGGACCGCTATTTGCGAGACAGGAAACAATCCGCCGGCTGATCATATTCCCGGCACGCTAGAATCCGGCAATCGCGGCAAAGGCCGCGAATCATTCCGGAGCACTACACAATGTCGTTCTTCATTACGCTCGTCGAGATGACCGACGCCAATCGTCGCGAACTTGAAACGATTCCCAAGGTGAACTCGATGATCCATCACGGCCTGTCGCTCGCCGAGTACAAGGCCTTCTTGCATGACCTCTATCACATCGTCTGGCATTTCTGCCCAGTAATGGCAGCCGCTGCGGCGCGCTGCAGCGACCGGTTCAGGGAAGTGCGTTTCGACTTATACGACCGCATCGAGGAGGAAAAGGGCCACGACTCATGGGTGCTCGAAGACATCGAGGTGATTGGGGGCGATGCCGCGAGCGCCAGAGCGCATCCGCCGAGCGCGCCCGTGCAGGCCATGATCGCATTCAACTACTTCGGCGCTGAACGGGTGCACCCATGTTCGGTGCTGGGAATGCTCTACATGCTTGAGGTCGTTTCCTCCGTCTATGGGGGAAGGGTCTCCGATTCCATCGCGCGAACGCTCGGCCGCAACGTCGATGCTGGCGGCTTCCGGTTCCTTTCCTCGCACGCCACCATGGACGTCGACCACATGGCGAAGCTGAACAAGCTGCTGAAGAGGATCGACGACCCGGGTGCGCAAGAGTCCATCGTCAATTCCACGCGCGTCAACTTCTACCAGTTCGGACGCATGTTCGGCGAAGGCGGATTCCAGTCCTCGGTCGGCGGCTGAAACCTCAGGCCGTCGCCGCGAGGCGTTCTTCGGCCATCGCCGCCGCCGCGACATCGACGACATCGCCCGATTCCATGCGGCGCATCTGCGCGCGCACGATGCGGCCCATCATTTTCAGGTCGCGGTCCTCGAGGAGCAGTGCAGCGCCGGCGTGCCCTGGAGGACGAGCCGCGCGCGCACGCCATGATCCACCACGGCCTGAAGCTGGAGGAGTACCGGGCCTTCCTGCACGACCTGTATGACATCGTCTGGCATTTCTGCCCGGCGATGGCCGCCGCCGCGGCACGCTGCGGCGACGAATTCCGCAACGTGCGCTATGCGCTGTACGAGCGCATCGAGGAAGAGAAGGAGCACGAAACCTGGGTGCTCGAGGACGTCGGGGCGGTGGGAGGCGATGTCGCGGGCGCTAAGGCGGATCCGCCCAGCGCTCCCGTCCAGGCCATGATCGCCTTCAACTGCCACGGTGCCGA